>Ga0214472_10003764_pt1 | contig 16017 bp, 17 predicted proteins | sample RVTome_6_FD_207662 | JGI IMG/M metagenome (GOLD analysis project Ga0214472, IMG submission 207662) | Soil microbial communities from uranium-contaminated site in the Upper Colorado River Basin, Wyoming, United States - RVT140D175 | ecosystem: Environmental > Terrestrial > Soil > Contaminated >... | reverse complement strand
TTGGCCGTCTCTTCCTCGATCGAGGACGCGACCGCCGAGTTGCCGATGTTGGCGTTGATCTTCACCAGGAAGTTTCGGCCGATGATCATCGGCTCGGACTCGGGATGGTTGACGTTGGCAGGGATGATCGCGCGGCCGGCCGCAACTTCGGCTCGGACGAACTCGGGATCGACGTTTTCGCGGATCGCGATGAACTCCATCTCGGGCGTGACGACACCGCGCCGCGCGTAGTGCAACTGCGTGACGGTCGCGCCGCGCTTGGCGCGCAGCACATGCTGCCGGTCGAAGCCGGCGACCGGCGCGGCGGGCTCGGGTGCGACCTCGACGTCGCCGCGCTCCAGGATCCACGGCAAGCGCAACTCGGGCAGGCCGGTACGCACGTCGAGCGAGACGGCCGGGTCCGTCCAGGACCCGCTCGTGTCGTACAGGCGCAGCGGCTCTTCGCCGCCGGGCGTGATCTCGCGCATCGGCACGCGCAGGTCGGGCCGCGAACCGGCCACGTAGATCTTGCGGGCACGCGGCTGCGCGGCGCGCGTCGTCGTTGCCGTTGTCGGTGTTTCCAGCAGATCGCTCATCGTGGCATCCCTCCGCCGGCATTACCCGGATCAGGTTGTTGCGGGTCGGCGGATCCCATCCGCCCTCTCAGCCCTGTCGCGTTCCGAGCTCCCCGTTCCGCTGTGACTTTACTCGCTTCTGCGGGCGCCCTGCCGACCCACATTTGGACGCTCGCGCGGCACAGGCGTAGCCTGATTCTGTGGCGCACCATTGGTGTGCGCCAAGAAAGGGGGGCAACTTCATGCATCCCAACGAGACCGTCATCCGCTCGGCGGTCAAGGCGTTCCTCGCCGGGGATCTCGACGGGTTCCTCGGGTACCTGACCGACGATGTCATCGTCCACGTTCCGGGGACGAATCTTTTGTCCGGCGACTACAAGGGCAAGCAAGATTTCGTCGATCGGTTCGTGAACACGGTCATGTCGCTGACCGGAGGCGCGTTCGGGCCCGCGATTCACGACGTGCTGGCCAACGACACCCACGCGACCGGGATCTACACCTTCTCAGCCACTCGGGACGGCAAGACGCTGGAGTGGCAGCACGTCAACGTCTACCACCTGACCGGCGGCAAGGTTGCCGAAGTCTGGTGGGTCCCGGGGAACTTCGAAGCGTGGAACGGCTTCTGGTCCTGATCGCACACTCGGTTTCCGCGAGCGCGCCGGCCCGGCGCGCTCGCCGCTTTCTCCCCCCGGATGTGACACCGGAGCGGCGGGCGGCAGACAATGAGCCCGTCCGCCGACCACGAGGAGGCCGCGATGACCGTCCGCATGGCGATCTACTACAAGCAGCCGGATGATCCCGACACGTTCGAGAAGCGCTACATCGAGGAGCACTTGCCGCTCGTTCGCAGCTACGCGAACGTGAAGGTGACGAAGTTCCACAAGCTGGGACGCTTGATCTTCGGCGATCAGCCGCCCTACGCCTACGTGTTCGTCGCCGCCTGGGACGACAAGGACGGATTCAAGGCCGACATGAACAGCGAGGCCGCGAAGAAGGCAACCGAGCATGCTCAGTCGCTCGGCGTGCCGTTCGACGTGGTCATGCTCGACCAACTCGCATAGAGGAGAAGCGATGGAGACTGTGCTCTACGACGTCTCGGGCGGCGTGGCAACGATCACAATGAACCGCCCCGAAGCGCTCAACACAACCGATCTGACTCTGTCGCAAGAGTTACTGAAGGCGTTCGAGTCCGCGGCCGGCGACGACCAGGTCCGCTGCGTCGTGCTGACCGGCGCGGGCAAAGGTTTCTGCGCCGGCGCGGACCTTGGCCAGTTCCAAGAGGCGTTCGTCGCCAAGATCGCACCGCCGATGGCCGAGGTGCTCCGCAACCGATACCACCCGCTGATCCACGCGATCACCGACATGGCCAAGCCCGTCGTCGCGGGCCTTAACGGCGTCGCCGCCGGGATGGGCACGTCGCTCGCGATGGCGTGCGACTTTCGCGTCGCCTCGGACAAGGCTCGCTTCACGCAGGCCTTCCTGAAGATCGCCGTGATCCCGGACTCGGGATCGACGCATCTGCTGCCGCAACTCGTCGGGTTGGCGAAGGCGAAAGAGCTTGCGATGCTCAACCCGGTGCTCGATGCGGCCGAGATGCTGCGCATCGGCCTGGTCACCGAAGTCGTGCCGCACGAGCAATTCGCGGCGCGGCTGTCGGAGTTCGCCGGCCGGCTGGCGAACGGTCCGACGCTCGCGCTCGGGTTGACCAAGAAGGCCCTGCAGTACGGGGCGCGCTACGACCTGGCCCAGTCGATGGACTACGAGGCCGATCTGCAGCAGCAGGTCGCACACTCGTCCGACATGACCGAAGGAATCTCGGCGTTCCTGGAAAAGCGCGACGCGAGCTTCCTCGGACGCTGATGCCGCAGGTTCGCAATCCGATCTTCGCCCGCGTCTACGCCGCGCTGGCCGGCTCGCCGCTCGGCAAGGCGATGGAGAAGGACCGGCGCCGGCTTCTGGACGGCCTGACGGGACGCGTCGTGGAAGTCGGCGCCGGCAGCGGCTCGAACTTTCCCTTCTACTTAGAGGGCGTTACCGAGGTCGTCGCCGTCGAACCCGAGCCGTACCTTCGCGCGCGCGCCGAGGCCGCCGCGAAGGCGGCACCGGTTCCGATCACCGTGCACGCCGCGACCGCGTCCTCGCTTCCCTTCCCCGACGGCTCCTTCGATGCCGGGGTCTTCTGCCTGGTCCTGTGCACGGTTCCGTCGCCGTCCCAGGCACTCGCCGAAATGCTTCGCGTCCTTAAGCCCGGCGGCGAGCTTCGCTTCTACGAACACGTCGCCGCGCCGCACGGCCGGATGCTCGGCCGGATGCAGCAAGCGGCGGACATGGTGTGGCCGCGACTGTTCGGTGGCTGCCACACGCACCGCGATACGGTCGCCGCGATCCGCGATGCCGGCTTCGAGATCGAGCGAGTCAAGGACCTGTCGTTCACGGTGATCGGCATTCCAACCCCGATCACGCCCCACGCCGCCGGCGTCGCACGCCGCCCGTAGAGTGCCGGTGTTACGCGGCGAGCGAGGCTTCGTCCAGGATCCAGCCGCGGCTGCGGACGTTGCGCACGAAGTTGCGTCCTAGACTCTGGCGGATCGTCGTCAGCAGCACGTCGACAGAACGCGCATGACGCAATCCCAGGGCCCCGGCGATCTCGTCCCGCGCGAGCACCCGCTCGCGGTTCGCGATCAGCAACGCCAGCAACTCGACCTGCGTCGAGGTCAGCGACAGCTCTTCGTCGGCGAAGTGCACACGGTAGGCCGCAGGCTCCACGACCAACGATCCCGCTCGCAATATCGCCGCATCCAGTCGCATTCCCCGTCTCCCCCGTCCGGTCGATCGGCCGCTATTGGCCACGCGCCCGGCTCGCCGCGCGGATCAATGAAGGGCGCCGCCGCACGCGCCGGCCGGCAAGCGCGGATCGCAGGGCGCGCTCGTCCGCCGCGGTCAACCCGCGGCCCGACGCTCCGGTGACTTCGAACGTGTCGATCGCTTCGCGTCCCGACGTGGCGATGGTGGCGCTATGGATCTCCAAACCGGCGCGCGAGATCGCGCCCGCCACGCGCGCCAGCAACCCGACACGGTCGGCGGCTCGCACGTCGAGGATCGAACGCGCGCCCGACGGGTCGTGCGCGATCGCGATCGTCGCGTCGACGGCCTCGACGGCCAGGCGGTCGTAGCCCGCGGCGAGCGACGCGTCGATGGTGCGCCGCACGCCGTCCCAGTCGGTCCATTCCGCGGCCTGAACCCGGAACACATCGATTACGATGCCGCCGGGGCCGGTGGCGATCCGCGCGGAACGCACCGCGACGCCGGCTCGCGCGAACGAACCCGCGATCGCGGCGAGCGCGCCGCGCCGGTCACGAAGCGCAACGCGGACGGTCCAGCTCTCGTCGGCGCTGCGGTCGTCGCGATCGGCGACGAGCCGGGTTTCGTAGAGGCCGATGTTCGGAGCCGATTCCAGGTTGGCGATGTCCACGGGATCCTCCGGGTCGGGGGGAAGAAGGCCGGGGCCGCGAATGGCAGCCCCGGCCCTGTTGCGCTAGCTCGATTCGGGGATCGGCGTCATCGCGGGGGCGGCGGCTTTCAGCCGCGTGGCTTCCCGCGCGGCCTCCAGCGCCTCGGGCGTGACGAGCGTCCCGCTTCCGAGGTGCTCCTCGGGATAGCCCCACATGCCGTGCTCGCCGATGTCGAGTCCTTCCATCTCTTCCTCGGGGCTCACGCGCAGTCCGACGGTGGCCTTGACCAGTCCGAAGACGATTGCCGATGCCGCGACCACGAACGCGAAGACCGTGACGACACCAAGCGCCTGCACACCGAGCTGCGCCATGCCTCCTCCGTAAACGAGTCCGGGCGAACCGACGCCGGCCGCCTCGACCAGGCGCGGCGATGCGAACACGCCGACCATGAGCGTGCCGAGCGCGCCGCAGACGCCGTGCACCGACACGGCGCCGACCGGGTCGTCGACCTTGATGCGGTCGAAGAGCATGATCGCCCCGACGACCACGACACCGGCAACCGCGCCGATGACCAGCGCCGCCCAGTTTTCGACGAACGCGCAGCCGGCGGTGATGCCGACCAGGCCGGCCAGCGCGCCATTGGCGGACAAGCCGACATCCGGTTTCTTGCCGATCATCCAGGACGCGGTCATCGCCATCAGCGCTCCGGCGGCTGCCGCCAGATTCGTCGTGACGGCGATGTCGGCGATCGAAAGCGTCGCCCCCATCGTCGAGCCGGGATTGAACCCGAACCAGCCGAACCAGAGCAGGAACACGCCGAGCATTCCCAACGGCATGCTGTGACCGGGTATCGCCCGCGGCCGTCCGTCCTTGGTGAACTTGCCGAGCCGCGGCCCGACCATGATCGCACCGACCAGTGCCGCCCATCCGCCGACCGAGTGAACGACCGTGGATCCGGCGAAGTCGAGGAACTCGCGGCTCGCGAGCCAACCGCCGCCCCAGATCCAGTGTCCGGCGATCGGATAGATCAGGCCCGAGATCAGACCGCTGTAGAGCAGGTATGCCTTGAACTTGGTGCGCTCGGCCATCGCGCCCGACACGATCGTTGCGGCGGTCCCGGCGAAGACGACTTGGAAGAGCCATTTCGCCGACAGCGGCGGCGTCGCCCAGTCGAGCGAGGTGAACGCTCCCGGATCGGACGAGAACCATCCGGTCGTGCCGATGAGCGCGTTGCCGGTTCCGAACATCAGCGCGAACCCGACCGCCCAGAACGCGATCGAACTCATGCCGAAGTCCATGAGGTTCTTCATCACGATGTTGCCGGCGTTCTTCTTGCGCGTGAAACCGGCCTCCACCATCGCGAACCCGCCCTGCATCAAGAACACCAAGAACGCCGCCATCAGCGTCCAAACGGTGTCCAGCAGGATCTTCTCTTCCGACGGCCCCTCCGCCGCCTGCGCCCACGCCGCGGTCGCCGTGATGACGACGAACAGCGTCGTCAGCGCCCCCAAGATGAGCAATCGTCGCTTGCGCATGGTCCCTCCCAGTACTCGTCCCAACATGACGAGCATCGTGGCAGAGATAGGTTTCGCCCCCGTATCGCTGTGGTCACAGCCGCGTAAATCTCATGTAACAGCCATGTTTCGGAGGGGAGCTTTTTCCGGAATCATTGCCGACCCGGAAGGCGCTACGATAGATGCGAGATCCCGATTATCCGAGGTGATTGCCCGTGACCTACGAGGAACGGACTGCCGAGTTCAAGGCTCGCATCGATGCGGGCGGCAAGGTCGAGGCGACCGATTGGATGCCCGACCAGTATCGCGAGGCATGCCTGAAGTTCATCGAGATGCATGCCAACAGCGAGATCATGGGCGCGTTGCCCGAGCGTGAATGGATTCCGCGGGCCCCCACCCTTCGCCGCAAGCTCTCGCTGACGGCGAAGGTCCAAGACGAGGTAGGCCACGCGCAGATCCTGTACCGGATCGCCGAGGACCTCGGCAAGAGCCGCGAGCAGATGTTCGACGACCTGGTCAACGGCCGCACCAAATTCCACAACGTCTTCCACTATCCCACCACGTCCTGGGGCGACGTCGCGGTGATCGGCTGGCTGATCGACGGCGCGGCGCTGGTCACGCAGAAGGCGCTCCTCGACTCGTCGTATGCGCCCTACGTGCGCGCCTTGCGGCGTATCTGCCCGGAAGAATCGCTGCATCTTCGCCACGGCGAGGACATGGTGCTGGAGTTGTGCGGCGGCAACGCCGAGCAGCGCGCGATGTTTCAGGACGCGGTCAACCGTTGGTGGTCGCCGATCATGCACTTCTTCGGTCCGCCCTCGAAGGACGCCGGCAAAGACGTCCTGCTGTATTGGGGCATCAAGGTCCGCACCAACGAAGACCTGCGGCAAGAGTTCTTCACCACCTACGTGCCCAAGCTTTGGGACCTTGGGATCAGCGTCCCCGACGACGAGCTCGCCTACGACGAGGCGACCGGCGAATGGCGATGGGGCGATCCCGGATGGGACGAGTTCTGGGAAGTCGTCAAAGGCAACGGCCCGATGACCGGCACGCGGCTCGCCTACCGCAAAGCGATGTGGGACTCGCACGCGTGGATGCGCGACGTGTTCGCCGGCATCGGCGGCGCGGCCGCGTAGGGGGACGCCGTGGACGTCTACGAGGTCTTCTCTCGCCGGCAGATCGACGATCCGCTCACCCACGTCGGCGCGGTCAAGGCCTCCGACGCCGAGATCGCGCTGATGCTGGCGCGCGAGGCGTTCTTCCGCCACGGCGAGGGCGTGGACTGCTGGGTAGTGCGCCGCGGCGACATGCATCGCGTCGCCGATCCCGCCACGCTCGGCGGCGTGACCGACAAGTCCTACCGCCGGCAGGACGGCTATCCGGGTGTCGGCGCGAAGTTGCGCCGCGTCGCCGATCAGCTCAAAGACGTGCGCATCGACCGGCCGCGCCCGAAGGGGACCGCGTCGTGAGCGACGAGCGACTCAGCCTTCTGCTGGCGCTCGCCGACGACGAGCTGATCATCGGACATCGCATGAGCGAATGGACCGGATGGGTGCCCTACGTCGAAGAGGATCTTGCGTTTTCCTCGATCGCCCAAGACGAGATGGCGCACGCACGCGCGCTCTACGAGATCGCATCGCCGATGGCCGGGCGCGACGTGGACGCGCTGGCGCTCGGCCGGCGCCCGGAGGAGTATCGCAACGCCGTGATCTGCGAGCGGCCGAACCGCGATTATGCGTTTACGCTCGCCCGGCACTATCTGTACGACTCGGCAGATCACGTGCGGCTCGACTCGCTGCGCGACTCGTCCTGGAAGGAACTCGCGAATCTGATCGAGATCATCGAGCTGGAGGAGCGGTATCACCGCGAGCACGCGCAGACCTGGTTCGAGCGGCTGGCGGCGGGACCGGTCGATGCGCGCTCGCGCATCGCGGCGGCGTTCGCAGCGACGATCGGCGAGGCGATGGCGATCTTCGAGCCCCTTCCCGGCGAGGACACGCTGCTCGCCGACGGGACGATGCCGCGCTCCAACGCGGACCTGCTCGGCGTGTGGCTGGAGCATCTGGGCCGGCGGCTCGAAGCCGCCGGGTTGGAGCGAGTCATGGAGTCCGGCAACGAGGAGCCGGTCGGCGAGATGGTGCCGACCTCGTCGGGCGCGATGGAAGCGGGCGACGACGCCGCACACACGTTGCGCGTTCCCGGCCTGCAGCGGCGCGACGGCCGGTGGATGCACGTCGGCGAGTTCGAAGGCGCCGGCGGCCGCTTCGGCCGCCACTCCCCCGACTTCGCGCCGCTCTGGGACGAGATGACCGGGCTGTATCGCGCGCATCCGGGGACGACGTGGTGACGGCGCCGAAGCACGAGGACATCGTAAATGCCCTCAAGAGACTGATTGTCGCCCGCGCGACCGATTCACGTAAGACGGCCTCAACCACCCTGCTCAAATTGCGACCGTTTGCAATGATCGACGTCAACGGCCCGGAATTTGACACAGCGTTGACCAAAACGTTTCAGGAGATCCATCTGGAAGAAACCCACAAGAAAGACGCTGGATTGCTCTTCAATTTCGTCGCCAACCAGAGGGGAGAGACCAACTCCGCAGAGAAGCGACGAGCCGACGCTTACAACCGACGGGTTCCGAGCAACAAAGCTGGTAAACAGAAGGACAAGGCTCGATTGTTTACAAGGATGTTCGAAGAACCCCTCCTACGCCAGATCGCCACACAACTCTTAGCCGCGCATAATCAGGGTCTCGAAACCGATCGGACATGGCGATTCCATCGTTGGCTTGCAGAGCTTGAAAGTGCTTATGGACACCGGTTGAGGAGTCGGCCGATCACTCCAGTTCTCGCGTCGGAGTTCAGTATTGGAGGCGCAGCTTTCGCATACGTCATTCCCCAACCTACGTTCCCTTTGAACGTTCGTCTACGCCCAGGCGACGGGCGCGCTTTCGTCTTTCCATCGACATCGACCCTCTCCAACTTCCAGGCCGCCTATGAAGCGGAGTGGGAGGCGTTGGCAACGAAACTGCGGGTCGAAGCGCAGGAAGACCGAGAGAAGTTAAGCGTAGATTACGTCGGTCTGCCGGAGTTGGATCCAGGGGTCCTCACGATCGCATACCACGTCGAAAGGTTCAGCGCCGCCAGATCCTTGGCCGAGGCGCTTGAACGCGACGAAAGGGCTCGCAACGAGCTGGCTTCCACATTCGACCTCGCGCTTGAGGGTGCTCAAGCCTGGCCGAACCGATTCTGTCTTCACGGGATCGTAACTTTTAAGCATAAAGGGCAGCCGTACATCCTGTGGACTGAGAGGAAGCCAAAGAACAACTCTGACGCGCGAGATTTCCCCGGCACTTGGTCCTGCTCATTCGAGGAACAGTTGAAACCTAGCAACGATTACGAAGCCGAGACCCGCCGTGCGTTCGAGGAGGAGGTCGGGCCACAGTGCGCGAGTTCCGAGGAAGCCAGGCTACTAGCCGTGATCGTCGAGGAGAAGATCCTCAATGTCTCAGTCATCCATTGGACCAGATGGAACGGAACCTGGGAAAACCTCCTGGAGGACCATAAGGATGCCCTTGACTCGAAGGAGGTTCGGCAACTGGCGGCCACTCCCCTCAATCGAGGGATGGTCCAGCAACTGAGTGAGGGTGGATTCCCCCACAACGACGGCGACGTCGAATGGCAGCCGCGCCGACCACCCGGCGAGACCAGAACGGACCTTCACCCGACGTCACTGAGTCGCTTCCTCCTGGCGCTCTGGCTTTCCGAGTACGAGACGATGCAGGTTTCCGCTCGATAGTGGTTTTTCGCTATCGCTTCTACCGGTTACGTCGCGCGTGGTAGATGAGGCTCTGCAGTCGCCTTTCGGCGGCCCGGATGTTGGCGACGTCTCTACTAATGCGATCTAGGTCGCGCTTCGCGGCACGGATCGAAGGCCCGCGTCGACGAACCTCGCGTGCCGCTGCGAGAGCCCGGCTATTCACCCGTTCGGCGAATCGCCGGGCTTTGAGCTGTCGTGCCGGGTTGCATTCGATTACGATCGCGATGCCCGGGCCTGCGATCGCAAGAAACAGCTCGCGAAAATCTCGGGATGATTGTCGGCGAAGAAGCGCGCCGAGCAACAGGCCGATTCGCCCGAGCAGCAGGCCGCCGAGAACCACCCTCGGCGTAGTCCAATGCGTGGTGGCCACGCGCGAGCCGGAGCTGTGTACGCGCGCACTTACGCCCACGATCGATGCTTCTTGACGCATCCCCCGGATCCGCCACGCGTAGAGCCGGATGCCGTCGAATCTCGCCAGTCGCACACCGCGTGGGTCTTTCAACCGCTCGTATCGTTGACGCGCGGCGGCAACGTCGCGGCGGTGCCGTCCTCGGGCACGTGCAGCAGAGAGGCGAGCGCGAGTGACGGAGAAGTGTCGGCGGAGAGCGGCGGCGCGACGCGGGTGTGGAGATGGGCGGCCGCCAGGAGCCGTCCGCTGATTCCGTGATTTTCCCATGGCGCGCCGGGGAGGGGAAGCCAGCGTGGACTCCCCCTCCCCAATCGCTCAGGCGCTCCGCACCTGGCGGATGCGAGTCGCCCGTTGACCGAACGCGCTGTTTACGAGGACGAACTCGACCGCATCTCCGCGCCGCAGCCCCACGTTCTCGCCGCGCGGCAGACGGACGCGAGTTCCAAGACGGGTGAGGATCGACCCGTTGCCGTCAGGACGTACGTCGACGACGACGCCACGTTCTTGCGGAATTTCTAGGCGACTCGGGGCCCACGCCAACTTCAACCGATCGGAATACTCGTGCTCGTGCCCCCACCGATGGATGATGAGGTTCGGCCTGAGCGGATCACCGATCAGGCCGATCCGCGATGGTTCCGCGATCGTCGGCTGGCCGGCACGATTCACGCTGGCCACCCACGGCCCGTGCAGCCGCCGTCCGCGGAGGAAAAGTTCGACCCGCCTGAGGTCGCGCGACCGAGCCATGATGCGCAGGTCGCCGAAGACGGCCGCTGAGAAGCCCCCGGCGCCGTACTCGCGGCTGATCCGCTCCAACCCGCGGACCGCCTCGTCCCATCCATTCATCGGATCCTCCTCCCGCCGGCCCAGTGGCCGGCGCACTTCGATTTTGGACGTCTTGAGGTTGATTTAGCGAGGGGGTTGAGGGACCGCTTTGTGGACTCCCGGCTCAATCGGCTCGATAGACTTAAGGGATGTCACGAATCCCATCCGCGACGCTCGACGCGCGCGTCCGCGCGGCGCTCGACGAGGTCTACGACCCCGAGATCCCGGTCGTGCGCATCACCGATCTGGGGGTCGTCGAGGACGTGCGCGCGACCGACGACGCGATCGAAGTCGATCTGCTGCCGACGTTCACCGGCTGCCCGGCGCTGGATGCGATCCGCGAAGACGTCGAACGCGCGCTCGCGCCGCTGGCCGGCGGCCGCGAGGTTCGCGTCCGCTTCCGCCGCGACATGGCCTGGACGTCGGATCGCATCAACGAACGCGCGCGCGAGGCGATGAAGGAGTACGGGCTGGCGCCGCCCGGCGAGCGCCGCGGCCTGACGCTGGTGCAGATCAAAGTCGCGTGCCCCTACTGCGGCTCGCTCGACACCGGCCACGACTCGACCTTCGGGCCGACGCTGTGCCGCGACATCCGCTACTGCAACGCCTGCCGCAACCCCTTCGAAGGCTTCAAACCGAAGTGAGCGCTACGCGAGCCACGTCGCGCTGATCTCGCCGGCCGTTCCCGGCAGCACCGCCGCCGGCGCGCACGCAGGCACCGCGGGCGGGACGAGCACCCAGATCCGCAACTGGTTGGCGCCGTCGGGGACCGTCAGTGTGTCCGCGCCACAGATCGGGCCGGCGGCGACGCCGGACTCGCCGAAGGCGTGGACGTGCAGGAACGCGTACCCGGCCGCGACCGGCAGGCCGTGCAGGTCGGCGATCTCGACCCGGACCTTCGACGCAGCATCGAAGACTCCCAGACATGCCCCGCCCAGGTTCGCGCTCTGCGGCGCTTGCGGGAGCGAGGCCACGAACGCGATCGGTCCGCAGGCAACCGGGCCGACCGGAATCGGCGGCGGCATGCCGCCGGGGACGAGATACGGCTCGGTGACGGTGTACGGGAGCAGTCCGGTGGCCGCGTCGCACCCTGCCGCGGCGACGGCCTTGCAGGCGTTCAGCCAGCCGGCTCCGCCCTTGCTCGCCGGCAGCGCGGACTTGGTCGCGGTCGCCTTCAAGAGCGTGCGCAAGGCGGACGCCGACATGCTCGGCGACTTCGACAGCACCAGGGCGGCGGCGCCCGAGACTTGCGGCGCAGCAACGGAGGTGCCCGCGATGACCGCGTAGCCGTTGATCGCCGGCGCGACGATATCTACGCCCGGAGCGGAGATCTCGATCGTCGATCCGGCGTTCGAGAACGTCGCGAGGCTTCCGTCGGTGTCGATGGCGCTGACCGCCATGCACGCGGCGTCGTAGGCGGGATATCCCACGCCGCCCGATGCGTTGCCGGCCGCGCAGATGGGCAGCGCACCCTTGCCGGCGGCATACACCAGCGCGTCGTGGACGAACGCCGAGTAGCACGGCAGGTCGCAGCCGAGCGACAGGTTGATGATGTCGGCGCCCAGATCGGCAGCGGCCACGATCCCTTCGGCCACGTCTTCGAACGCGGCGCCGTCGACCCCGACGACCTCGACGTCGATGAGTGACACGTCGGCGACGCCGGCCGTGCCGATCGCGTTGTCCGCGGTCGCGGCGGCGACGCCGGCGACGCTGGTGCCGTGGCCGAGTTGATCCCCGGCGATGCATGAGTCGCATATGACCGCCCGAGCGGTGACGCGGCCGGCGAGATCGGGATGGGTGTCGTCGATGCCGGTGTCAACGACGGCGATCGTGATCGAGCGCGATCCGGTCGCGACAGACCAAGCCCGCTCGGTGTCCATCCCGGGCGGACCTTGATGCTCCCACTGAAGCGGATACAGGACGTCGTTGGGAGCGTCGAACGGAACCAGCCGTCCCGAGCGCTCGACCGACCGGATACGGCGATCCGACCTCGCACGCGCCTCGAAGTCCGCCGGGTCGGTGGGGGCGACGACCGCGGCGCGAAGCGACGGGATAGTCTTGATCACCGCGGCCCCGAGCAGCCGGCTTCCGGCCTCCGGGACGCTTCCATGCAGGCCGACGATCATCCGGGCCGGTGCCGCGGCTGCCGTCCTGGCGGATGCGGGTAGCGTCGCCGCGAGCAACGCGGCAACGACGAACAGCGTTCGACGCGTCATGGCATTCCCCCCTGGCTGGATCTTCGACGGGTCCGGTCGGGGATCCTGCCTGCAAGCGGAATAAGATTCCGTCGATGACCTACGAGATGTACGGCTCGCTCGCCTCGTGGTTCCATCTGCTCACCCCGCCCAAGGACTATGTCGAGACTGCCGCATCGCACGTCGAACTGTTCGATCTGCTGTCGTCGCGGCCGGTCGGCACGGTGCTCGAGCTCGGATCGGGCGGCGGCAACAACGCCTCGCACCTCAAGCGGCGCTACGCGATGACGCTCACCGACCGATCGACCGAGATGCTCGCGACCTCTCGCGGCCTGAACCCGGAGTGCGAACACATCGAAGGGGACATGCGCACGCTCCGACTGGGGCGCACGTTCGACGCGGTCCTGATCGACGACGCGATCTCGTACATGACCACCGAAGAGGATCTTCTTGCAGCGATGACGACCGCGCGGGTGCACCTCGAGCCGGGCTGCGTCGCGGTCTTCGCGCCCGACGAGACCGCCGAGGAGTACGTCCCGGCGACCGAACACGGCGGCGAGGACGGCGACGACCGCGCGATGCGCTACTTCTCGTGGGACGACACTCCGGTGGGCACGACGGTGCGGACGGTCTATGTGTACGTCCTGCGCGACGCCTCCGGCGTGCGCGTCGAGCACGAGATCCACACCTTCGGCCTGTTCCCGCTCGCGACGTGGGACGGCCTGATCCGTCGCGCCGGCTTCGAGCCGCACCGCCGCTCGATCCAGCACTGGCAACACCCGCAGACCCGGCAATACATCTTCGCGGGCGTCGCGATCTGAGCGCAGGCCGAAACGACCGCCGGGTGGCGGTTTCGTCGTATGCAGGTCGCATGCGGACCGAGGGCTATGGCGGAAGGCTGAGGAAGTGTTTGCCGCGGCGCTCGAATTTGAGTGCGCCGTCGTCGAGCCAGTGGGCGGTCCACTTGTAGCGGTGAATCGTTCGGTGGCAGCGGCGGCACAGAAGGCATCCGTCACGAACGGTGTTGCCTTTGCCGGGCACAAGATGATGGACGTCGCACCACGATGCGGGGGCCCAACTGCAAAACCGGCACTGCTGATCGCGGGCGATGATCGCGCTTCGCACCTTGTCCGAGAACATGTTGGCCTGATCGCCGACGGCGATGACGTCGCGGCCGTTGAACACGATCGGCACGATGGTGGCATCGCACATCAGCATGTCGCGCGTGACGCGGCTCAAGCGCGGCCGCCGGCCCGGCAGCGGCCATAGGAGCCGAAGGCCGTCGTCTCGCCCGTCGTCTTCGAGTGCGGCGATGTCGACGGTAGCCAGGAGCCGCGGACGCGGCCGTGCGCCTGCGCCGGCGCTCTCGCCCGCAAGGGTGACTTCGCAGATGTGGACCAGCGCGTCGTATCGCTGCTGGGCGCGAGAGACGCCGCTGTCGGGATGCACAGGAGCGTCGGCGACCGCATCCAGCGCATCGACGATCGCCGCGATCGAGAGCGCGTCACCTTCGCCGTAGATGGTCGCGGTCCCGTCGAGCCGCCCTTGGATCGCCAGGAAGCTGTTGCGGATCGCGCGGTCTTCGCGGTTCAGCGCCAGGTCGGGGCGGCTGCGTGCCGCTTCGTCCTGAACCAAATCGACCAGACGTTCGGGATCGGCCTCGCACAGGCGCTTTGCGTGCTCGCCGATGATTCCGTCGATGCGCGTGCGCTCGGCGAACGGGACAGGTCGCAGCGCAGTGACGATCGCGCGGACCTGGCTCCACGACGCGCGTCCTTCGCGGAACGCCTCGGCCAGCGCGGGCATCGCCTCCAGCGTCGCGGCGGCCCGGGTGAGCGTCGTCGCATCCCAAGAGGTGACCCGCGCGTCGTGGCGGAGCACATGCTCGACGGGGCGGCCGGCGACGGCTAGGACGCCGCCGGACATCACCTGGGCCGCGGCCGCGAGCAGGGCATCGGCGCCGCGCAGCAATGCGGCGAGCACCTCCGGACGCTCGGCAATCTCCGCGCTCGATGCAGCGTCACGCGCCGCGTCGATCGCGTGAGCGATTGTTTCGGTGGGTGCGAACATCTGTTCGATTCTAGCGAAGAGCGCTCGCAATTGCAAGCAATTTTCTTGCCATCCGACCGAAAGCACAACGACGGCATGGACGGACTGTTCGCTAGCATGGATGCCGGATCACGAGTCCGGGGAGGAACCACGATGGCCGACTACAAGCTTTTCATCAACGGCGAATTCGTCGCCGCCGAAGACGGCAGCGAATTCGACACGATCGACCCGAGCACCGGCACGCCGCACGCGACCGTGGCCCAGGCCGGCAAGGCCGACGCGGAGAAAGCCATCGCGGCCGCGCGCGCGGCGTTCGACGACGGCCGCTGGAGCGGACTGTCCCCCGCCAAGCGCGCCGGCTTCCTGAACGCGATCGCCGCCGGCATCAAGGACCGCGCAGGCGACCTGGCCGCGCTCGAAACAAAAGACTCCGGCGGCACGATCCGCAAGACCAAGGGCGAAGTGGCCGGCGCGTCCTACACGTTCCGCGTGCTGGCCGAGCTGGCCACGACGGTGCCGCTGAACGAGACGCTCCCGCTGACGGTCGCGCCCGGTCCGTCGCTGAACTATCTCAAGCGCGAGCCGCTGGGCGTGTGCGCCGGCATCATCCCGTGGAACTTCCCGATCCTGATGGCCGCGTGGAAGATCGCGCCGGCGCTCGCGGCCGGCAACACCGTGGTGCTCAAGCCGTCCGAGAATTCGCCGGCGACCGCGCTGGAACTGGCCGAGATCATCAAGGAAGCCGGCGTCCCCGACGGCGTCGTCAACATCATCCCCGGCTTCGGCCCGTCGGCGGGCGAGCCGCTGTGCAACAGCATGGACGTGGACAAGATCGCCTTCACCGGCTCGACCGCCGTCGGCCGCCGGATCATGCAGCTCGCGTCGAGCAACATCAAGAAAGTGACGCTCGAGCTGGGCGGCAAGAGCGCCAACATCGTGCTCGACGACGCCGACCTGGAATTGACCGTCGACGGCGTCTTGTGGGGCATCTTCTACAACTCGGGTCAGGTCTGCAATGCCGGATCGCGCGTGCTGGTCCACGAGTCGCTGCACGACGAGCTGATCTCGCGCATGGTCGAACGCGCGCGCGACATGATCGTGGGCGACCCCGCCGACATGGGAACCGACATGGGGCCGATCATCTCATCCACGCAACGCGAGACCATCGAACGCTACGTGCAGATCGGCTTGGAGGAAGGCGCG
>Ga0214472_10003763_pt1 | contig 16020 bp, 15 predicted proteins | sample RVTome_6_FD_207662 | JGI IMG/M metagenome (GOLD analysis project Ga0214472, IMG submission 207662) | Soil microbial communities from uranium-contaminated site in the Upper Colorado River Basin, Wyoming, United States - RVT140D175 | ecosystem: Environmental > Terrestrial > Soil > Contaminated >... | reverse complement strand
TCTATACAGACAACTATGCATCAACCAACTGGGCTGTCAAGAACAGAGCCATCGTGGTTAAGGTTACTTATTGGCTAAATCTTTGATCCATAGATAGTGTGATTAAGAGAAATTTTGGCCAATTTTTTTTAAATTTGAACTAATAAAAACCCTAAGTGTTATTTGAAGAACAATGAGGAAGGGAATAATTTCAGTTTTTAGCACGCTAATATTGGTTGCGGTAATAGTCAGCGCTGCCTTTATTACTAGTGTGCCGGGGATTAAGGATCTCTCGTTGAAAGCCAACAACGAAAGTGTTGTTAAGTGGTATACTTTTGAAGAAGCAATAGAAATAAATAAGAAAGCACCAAGGAAGATTTTCGTCGACGTATACACTGACTGGTGTGGCTGGTGCAAAAAGATGGATGTCAATACATTTAATAACCCCACGGTAGCCGAATATCTCAATGAGAAATATTACCCGGTAAAATTTAATGCTGAACAAAGGGAATCTATTGTTTTCAGAGACCACACCTTTAAATTTATTGCACAGGGTGCAAGGGGTTATCACGAACTTGCAGCTGCCCTATTGAATAATAAATTAAGTTACCCCACAGTTGTATTTCTTGATGAAGACTTTAACATGATCCAGCCGCTACCCGGCTATCAGCAGCCAAATACATTTTACCCTATCATTGAATTCTTTGGAGACGATCATTACAAGAAAATGAACTGGCAGGAGTTCCAGAAAATTTATAAGTCTCCTTTCTAAAACAATTTGATTATTTCTGGCTGATTTAGCATTAGGTCGTAAATTACGTCTTAATTTGACTTATGTTATCTTATTTTAAACCCATTGGTCTGCTTGTAGCAAGACTTATTATTTACTCGCTGGTGCTGGTTGGCATTGCGCAACTTTTATTTCTGGACGCATTCAATGTAATTGATGGTGGCAAGTTTAGCGAGAATAGCTATACCGAATGGGCTCAGGTAGGAGTTTTGATATTGATTATCCTGGTAACCTTCTGGACGGGAAAAGTATCCCCAAAAGAAAAAGTTATTATCAATAGCATGCTTGGATTTTTTTTGATGGCACTTATCCGGGAGTTCGATTTTTACCTGGATAATTATGTATTTGATGGCGCTTGGCAGGTTCTGGCATTTTCAACTCTGGCTGTTACAATAATTTATCTGGTTAGGAACAAAGAGGCAATTGAACAAGCCAGCCAAAATGTTTTTCAAACTTCAGCATTTGGGCTAATCAGTGCTGGTATTTTAATCACATTCATATTTTCCAGGCTGTATGGTAGAACAAGCTTTTGGGAAGCTGTAATGGAGCAAAAATATTTCCGTGATGTAAAAAATGTTTCGGAAGAAGGAATTGAACTCCTGGGTTATGGAATAATTTTAATCGGCTGCATTGAACTTTTCCGAATCTTACTTAACGCCAGAACAGCTGATTAATTCTCTTCCCCACGTAAAACTGCCCATTCAACCTCGTAATTAGTAAAAAGCATCATATAAAAGGTATAATTTTTCCACCGTTTATCTTTTTGAAAGCGAAGAGTTTCAAAATCAAATTTCCTGGCTCTTGATTTCCTTTCTTGCTTTACAAATTCAAGTAATGTGAGACTGTCTGTCGCATCTTTTAATTCAAGATTCAGGCTTAGCCTGCCATTAGGACCCAGATGATTGGCAATTTCCCTGAGATCATTTTCAACAATGATTCGCGTCAGGTGCGAACTATCTCTTCGCCCTACAGGACAATAGAGATCGGAATAATGATTATTCCACCAAACATAAACCAGTTTTGACTGACTGGAGTCTTTATAAGATGTCCCTGCGGCAAAATTAATTAGCTGCTCCAGTGAACTGGGTTCATTTTCAACCCCCTTTTTATCAGCGGTGGCATTACAGATCGCGTTTATAAATTGAGAAGATAATGAACTGTCTTCTCGGGAATAAATAGCTAACTGTTGTGGGTATCCTGTTATAAAAATATTTGAAACTAATATCAGCAGGAATATTCTCAAAACCGTTAGAATGTAGCCAGGTTACTTTCAGTTAGTAATAACATTAATAACAGTAAAACAATTATTACAACAAAGACTAATTTCTTGATATCATATCGAAATAAATATCGAATACCACTCGGAGTATGAAACTTCTTATACCCGTCTATAAAGTGGTCAAAATTCTTATACTTACCAATTAAATTAGGTGTGGGACCAGTATCGTTAAATTTTACCTTAAGTTGATGCATTTATTTTCCTCCTATACCTCCTTATACGTAATTTGTTTACTTATTGATCTAAGTTTCTCCAGAATTCTGTACGTCCTTATTTTAGCATTTCCCTCGGAAATACCCAGGAAGTAACCGACTTCCTTAAAAGATTTATTTTCAAAGAACCGCAGCTCGATGAATTGAATTTCATCAGGAGTTAACTGCTCCAATAATGTACTTACCAATACATACTTATCAATTTCAGGTTCACTTCGATCCAATTCATCAATTATAGTTTCAATGTGAATGTCACTCATTGTAACCATCCGTGTTTGGTGATTTCTATTCCTGAAAAAAGAGTTAATTTCATTAATGGCGATCTTATACAACCATGCTGAAAAAGGGACTCCCTGATACTTAAATCGCTTAAGATTATAAAGGCAATTGTAAAATACTCTGGAAGTAATTTCAGCCGTCAATTCCTCGTCATCAATCCTCTTGAAAACATAAACAAAAATTGGGTCAAAGTACCTGTTATAAATGGGTGCAAACTCACTGGGATCCTCCTGGGCTTTAATGACCTGATCAATTTCTGTCAGGATTTCTTCCTTCGACATATGATAAGTTGATGAAATCGTAAGGAAATGATTTCCAGTAATTTTACCACCATGATATGACCTTAATTCAAGCAAGCCGAATGTCTGAAGTTCGATGCTAAGAAGAATTGTTATCCAGGATTTAACCGGTTGTAAAAGAGGATACATTTTTTGGTTGTTTTTTAGGAAAATACCTGAACGCCATTTGCTTTTTCCCGGGGATTACAGTGGCACTTCCACCATTCCCTCAATTACCTCGCCACCTTTTGTTTCAGCAAATCAAGCTTTCAAACCTTGATCGAAATAGGTAAATTTATCCGGCACAATATTATCCACCCGCAAGGGCAACATTGCCGTTAGTACCAGGCATTTTAAACCGATCTCTTTAAACTAATCATCTTTTGTCTTTGACTTGCTTTTGTGTCAGCCATTTTCAATTAATTTTTACCCTCATAATGGCATATTATCAAAAAGATACAGGTTTGCAGAGTAAAAAATTGAAAAACCATTAAATTGGCGCAAATTATGAGTAAGGCACTGAAGAAATTATGCATCGTTGTGGGAGTTGGTCCAGGTTTGGGACTGGCGATTGCCAAGAGGTTTGGAAAAAATGAATTTAAGATTGCTATGGTGGCAAGATCAAAGTCCAGACTTTTGAAGTATCAGAAAGATTTGGCAAAGTATGGAATTGATTCAGCTCCATATCCTTGTGACGTGGGAAACCTGAAAGCTCTGGCAAGCGCATTTGATAATATTTGCAGCGAACATGGCAACGCGGAAGTGTTGGCGTATAACGTTTCCATTTTGAATCCCGGCACTCCTTCAGAAATTTCCGTTGATGCATTTGTGGATGACTTTAAAGTGAACGTGGCCGGGGCACTCGTGGCTTTTCAAAAAATGACTCCACAAATGAAAGGCAACAAAGAAGCAGCTATTATTCTGACAGGTGGCGGATTGGCAACCGATCCTTATTTTGAATTTGCTTCTTTGGGTGCAGGTAAGGCTGCTTTAAGAAATTTAGCTATGAGTATGGCGCAGGAAGGGGCTAAGCTGGGCATAAGGGTAGCGACTATTACGATAAAAGGAATGATTAAAAAAGGAACTTATTTCGACCCTGAAAAAATTTCGCTTGAAATTTGGAAAATTTATAAAAACAAACCTAAAAGAAAAGATGCGGAAGTAGTCTATGCAAAATAAGCATTAAGACTCCTGCTCATCATTTTCTTTGGTTTTCAGATAATCGATAGTGCTGAGGCCTGCAACAAATGCCAGCAACACACTTACTAATATGATGAAAGCACTTGCTCCAGTTTGTAAAATCTCTAAGATCATCTGTTATTGCATTAGGTAAACCCAAATGTAGGTTTCCCACTGAATAAAAAAAACCATTTTGCAATAGTTATTATCTTCCGGTCTTTATTTGGTTCAAATTGACTATATTTCGCTAAAATTGGTTCACCCTTATCCGGTTAAATGCCAGACGATCAACAAACCCAGTTACTAAGGAGGGTCAAATATTTGGAAAGAGCAATTGCTCTGGATCGGCAAGATTATCTCCAGAAAAAGAAGTCCTATGACGCTATTATTGATAAACTGATGGCTATGGTAAAAAGTGGCGAAATCACTTCTTACCTCTGCATAGATTCTATCTATTATCACCTTCTGGAAAAAATAGGCCGTGGTGAGGAAGATTTTGATAAATATGCAGCGGAAATCAGAGATTTTGTCTCCTGAAAAAGCGTGTCATATCATTAAATCTTTCCAATCAAAACATTTCCTGTCCGGCATGCCAATTCTTTACCATCAGGTTGCATTTCAAACCCGCTTAATATAAATTTAGGAGTTACCCATAAAAGGAAAACTCGAATATTCCAATGGGTTAGAAATCTTAAATTAAGCCTATATGAAAGTATTTGATGAAAAGCATATCAAGAATATAGTATTGCTGGGAGCCGCGAAATCCGGGAAAACAACACTTGCTGAAACAATGCTGTTCGAAGCTGGTCTCATAAACAGACGGGGAACTGTGGAAGGTAAAAATACCGTTTCTGACTACCAGGAAATTGAACACGAACGGGGTAATTCAGTGTTTGCTACAGCTCTTCATACGGAATGGAGGGATTATAAGATAAATATCATTGATACGCCTGGTCTGGATGATTTTATTGGTGAAATCATTTCCTCACTAAGAGTAGCGGACACAGGAATCATGCTGATTAATTCACAGCATGGTGTTGAGGTTGGAACAGAGCTCATTTGGAATTATGTAGAACAATATGAAAAGCCAACCGTCTTCGTAATTAATCAGATGGATCACCCCAAATCAAATTACGAGCAAACAATTGAATCCATGAAAGCAAGGTTCGGAAGTGCGATCATCCAAATGCAATACCCGGTAAACCAGGGTGAAGGTTTCGATAGTATAATTGACTTATTAAAGATGGTGATGTATAAATTTCCCACTGACGGTGGAAAGCCGGAGAAACTTGATATTCCTCAAGATGAAAAGGAAAAAGCAAATGCGCTCCATAATGAATTAGTTGAAAAGGCAGCCGAGAACGATGAGAAATTAATGGAGCTTTATTTTGAAAAAGGATCACTGGACGAGGATGAAATGAGACAGGGGATTAAGATTGGAATGGTTAATCATGAGGTATTTCCCGTGTTTTGCCTTTCCGCTAAAAACAATATGGGAAGTGGCAGGCTAATGGGCTTTCTTGATAATGTTGCCCCCAGGTCAAGTGAGTTAAATCCGGAAGAAACAGAGGAAGGGAAAAAACTTGACTTTGATCCGGCAAAACCAACTTCCTTATTTGTCTTCAAAACTCATATAGAACCAAACCTCGGGAAACTTTCATTCTTTAAAGTATTGTCGGGTACTGTTACTACAGGAATAGATCTTATAAACTCAACTACGGGATCCCATGAAAGATTGAATCAACTTTTTATTATGGATGGAAAATCAAGAAATCCAGTAGAGAAATTGCTGGCCGGAGACATCGGGGCAACATTAAAACTAAAAGATACCGAGACCAACCAGACACTTCATACAAAAGAATTACCAGTCACTGTTATACCGATAAAATTTCCAGAGCCCAGGATGCAAATGGCGATTAGAGCTCTGAACAAATCTGATGATGAAAAATTGGGAGAGGTGTTGCACAAAATTAACCAGGAGGATCCAACTCTCAGAATAAATTATTCCAAAGAAATAAAACAGCTAATAATTGGCACTCAGGGTGAACTGCATCTTGCAGTAACGCAATGGACATTGGAAAACATTTACAATCTCCATGTTGAATTTATCGCACCCAGGATAAGCTATAGAGAAACAATACAGAAAACATCAGATTCATCATATCGACACAAAAAACAATCAGGTGGTGCCGGGCAATTCGGAGAGGTCTATTTGAGGGTGGAACCTTATAAGGAAGGAATGCCAAAGCCTGCTGATCTAAACGTCCGCGACTCGCAACACATTGAATTGGATTGGGGTGGAAAATTGGTATTCAATAATTGTATTGTGGGTGGTGTGATCGATCAACGATTTATTCCTTCTATCCTCAAAGGTATAATGGAGAAACTTGAAGTGGGACCAATAACTGGTTCTTATGTGAGGGATGTAGTAGTATCGGTGTATGATGGGAAAATGCACCCCGTGGACTCCAACGACATTAGTTTCAAAATTGCCGGTTTGATGGCCTTTAAAGAAGCATTCCTAAATGCCAACCCTAAATTATTGGAACCTATCTATGAACTGGCAATTCTGGTTCCGGATGAACAAATGGGAGAAGTGATGACAGACCTTCAAACCAGGCGTTCCATTATTCTTGGAATGGATAGCAAGGGAGTTTATAAAGTAATTAAGGCCAAATGCCCACTGGCTGAATTGGACAGGTATACAACCGCTTTGCGAAGCATTACCCAAGGACGAGCAAGTTTTAGCAGTAAATTCATTGAATATGCCCCTGTCCCTCATGAAATACAAGAGAAACTGGCACACGAATATCATGCGGTTGAAGAGGTTTAGTCTTTGAAAAGTTATGTTTGGAGGGATAAATAAGCTCGCGTAGGTTTAAATGAGTCTGCCAAAGAGAAATTAAATACAGGAAGTACCTTTGGCTTATTTTCAAAAAATGATATATTAAAAATCCTTTTAAAGAAGTATTAATGGCACCAAAAAAGAGAAAGTGCGTTTGTGAGTTTGAGATAAATGCCTCCACTAAAATGCTGTATCCGTATTTATACACTGCCGGTGGCTTAGCCCAATGGTTTTGTGATGATGTAACAGTAGATGAAGACAAAAATTTCAATTTTATTTGGGATGGTAATGACCATAAAGCAAAATTAGTCTCACATCGGGTAAATAATTTTGTCCGTTTTGAATTTATTCCTGATGAAAATGAAAATGACCCGTCTTATTTTGAATTGCGACTTGAAATGAATGAACTCACCGAGTCGGTTTTCCTGAAAATTATCGATTATTCAGATTTTGAGGATGAAGATGAGCTTCGCGATTTGTGGGAAGGACTAATTGGAGACCTGAAAGAGATTGTAGGCGGCTGATTTTGGTCTATTTTTGTGCTATTCCGGCACAAATTTGACACCCTAAAAGTTCAAATGAAGAAAATCGATAAACTTATAATCCGGTCTTTTATTGGTCCGTTTATCCTGACCTTCTTTGTAGTTGTATTCATTTTGCTCACCATCCACATTTCAAAATATTTTGAAGATTTAGTAGGAAAGGATTTGGGCTGGGATGTCTTAAGCGAATTACTTGTCTATTTTGCAGTCTTCAACACACCTGTTGCATTTCCGTTGGCTGTTTTGTTGTCCTCATTAATGACGTTCGGAAATCTTGGTGAACATTCTGAAATAATTGCATTAAAAAGCGCTGGAATTTCCCTTACACGGGCAATGATGCCCATCTTCATCCTTGTACTTGGCATAACGGGATTAGCTTTCTATACAAATAATTATAAAGTGCCGCAAGCCGCGTTGAACGCGTATAGTCTCATCTACGACATTAAGCAGAAAAAACCCGCCCTCGATATTAAAGCAGGAACATTTTACAACGGTATTCCAAACTACAGCATTAAGGTTAGTGAAAAAATGGAAGATGGTAGAACACTGAAGGATTTGATTATCTACAATCACAGTGAAGGCCTGGGTAATAAAGAAGTTATTCTGGCTGACTCAGGATTAATGTATACTATTCTTAATGACAGGTACCTGAAGTTTGAACTTTATCGTGGCACACGGTATCTGGAAATGAGTAATTCTAACCGCGGTCAGACAGCATTAGTAGATCAGTTCACCAGGACATTTTACGACAGAATGGAGATAGTCCTGGATCTTTCTTCCTTTGATTTGAAACGGCATGATAAAGATTTGTTCTCAGGAGACAGACTGACCAGAAATTTCACCCAATTATCAAGTGATATTGATTCATTAAGGCAAGACATTGGAAAAATTAATTATGATGTCTTTCGAAGTACCAAAGGATATTTTGCTCATCACCTGAAAGATACTGAAGGTGTTCCACTTCCGGAGAACCTGGTTAAGTATAAGAGAGAAATGGATTCTTTGGAACGAATTTCAGGAAATTCACCGGAAGAAACTCATGTGCCGGAGAGACCGGATGTAAAGATGTTAACTCTTCCTCCCGGTAAGTTAGTACCAACAAATCAGGAAGAAAAGACGTCTACGGATGATGCATTATTGCCGCTACAGCCCGCCAGGCAATCATTAACAGAAAAACAAGCTGCGGCGTTGAGGGAATACTTTTCAGAAAAAGACAAACAATCCTTGTCGTATAACTTCGCCCTTAATTCAGCAAGGCAAATAAAATCACGACTCACTTCACAAAACTCCAGCCTTGATTATCAAAAGTTTCAACTTAGAAAATTTGAAATCCAGTATAATAAAATGCTGGCTCATTCTTTCGCATGTATCGTTATGTTTTTGATTGGAGCTCCTTTAGGCGCTATAATTAAAAGAGGAGGACTTGGAGCCCCGGTGCTTTTTTCAATCCTGTTTTTCATTCTGTTTTATGTTATCTATATCACCGGAGAAAACTGGGCTAAAGAAAACGCAGTTCATATAATACCGGCCATCTGGATGGCCGATGTCTTATTATTGCCAATCGGTCTTTTTTTCCTGCGACAGGCCAGAAGGGACGCCCGGCTATTTGATGCCGACTATTATAGGGTTATGCTAACCAGATTCATTAAGAGAACGGCCAATTCTGATGAATCAGCCCAAATAAAGCCAGAGGCATTTGTTAAATAATCAAGATGGTAATACCTTTGCGCTTGATTTAGAGGAAATAACAAATAAGATAAATGTATCTTACCCAAGAGAAAAAACAAGAGCTGTTTGAAACGTCTGGAAAATTAAAGACGAAGACTGATACGGGTTCTCCGGAATCCCAGATTGCCCTATTTACCTATAGGATTAATCATCTTACGGATCACCTCCAGGGTCACAAAAAAGACCACTCTTCACGATTAGGCCTCCTTAGGCTTGTAGGAAAAAGAAGAAGATTACTTGACTGGTTGCAGCGAACGGATATTGAAAGATACCGTTCAATACTTGCCGAGCTAAATATTAGAAAATAAGGATTAGGGATTCAATTGAATCCCTATTTTGTTCTTCTTCGGGTAGGTGCAAAACACGAAACAAACAAAATTTTATGTTACCTAAAGTAATTAAGAAGACTATCACTCTAAGTGATGGCAGAGAAATATCAATAGAGACCGGTAAGCTTGCCAGGCAGGCAGATGGTTCAGTGGTAGTAAGAATGGGCGATACTATGTTGCTTGCAACAGTAGTTGGCAAATCGGAAGCCAGTGAAGGCCAGGATTTCCTTCCCCTTTCGGTAGATTACCAGGAAAAATTTGCATCAACAGGACGGATACCCGGAGGATTTCTAAGAAGAGAAGGCCGGCTTTCTGATCATGAAATATTGGTTTCAAGATTAGTTGACAGAGCAATGAGGCCATTATTTCCTGATGACTATTATTTTGACACTCAAATAAACATTTTCTTAATATCCGGTGATCCAAAAGCAGTACCCGATGCGTTGGCTGCATTTGGTGCGTCAACCGCGCTCACTATTTCACCCATTCCTTTTAATGGTCCGATATCCGAGGTCCGGGTAGCAAGGGTCAACGGGGAACTTGTGGTTAATCCATCCATGGAGGGAAGGGAACAAGCGGACCTCGATATAATTGTCGGTGCAACTATTGATAACATAACCATGGTAGAGGGAGAAATGGATGAGGCTAACGAAGATGATCTGCTTGAAGCATTGAAACTTGCCCATTCCATCATCAAAGAGCAATGCCATGCACAGCTTGAATTGGCAAAAGAACTTAACGTAGTAAAACGAGAATTTACACCTCCGGCAGGTGATGAAGATCTTTATAAAATGCTCCATGAAAAATACTACCATAGATTTTATGAAGTTGCAGGAAGATCGTTGACCAATAAAAATGAACGAAGAGATTATTTTAAAGCAATTAAAGAAGAGTATACAGCCTCGTTGCCCGAAGATCCGGAGCCAGATATAAAACTTATAGAAAAATACTTCGGGAAAATCGAAAAAGAAGCCTGCAGAAACCTGATGCTCAATGAATCCAAAAGACTTGATGGAAGAAAAGGAAATGAAATACGACAAATCTGGGGTGAGGTTGATTACCTCCCCTCGGCTCATGGTTCAGCATTATTTACTCGTGGAGAAACCCAATCATTGACCACTGTAACACTGGGTACGAAATTGGATGAGCAGATTATTGACCAGGCAATGACTTCAGGTACAAGTAAATTCATGTTGCACTATAACTTCCCTGGATTTTCTACGGGTGAGGTTAAGCCTAATCGGGGACCAGGCAGGAGAGAGATTGGACATGGAAACCTGGCTTCCCGTGCTATAAGAAAGGTCCTTCCCGGTAATGACGACAATCCTTATACTATTAGAATTGTCTCTGACATTCTTGAATCGAATGGCTCTTCATCAATGGCAACAGTTTGTGCCGGTGTTCTGGCCCTTATGGACGCCGGAATCAAAATAAAGAACCCTGTTTCAGGAATTGCTATGGGTATGATCTCGGATGGTCAGACTGGTAAGTATGCAATTCTTTCCGATATCCTTGGCGATGAAGATCATCTCGGAGACATGGACTTTAAGGTGGCTGGTACTTCGAAAGGAATTACTGCAGTGCAAATGGATATTAAGGTTGATGGTTTATCTTATGACGTGCTAAAGGAAGCTCTGATTCAGGCCAGGGAGGGAAGGATCCACATCCTTGGTGAAATGGCTAAGATTTTGGATAAATCAAGAGAAGATTTGAAGCCACATGCCCCGCGGTCCGTCAGGATAAAGATTGAAAAAGATCAGATTGGTGCCGTAATTGGTCCAGGTGGTAAAGTTGTACAGGACATTCAAAATACTACCGGTGCAACAGTAATCATAGAGGAGGTAGCCGGCGGCGGTGAAGTTACGGTTTTCTCCACGAATAAAGAATCCATGGAAGCCGCCGTGGCAAGAATTAAACAAATCGTTGCGGTGGCTGAGGTTGGTGAAACTTACACCGGAAAAGTAAAATCAGTAATGCCTTTCGGAGCCTTTGTTGAGTTCCTTCCGGGTAAGGACGGACTTTTACATATCTCCGAAATTAAATGGGAGAGATTGGAGAAAATGGACGGAGTACTCGAAATCGGTGAAGAAATTCCAGTAAAACTAATTGGCGTAGACAAAAAGACCGGTAAATACAGATTGTCAAGAAAAGCCCTGCTCCCTAAGCCCGAAGAAAAGAATTCCTGAAATTAATTTTTCAGAATTCTATTTTTAGTGACGTAATTACTTGGATTTGGTTTAAATTGGTTGGAGCATATTTTTCGATTGATCGAAAAGCATGAGACAACTCAAAATAAGTAAACAAATTACCAATCGGGAAAGCCAATCCCTGGACAAATATCTTCAGGAAATTGGAAAGGTAGATTTACTTACACCCGATGAAGAGGTGGACCTCGCCAAGAGAATCAGAGATGGAGATCAACTTGCATTAGAAAAACTTACTAAAGCTAATTTGCGATTTGTTGTTTCCGTGGCAAAACAATATCAAAATCAGGGATTGTCTTTGGGTGACTTAATAAATGAAGGAAACCTTGGACTAATAAAAGCCGCCCAAAGGTTTGACGAAACGCGCGGATTTAAATTTATTTCTTATGCCGTTTGGTGGATAAGGCAATCCATTTTGCAAGCTCTCGCTGAGCAATCCAGAATTGTCCGCCTGCCACTCAACAGGGTAGGTTCACTTAATAAGATTTCAAAAACATTTTCGGAATTAGAACAAAAGTACGAAAGAGAGCCAAGTCCGGATGAATTGGCTGAAGTATTGGAAGTTACAACAGCTGAGGTCGTTGATACCATGAAGATTTCAGGCAGGCATGTATCCATGGATGCTCCTTTTATTTCCGGCGAAGAAAATAGTTTGCTGGATGTTTTGGAGAATGAAATGGAGGAAACTCCGGATTCAGCTCTTATGAATGATTCTTTGCGAAAAGAAGTGCAAAGGGCTCTTTCAACTTTAACACAACGGGAAGCAGATGTCATAACATTATACTTTGGTCTTAATGGTGAACACTCAATGACCCTCGAAGAAATTGGCGAAAAATTCAATCTTACCCGCGAAAGAGTAAGGCAAATAAAAGAAAAAGCAATACGCAGACTAAGACACACTTCCAGAAGCAAGGCTTTGAAGCCATATCTGGGTTAGTACTCGTGTGCAACCCATCAAGATTATTCGGTTCTGGGAACTATTTCAAAAGCAAAAACGTAATTATATAAGTTACATTTAATTCAAAAATGGGAGAAAAAGTTAAAGTCGCAATAATAGGGTCAGGTCCTGCAGGTTATACGGCCGCAATTTATGCAGCCAGAGCAGGGTTAAATCCTGTACTTTACACCGGAGGTCAGCCGGGAGGCCAGCTTACAATAACCAATGATGTCGAAAATTTTCCTGGCTATCCTGATGGAATCAACGGACCTCAAATGATGATAGATCTTCAGAAACAGGCGGAGAGATTCGGTACCAAAGTCAAATACGCTATGGTTACCAGTGTGGATTTTTCCGGTTATCCATTAAAGTTAATTCTTGATGAGAAAGAGGAAGTTCTGGCTGAAAGTGTGATTATCTCAACAGGAGCAAGTGCCAAATACCTTGGATTACCTTCCGAAGAAAAATTTGCCAATAAAGGTGTTTCAGCCTGCGCAGTTTGCGATGGATATTTCTTCAAAGGAATGGAAGTGGCAGTGGTGGGAGGAGGTGACTCTGCTGCCGAAGAATCAACTTATTTATCAAAGCTTTGTCCAAAGGTTTATCTGATTGTAAGAAGAGATGAATTGCGAGCTTCAAAGATTATGCAAGATAGAGTGCTGAACACACCAAACATCGAAGTGCTGTGGAATACCGAAACGGAAGAAATATCAGGACGTGAGAGTGTAGAGTCAATAAGAGTAGTTAATAATAAGACAGGTGAGAAAAAGGAAATTCCGGTGCAAGGCTTCTTCCTGGCCATTGGCCATACACCTAACACAGAAATTTTCCGTGATTATATTGAATTGGATGCGACCGGGTACATAAAAGTTAAACCGGGCACGACAAAAACAAACGTTGAGGGTGTATTTGCTACAGGAGATGCCGCTGATAAGGTCTATCGGCAAGCCGTAACTGCTGCAGGTACCGGTTGCATGGGAGCTCTCGAGGCGGAGAAATTTCTGGCTGCCAAAGAAATGGAAGTGGCCTAACCTCAGTACGCATGAAATTAGATATCCTCGTATTTGCTTCTCATCCCGATGATGCCGAACTAGGTTGTGGGGGAACTATTCTTTCGGAAGTTAAAAAGGGAAAAAAGGTTGGAATCGTAGATCTAACACTGGGTGAATTAGGAACTCGAGGAAATCCTGACCTCAGAAAGAAAGAAACAGCAAAATCCAGCAAAGTTCTTGGAATAGCAATACGTGAAAATCTGCAATTCAGAGATGCATTTTTTATCAATGACGAAAGTCATCAATTGGAGATTGTTAAGGTTATTCGAAAATATAAACCGGATATTATCCTTGCGAATGCCATTCAGGACAGACATCCTGATCATCCAAAAGCAGCACAGCTTGTATCCCAATCTGTTTTTGTTTCGGGATTGCTAAAAATTGAAACAGAAATAGATACTGGTAAGCAAGAGGCGTGGCGCCCATCCAAAGTTTATCACTACATTCAAAGCTGGCACATCAAGCCTGATTTCATTATTAATATTAGCGATTTTTGGGAAAAGAAAATGGAAGCGATAAAATGCTTTGAATCGCAGTTCTACTCCAGGGAAAGTGCCGAACCGGAAACTTTTATTTCATCGCCGGAATTTTTGAAACTCCTGGAAGCGAGGGCAAAAGAATATGGATCTTTGATCGGAGTGGAATTTGGCGAAGGGTTTACGGTAGAAAGAACTCCGGGAATATCAGCACTTGAACATTTAATTTGATTTGTCCAGCACCCTGTAGTATTCCAGCAACTCCCTGTTGTCACCTGAAAACTCTCTCTCCATCATTTTCAATAAATTCAATGAAGCTTCATTAACAGGAACCTCGCCACAATGATTATATCTCAGGTGATGAGTTAACTGCAGAACCCGGAGTCCGTTAAACCACCTTAAGAATGCCTTGCCAAATGTGTTTGCGCTTTTTGTATTGCTTTTTATCAATTCGATCTCTTCGATGAAATTTTCTTTCCAGAGAAATTCATGGAACATAGGGGAAATATTTTTTTCAATCCAATTCCGGGTAATTTTCTCTTTATAAAAAGATTGGGACTGTTCAAGGAAATCTTTAATCAGGTCAAATGTTTCAGCTTTGCAGGCCGGCCAGAACCTCATGTTTTTAGATTCCCAGTTCAGCATTGCTTTGCCGGTTCCAAAAGGAACCCGGTTTGAGATTCGTGCTGAAGGAATTACCCGCGTGGTCGTTAAATTCCTGAACCCGGGAATTGGAATTATCTTATGTAAAAAATGAAAATCTTCTGCAGCTTTACGCATATTCATTCCGCCCTGCATCCTGTAACTTTGAGTTCTAACAGCCATTGCTGAACCAACTGTATGGAAGGCATGGGGATAAGTTGAGTATCTCAAACCCTGAACGTAATAGCGGAGATATAATTCATATTCAAGTATTGCAGATGGAATTGGACTTTCTTCCAGGTTATGTTCAAAGTAAATGCTGCAGCCCGGTGAACTCTTATTATTTGCAAAAAAAATTTCCAAAGCGACTAAGTAGTTTTTATCACAAGTACAATCCGCATCGTAAGAAGCTATCACACCTTCCTTGTCGAGAATTGCAAACCTCCTGACAACCTCATCCATTAACAATTTCCGGGCAAGGCCAACGCCCGCATTTTTTTCCGGAAGTTCCTTTTCAATTATATGAATTTTAAGATTTTGGTTGTCGAATTTTTTTGACCAGATTTTTAATTCTTTAGATTGCTTTCGGTGTAACTCTTTATCCGGTTCTTCTAAATTATCAGGAAAGTTGATCAAGACAAGAACTTCAACCCCGCAAGGTGGCGAATCACAATTTATAAGAGATAGAATAGCATCTTTTATTTTCTCTTCTCTGTAAGATGGAATTGTTACTGCAATCCCCAGATTTTCATCAGGTAATTGATGAATTAATTTTTCAGGTGAGCTAAATTTTTCTATGTATGTTACTCCATCCACCTTCAGGGAGCAACCCGGTTAATTAACCAATTGTTATCTTTTTGCAGAGTATATTGAATCCTGTCATGCAAACGGTTTTCTCGTCCTTGCCAAAACTCAAACATATTTGGGACTAAAATATACCCACCCCATTGAGCCGGTCTTGGAACTTCTTTATCATGAAAGCGTTTTTCCATTTCCTGGTTACGCTGCTCCAGAATTTCCCGGTTAGCAATTCGCTGACTCTGTGGTGAAGTCCATGCGCCAATCTGGCTTCCTCTTGGTCGCTCACGAAAATATGCATCACTTTCTTCAAAAGAGATCTTTTCAATAACACCTTCAATGCGCACCTGGCGTTCCAGTGAAACCCAGAAAAAATTTAATGCACCAAAGGGATTCTGTTCAATTTCCAGCCCTTTCTGACTTTGATAGTTTGTGTAGAAAACAAAACCGATGCCGCTTGTTTCTTTTAAT
>Ga0214472_10003760_pt1 | contig 16023 bp, 12 predicted proteins | sample RVTome_6_FD_207662 | JGI IMG/M metagenome (GOLD analysis project Ga0214472, IMG submission 207662) | Soil microbial communities from uranium-contaminated site in the Upper Colorado River Basin, Wyoming, United States - RVT140D175 | ecosystem: Environmental > Terrestrial > Soil > Contaminated >... | reverse complement strand
CACATCCTTCCCTTCGGCCTGCTGTTAGGCGCCGGTGAGGGCACGCATGTCTGTCTCCGCGATACCGCCGGCGGTATTAGCGAGCCTCCCTGTGACGGGACCAACTCGGGCAACTTCGGGGCCGTCGACTCCCCCTGGTACGGGACCCAGCCCGACGGGCCAGACCGAAACTGCACCGGGAGCCCCAAGTCGGATCTGATCGCGGTCAACATCGCCTACGGGATCGACCATCGCATCATCCCCGATCCCGACGGTTTGGCGGTAAACGAGGTCCTGGACACCTGTGCCAACATGGACGCCGGGCAAACCCCCGATACCTTGGACACCTTCACCGGCATCAGCAATGGGATCCCTGAGGGCCTGGCCACCGGCCCCGTCCCCGATAACATCGAGGATCCCCTGCTCCAACAGGGCAGCAATCCCACCCGAAACGTCCACGGAAACCCGCTGGACGACAAGCCGCTGTGGGAGTACATCGATCCAGCGGTCAGCGCGGGTATTCCCGCCGCCTGCGGGCGAGCCACCTTCAACCCATTTCCGACCAATCCACGTGCGGACTGGGATGGTGACGGCGTCGATGACGAGCCCGACTCCTGGGAGCATCTCGGCGCCTGTCTCGGCCAGTATGTGTCCGGCGGTTACACCGCCCAGCTCTTCCTCGACACCCTCGCCGAGTCGGCCCGATTCGGATACGTGCCCCAGTTCTGGGAGAACGCTTGGCCCCCCGGCGTCAGCGGGCCCCGGCACATCTGGCGTTTCAAGGCGACCTGGCTTCAGGCCACATGGTGGAAGAGGGGCAACACCACCGACGTCTTCCATCCCGGCGAACCGGGGGCCTTCCCCTCCAATGGCAGCTGGGCGCTGATCCAGCTCTCGGGGATCATCATCCCCGACTCCGCCCTGCCCACCGAGCTCCGCGGCGACCCGCCACCGGGCGGAGGGGTCAACCCGTTCAGCCCCGAGCTGTTTCGCTAGCTCCGACCCCCGCGTCGTGACGCCTGTAATGCCATACGTATCAGCAAAGCGTGCTGGGTGGGACCACATCCTGACCCCATGGCTGCGGGATCGACCAGGCCGGTAGGCGAGTCTGGCGTAACCCAAACCCCTCTCCCACCGATAACAGGGGTGAGAGCTTCAGAACAACATGGAGGGAATCGATGCGAAAACTGAAAAGGCCCGGAATTGGCGTCTTGGTCCTGATCGGGCTCCTCGTCGGCTCCGGGGTGGCCTGGGCGGACGAAGATGGCGCCGGGCTGGAAGACACGGAAGCCGAACAGATCGCGGACACATTGTTCAACTTCGGCTACGACCTCATCAATCGCGTCTTTGCGTGGAATCTCTCCGCGCTCGACGGGCTCTATGACTGCACTCTCGAGAACGGCTCGTTGACCGCCACCTACGGAGAGCCCACGGACGAGGGCGTGATCCCCGTGGACAACCTCGAGGACGACTCCGGTGTCGTTTTCTTCCCCGATCGCCCCGAGGAGGAGCTGGCCGAGGGTCTGGAGCCGGCCGGCGCCCCGGTCGCATACAGCGGAGCCGAGGGCGAGTGCGGGCTGAGCGGTGGCGAGGTCTCGGGACCGCAGGGCCAGGTCAACCACGGCATGTTCATGAAGCTGTTCAACAGTCTTTACGACGGCGCCGGTCGGGGCTGTGTCGTACGTCATCTCGCCCAAACCGACCTGGGCAAGGGCGAGCAACAGATCAAGGCCGGTGAAGACCCCGACTTCGAATCGGTCGTCGCCGGTGACACCGGTGTCATCGAGTTCACGTCCATCGAGACCGACTGCGAGAAAGGGCACAAGGCAACCGAGAACGGGACCGTTGAGGGGAACGGCAGGCCCGACCACGCCGGCGGGCCCGATTCCCCCGGCAAGTCTGGATCTGCTCCGGGTCATAACAACTAACGAAGCCTCTCTCAAACGTCCGGAGCCCTGCGAAGGGGGGCGGCCGAAAGGCCGCCCCCCTTCCGTGTCCGGGCCCTCAGCCCCTCCCGCAGTACGGCGGGTTCAGCCGAGCTCGAAGCGGCGCCCTGTCGGGCAGTAACTCCAGGGTCATCGCGTCTCTCGTGGGACCTAGCACTGACTGGCGAGAGGATGCCGCCAGGGCGATTGGAGCTCCACGATCGCCCGCGGTGAACCCCCCAAAGCATCAGGGAGATCACTCGCGGGGCTTTCGTTTGCAGCAAGCGCGAACGGCTGACGACAGCTCGCAGCTTCCGTCAACGGCCAACCTCAGACGTCGCCGCTGAGGCGGTGCTCGACCTCTCTCGAATGATCCGCTTGTGAATGCCGTCGACGATCAACAGCAACGTTATCGAGGTCAGAGCGATCAGCCATCCCGGCCAGGCGGGGTTCTGGTGGCCGAGCAGGTCAGCCACCGAAGGAAGGAACAGGAACACGCCGGCCATGAGGAGCCCGGTCCCGGCTCCTACGATCAGCAATCGGTTGCCGAGGAAGTGCATCTTCCAAACCGGGCGGGTGGTGCTCCGACACGCAAAGGCATTGGCAGTTTGAGCGAGCACAACCGTGGCGAACGCCGCCCCCGAAGCCGCAGGGATGACACTGCTCGGGAAAGCCTCCCCGGGTCGCCACCCGGCGGCGAGGAACACGGCGAAGAAGGCACCCATCTCGACGAGCGCCTCAACGGGACCGAGCAGGCCAAAGGCACGGAAGGCGACCTTGCGGTCGAGAAGGCGGCCCGTGTTCGGCCCGCCCTCGGAAGTGCGGAGGTGGGCGGGCTCGGCACCCAATGCAGTTGCGGAAAAGGTGTCGGTGCCGATGTCGAGCGCCAGGATCTGGAGGATTCCCAGGGCAAGCGGGATGTGATTGGCAGAGAGAGCCCAAACCAGGAAGGGTGTCAGCTCAGCTACGTTGTCGGTGAGGTGATAGGTGAGGAACCGACGAGCGTTGGCGAAGGTGGCCCGCCCTTGGCCGATGGCAGCCACGATGGTTGCGAGGTCGTCGTCGAGAAGAACCAGATCGGCGGCCTCCCGGGCGACGTCGGTGCCGGTTCGTCCCATGGCTACACCGATATCGGCCTCACGCAGCGCGGGCCCGTCATTGACCCCGTCGCCGGTCATGGCGACGACGTGCCCGCGGCTGTGCAGAGCGCGTGCAATTCGTTGCTTGTCCTCGGGGGTCACCCGGCTGATCACCGCGCCATCGTGATCGATCAATGCGGCCAGAAGTGCGTCGTCGGAAGGCAGCTGGCGACCGGTCAGAGTCGGGGCGCCTTTCAGGGACAAGCCGACCTCGTCGGCGATGGCCTTGGCGGTGTCCGGGTGGTCACCGGTGACCAGCGCAATGCTGAGCCCGGCCCTCCGGCACGCCGCGATCGAGTCGGCCGCCCCTGGCCGGGGTGGATCCTCGAGACCGATCAGCCCCCACAACTCCAGGTCCCGTTCAGCTGATTCGATCTCTGCCGGGATGTCGTCGCCGGCAGGCCGGGCCGCGACCGCCAAGACTCTGAGGCCCTTACGAGTGAGCTCCTGCAACGCCTCATAGACCTCTTGGGTCGCGTTGGTGCAGACCGGGAAGACGGCGTCGGGGGCGCCTTTCACGTACAGAAAGCCAGTGGTGAGCACCGACATGCGCCGACGTCGTGCATCGAACGGATAGCGGCCCCGCTCGGGATCGGCGGTCTCCTCCTCGTCGACCCCCAACCCGACTCTCGAAGCGAGAACGTCGAGAGCCGCCTCCATCGGATCCCCGACGGCCACCCACGCAGAATCCTGCAACACGGCTCTCCCGGTCGAGCAGCGGCGGGCTGCTCGCGCCACCTCCTTTGCCTTGTCCAAGACTTGGGGAGAAGGGCTGTCTACTTCGCCGTGCGGCTCGTAGCCGACGCCATCGATGGTGGCACTTCCGATCGGAGTCCAAACCTTGACCGCCGTCATCCGGTTTTGGGTGATCGTTCCGGTCTTGTCGGTGCAAATGAAGGTGGTGGAGCCGAGGGTTTCCACTGCTTCCAGACGTCTGACCAAGGCGTTGTGCCCAGCCATCCTCTGCGCCCCGATCGCCAGCGACAGGGTCACGGTCGGCAGAAGTGCTTCCGGCACCAGCGCCACCATCACCCCCACGCCAAAGATAAACCCCGAACGAGCCGGAACCCCCAACGCCAGGCTGACCGCGAAGAAGACGAGGCCGACGCCGGCTGTGATGAAAGCGATCGTCCGCACCAATTGCCGAAGCTGTAAGGCAAGCGGGGTGATCGGCCTCTGCACCTCGATGGTGAGGACCGCGACCGACGCCAGCCGGGTCTGGCTCCCCGTGGCAATAGCCACCGCCAACCCTTCCCCCTCGACCACGAAGGTGCCCGAGTAGAGATCGTCATCGAGCCCTTTGTCCACGGTGACGCTTTCCCCGGTCAGGATCGACTCGTCGACCTTCACCGAGTGAGCCTCCACGACCTTCAGGTCTGCGCTCACCCGATTACCCCCGGTCAGCACAACCAGATCGCCGGGCACCAGCTCGGCCGCTTCGATCTCTCGGGGCTGCCCATCCCGGATCACCGTGGCCAGGCGGGGCACGATCTCGCGGAGGCGATCCCCGGCTCGCTCGGCCCGGTACTCCTGGACGAAGGCAAAGATCCCATTGAAGACGATCACGGCCAGGATGGCCAGCCCAAGCTCAGGCAGGCCGGCCACGGCCGCCAAGATGCCCGCGACCCACAGCATCAAGGCGAAGAAATGGAAGAACTGGCCGACCAGATGACGCCAGACGCCTGGGCGAGGGGTTGGTGGCAGCCGGTTGGGACCGTGGAGCTCGAGCAGTCGGCGGGCCTCCGCGGTGGTCAATCCGTCCGTCAGCGAGGTCTCGGGCCGCTCCGTCGCGACGCCGGCCGAACTTGGGCTCGGATCAGGATGTCCTGACCGACCCATGTGACCTCCTCTGGCTACTGGACTCGCCCCGCAGTCGCGGGTCGATCGAAGCTACCTTCCCCTGCCACGAAGGAGGCCAATGGCGACCGGGCGAAGCTCGATGTTGAAGGTGGTCAAAGCCGGGCACACCCTGATCTGGTTCTTGGTCGAAGCCGAAGTGGTGTACCTGCTCTACGCCGGGCTCGCCCGCCGCTCCGACCGGCGAGCAGGGGTCGCCGGGCTGGTGGTCGCCGCAGAAACCGCGGTCTTCTTGGGCAATGGAGCGCGCTGCCCGCTCACCGATCTCGCTGAGTCTCTTGGCGCCGAGAGCGGAGGAGTCACCGACATCTACCTACCAGGGTGGCTCGCGCGCAACCTCCCTCTGCTGCATGTGCCGTTCGTCGCCCTGATCCTCTGGCTTCATGGACGCAACCTGATCGAACAGAGAAGGAGCGGATAGCCCAGCCAGAGCCGACTCCTGTTGAGGGCGTTAGACGATCCGAGGATCGACATGGACCTTGGGGCCGATCCCGGCATTCGGTCCTCGCTCCCCTGCCAACCGGCTGGCAGTCTCCTCGAGACCGACCACCTCGGAGACCAGGGCATCCGGCGCGACCCTGCCGTCGGCGTATGCCGCAATCGCCTCGCTGATCCCGGCCGACCCACCGAGGATCCCAACAACGGTCAGATCGCCGAGGGTGATGTGACGACTGTCGATCAGACCGGGCTCTCCCGAAAGGCCGACCAGGACCACCCGGCCTCCTGGCTCGACCCAACGCAAGCTGGCGGCCGGGATACCGGCATCGTTGGTGGCGTCGATCACGGCATCAAAGGTCGAGGGCAGGTCTTCACTGTTGAGGTAGGCCCCGTGAACGCCCAGGGAGCGTGCCAGCTCGAGACTGGTGTCCTCGACGCCGACGATATGGACTTCAACACCCCCGGCCAGGGCGAACTGGGCCGCGAGAAGCCCGATCGTCCCCGGACCGAAGACCAATAGTCGCTGTCCTGGGTGGAGAGATGCGGCGTTGACCGAGCGGACCGCACTGGCTCCCGGTTCGACCAGGGCCGCCGCCGCCAACGAAATCGAGACGGGAATCTCGTAAAGGGCTGAGGCGGGAACCACCAACTGCTCGGCCAGCGCGCCGGGCCAGCCGCCACGAATCCCTATCTCGTGTCGAAACTCGCAGATGTGGTGACGGCCACGGCGGCAGCGCTCACAGTTCGCGCACCCGAGCATGGTGTCGCTGGTGACCCGCATTCCGAGCCAGCTTGGCTCAACGCCCTCGCCCACTGCGCTGATCAGGCCGGCCCACTCGTGCCCGATGCGCAGTGGGTAGCTGGCGTGGCCCTGACGCAGGTAGTCCATCTCACCGGTGTAGAACTCGACGTCGGTGCCGCAGATACCAACGCGCTCCACATCGACTACAACCTGACCTGCGGCCGCCACAGGTGGCTCCACGTCATCGACCCGGGCGTCCCGTGGGCCATGGAGAACCAGTGCTCGCATCCCCCAAGTATTCCGCCCCCACCAGGAAAGTGCAGGGATGGCGTTACCGTCGTTGCCTTGAAGGAATCTGACGCCATCAACGAGTTGCGGGGTGTCGGCGACCTGATGGGCCTCGTGGTGGAGAGGGTCACGACCCCGGTCGAGGGGATGCAACGAGCCATTGCCGACCGCTCGTTGCGTTGGATCGGTGTGCAGGGGGCACCGACCCGGCGCAGGGTCGACACCGCTATCGCCCGCTTCTACAACGCGGTTCGCCTGACCGGCTCCGCGGTGGGAAAGACCGTCGGGCTGGGGGCGACGGTGGCCGTCAGGCGAAGCGAGCCCATCTCCGGGTCGCGTTTAGGGAGCCGGGTTCAGGCAGCCATCAACGCCACCTGGGGCGATGAGCTCGAACGACGAGGCAACGAGCTTCGCATCGAGATGGGCCTGAGGGACGCCGAGGGGAACCCGGTGCGGGTGACCCCCGACGGACTGGCCGCCGAATTCCCGTTGGCAGGCTCCCGGGTGGTGGTGCTCGTCCATGGCCTGGGTCGAACCGAGGGCTGCTGGCTGGGCAAAACTGATCAGGTCGGACTCTGGGAACGGCTCGCAGCCAACCCAGCGATGACTCCGGTGATGGTCCGTTACAACACGGGCAAGCACGTCTCGGAGAACGGCGAGGAGCTGGCCCGACTGCTCGAACGGGTGTGGCGATCCTGGCCGACCCACATCGAATCGGTCGCCCTGGTTGGTCACTCGATGGGCGGCCTCGTGATCCGAAGCGCCTGTCACATCGGACAGGCCGAGCAGCACGGTTGGGTTGACACCGTGGACAAGGTGGTCACGGTGGGAACGCCCCACCTCGGGGCACCATTGGAGAAGGCGGCAAATGTCGTTTCGTGGGGTCTTCGAGCCACTCCGGAGAGCAGTCCGCTCTCCGATTTCCTCGATGCCCGAAGTGTTGGAATCAAAGATCTGCGGTTTGGTGCCACCGTCGAAGACGATTGGCGCGGCGCCGAACCCGACGCCCTATTGCGAAACACGGTGACCGAGGTGCCGCTCTTGGAGGGCGTCGACCACCACTTCGTGGCCGCGGTGATCACCTCGGACCCGGAGCATCCCGTCGGAGCGCTGGTGGGCGACCTGATGGTCCGCCCTGGGAGCGGCGTCGGTCGAGGGAGACGTCGCCAAATCGATGCAACCGACGTTCGAGTCCTCGGCGGCCGACGCCATTTCGATCTGCTCCACGACCCCGAGGTCCAGGACCAGGTAACGGAGTGGCTCAGCTAATCAACGTAGAGGTTGCCGTCGCGTTCGACAACCCGTCCCCTGCCCAGGGGAAGTACCAGAGTCAGGGCTCTGAAGACGGTGCCGAGACCCGGGATCCTGGCAAACACTCCCTGGGGCCCCCGCACCATCCTGCCGGTGCGCACGTCGTACTTGGAGCCGTGCCAGGGGCACACCAGGCATCCCTGCTCGTCAATGCTGCCGTTGGCCAGGTCGGCGTAGAGGTGGCGGCAATGCCGAGTGACCGCAAACAACTCGCCATCGGCATTGCCAACTGCGTACCGACCGGCTCCCGTCACCGTTCCGGGAGGCAGATCGGACGCAGGCCCGATTTCTGATTCAATCGACATGTCTCCAGCCTGCCTCTCTCTTCAACCTCAACTGCTCAACCTCTCTTGACCAATTCGGCGATCGCCGCATCGACGTCACCTTTGGGCAGATCCTTGAACGCGGCTGCCAACTTGCCTGTTGTGATGATGGATTGATCCCGTTGAATCTGAACACCACGGACCAACCTACGCGAAACGCGCCGGGTGCCGGTCACTTCCTGACCGCAGTGGCCGCTAACGCTGCCGTCGACGATCTCCGCCGGGATGCCGACTAGCCGAGGCCTGTGGGTCAGGACCGGAAACGGTCGAACGGCTCGAGCTGGATGTCGGCGTCGGCTACAGCCCGACCCACATCCTCCACCGCTGAAGTGAGGTCGACGGTTTCCTGGTCAACCCAGGCATCTACGTCGAGACGGTCGTTGATCGTGCGGAGCCGAACCCCGTCCGGGGCGATCGAGGCAAGCTCGTCCCAACCCAATGGCGCCGCCACCGGAGCACCGGAGCGGGGGCGGAGCGACCAGGGGGCGACCGATGTGGATCGGCCCGAGTTCCTCAGCCAGTCGACGAACACCCGGTCGCCGCGATCTGCCTTGCGGAAGGCGAGCGTCATCAGGTCGTCATGCGTCGCGGCCGCCAGGGCAGCGATGCCCCTGGCCATCCCGGCAACGGCTTCAACGTCGAGGGTCGGCTCCAGGCGGGCCCGAAGGTGATATCCCTTGGATCCGGAGGCGAGGGGAAGCGCGGGGATGCCATGATCCTCGAGAACCGAGCGCAATGCGGTGGCTGCCTCGCGGACCAGGTCGACCCGATCCGGTGGAGGGTCGAGGTCCCAGATCACCCAGTCTGGATGCTCCTCGTCGTCGATCAGGACAGAGGGGACATGAAAGGTGATGGCCCCGAAGTTGGCAAAGTAAGCGATCCCCTCGGCTGAGTCGACCACCGGGTAAACGGTGGTGCCTCCGCCCTCCTTGGGAACCTCGTGACGGCCGATCAAGTCCTCGGGGTAATGATCGGGCGCGTTCTTCTGCATGAAGCCCTTCCCCCCGATGCCCTGGGGAAAGCGCTCTACGGAAAGGGCCCGCCCCTCGATGAAGGGGAGCATCCGGTCGGCGACCAGTTGGTAGAAGGCGACGACCTCCCCCTTCGTGATCCCGTCGTCAGGGAAGACCACGCGGTCGGGGTGGGTGACCTCCATGACGTCAGCTTATGGATGGGCGTCAGCTGCGTCCGGGGTCCGCGACAAGACGCACCACCGGAATCGTCCGTTTGGTGCGAGCCTGGTAATCGGCGAACTGAGGTGCCCTCGCCACCACCACCGTCTCCCAGAGCCGGTCCCGCTCCGATGGGTCGACCGGGACCGCCCTCGCCCGATAGAGGTCGGCGTCGCGTCGCACCCAGACCTCAGGATCATCGATCACGTTGAGATACCAATCCGGATGACTGTCGGAGCCGCGATGGGAGGCGGCCACCACCAGATCACCACCGACTTCGAAGAACCGCAGCGGCGTGCGACGGGTCTCGGCCGAGACCCGTCCTGTGGTGTAGAGAAGGATGAGACTCCCAACCGCGGGATGGTCGACGGCGGCACCGTCACTCTCCAGGTACTGGCGGGCGTGCTCCGCCGCGGTTGGGCTGGCGCTGTCGATCGCGCGTTCCTCGATGCTCTCCACGTCAGGAACCTATCACCTCCCCCATGCACCCCTACGTGACCTTCGGTGACACCTCCCCCAACGTCGTTCCGCTCCTGGGGGAGGAAACAGCTTCCGCCTGCTCACTCCTCCGGGATGACGATCCAGAGGATGATGTAGATGAGGACCTGCGGCCCGGGGAGGATCAGGGAGAGGACGAAGATGAGTCGCATCGTGTTGCGAGTCATCCCGAACCTGTCGGCGAGGCCGGCAGCCACCCCGGCGATCATCCGGCCTTCTTTTGGGCGCACCAGGCGGGGTGTCTCACCCATCTCTCCCCCAACCTAGGGCGCTTCGACCTCGCTTATCGTGACGTTCGGCCCTCGCGCGGGCGCCCGCCCCTCGATAGCTTGAACCTATGACGAGTCCCTTCGCCACGGTCGACGGCAACGAGGCCGCGGCGCGGGTGGCTCACGCCTTGAGCGAAGTAATCGCTATCTACCCGATCACGCCCGCTTCGCCGATGGGTGAGCACTCCGATGCCTGGTCGCATGGGGGTCGTAGCAATCTCTGGGGAGTCGTTCCCGACGTGATCGAGATGCAGAGTGAGGCCGGCGCGGCAGGGGCCGTGCACGGGTCGCTTCAGGTAGGCGCGCTCACAACCACCTTCACCGCCTCACAGGGCTTGCTTCTGATGTTGCCCAACATGTACAAGATCGCCGGCGAGCTGACGTCGACCGTGTTTCACATCGCAGCGAGAACCCTGGCCACACATGCTCTTTCGATATTCGGTGACCACTCCGACGTGATGGCTGCCCGCCAGACTGGTTTCGCCATGCTCGCCTCCGCCTCGGTGCAGGAGGCTCAGGATCTGGCCCTGGTCTCCCATGCCGCCACGCTGCGGGCACGCATCCCCTTTCTCCATTTCTTCGATGGCTTCCGGACTTCGCATGAGGTTGCGAAGATCGTTGCCGTCGGAGACGACGTCCTCAGGGCGATGATCGATGAAGACCTGATCGCCCAGCACCGGCTTCGGGCCCTCAGCCCGCGCCGTCCCGTGCTGCGAGGCTCGGCTCAGAATCCCGACGTCTTCTTCCAGGCCCGGGAGGCAATCAACCCCTATTACTCCGCCGTGCCGTCGGTCGTGCAGACGGAGATGGACCGATTCGCTGAGCTCACCGGCCGCAGTTATCACCTCTTCGACTACGTGGGCCACCCCGAAGCCGAACGGGTCGTCGTGCTGATGGGATCCGGGGTGGGGGCCGCCTCCGAGGCGGTGGAGCGACTGGTCGCCAACGGGGAACGAGTCGGCATGGTGATCGTTCGTCTCTACCGGCCGTTCGACAGCGATGCGTTCCGGGCGGTTCTGCCGGCGACCACACGGGCCATTGCCGTACTTGACCGGACCAAGGAGCCGGGCGCAGTCGGTGAGCCCCTCTACCTCGATGTGGTCGCCGCACTGTTCGAGGGAGATCGTCCCAGCCCACATGTCATAGGTGGCCGATACGGATTGTCCTCCAAGGAGTTCACGCCTGCCATGGCGTCGGCGGTCTTCGCCGAGCTGGGACGGGATACCCCCAGACGTCATTTCACGGTTGGGATCACCGATGATGTCACCAATCTCAGCCTGGAATACAGGTCCGAAGGCTGGGACGAGCCTGAGGAGACGAGCCGGGCGGTGTTCTTCGGGTTGGGGAGCGATGGCACCGTCGGGGCCAACAAGGCGTCGGTCAAGATCATCGGCGACCACACCGACCTGTATGCCCAGGGCTATTTCGTCTACGACTCCAAGAAGTCGGGGTCGCGGACTGTCTCCCACCTCCGATTCGGGCCACGACCGATCGCCTCGACCTACCTGATCGGCCCCAACCAGGCGAACTTCGTCGCCTGCCACCAATTCCACCTGCTCGAAGACATCGATGTGCTGGAGCTGGCAGCACCCGGGGCCACTTTCCTCCTCAACAGCCCTTACGACCCCGTCGAGGTCTGGGAGCACCTCCCCGGCTGGATCCAACGGGGAATCACCGATAAGGCCCTCGATTTCTGGGTTGTGGACGCCACCCGAATCGCCTCCGATGCGGGTCTGGGCAAGCGGGTCAACACCGTTCTCCAGATGTGCTTTTTCGCCCTGTCCAAGATCATGCCCCGCGACGAATCACTGATCGCCATCACCGACGAGGTGAAAAGGGCGTACGGAAGGCGAGGCGAGGTGGTGGTGCGCCGCAATTTGGAGGCCATCAACTCGACGCTTGCCGGCCTACATCGGGTAATCGTCCCCGCGGCGGAATTCAACGCGGCCCCTGGTCCTGGCGACCTCCTCGCCGCCCGATTGGCCGCAGCGCCCGACTTCGTGCAACGAGTGACCCAGTTGATGCTGGCGGGGAAAGGCGATCTGCTCCCGGTGTCGGCGCTGCCGGTCGACGGCACCTTTCCCACCGGGACCGCAAAATGGGAGAAGCGCTCGATCGGAACCGAGATTCCCCTTTGGGACCCCACCATCTGTATCGACTGTGCTCGATGTGCGTTGGTCTGCCCCCATGCGGCGATCCGGTTCAAGGTGTTTGATCCTGTTGCACTGAATGGAGCCCCGGGTGGCTTCGTCTCCAAGGAAGCGAGCGGAACCGAGTGGGAGGGCAAGTTCCTCACGGTGCAAGTCGCCCCCGACGACTGCACGGGCTGTGGGGTGTGCGTCGATGTGTGCCCGGCCCGGTCCAAGGAGGAGATCCGGCACAAGTCGATCGACATGGTCGCCAAGGACGAGCACCTCGCGCGAGAGCGAGCCAACTTCGAGTTCTTTCTCACCATCCCCGATCCGCCACGTCATGAGGTGAAGCTGGACACGGTGAAGGGGTCGCAGATGATCGAGCCGCTCTTCGAGTTCTCCGGCGCCTGCGCCGGCTGTGGTGAGACCCCGTACCTCAAGCTTCTCTCCCAGCAGTTCGGTGACCGGGTGGTCATCGCCAACGCCACCGGATGCTCATCGATCTACGGAGGCAACCTCCCCACCACGCCCTGGACGGTTGATGAGACCGGGCGCGGGCCGGCTTGGGCCAACTCATTGTTCGAAGACAACGCCGAGTTCGGGTTGGGCATGCGTCTCGGTCTCGAAGCCATGGAAGCCGACGCCCGGCTTTTGGTGACCGCGCTCCTCCCCGAGCTCGGGGAGCTGGGGGTGGAGATCCTCGAAGCGGACCAAAGAGAGGAGCTCGGGATCGCCAGCCAACGCCAGCGAGTCGAGAACCTGCGTCAGCAGCTGGCGGGCATGGAGGGGCTCCTCGCCCGCCGACTCGAGGGAGTCGCTGATGCTCTGGTTCGCACCTCGGTGTGGATCGTGGGTGGTGACGGCTGGGCATACGACATCGGCTTTGGGGGCCTCGACCATGTGCTCGCCTCGGACCGCGACATCAACATCCTGGTCCTCGACACCGAGGTCTATTCCAACACCGGTGGTCAAGCCTCCAAGGCCACCCCACGGGCGGCGGTGGCCAAATTCGCGTCGGGTGGCAAGAGCACCGGGAAAAAGGACCTGGGTCAGATCGCCATGTCCTACGGAAACGTCTACGTGGCGCAGGTAGCGATGGGGGCCAACATGACCCAAACCGTCAAAGCCTTCGCCGAGGCCGAGGCTCATCGCGGGGTGTCCCTGATACTCGCCTACAGCCCATGCATCGCCCATGGCATCGAGATGTCAACGCAGATGAGCCACCAAAAGGAGGCAGCCACATCCGGCTACTGGCCGCTGTACCGCTACGACCCCGCTTCCGAGGCTGAGGGTCAACCCGGTTTGAGGCTCGACAGCCGCAAACCGACCATCCGTTTCAAGGATTTCGCCGAAAAGGAAGGACGCTTCGCGATGTTGGCCCGGGCCAACCCGGAGCGATCGAGCGAGCTCATGGCGAGCGCGCAACAAGACATCGACGATCGCTGGCATCTGTACGAGCAGCTGGTCGAGGTCCATCGCACCGCCGAATACGCCGAACTGGAGGATCGATGACCGTCGACCTACGAACTGACTACCTGGGAATGACCCTGGCGCATCCCATCGTGCCGTCGGCATCGCCGGTCACCGCCGACATCGATCATCTGCTTCGCCTCGAGGAGGCGGGGGCTTCTGCCGTCGTGCTGCCGTCGCTGTTTGAGGAGCAGGTCGAATACGAGGCGATGGCGGTCCACATGGGTTTGGAGTGGGCCAAAGACTCATTTGCGGAAGCAGCCGGCGGCTATCTCCCCGATTTGGACGACTACAACACAGGCCCCGACCGCTACCTCGAGCTGGTCTCGGCGGCCAAGTCCGAGCTGAAGGTCCCGGTTATCGCCAGCCTCAACGGCACGACGACTGGTGGCTGGGCCCTCTACGCCAAGATCCTCGCTGATCAGGGGATCGATGCCCTCGAGCTCAACATCTACCTGATCGCAGCCGACCCCACCCTCACCGGTACCGAGGTGGAGCTCCAGTACCTGAGGCTGGTCGAATTGATTCGACGTACGGTCGAGGTGCCACTGGCAGTCAAGGTTGGCCCTTTCTTCTCCTCGATGGCGAATATGGCCACTCGATTGATCAGCGCTGGGGCGGACGGTCTTGTCATCTTCAACCGCTTCTATCAGCCAGACATAGACCTCGACCGAATGGAAGTGGTTCCCAACCTGGTCCTGTCGACTCCGGCCGAGCTCCGTCTGGTGCTCCGGTGGATCGCCATTCTCCACGGGCGGATCGAAGGGTCACTGGCCGGAACAACTGGTGTCGACGGGCCCGAAGAGGCGGCAAAGCTGGTCCTGGCCGGCGCCGATGTCACGATGATGGCGTCGTCTCTTCTCCGACACGGACCGGAGCGATTGCGCGAAACCGTGGAGGGCCTCAGAACCTGGCTCGATGACAGGGGTTATGAGACCTTGGAGCAGGCCAAAGGCTCCTTCAGTCAGGGAGCAGTCGTCGACCCGTCGCAGTTCGAGCGGGCGAACTACATGCGAACTCTGATGTCGTACTCGCCGGATTGGTGATCATCAACGCGCAGCCCTGCGCCTGCCAGATCTCAAAACGAGTTGCTTCGCGAGGCGCGTGCCCTGGTCTATACGCGAGGCTTTGCGGGCCGATCGAAGGGATGGCGGATGGTGACGTCAACAGAACAACAGGTGATTTTCGAAACAGCCGCCGAGCATGTGGCGCGAGTGGTGCCCGTCGCCGCACCGACAGACACCATCGATGCCATCCGACGTGGCATGGAAGGACGTCGTTTCGAGACCGCGGCGGCGGTGGCGGTTTGCGACGAAGGGCGGCTGGTCGGTTTGCTCAGGATCGAGGATCTGCTCGCTGCCCCCGAGGAAGAATCAGCCGCCGAAGCGATGGATCCCGACCCCCCCGTGGTTGGCCCGGGATTGCACCAGGAGCGGGCGGCGTGGCAGGCGGTCCAACACGGCGAGTCGACATTGGCGGTTGTCGATGAGGGACGGGTGTTCCTGGGCTTCATTCCCCCGTCGCGAATGTTGGAGGTCCTTCTCTGGGAGCACGATGAAGACATGGCCCGGCTCGGGGGCTTCGTCCATGATGCCGAGGTGGCTCGGGTGGCGAGCCAGGAGGCGGTCATACGCCGCTATTGGCACCGCCTGCCGTGGCTGCTGGTCGGCCTGGCCGGAGCTCTGATTTCCGCAGCCCTGATCGGCGTCTACGAACAGCAGCTCGAGGCCAATGTCTTGCTGGCGTTATTCATCCCCGGGATCGTCTACATGGCCGACGCCGTGGGAACCCAGACCGAAACCCTGATCATCCGCGGCCTGTCGGTGGGGGTGAAGGTCCGCCAGGTGGTCAAGCGCGAGCTGCTCACAGGTGTCCTGGTTGGGGTGACGGTCGCCGCCGCGTTCTACCCGCTGGCATTGTGGCGATGGGGTGATTTCGATGTCGCCGTGACGGCGGCTCTTGCGCTGCTGGCCGCTTGCAGTACCGCAACCGTGGTGGCCATGGCTCTGCCCTACCTCCTCGACCGCTTGGGGAAGGACCCGGCCTATGGCAGCGGACCGCTAGCCACCGTCATCCAGGATCTGATCTCGATTCTCGTCTACTTCGCAATCGCCACCGCAATCGTCGGGTAGCGCATCGGCCGGCACGAAGGATTGCCTCTTGTCATCCGGTCCCGGCTCGACGAACATATGTTCGATGCGAGCTGAGGCGTCCATCCTGCACGCCGATCTCGACGCCTTCTATGCGTCGGTCGAGCAACGTGATGATCCCCGACTGCGGTCCCGGCCCGTGATCGTCGGGTCGGGGGTGGTGCTGGCGGCGAGCTATGAGGCCAGAGCTCACGGGGTTCGCACCGCCATGGGAATCGCCATCGCCCGCCGGCTCTGCCCGACGGCGACCGTGGTCGAGCCAAGGATCTCCGCCTACTCCGAGGCAAGCAGGGCGGTTTTCGAGGTATTCAAGGACACGACACCGATGGT
>Ga0214472_10003759_pt1 | contig 16023 bp, 9 predicted proteins | sample RVTome_6_FD_207662 | JGI IMG/M metagenome (GOLD analysis project Ga0214472, IMG submission 207662) | Soil microbial communities from uranium-contaminated site in the Upper Colorado River Basin, Wyoming, United States - RVT140D175 | ecosystem: Environmental > Terrestrial > Soil > Contaminated >... | reverse complement strand
GGATCGCATAGGGCGGGAAGATCGTGTCGCCGCCGTCCTTGTAGACGACGTTCGCCGCCAGGAAGCCGAAGTCGGCCCCGGCGAAGCCGTCGCCGTCTGCACAGCCGTCGACCGGGTGGCAGCCGCCGTTCTGCATCCGGAGGAGCTCGTCGACGCCCTCGTCGAACTCGTGGTTGCCGACGCCGTTGAAGTCGAGGTCCATGAGGTTGAAGGCCTCGATCGTCGGTTCGTCGTGGAAGAGGGCCGAGATCAGCGGTGTCGCGCCGATCATGTCGCCGGCCGACAGGAACAGGGTGTTCGGGTTGGTGGCCCGGAGGTCCCGGACGTGCGTCGCGAGGTACTCGACCCCGCCCGCGAGGTAGCACGTCGGCGCGACGCACGCCCCGGACGAATCCAGGGCCCCGATCCGTCCGCCGGACCCGCCCGGCGGCTGGAGGTTGCCGTGGAAGTCATTCAGGGACAGTAGCTGGATCTCCGTCGTCTGCGCGTGTGTCTCCGCGGGCGAGTCCGGCTTTGGCTTGGCATTCGCCGCCGGCGCGGTGACCGCGACAAGCAGGCCGAGGGCCACGATTGCTGTCAGTCTCGATCGATTCATGCCCATCCTCTCGACTCTTCGATGCGATTGTTCGAGCGGTCAATCGCGAACCGCCCGAATGGGTCAAACCCGCCGCACCAGGTCCCGGGCGATGCGGTGGGAGGTCGACAACCAGGAAACGGCCGCGACGATCCGGGCACCGGGCCCCTCCGGACCCTCCCGGACCACTCTTCACCACAACCATAGCGGCCGGCGATCCGGTTGTTAACTCCGCGCGCTGCGTTTCGCCGTTCGCGGTGCCAGGGTGCACCACCTTTGGGGATCGCTCAGCCCACCGCCGCCTGGTGCCCGGTCCGTCGAGCCCGTCCGGTCCGCTCGAGCGCCTCCTCGATGGCCCAGATCGCGAGCGGCCGCATGTACAGCGAGGCCCGGAAGTTGCCGTCCTCGTCGTAGGCCTCCGGAGTCCGGAACCAGAGGCCTCGCTCGTAGGTCACTCGGGCCGCGCCGCGGGCCGTCTGCCAGCCCTCGTCGACGAGCCCCCGACCGATCATGAAGGCCGCGAGCGCATACGTCGTTCCGACCCAGACCTCCTGGGACTGCTCGCTCGAGCGATCGACACTGCCGTCGGGGCGCGTCCCGTTGACCGCCCCCAGCTCGCCGCCGCCGAAGCCGCGGACGTTGCGCTCGAAGATCTCGCGGAGCGCCGATTCCACGCGCGATGGTGGCAGGACGTCGCCGAGCCCGAGCACGTCGATGTACCACTGGCCGGCGAGCTGATCGGCCATGAGGCTGTCGGAGGTCGCCGTGCCGCCGTCGTCATAGCGGTAGGCACGCCCGTTCCAGAGGCGCCGCTCGAAGCTCGCCGCGGCGGTCTCGAGGACGTCGCCCCACACCGTCTCCCGAGCCGGGTCGCCGACCTCCGCGGCCATCGACGCGGCCGCGCGGAGGGCCGCCAGCCAGAGGCCGCCGCCGTAGGCCGAGGGGCCGCTCATCGGCCAGGTGTCGTAGGTCTGGTCGGGCCGGCCGTCGTGCTCGGGCAGGCCGTCGCCGTCGAGATCGAACGCCGCCAGGTGGTCCATCGCCCGGACGACCGCGGGCCAGGCGCTCTGGAGGATCGGCGCCCCACCGTCGTCGAGGCCCCGGTCGCGGGCCAGCTGGAGGACGAACTTCGGGTTGAGGTCCTTCCAGACGTTCGGATCCCTGAAGCGGTACAGGTTGGCCCGGCCGAGCGGATCCTCGGCCGGCCCACCCAGATCGTGCGGCAGCGCGCCGGGCAGCTTGCGCGGGACGATCTCGCCCGTCGTCTCGATCGTCATCAGGCTCGGATCCGCGAGGTCGACCGTCCGGGCGAAGGCCCGGCTGATCTCGACCTCGAGGGCCGGCCACAGGCGGCTGAGGGCGAAGGACGCATAGAAGAGGACGTCGAGCGTGTCGTAGAAGGGATAGTCGAAGCACTCGATGAGCCCGAGCACGGGGTCGAGGCCGTCGCCACCGGCGTCGTCGCCACCGGCGTCGTCGCCACCGGCGCCCGCCCAGGGGCCGACCAGCTCGCGATCCGCCCACAGGGTCCCGCCGTCGACAAGGAAGTAGAGCTCGTTGAAGAGCGCGGCGACGTACCAGTCCGGCCGCCCCGGATCGTCGAGGAACGGCCCCTGCCAGGCCTCGATCGCGGCTCGCCACGCGTCGATCCGGGCCAGGGCCTCGCCGGCCATCCGCCACGCCCCGTCGCCCGAGGTGCCCTGCTCCCGCGTGTAGCGCCGGAGCCACCGTCGGCCCGACCCGAACTCGGCGATCGGGATGTCCCAGGCGATCGCGAAGCGGAGCGTCCGCGTCTCGCCGGGTGCGATGACGACGCGCGCCGCGATCGCCCCGGCCCGGCCGGCATCGTCTGCCAGCTCGCCCGGCGTCTCGCCCGGCGGGACGCGGCCGTCGGCCGAGAAACGGGCCCACACGCCGGCGGCATGTTCGGGATCGAATCCGGCCGCGGTCGTGACCTCGATCCCGTCGCCCGCCTCGACGACGAGGGCCATCGACGCCGGCGTGCCGCGCTCGCGGGCCGCGGCACCCGGCGCCATCTCGATCCCGTTCAGCCCGTCCCCGGTGCGCGACGTGACGAGCCCGTCCTCGGCGCCCTGGAGTCCGACGTCGCGACCGAGGTCGTTGCGCCAGCTGAGCATGAGCGCCGCCTCGACCGGCCCCTCGGTGGGATTCTCGAGGGCCCACGCGAACGTGCCGACGGGCAGGCTCGTCGTGGCGTCATCGCCGGGGCAGACCGGGCTCAGCTGCTCCTCGGTGACCCGGAGCGGGCAGCCCGGCACCTCGTACTCGAACCACGCCCGCGGGAAGAGCGCCCGGTAGGTGCCCGCTCCCACCGGCAGGGCCGGCCCCCAACCGGGCGGAGGCGGCGTGGTCCGGAGCACCGTCGCGGACGCTCCCCGCCCGTCGTCGACCCAGATGGCGAAGCCGTCGACGGCGACCGGCTCGAAGCGGTGCTCGCCGACCCGGAGGTGCCAGCGCGCGAAGTCGCCCCGCTGGGTCCGCCCGATGCTGCCCGCCCCGATCCCCCCGATGGGCACGCCGGCCCACGGGCCGTCGTCGATCATCGGCTCGGCGACCCGCGCCCGAGGCACCGGGTCGCTGCCCGCCCCGATCGGGTGGGACCAGGCCTGGGCCGGGATCCGGATGGCCACCCCTACTTCTCCACGCCGCCGAAGACGACGCCCCGCATGAAGGCGCGCTGGGCGAAGAAGAACACGACGACCGGCAGGAGCATGGCCATGATCGCGGCGGCCTGGATGAGCGTGGGCTGCTGCGAGTAGAGGGCGTTGAAGCGGGCCAGGCCGACCGCCAGCGGCTGGAGGTCCGGCTTGCCCTGCAGGTAGATCAGCGGCAGGAAGTACTCGTTCCAGGCCCAGAAGAAGTGGAAGAGCGTCACGGCGACGATGCCCGGGACCGCCTGCGGGACGATGACCGAGCGGAGGATCCGGAAGGGCCCCGCCCCGTCGATCATCGCGGCCTCGTCGAGCTCCCGCGGGATCGTCAGGAAGTACTGCCGGAGCAGGAAGACGTTGTAGGCGTTCGAGAAGAAGTGGGGAATGATGAGCGGCAGCCACGTCCCCACCCAGCCAAGCTGGAGATAGACGGCGTAGCTCGGGATGAGGGTCACCTGGAAGGGCAGGATGATCGTGGCGAGCATGAGGATGAACAGGCCGTTCCGTCCGGGGAACCGGAACCGACTGAAGCCGTAGGCGACACAGATCGCCGAGAGGACCGCGCCGAGCGTGGACAGCCCGGCGATCCCGAAGCTGTTCATGAAGAGCCGCGGGAAGTCGATTGTCTCCCAGGCGGCCGTGAAGTTGTCGACCTTGAGCGAGAAGCCCCAGTGCTGCTGGAGCGTCCGCCAGCGACCGACCCAGGCGATCGGCCCGGCGTCTGCGTTAGCCGGGTCGATGAACACGGCGTCCTCGCGATGGGGCTCGAGGAGCGCCCAGGCGTGGACCGAGCCGTCGGGCGCCGGCACATCGAACACCTTGAGCTCCTCGCCCTCGTACACGAACACCTCTGGCGCCGCGGGATACAGAGGCGCCCCGACGGCGGTCAGCTGGCTGGAGTCCTTGAAGGCCGTCGCGACCATGTAGGCCAGCGGCATCAGGAAGGCCGACACGATCGTGATCGCCACGAGGGTCACGGCCGACATCGCCGCGAACCGGCGCATGTGGCGGCGGAGCGGACCCGAGGCCCCTCGCGGTTGGCGGATCGGGCCGGCGACCGCGCTCACCGCTCACCGCCCGCGAAGACCCACGAGCCGGCGGTCTTGAACAGGACGATCGTCAGCCCCAGGACGATGACGAAGAGGAGCCAGGCCATCGCCGAGGCGTAGCCCATGTGGAAGAAGCCGAAGGCCTCGCGATACAGGTCGAGGTTGAAGAAGAGCGTCGCCCGGTCCGGGTCACCCCGGCCGTTGCTCACCACGTACGCCTGGGTGAAGTACTGGAAGGCGGCGATCAGGGCGATGATCACGTTGTAGAAGAGGACCGGCGAGATCATCGGCAGGGTGACGTTGCGAAAGCTCGCCCAGGGTCCGGCGCCGTCGACCTTCGCCGCGTCATACAGCTCGGTCGGCACGCTCTGCAGCCCGGCCAGGAAGATCAGCATCATGTTGCCGATCCCCCACAGGCCCATGAGGCCGAGCGCCGGCCCGACCCAGAAGGTGCTCTGGAGCCAGTTGGGGCCCGGGATCCCGACCCCCTCGAGCGCGTAGTTCAGCCAGCCGGTCGTGGCGTGGAGGACGCCGATCCAGACGATCGTGCTGGCGACGATCGGGATCTGCATCGGCATGTAGAAGAGCGTCCGGAAGACGGTCCGGCCCGCCAGCAGCTTGCTGTTCACGAGCATCGCCACGCCCAGGGCGAACGCGAGCGTCAGCGGCACGACGAGGAGGGCGAACCGGACCGTCACGCCGAGGGACTGGTGGAGGACGGGGTCGGACAGCATCTGGGCGTAGTTGTCGAGCCCGATGAAGCGGACCTGGTCCGGCTCGCGCGGGTCGAAGTCGGTCAGCGACAGCACGAGCGAGGCGAGCATCGGAATCGCCGAGAAGACGATGAAGCCGATGATGAACGGCGAGACGAAGGCCAGCCCGGTGAGCGACTCTCGCTCCGTGAAGGCTCGCCAGCGACCTCGCGGCTTGATCGCGACGGGTCCGGCCGTCACCTGCGTGGTGCTCATCCGCGCCTGATCCTCGGGCTCGGGGTGGGAGGTGGCGTGTTGAGTCTGCGCCGGGGGCCGGCCGGACCGGCCCCGGCGCAGTTCAGGAGGAGGACGCGCTAGCTTGCCGAGTCGAAGATGCCCTGGAGCAGCTCCACCTGGGCGTCGAGCTCAGCGTCCACGTCGAGGTCCGGCGTGGTCCACAGCTTGGAGCCGAGGTCCTTGTTCGCCGAATCCGCTTCCTGGAAGTTGGGCATGAACGCCTCATGGCTTGGATTGTCCGGGTAGCCGAGCATGAGCGTCGAGACGTTCCAGTCGATCTCGAGCGGCGCAAACCGCTCGTCCAGGCCGCTGAAGAAGGCGGCTCGCTGGCTCTCGATGGCCGGCATCGCGCCCCACGTCTGGATGAGCTCCGGCGACTGGAAGAGGAAGGTCAGCGCCTCGAAGGCCTGGTCCGGGTTCTCCGTCGTATCCAGGATGCCGATGGTGTCGGCGTGGAGCTTCGAGGTGATGTTGCCGTCCGGCCCGACGGGCAGGACCGCGACGTCCCAATCGGTCACGGCGGCTGTTTCGCCTTCACCCGGGTAGACGCAGCAGGTGTACCACTGGTGGACGACGTCCATGGCGATCCGTCCCGACTGGAAGGTGTTGCCGGCGGCCAGGGCCTGGACGGCCGTCTGGTTCGGGACGAAGTGATCCTTCCAGATCCCGTCGTAGAAGAACTGGAGACCGGTCCGCCAGTTGTCGGGCCACTGGGCAGTCATGCCGTCGTCCGCGACGACGGAGCCGGAGCCGCCGAAGATGGTCGACCAGGCGCGGGCGTCACTCTCGGTGAACTGGGCGTCGAGTCCGTAGACGTCGACGTTCTCGGGGTCGAAGTCGGCGCTCGTGGCGTCGTTGCCGTTCGTGTCCACGGTGAGCTTCATCGCCAGGTCGCGGACGGTCGCCCAGGTCCAGTCCTCGCCCTCGTACTGCTCGCCGACGTCGTGCGGCGGGTAGGCCAGGCCGGCCTCGTCGAAGAGGGACTTGTTGTAGTAGATGAACGAGGGGTAGACGGCCATCGGGATGCCGATCTGCTTGCCGTCGACCTTGTAGGCGTCGACGAGACCGGGCTCGATCTCCGAGAGGTCCACGTCGCCGATGTACGGGGTGAGGTCGAGCAGCTGGTCGCCGAACGACTGCAGGGCGCGGATGCCGATCGGGCCGATGATGTCCGGCTCGTCGTTGGCAGCAAGCCGCGTGGCCAGGGTGTCGGCCGCCTCGGTGTTGTCGACGACGGTCAGCAGGAGGTCGATGCAGTCCTGCGACTCGTTGAAGGCCGCAACGACGTCCTCCTCGATCGGGATCTGCTCCTCGTTCTCGCCGGTCCCCAGACCGACGAACCACTCGATCTCGACCGGCTCACAGGGTGCCTCGGTCGTCACGGGCGGCTCGGTGACCGCCGCGGTCTCGCTCGGAGCCGGGGTCGTCGCGCCCCCGCAGGCCGCGCCGACGAGGGCGACCACTGCGAGCAGGGCCGGGAGCCTTGTCCACGGCCACGGAGCTGTTCTCTTCGTACCGTTCATTCGATCGTCTCCTCCATCAGGGACCCAACTCCTACGACGTGGTTGCGTCTGTCTGGCTCCTATCGTTTCGGCCCCCCCTCGCTCGACCGGCGGCGCACCAGCTGGGTGGCGAGAATCACCTTGCGGGGCACCGATCCCGGACGGGACGCCTGCTCGAGAAGGAGGCGGACCATCTCGCGGCCCATCTCCTCGATGGGTTGCCGGACGCTCGTGAGCGGCGGCTCTGACGTGGCGGCGATCGACGAGTCGTCGAATCCGACGATCGAGACGTCCTCCGGCACCCGACGGCCGGCCGAGCGGAGGACCTGGAGGGCGCCGGCAGCCATGAGGTCCGACGCGGCGAAGATGCCGTCCACGTCGGGCCGGGCGGCGAGGATCCGGCGCATCGCGTCGGCGCCACCTTCCTGGGTGAAGTCGGCTGCGGCCTCGAGGACGGGGTCCGCCGCGATGTCGCCCGCGGCAAGACCCAGGCGATAGCCCTCCAGCCGATCGATACCGGCCGACATGTCCGGCGGGCCGCCGATCGTGGCGATAACCCGTCGTCCGGCGCGGATGAGATGGGCGACGGCCGAGCGGGCACCGCCGACGTTGTCGACGTCGACGTAGCTCACGCCTTCGCCGCCAGGAGGCCGGCCGCCGACGACGACGGGGATCCCGCGGGCGGCCAGCGCCGCCGGCATGGCGTCGTTGCCGTGGAGCGAGACGAGCAGGGCGCCGTCCACGTGACCGGCGGCGAGGTACCGCTCGACCCGGGGCTCCTCCTCCGGCGTCTGTGGCATCAGGAGGACGAGCTGGAGGTTGCGGGCCGAGAGCTCCGCGCTGATCCCCCGCAGGAGGCGCGGGAAGAACGGATCGCCGAAGAGCATCCCCGGCGGCTCCGGGATGACCACCCCGATGGAATCGCTCCGGCGGGTCACGAGCGAGCGGGCGGCCGGGTTCGGGATGTAGCCGAGGCGCTCGATCGCGCGCTCGACCTGCCGCTTGGCCTCCTCGCCGACCTTGGGGTTGCCGTTGACGACCCGCGAGACGGTGGCCCTCGAGACGCCTGCGACACGGGCGACCGCATCGAGGGTGACGCCCCGTCCGTTCCCGGTCTCGCCGATCGACATCAGGCCGTGCATCCCGCATGCGTGAGAGCGCTCTCACGATCTAAGGGACACACTATCACGCGATGTCAAGAGAGCGCTTTCACAGCGCACCGCCGGCACCGGCGACGGAGAGCCGGGCGTCGAGGAGCGAGGAGCGAGGAGCGTCAGTGCGCGGCGGCGGCCCGCTTCTTGCTCGGCACCGTCACCGGACCCGGCCGGCGGCGGCCGTTGGAGCCGGGCCGGGGCGCCCGGCCGGCCTCCTCCGCGAAGGTCACGTCCGAGAGCGGGATCAGGGGCTCGCCGCGGAGGACCCTGGCGAGGTACTCCCCAGTTGCCGAGCCCGGGATCGCCGCGACCTCCTCCGGCGTCCCCTCGGCGATGATCTCGCCGCCCCTGGCGCCACCCTCGGGGCCGAGGTCGACGATCCGGTCGGCGGTCTTGATGACGTCGAGGTTGTGCTCGATGACGAGGACCGTGTTGCCGGCGTCGACGAGGCGGTGGAGGACCTGGAGGAGCTTCTCGACGTCGGCGAAGTGGAGCCCCGTCGTCGGCTCGTCGAGGACGTAGAGGGTTTTGCCGGTCGCCCGCTTCGAGAGCTCGGTCGAGAGCTTCACCCGCTGGGCCTCGCCACCCGACAGGGTCGTCGCCGGCTGGCCGAGGTGAATGTAGCCGAGGCCCACGTCGTTGAGGGTCCGGAGCTTCGCGGCGATCGATGGCACGGCCCCGAAGAACTCGACCGCCTCGGCGACGGTCATCTCGAGGACCTCCGCGATCGAGCGGCCCTTGTAGTGAATCTCGAGCGCTTCGCGGTTGTAGCGGGCGCCCTTGCAGACCTCGCACGGAACGTAGACGTCGGGCAGGAACTGCATCTCGATCTTGATGATCCCGTCGCCCTTGCAGTTCTCGCAGCGGCCGCCCTTGACGTTGAACGAGAAGCGGCCCGGCGAATAGCCCCGGACCCGCGCCTCGGGCGTGGCCGCGAAGAGCTCGCGGATCGTGCCGAAGAGGCCCGTGTACGTCGCCGGGTTGGAACGGGGCGTCCGGCCGATCGGGCTCTGGTCGATCTCGATGATCTTGTCGACGTGTTCGGCTCCCTCGAGCCCGTCGTGGGCACCGGGCGTCTCGCGCGACCCGTGGAGCTCCCGGGCGAGGGCCCGGTAGAGGACATCGGTCACGAGGGTCGACTTGCCGCTGCCCGACACGCCCGTGACCGCCGTGAACGTGCCGAGCCGGACGCTGACGTCGATCCGGCGGAGGTTGTGGGCCCGGGCGCCACGGATCGTCAGCTGCCGGCCGTTGCCGGGCCGCCGGGCCGACGGGATCGGGACGGCGCGCTCACCCCGCAGGTACGCCCCGGTGATCGAGCGCGGCTCCCCCAGCACGACCTCGAGCGGCCCGTTGGCGATGATCTCGCCGCCGTGCTCCCCCGCGCCGGGGCCGATGTCGATGACCCAGTCGGCGGTCCGGATGGTCTCCTCGTCATGCTCGACGACGAGCACGGTGTTGCCGAGGTCGCGGAGGCGGGTGAGCGTCGCGATGAGCTTCGCGTTGTCGCGCTGGTGGAGCCCGATCGAGGGCTCGTCGAGGATGTACAGGACGCCCATGAGCGTCGTCCCGATCTGGGTCGCCAGGCGGATCCGCTGGGCTTCGCCGCCCGAGAGCGTCTGGCTCGTCCGGTTGATCGTGAGGTAGTCGAGGCCGACGTCGACGAGGAACCCGAGGCGGGCCCGGATCTCCTTGAGGACCTGGTAGGCGATCGTCCGCTCGCGGTCCGTCACCCGCTTCGGGAGGGCGTCCGCCCAGGCCAGGGCGTCCGTGATCGCGAGATCCGAAACGTCCGAGATGTCCCGGCCATCGACGGTCACGGCGAGGGCCTCGGGCCGGAGCCGCTTGCCGCGGCAGGCCGGGCAGGGCCGCTCCACCATGTACTTCTCGAGCTCGGTCTTGATGTACTCGGAGTCGGTTTCCCGGAAGCGCCGTTCGAGGTTGGTGACGACGCCCTCGAAGGTCGCGACGTACGAGTTCTCGCCCCGCTCGTGCTTGTAGCGGATGACGACCTTCTCGTCCTTCCCCTTCTCCGAGTACAGGAGGTGCTCGATCGCCTCGGGCGGGAGATCGCGAAGGGGCGCCTTCGGATCCCAGCCGTGGGCCTCGAAGACGGCCTCGGTGATCTTCATCCGCCACGACGCGTCGGTCGGCATCCGCGACCACGGGACGACCGCGCCCTTGAGGACGCTCTTCGCGCGGTCGGGGATCACCAGCTCGGGGTCGATCTCCAGGCGCGTGCCGAGACCGGTGCAGGTGGGACAGGCGCCGTGGGGCGAGTTGAACGAGAAGCTCCGAGGCTCGAGCTCGTCGATCATCGTCCCGTCGTAGGGGCAGGAATAGCGCTCGGAGTAGCGGCGCTCGTCGAAGTCGGGCGCCCCGGCCTCGCGCGATGCCGGGGCGATCAGGACCACGCCCTCGCCGAGGCGGAGGGCGGTCTCGATCGAGTCGGCCAGTCGTGCCGTGTCCGGATCCGGAACCGCCTGCCCGGTCTCCGGATCGATCGGGCGTCCGCTGTCGTCCCTTGCCCAGTCCGCTGGCGCGTCCGTCCGGCGTATGACAACGCGATCAACAATTACCTCGATCGAGTGACGCTTGTACTTGTCGAGCGTCGGCGCCTCGGCCAGGTCGTAGGTCTCGCCGTCCACACGAACTCGGACGAAGCCCTGCTTGCGGGCCGCCTCGAAGACCCGGTCGCCCTCCGTCTTGCGGTCCTTGATGAGGGGGCCGAGGACGAGCAGGCGCGTACCCTCGGGCATCGCCAGGACCTGGTCGACGATCTGCTGGACGGTCTGGCGCTCGATCTCGCGGCCGCAGAGCGGGCAGTGGGGATGGCCGATCCGGGCGAACAGCAGGCGGAGGTGGTCATAGATCTCGGTGACCGTGCCGACGGTCGAGCGCGGGTTCCGGCTGGAGCCCTTCTGGTCGATCGAGATGGCCGGCGAGAGCCCGTCGATCTGGTCGACGTCCGGCTTCTCCATCTGGCCCAGGAACTGCCGGGCGTAGGCGGACAGGCTCTCGACGTAGCGTCGCTGGCCTTCGGCGTAGATCGTGTCGAAGGCAAGGCTCGACTTCCCGCTCCCGGACAGCCCGGTGATGACCACGAGCCGATCCCGCGGGAACTCGAGGGTGACGTTCTTCAGGTTGTGCTCGCGAGCTCCGCGAACGACGATCCGATCCTGGGGCACCCGCCAAGTGTAGCGGACCCGCGCGAAACAGAACAGGTGTTCTCAGCGGGCGCCCGCCGGCTGGCGGGTCGCGCGGATCGCCCCCAGCCAGGCCGCGAGATGGGTCGCGAAGGCCGGCGGCAGCTTGGGGCCAGGTCAGCCCGTCGTCGGGATCAGGATGGCCGCAGCGACCCAGAAGAACCCGGTCAGCAGGAAGAGCAGCCGCACCGCCCGGTGCCCGCCCATGGGCCCTTCCTTCGGCCGCGTGGAGTACTGCCGGTAGCCGAGCTCGCCCTCCAGCTCCGCCGCGCGCGCCACGAAGTGGCGCCAGTAGAGCATCGTCCGTTCCTGGATGATCCAGAAGACGGCAGTCAGGACGATCCCCGCCAGCTTGAGGGCCAGGCCCGCCTCGGGCGTGTTCGGCGCCGCCGCGCGGCTGAACGAGCCCGCCATCAGCGCCCCGGTGGCGGTGATGAAGATCGTGAGCTCGGCAAACCGAAGGACGTTGAACTGGCGGGCGTTCGAGCTGGCGTCGAGGTACTCGTCGCGGCTCCGGGCCAGCGCGTCGGCCTGCTCCGACCTGGTCGGCATCCGTGCTCCTATCGGCGGCGGCGCGGCGGGCGCGTGCCCGTGCGCTTCCTGATGTTAGGCGTCACGGTCCGGTCCCAGGTCGGTCGGTCCAGCCAGCGGGCCTGCCAGCCCGCCTGGTCCTCGTGCTCGTCGCGGATCCCGGGCAGCCAATCCGAGGCAGTCCCGGCGCCGTCACCGTCGCCGTCCCCCTGCCCGACCGGGATGACGCCGGCCGGCTCCTCGCCGGCGGCCACGACCGAGACCGACGCGACTTCCAGAACGGGACCGGCCGGTTCGGGCGGCGCGCCGGGTGCCCCGTGCGACGCCGGGCGGGACATGGCGGCCGCCTCGGCGGCGCGGGCCACGACCACCGACTGGTCCTCGGACAGGACCCGGAGGCGGATCGACTGGATCTCGTCGCGGAGCGCGGCCGCGCGCTCGAACTCGAGCTCCTTGGCGGCTGCCCGCATCTCCGTCTCCATCCGCGCGACGAGCTGCTCGACCTTCCTGGTGTCCAGCTCCACGAGGCGCGCGTCGCGCGCCTCGCGCTCGGAGGCGTAGACGACGGTCCCCTCGGCGACGGACCGGAGCTGGTCGTTGAGGTCGCGGATGCCCTTGATGATCGTCCGGGGCTCGATCCCGTGCTCCCGGTTGTACTGCTCCTGGACCGCTCGCCGCCGGTCCGTCTCGCCGATCGCCGCCTTCATCGAGTCGGTCATCGTGTCGGCGTACATGACGACCTCGCCGCCGATGTTCCGGGCGGCCCGGCCGGTCATCTGGATGAGCGACCAGGCGCTCCGGAGGAAGCCCTCCTTGTCGGCGTCGAGGATCGCGACGAGGGTCACCTCCGGCAGGTCGATGCCCTCGCGCAGGAGATTGATCCCGACGATGACGTCGTAGACCCCGAGGCGGAGGTCGCGCAGGATCGCCACCCGCTCGAGCGTGTCCACCTCGGCGTGGAGGTACTGGACCTTCACCCCGAGCTCGCGGAGGTAGTCGGCCAGGTCCTCGGCCATCCGCTTCGTAAGGGTCGTGACGATGGACCGCTCGCCGCGCTCGACGCGGACCCGGATCTCCTCCATCAGGTCGTCGATCTGGCCCTCGGTGGGCCGGACGTGGATGACCGGGTCGACGATGCCGGTCGGCCGGATGAGCTGCTCGACGACCTGCTGGCTCCGCTCCAGCTCGTAGGGCCCGGGCGTGGCCGACAGGTAGATCGCCTGGTGGACGGTCGCCTCGAACTCCTCGAACGTGAGGGGCCGGTTGTCGAGGGCGGACGGCAGCCGGAAGCCGAAGTCGACGAGGATCTCCTTGCGGGTCCGGTCGTTCTTGTACATGCCGACGACCTGGGGGATCGTCATGTGCGATTCGTCGGCCACGAGGAGCCAGTCGGGCGGGAAGTAGTCGAGAAGCGTCCAGGGCCGGCTGCCGGCGTCGCGCCGGGAGAGATGACGCGAGTAATTCTCGACGCCGGAGCAATAGCCGAGCTCGCGGAGCATCTCGAGGTCGAACGTCGTCCGCTGGCGAAGCCGGGCGCCCTCGAGGGCCCGGCCCTCGGCCTCGAGCTGGCCGACCCGCTCCTCCATCTCGGCCTCGATGTCGACGATCGCGGCCTGGAGCTTGTCGGCGGGGGTCACGTAGTGGGTCGCCGGGTAGACGTTGACGTCCTTCCGCTCGGCGAGGAGCTCGCCGGTGAGCGGGTCGAGCTCCGTGATCCGCTCGATCTCGTCGCCGAAGAACTCGACCCGGACGAGGCGCTCCTCGGACGCCGGCTGGAACTCGAGGGTGTCGCCGCGGACGCGGAAGCGGGCCCGTGTGAGCGCCTGGTCGTTGCGCTGGTACTGGAGATCGACGAGGTGCCGGAGGACGGCGTCGCGCCGGTACTGGCCGCCGACGCGGAGGCGGAGCACCGTCGCCCCGTAGTCGACCGGGGCGCCGATGCCGTAGATGCAGCTGACCGAGGCGACGACGATGACGTCGCGCCGCTCGAAGAGGGCGTGGGTCGCCGCGTGGCGGAGCCGGTCGATCTCGTCGTTGCGGCTCGAGTCCTTCTCGATGTACGTGTCCGACCGGGGCAGGTAGGCCTCGGGCTGGTAGTAGTCGAAGTAGCTGACGAAGTACTCGACGGCGTTGTCGGGGAAGAACTCGCGCAGCTCGGCGTAGAGCTGGGCGGCGAGGGTCTTGTTGTGGGCCAGCACGAGCGTCGGCCGGTTGGCCGCCTGGATGGTCCAGGCAATCGTGGCCGTCTTCCCGGTGCCGGTGGCTCCGAGCAACGTCTGGTGACGCAGGCCGCGGGCCAGGCCATCGGTCAGGCGCTCGATCGCCAGGGGCTGGTCACCGGTGGGCTCGAAGGGCGCGACGAGGCGGAAATCGGGCACCCCAAGAGTCTAGCAGAAGCCCCATCTCGATATCGAACGTCCGTTCGATGACCCGCCGCTACCCCCGGGCCGCGGCGCGTGGCGACACTGAGGTGACCGCGCAGCGGGCGCAAGAGCTGGGGGCGGCGTGACGGAGAGTCATCAAACTGACCCTGAAGGCCATGTCGCAGGCCTCCCCGACCCGAATCCGTGATACAGAGTCACGAAACAGGCTCGTGGCAGTGCGAGGAACCTCGTCCGACCTACCACTGGTGATTCCCAGTCACGCGGCGACGTCGCGCACCACCTGCGCGTGTGGGGGCTTGGGCGAGTCGGCCCGGATCAACCCGCCACAGGGGGCGCTTCAGCCGAGGCCGGGCGAAGCCGGACCCCGAGCCCCGAGCCCCCGAGCCCCCAAGCGAGCGCCCGCCAACGTGCGTGAGTGAGGGAGCCCAGGCGACAACGCACGCCTGGCCCGGAGCGCCCGGGGGACCGATGGCCGGTGCGTCCGGTACTCGTCACCCATACCGCCGCCCGATCGGGACGCCGATGCTGGTCATGCACGCGCCGCACCGAGGTCGCCATCACCGCATGCGCATCACGACCCGATCGATCCGGGCCCGCCGCCGCTCCCGCGCCGAGGGCCAGAGCCTCGTCGAGTTCGCGCTCGTCCTGACGCCGCTCTTCCTGATCATGCTCGGGATCGTCCAGTTCGGCTTCATCTTCAACGCCTACATCACGATCACGAACGCCACCCGCGAGGCCGCCCGCGAGGCGTCGATCCATGTCTACGACCGGACGCTGACCGAGGCCCAGAACGACGCCGCCCGCAACGCCAAGATCCGGACGACCTTCCAGGGCTCGCTCAACCTCCTCTCCCCGACCGCGCCCCAGTTCACGACGACGGGCACCTGGACCCAGTCCGGCGACACCTACACCAACGGCGACCTGACGGTGACATACGTGCTGCCCGGCGACATCCCCGACAGCGATCCGCGAACCGGTCAGACCGTCACGGTCCAGGCTCGCTACCACCAGGACCTGATCATCCCGATGATCTCGGCCATCCTTCCGAAGGACGCCAACGGCCGGCTGGTCCTGACCGGCGAAGTGACGATGGTGATCAACTGATGGGCCGTGCCATGTCCGCCGGCGAGCGGGGCCAGGTCCTCGTCGTGTTCGCCCTCGGGGTGGCCGGGCTGCTCGCAGCCGCCGGCGTCGCCATCGACATCGGGCGGTTCTACAGCGAGCGCCGCTTCCTCCAGAACGCCGTCGACGCCGCCGCGCTGGCCGCCGCGAACGCGCTCATCCGGGGCGAGTCGTACGTCGACGCCGAGGCCGAGGCGCGCTCCAGCCTGGCCCGCAACTTTCTCGGAGACCCGAACGGCATCGTTGCGAGCCTGCCGCCGGTCACTCCCGACTACGAGAGCGGCCACGCCGGCGACGCCGCCTACCTCAGCAACGGGATCGTGATCTCGGGCGGCGACATCCGGGTCGCCGTCGTCAACTCGATCGACTACACGTTCGGCCGGGCTGTCGGGCTCGACCGGACGCCGATCGGGGCTCGGGCGCGCGTCAAGCTCGACGGCCAGCTGCTGCCGATCGCGGTCCGCCACTACGTCAACGCCCCGGGCCAGGACGCCGGGGTCTATCCGTGCATCGACGACGAGCGGGCGTTCATGGACTTCTTCTCGACGGCCGAGACCGCCTGCCTCGGCAGCGAGACCAACAGCGCCCTGAGGGTCGCCCCGAACCCCGGCGCGGCCTTCGATCCGATCACCCCGGACAACGATCGTCTCAACCACGGGCCGATCGTCGCGATCCTCGGCGACGGCGCGACGCCCGACAATGGAGCGGACTTTCGTGGCTACGTCGCCCTCGACGTCCGGAACTTCGCCAACACGACGTCGCAGCTCTATTACAACGAGGTCGACCCGTCGACGACTGCCAACACGCTCAAGGACATCGAGGCCCAGTGGCTGGCCAGGG
>Ga0214472_10003758_pt1 | contig 16030 bp, 11 predicted proteins | sample RVTome_6_FD_207662 | JGI IMG/M metagenome (GOLD analysis project Ga0214472, IMG submission 207662) | Soil microbial communities from uranium-contaminated site in the Upper Colorado River Basin, Wyoming, United States - RVT140D175 | ecosystem: Environmental > Terrestrial > Soil > Contaminated >... | reverse complement strand
AGAACTCGGGCTCGGCGTGGATGAAGCCGCCGGATCGGCGGCCGCAGACGGGAGGGGTTGTCAACCGGATGGAGCGAGCCATCCACAGCGGTGGCTCACCCCGGTGGCGGATACCCACCGGCGCGCCGCAGTTATCGGCACAGGGGCTGAGCACGGATGAGCGTGGCGATCCACACCGTCCACACCCCTACTGGAGACGGCGACGGATGAGTATCCTTCTGGTTGCTTCATAGAGTGATGAAGAAGCCCGTGGAGAACCCCAGCGGGCGGTAAGGTGAGGTCGGAATGAACGTATCGGTCATGCAGGAGAACCTGGCGCGCGGCCTGGGGGTGGTTGGGCGAGCCGTCAGCAGCAGGGCCACGCTGCCGGTGCTGGCCAACGTCCTGCTCAAGACCGAGAACGCCGGCCTGAAGCTGACCGCCACCAACCTGGAGATCGGCATCAACTGCTGGGTCCCGGGCAAGGTCACCGACGAGGGCGAGATCACCGTCCCGGCCAAGCTCCTCACCGAGCTGGTCTCGTCGCTCCCGAACCAGCGCATCGACCTCCAGTTCTCCGCCAAGGACCGGACCCTCAAGGTCACCTGTGGCGGGAGCCGCTCCTCGATCAAGGGGATCGAGGCCGACGAGTTCCCGGTGGTGGCCGCCATCGGCGACACACCGATCACGAGCGCGGATTCCCGGGTGCTGCGCGAGGCGCTCGGGGAGGTCGTCTTCGCCGCCGCCAGCGACGAGAGCCGCCCGATCCTGACCGGCGTGCTGACGCGCCTGGCGGGCGACCGGATGACGCTCGCCGCGGCCGACAACTACCGCATCGCGGTCCGCAGCCTGGCGCTCGCCAAGCCGGTCACCCCCGAGATCACGATCGTGGTGCCGGCTCGCTCCTACGCCGAGCTGATGCGGATCATGCCCGACGCCGAGGAGTCGATCGAGATCACCGTCACCCCGAACAAGAGCCAGGTCCTGTTCCACGTGAACGGGATCGACCTCGTCAGCCGCCTCATCGAGGGCCAGTTCCCGAATTACGAGCCGGTGATCCCGACCGGCCACACCAGCCGGGCGGTCCTGGACCGCGAGCTCTTCCTGGCCGGCGCTCGGCGCGCCAGCATCTTCGCCCGCGACAGCGCCAACATCGTGAAAATCGAGATCGGCGGCGAGGCCGCCGAGGGCGTCGCGATCACCGCCCACGCAGCCGACATCGGCGACGCCGCCGACGCGCTCGAGGCGACGATCGACGGCCAGCCGACCAGCATCGCCTTCAACGCCCGCTACCTGGTCGACGTGCTGAGCAACCTCGGGGCCGAGCAGGCGGCCCTGGAGCTCTCCGGTCCACTGGCCCCCGGCGTGATCCGCGGGGTTGGCAAGGACGACTACGTGCACGTGATCATGCCGGTCCGCACCGCATCGTAGAGAGGGCCGCCACGCCGGTGGCCGGAGCAGTGCGATGCGCCTGACCCGACTCGTCCTCGAGGACTTCCGCAGTTACGCCAGCGCGGAGCTTCACCCCGAACCCGGACTGACGATCGTTGCCGGCCCCAACGGCGCCGGCAAGACGAACCTGCTGGAGGCGGTCTTCGTCGCCGTCACCGGGCGATCTCATCGCGCCGGAGCCGATGCCGAGCTGGTCCGCCACGGCCAGCCGTTCGCCCGCGTCCGCCTCGACCTGACCGATGCGCAGGGCGCTGCGACCGCACGGGTGGAGCTGCTCCTCCCGGCCGAGGACGCCCCGCCCGACATCCGGAAGCGGGTGACCGTCAACGGCCTGCCGCGACGGGCATCGGCGATCGGCGACACGGTGCGCGTGGTCCTCTTCCGCCCCGAGGAGATGCTGCTGCTGGTTGGCGCGCCGTCCGAGCGTCGGCGATTCCTGGACGCGATCCTCGCGCAGCGCCACCGTGCCGCGGCCCGCGACCTGGCCGAGCTGGGACGGATCCTCGCGCAGCGCAACGCGCTGCTGCGCGCGATCCGGCGCGAAGAGGCCACCACGGACAGCCTCTCGTTCTGGGACGAGCAGCTGGCGCTCGTCGCGGCGCGGGTGATGGCCGCGCGACTGGACCTCGTCGCCGACCTGGCCGCCGCCCTTCCGGCGCTGCACGACGCCGTCGCTCCTCCAGACGAGCAGGGCGAGCAGGTGCGCCTGTCCTACGCCGATACCCTCAAGGACGCCTGGCCGGAGCGCCGATCGGCCACGGCTCCCGCTCCACCCCTCGAGGAGCTGGAGGCGGCCTACCGGAGGCGAATCGCCCAGGTTCGCGAGAAGGAGCTCTGGAACGGGGTCTCGCTGGTCGGGCCGCACCGCGATGACCTGCGGGTCGAGCTCGCGGGTCGCGAGGTGGCGACGCACGCCAGCCGGGGGCAGCAGCGCACGATCATCCTGGCGCTGAAGCTGGCCGAGACCGACCTGCTCGGGGCCGATGGCGCGCCCACCCCGATCGTCCTGCTGGACGATGTCTTCTCGGAGCTGGATGCAGACCGCTCCGACCGCTCGCTCTCGCTCCTCCTCGAGCGGGGGCAGGTCCTGGTGACGATGGCCGACCTGGCGACGCTCCCCGCCGGACGGCGGGGGGTGACCATCTGGCAGGTCGGCGAGGGGCGCCTCTCCCAGGCGCCGCGGGTGGCATGAGCCGAACCGAGGAGGCGGCCAGCGCCGTGCAGCGAGCGCTGATCGCCTGCATGGGCCCGGGCGCCGCCGAGCAGATCGCGCTCGCGCAGGCGCGCCTGGCATGGCAGGAGGCGGTCGCCGCGGCAGGGCTCGAGCGGGGAGGGCTGAGCTCGCGGCTGATCACCGTCCGCGCCGGAGCCGCGCAGGTGGAGGCCTCGGAGCCGATCCTGGCGCAGGAGCTCGGGCTGCGCGCCGAGGCGCTGATCTCCTACGCCAACCAGCGCATGGAGGGGCGGCCGGGGGCGACGATCGTCATCACCCGGGTCGCCGTTTCGGTGGCTCGTTCCGGGCGTGGCCGCTCCCTATAATCGAGCGCGTCGCCGTCCTTCGCTCGAGTCCCGCGGATTCCGATGAGCAACCGCCTGGCCACCCGCATCGGCCTGTTGGCCGGCGAGGAGCGCGCCCCCGAAGCGCTCGACCTGGTCCGCTTCCGCGAGCCGACGACCGGCTCGGAGGTCCGCACCAAGGGCAGCCTCTTCCTCCTGGCGCAGGTTACCGGCGGCGACGCGGCACTCGGTCGCGCCGCCGCGGAGGCCCTGGAGACGATCGAGCGCGATTACTACTACGACCTCTCGGCGGGCGCGACCGGGGCGATCAGCAAGGCCCTCTCGGCCGCGAACCGGCTCCTCTACCACCAGCGCTCGCGGCTGGGGCTGACTCGCCGCGGTGGCGTGAGCGTCGTCGCGCTCGTCGTCCGGGGGCGGGAGGGCCATGTCGCCAAGCTCGGCCCGGCGGCAGCGGTCATCGTGCGCGGCGAGCGGATGTTCGAGCTGCCACCGCCCCCCTCCGTCGGCGAGGAGGATCCGCGCGTCCGCGAGCGGCGCGTGGCGGAGTCGCTCGGCGAGGCGCTCGAGATCCGGCCCTACACCTGGCAGGGTGAGCTGGCCGCCGGCGACCGGGTCGCGCTCCTGTCCCGGAACGTGGCCCAGGTCGTCGGCGTCGACGAGGTGCAGCGAGCCCTGGCGACCCTCCGTCCGGCGGCCGCGGTCGAGCACCTTCACCAGCTCTTCCTGATCCGCGGCGGCCAGGGCTCGGACGGCCTGCTGGCGATCGAGCTGATCGAGCTGGCCGCTACGGTCGCCACCCACCAGCTCGAGCCGGTCCATCCGCACGAGGAGCTGGCCGGCCTCCCGGACCGCAGCCCGGTGCCACTCGCCGACGCGATCGGCCATCTCCTGCACCGCAGCGGCGATGCGATCGACGCCGGGCAGCGCGCCCTCGCCCGCGGCCTTCTGGTCGGGGTCAACATGGCGCTCGCCTTCGTCCCGCGCCGCCGGGCGCGATACCCGACCAGCATCCCCCGCACCGCACTCCGCGAGGAGGGGCGCCGCCGCCGCCGCGGCCTGCTCGGGATCGGCGCCGTGGCCGCGCTGCTTGCGGTCGGGGCCAGCGTGGCGAGCCTGCCGAACCCGCGTCCGACCGATGCCATCCTTCGGGCCTCGATCGCCCGCGACGCGATCGGCGAGGCGCTCGACCTGCTCGGCACAGTCGAGGAGCGGGTCGACGGGCGGGACCTCGTCGACCGCGACCCGACACGCGCCGCCGAGCTCCTGACCAACTCGCTCGCGGCGATCGGGCAGGCCACCGACGCGGGCGTCGACCCGGAGGCGCTCGACCCGTTGCGCGTCCGCGCCGAGCGCGGCCTCGACACCATCTTCGCGGTGGGGCGGCTGCTCGCCAGTACCACCGTGGCCGACCTGGCGGCGGCCTTCACCGCCACCGACCCGATCGACATGGTCACCGCCAGCGACGGCTCGCTGTGGGTCGCCGAGGTCGGCCGCGGACGCGTGATCCGGGTCGACCCGGCAACGGGTGAGGCCCTCGTCGTGTATCGGGCGGGCCAGGAGCTCGGTGGCCTGACCGCGGGCGCACCCTGGATGATCGCCACCGCGGCGACCGACGTGGTGCTGCTCGACCGGGATCGCCACGCGTGGCGCTTCGACCTGGTCGAGCAGATCGCCCGCCCGCTCGGCCTCATCGGCCTGGACGCCGTCTCGGCAGAGAGCCGGCTGCTGACCGCGCTCCAGCATCGGCCTCCGCTGGAGATCTTCAACCTCTACCTCGTCGACCTCGGGCGGCGCGACGTGATCAAGTGGGGCCCGGGCGACGTGATCCCGGTCCGCTATCCGGATCCGCCCGAGCCGCACCTCGTCGAGCCCCCCGACCTGTCCGTCACCCGTGCGCGCGACCTGTTCGTGGATGCCAACCTGTGGCTGCTTCAGGCACGCACTGTGACCCGCGTCAACTTCGGGACGCCACTCGCCCAGGAGGACTACTCGCTCGACGCGCCGCCGGACGCAACCCTCCGCCCCGAGCTCGACTACCGCCTCCTCGATGGCGCGACGATCGGGGACCGTGAGACGTTCTACGTGTATGACGCGGCCAACGCCCGAATCCTCGCCTACCAGCACGCCGACGGCTCGTTCCTGCGGCAGTGGCTGGCGCCGCGCAGCGGTCCAGGGGCGGGGCTGCTGGACGAGGTCCTTGCGCTCAGCGTCGCCTCCGTCGCCGACGGCCCGCCGGTCGCCTACCTCCTCACCCCGACACGGATCGTTCGCGTCGTCCTCGAGTAGCCTCAACTAGAATCGGGTCATGGCAGAGCAGCCCTCGGGCCGCGTTCGGCTTGTCGAGATGATCGTGGAGTCGGTGCGGGTCCACATGCTCTCGAGCCAGCACGTGGTGATCCTCAAGGAGTCCGACCGGGAGCGCTACCTGCCGATCTGGATCGGCCCCTCCGAGGCGAACGCCATCGCGATGCGCCTCCAGGGCCTCAACGCGGAGCGTCCGTTGACCCACGACCTGCTGGTGAGCGTCGTGGCGGCCCTCAACTCGAACATCAGCCGGGTGGTCGTGACCCACGTCACCGAGGGGACCTTCCACGCCCGGCTCTACCTCGAGACGGCCGATGGGGGGGAGGCCGAGATCGACTCGCGCACCAGCGACGCCATCGCGACCGCGGTGCGCACCGGGTCGACCATCTACGTCGACGAGCGGGTGCTGGACGAGGCCGGCGTCGAGCCCGACCGCCCCGGACCGGACGACGAGCCCGACGAGAAGCTCGCCATCTTCCGCGAGTTCGTCAACTCCCTCGACGTCGACCTGGAGGGCGGCGAGAAGGGTCCGCCGAGCGAGGAGCAGGGGAGCTGACAGGCGTCCTCTTTGCGAGCGTCGCACGCACGCAACAGCCGATAATTCTCGCCTGCGGAGAAGAATGCCGCCGGACAAACGACCAGACAGGCCCTCCTCTCAGCCGGGGAGAATTACCTCCCCGCGGAGAGTCAACGGCCTCGCACGCCAGCCGTAAGCCCCCGCCACTGAGAAATAGCCCTATGCGGCCGTTCGCAGACCGGCGGATCAGCCTGGCGGCCTGATGTGCGGCGCGGCACCCCCGAGGACCTCGTCACGCTTCGTCCACAGGTCCCAGCGCAGCCTGGCCAGGTCGCGGAAGGTACGCAGGATCTTCCGGAAGCTCGCCCCGGTGTTGGTGCCGGCGGCCCGCGGGAAGTGGTTCACCCCCACCTGGGCGATGCGAACGCCACGCGCCCGCAGCTTGATGAGCAGCTCCGCCGACAGGAAGGGCCCCTCCGCATCGAGGCGCAGCCCGTCGAAGACCTCGCGCCGAAACAGCTTCATGGCGCAGTCGATGTCGCGCACCCGCAGCCCGAAGGCGACCGACACGATGGCGTTGTAGGTCTTGGCGATGAAGATCCGGTGGAACGGATCGCGGCGCTTCATTCGGAAGCCGATCACCGCGTCGACCGGCTTGCGCTCGTCGCCGAGCCGCTCGAGGAGCCGGCTCATCTCGCGCAGGTCGAACTGCAGGTCACCATCGGAGAAGCAGATCAGCTCGCCCCGAGCCTCCTCGAAACCCGCCTTGATGGCGCCGCCGTAGCCGCGGTTCGGCTGGTGATGCACGCGCACCCGCGGATCGGCCGCGGCGATCGCATCGGCCAGCTCCGGCGTCCGGTCGGTGGAGCCGTCGTCGATGGCCAGCACCTCGATCGACGGGACCAGCGGGCCGACCTGGGAGAGCGCCAGCTCGACCGTCCGCTCGATGTTCTCCTGCTCGTTGTAGGCGGGGAAGAAGAAGGTCAGGCGCGGGCGGTCAGAGGCGGCCGGGGAGGTCACGGCCGCAACCCTAGCGCAACCGACACCCCTCCGGGGGCGTCCCAAACCCGGATGTATACTCCGGCCCAAGTTGGCGTACGACACACCCAGGCGCCGATAGCGAGGTGCCGTCACCGATGACCCGCGACTCCGTCAGGGAGCGGGGCGCGAGGCCATTCGAGCGCGGCCTGCCGCTCGATCCCGCGACCCTGGTGGTCCTCCTGATCGTGCTTGGCGTGCTCCTGCGCTTCGCCATCGCCGGGCCGTACCTCCCGTTCTCCGGCTTCCGGGTCGACGTCGGTGACTTCTCCATCTGGGCCAGCCGGATGGCCTCCCAGGGGCCGGGCCAGTTCTACCAGCCGGGGTACCTGGCCGACTATCCGCCCGGCTACATGTACGTCCTGTGGCTGCTGGGCGGGATCGGCGAGCTGTTCCGGCCCATCTTCGGCGTCTCGATCACGCCGGGCCTGGTCAAGGTGCCGGGGATCCTCGCCGACGCCGGAGTCGCCTGGCTCCTCTTCCTCTACGCACGTCGCTTCGGGGATCGCTGGCTGGGATCGTGGAGCGGCGAGCGGCTGGGCCTGGTGGCGGTCGTCATCTACCTCTTCAACCCCGGCACCATCTTCGACTCCGCGGTCTGGGGACAGGTCGACTCGGTCGGAACGCTGGTGGTCATGGCGACCCTCTACATGCTCGCCCGCGGCTGGACCGAGGCGGCCGCGGCGGGTGCGGTGCTCGCCATGCTGGTCAAGTTCCAGTTCGGCTTCCTCATCCCGCTGGTCGCGATCGTCGGCCTCAAGCGCCACCTCTTCGGCCGGTCGTCGGATCCGGACCACGTCGGCCGCGCCGACCCGCTCCGCGTCCTCACCTCCCTGGCGACCGGGCTCGGCACGCTCGTGCTCGTCATCCTGCCGTTCCGCCTCGCCATCTGGGCGCCCTCGGACGCAAACCTGAGCCTGGTCGACCGCTTCGTCGCCGCCAGCAACACCTACCAGGGCCTGACCGTCAACGCCTTCAACCTGTGGCGCAACCCGTGGACCGGCCTGGGGGACGTCTACCGCTGGGGATGCGACTCGCCTCCGCCGACCTGCGCGGACGGCTCCGGGATCGCCTTCTTCCTGGGCTCGATGCCGATCAGCTGGCAGCTCGTCGGCGCGCTGCTCTTCGGGATCGCGGCGCTGGTCGCGCTCTGGACCGTCGCTCGACGCGACGACCCGGCGGGCATCCTTTTGGGGGCGCTGACCCTTGCCGTCGCCTTCTTTGCGCTGCCAACCCGGGTGCACGAGCGCTACCTCTTCCCGGCCCTCGCGCTGGCGGCGCCGCTGGTGGCCCGGACCTGGAAGTGGGCGGCCCTCTACGGCGTGCTGACCCTCTCCTTCTTCGCCAACGTCTACTGGCTCTACACCACCGACTTCTCCTTCGCCGGGGGCGAGTTCCCGATGAACCCCGGTCTCTTCCGGGAGCCGATGCCGCGCGACCCGTTCCTGGCGTCGGTCGTCTTCAACGACACGGGCATCTACCTCCTCTCGCTGATGATCGTCATCGCGCTGGCCTGGCTGCTCATCCGGGCCGCCCGGATGGCCCTCGGTGTGCCCGAGGAGGGGAGTCTGCCCGCGGCGCAGCTTGTCACGCCGGCGCTGGCGGCCGGGCCATCCACGTCGCTCGAGGACGCCCCGGACCAGCGGCGCTGGCGCCTGCCGGAGTGGCTGCGCCGGGATCCCTCCCACCGAGAGGAGCCCCCGCGACGCCTTGATCGGCTCGACCTGCTCCTGCTTGCTGCGCTGATCCTCGTCGCCTTCTTCTTCCGCCTCTGGCGCCTCGAGCTGCCGCGGCACACCCACTTCGACGAGGTCTACCACGCACGGACCGCGACGGAGTGGCTGGCCGACTGGCAGGAGGGCTGGACCCGCGACACCTACGAGTGGACGCACCCGCCGCTGGCGAAGTACCTGATCGCGGCGGGCATCGTCCTGGCGGACCCGAACAAGGTGGTCGGGGAAACGGACCTCGACGCTCCGGCCACGTCCCTCGCCGTGGCGCCCCAGCGGATGGCGCACACCCGGCCGAGCTCGGTCGTCTTCACCTCGGCGGGCGGTGACCTGATCACGGCCCGCGAGGTGCTGACCGGGAATGAGGTCGCCTCCTGGACCGCGCTGGGCGCCGTGAGCAGCCTCGCCTACGACGAGGAGGGGAATCGGCTCCTGGTCGGCTACGCCTCGAGCGGCGCGGTGTCCGCCTACGACCTGACCGCCTTCCTCGCCCAGCAGGGAGAGCGCGGTCCGCCGCCCGGCGTCGCCCAGATCGAGACAGGGCTTTCGGGCGTCGACCAGATCGCATTCGGTGGCCAGACCGTGATCCTCTTCCGCGGTCCGAACGGGATCGTGGAGGTCGAGCGCGAGACAGGGGTCGAGCTGGCGAGCTCCGAGCTGGTGGTGAGCGGGGTCGCCTACGTCCCGTCCGGGACGGGCGACGAGCCGGCAGGCCCAACCGTGGTGGCCGTTGACCAGGCGCGCTCGAGCCTGCTGGTGCTGGACGGCGGGACGCTGCACCCGGTCATGGAAACGGTCAACGACGAGTTGGTCGAAGTTGTTCGCACGCTGCCCTCCACGCCGGCGGGCCCGGTGCTGGTCCAGGGGACCGGCAAGAATCTCCAGGTCTGGGTACCAATCGGGCCGCTGCCAGCCGACGAGGAGCACGGCCCGGTGCTCGGCGGCCTCACCGTCTTCGACGAGAACACGCAGCTGATCGACACCGTCCCGCTGCCCGGCCCGGCCGTGGCGATCGGCTGGCAGCAGGTAGCGAACATCGTCTACGTCGCCGGGATCGATGCGCGGACGGATGAGGCGGTCGTCTGGTCCGTCTCACCGCTCGGCAACGGCGGGACGCAGAGCGCCGGCTTCGCCGCGTTCGACACGACCGTCCTTCCCGGCGAGGCCCTGGCGATGGGCTTCGACATCTCCGACGAGGCCCAGGACGACGACCACGGGCTCCTCCTCGTCTCCACGGATCGCGGGGACGCGGGGCGCCTGGTCTCGATCGACGCGGGCTCGAACGCGTTCGCGTGGCGCCTGGCCGGGATCTTCTTCGGCGCCGCGCTGGTCGGGATTATCTACCTGTTCGCGGCGACCCTCTTCTCGCGGCGCCGCATCGCCGTGCTGGCGGCGGCGTTCGTCGCCTTCGACGGGATGAGCTACGTGATGAGCCGGATCTCGATGAACGACATCTTCGTGGCGACCTTCATCATCGCCGGCTACGCGCTCTTCTGGCAGATCTGGTCGGGACGCTGGGCGCGCAGCGCGTGGTGGGTGCTGCCGATGGTCGGCGTCCTCATCGGCCTGGCGGCGGCGAGCAAGTGGGTCGGTTGGTACGCGTTGATCGGCATCTGGGTGCTGGTGCTGGCGCGCTCGCAGTTTGGCCGCTTCCTGCTGGTGGCGGGGATCGCCTTCATCACCGTGGTCGCCGGGTTCGGCGCGCCGTGGCCGTTCCTGGTCGTCTGCGTCATCGCGCTTGCGCTGGCGCTGCTGCTCGTCTGGCGGAGGCCGATCCAGCTCTCACCGACCGACATCCTGGCGCTCCCGCCGATCGGGGTGGTGGGGGGCGGGATCGGCCTGGCCTTCGCCGTCGCGTACTCCCAGGTGGAGGGACGCGAGCCGCGCAGCGCCGTCGAGTTCATCTTCGCCTTCCTGGCCCGCGGCGCCGAGGCGGCGTGGCCGGCCTGGATCATGCTGGCCGTGGCGGTCCTCCTCCTCCTGGCGCGCGCCGTGCGGTCGTGGCGCGACCCGGCCAGCGACCGCCGCTGGCACCTCCCCGGCGAGATGGGCGGGTTCGCCTGGCCGTGGGTCGGCGCCTGCCTGCTAGTGCTGCCGCTGGTGGTCTACTTCGTCGCCTACATCCCCTACCTGCAGCTGGGGCACGGCATCGCCACCCAGAACCTCGGACCGGGGTACGGCTGGTCGCTCGACGAGATGCAGTCGCAGATGTTCGGCTACCACTTCGGCCTGCAAGCGGGGCACCCCGCGGCGTCGCCGTGGTGGAGCTGGCCGCTCGACCTGAAGCCTGTCTGGTTCTACAGCCACTCGTTCGACAACCGCCAGCTGGCGGTCATCTACAACGGCGGCAACCCGATCCTCTTCTGGGCCGGCATCCCCGCGATCGCGTGGTGCGCGGTGCAGGCCTGGCGGCACCGATCGATCGCGCTCGTGCTGCTGGTCGCCGCCTTCGCCTTCCAGTACCTGCCCTGGACCAGGATCGAGCGCGCCACCTTCCACTACCACTACTTCACGGCGGTGCTGATCGCCATGATTGCGGTGGCGTACGTCGTCGACCAGGGGCTGCGCTCGTGGTCGTATCGGTCGCTGGCGATCGCCTTCCTGGTGGCCGCGGTGGTGGCCGGGATCCTCATCTTCCCGCTCGGGTCGGCGCTCGCCATGCCGGACTGGTACGTGAATGCCGCCCGCGCGCTGGCGCCGTGGAACTACGCCTTCAAGTTCCCCGACCCGCCGCAGGGCGAGCGCGGGCAGCTGCTGAGCGCCGACAGCCTCAAGCTGGCGATCGGGACCCTCGTCTCCCTGGGCGCGGCCGCCTTCGCCCTCTTCGGGCGTGACCTCTTCGATCGCCGGCAGCGGGTCCCGGCTGGGCCGGAACCTACCGGTTCAGCCGCGGCGCTGGCGCAACGCCCTGAAAAGGAGGACCACGCCGACCAGGACCAGGCCGAGCGGCCAGAGCCGGTCGAGGTCGAGGTCCGGGAGGTACTCCTTCCCCAGGAAGTAGAGCCCGACCACCACCAGGATCAGCCCGAAGACCCACGACCCGCCAGCTGAGCCGGCCCGCGGCCGCCGGTGCGGCTGCGCGTTCCAGGCCGGCGAGGCGGAACCATCCGGCGTGGCCGGGTCGCCCGTCGGAGCCTCGCCCGTGTCGGGGCCGTACGGCACCACGATCCACATCACGATGTAGAGGATGAAGAAGATCCCACCTGTGATGAGGGCCAGCAGCGCCCACAGGACGCGAACGATCGCGGGGTCGACGTCGAGGTACTCCGCGACGCCGCCCGCGACGCCGCCGAGGACAGACTCGGTATGCGAGCGATACAGCCGGCGGTTCATGAGCAGCCTCCTTCAGGGTTCAGGGTGAAGCTCCCCGCGTTCCCCTCCAGGTCGATGCGCACCTGGTCGCTGGCGTCGGCAAAGCCGGGGGTCGACCACGTGTCGCCGACGCGCCGCAGGTCGGACTCGTCCAGGTTGTCGGAGAACGTGAAGTTCGCGTCCGTCGTCACCGAGAGGGCGACCCCGTCCTCGGTGCAGACTTCGATCGAGCCCGCGTTCACGCTCATGCTGGCGTCCATCGACATCCCTGCACCGATGAGGACCTCGACTGAGCCCGCGTTCAGCGACAGGTCGAGGTCGTCGACTTGCGCATCGGTCAGGTCGAGGCTGACCGCGCCGGCATTGGGCTGGAGCGAGACCGAGGTGAAGCGGCCACCACCGAGGTCGATGGTCGTGTCGGCGGCGTTTGGCGTGATGTCCAGCTGGTAGCTGGTGCCGGTCGGCAGCCCGACGATCCAGTGCTGGCGTCCCCCGCCATTCCACCAGCCGTCTCGCTCGCTCGACTCGACCTGCAGTCGATCGCTGCTGGCGCTGATCCTCGCCGGATCGCCCCCGCGGCGCCCGCTGGCCACGCTCCACTCGTCGCCGTCGGTGGTGCTCACCTCGAGCGTGCCGCAGCTGAAGTCCAGCGAGACCTGGGCCGAGTCGCCGAAGCGGCCCTGCTCGGTGGTCAGGTTGGTGGGCTCGGCTCCGCCGCATGCCGCGACCCCCGGGCCAACGGCGATCAGCGCGCCTCCGGCCGAACCGACCACGAGCGCGGCAACGATGGTGCCGACGATCGCAAACGGGGTCCTCGACACGATGATCGAGACGCCTATCGCGACCAGGATGAGCGGCCAGAGGCGCCACGCACCGGCGAGGAAGTCCCGGTCGATGTACCCCTGTTGGGCGGCAAGCGCCACCGCGCCGCCGGTGATGAGCGCCAGGCCCCAGAAGAGGAGCCCTCGGTGGTAGTTCATGGTGTCCCTTCCGTCCCTCCGTTGACTCCGGAACCGTATCAGACGCCGGAAGCGCGCTCAGCGCATCTCGGGGCGCGGCGACATCCGGGCTCGCTCTCACATGGTCCCGGCGTCCCCGCCGTGCGGTCAGTGCCGAATCTCCCCTCACCGCGGGACCGACGGCCCGATCCCATCGGCGGTGGCGCATCTGTCCATACCTACCGCCTCGCCGGCCGCATGCGCAGTCGCGTTCTAGGCTATCGCGATGCGTGGAAAGTATCGATGGCGCGCCTGGCTTCGCCGACACACCCCCTATTCCGCAGTCTCGCGAATCCCAAAAGGATCGCGAGACTGCGGTCTTCATGAGTGGTACAACCACGATGACATCGTTGAGCACTGCTACCACTGCATTGTCGGCGTAAGGGTTCGAGGCACGACCGCCTGACGGCTAATGCCTCGCGGCAACTTTGGGCCGCTCCAACTACTGCCCCGGTCCGGGGTTGACACCGCGGGAGCAGGCCCGCTATCCTCCGCCGGCGGCCCCCACCTTGCCTCACTGCTGTGTGGTGCCGCCCGGCGAAACCTCAACGAGGAAGTGCAACTAGCTATGAGACTCCTGTGCAGCGCCCGAATCGATCGCTCCGCGACGCCCATCAACGGCGCCGACGGCGGGAGATCTGCGCCCCCCTCGAGCTGAATGCCAGGCGGCAGGGCCGCCAAGCACAAGCCACGAGCCGTGGGCCAGATCGGGTCCACGGTTTTTTGATGCTCGCCCACCCGGCGAGAAGCAAGAGCCGCGGACCGCACAGGACCCGCGGCTCTGTTTATTCCATCGGCGTCCTAAGACAACCGAGCGAGTGATGACCGATCACCTGAAGGAACACGAGATGACCACCCTGCTGGAACAACCGAAGACGGAGCCGATGCGCCCGGCCGCGCCGGCGCCCTCGCGCACGCACCGCGTCCTGTCGGACGACGGCGTTCCGGCCCTGCTGGTCGAGCACGTCACCAAGCGGTTCGTGGTCGGGACCAGGCGCAAGCGCAAGCGGGTGACCGCCGTGAACGACGTCACGATCCGGATTCGCCGTGGAGAGATCTACGGCGTGCTGGGCGCCAACGGGAGCGGCAAGTCAACCCTGATCCGGCTGGTGAGCACGCTGCTCACCCTGGACACCGGACGGGTCGAGGTGTTCGGCCACGACATCGAGCGCGACGAGATGGCGGTCAAGCGCGTCATCAACCGGGTGAGCGTGGATGCCGCCTTCTTCAAGAAGCTGAGCCCGTTCGAGAACCTGGCCTACGCCGCGAGGCTGTACGGGATGGAGCCGAAGGCCGCGCGGGCCGAGGCGATCTCGATCCTGGCCCGGCTGGGGATCGGCGAGAAGCGGCTCAGCCGGCCGCTGGAGCAGATGAGCCGGGGGATGCAGCAGAAGGTCGCGATCGCGCGGGCGCTGCTGACGAGCCCGACCCTGCTGCTCCTCGACGAGCCGACGACCGGCCTCGACCCGAGATCGAAGCTGGACGTCCAGACCTTCATCGAGGAGCTGCGCGATACGCATGACGCCACGATCGTGCTGACGACGCACGACCTGGCCGAGGCGGATCGGCTCTGCGACCGGATCGGGATCATCAACGACGGGAGGATCGTTGTCGAGGACACGCCCGAGGCGCTGCGCGCCAAGGTGGCCGCGGAGCACGGGGAGGAGCCGACCATGGAGAGCGTCTTCATGACCTACACCGGCCGCTCCCTCGACGACGACCTGAACGAGAACGAGAACGAAGACGACGAAGAGTGATGAAAGGAGGTGATGAACGATGTTGATCCTGCACGACCAGACGGCCCTCCGATCGGTCCATGCCGATCGGGTCGCACGCATGCGACGCGACCTGCACGCTGGCCGAGGCCTGCCGTCTCGCCGCCCCGTGCGGCGCTGGGTCGGTCGACAGCTCGTGCGCGTTGGCACGCGCCTGGCCGCCGATCCGGCACGCTGGCGACCGGTCCGGTCCCGATAGGGGCTGGGCCGGTCCTCACCACTCGATCACCGGAGCCCACGACATGGCACTCATGACGCGCGAGCTGAAGGCGTCGTTCGCCTTCGTCGAGCGAAATTTCAACCTGACCAAGCGCTACTGGGGCTGGGAAGTCGCCTTCCTGGTCTATGCCGTCGCGGGCGCCCTGGCCGTGTCGCTCATCGGTGCCGGGCAGGGGGACGATCGTCTGCTGCTGACCCTGGTCATCGGCGCCGTCTTCTGGAACTACCTCTCGGTCGTCTTCAGCTTCATCGCGGAGACGGTCAGCTGGGAGCGCTGGGAGGGGACCCTGGAGTACACCTTCATGGCCCCGGTGCGGCGCTATGCCCAGATGCTGGGCTCGACCGTGTACGCGGTGGCGTTCGGCTTCGTCCACACCGTGGTGGTGCTGGTCGTGCTCGCCCTCTTCTTCGAGCTCGACCTGACGCGGGCGAACTTCCCGACCGCCGCGGTCTTCATGGTGCTCGGCTCGGTCTCGTTCATCGGGATCGGGATCATGACCGCCATCCTGCCGCTGATGTACGTGGAACGCGGGGCGCAGATGACCTTCGTCCTGCAGTCCGTGCTGCTCCTGATCAGCGGCGTGTACTACAGCGTCGACATCCTTCCCGGCTGGATGCAGTTCCTCTCGAACTTCAGCCCGGCAACCTACGTCCTGCACGGCGTGCGGGAGGGGCTCATCGACGGGGTGGGGATCACGGCGCTGTTCGGCGACGTCTGGCCGCTGCTGCTGATGGGGATCGTCTTCATCCCGCTCGGCCTGTGGGCGTTCGGCCGCGCCGAGCGCTACGCCAAGCGAACCGGCAAGCTGAAGCGAGTGGGATAGCCATGACCGTTGAGATTCCAGGGCTCACCCTGCGCCAGCACCCCGGCGGCACCTCGCCGGCCGCGCTGATGGTGCCGATTGCCAACGCCGTCTACGCCGCCAACGGCATGGACGAGATCACGACCGTGGCCGATCTCGAGAACTGGCTGGGGCACACCTTGGCTGGCTTCGATCCGGCAAGCGATGTCGTGCTGGCCGAGGTCGACGGGACCCTCGTCGGTTACGCATGGGTCGACTGGGTTGACACGACCGACGGCATGCGCGAGTTCCGGCTGGGCGGCTACGTCCATCCGGACTGGCAGGGCCGCGGCATAGGCCGTCGTCTCCTGGAGTGGCAGGAGGGGTACGCACTTGCCCACCCGGC
>Ga0214472_10003757_pt1 | contig 16030 bp, 16 predicted proteins | sample RVTome_6_FD_207662 | JGI IMG/M metagenome (GOLD analysis project Ga0214472, IMG submission 207662) | Soil microbial communities from uranium-contaminated site in the Upper Colorado River Basin, Wyoming, United States - RVT140D175 | ecosystem: Environmental > Terrestrial > Soil > Contaminated >... | reverse complement strand
CGTTATCGTTGTATTTCAGCGATCGCGGTATTGCGAAACTATTGCTGGGTATCGCTCGTGGCAAGAGTCTGGGTGACAAACGTCAGACGCTCAAGACGCGGGATCATCTGCGCGAAATGGAACGAGCGATGCGCGGCAAGCGATAGTTCATGCCGGCGTCCACTTTGCCCGTCGGGATGGTTTTTTAGCGCGCCCAACTTGATCAAAATGCGCACCGCGCGTACAATATTCTCATGCAAAGTGGCCGGCGAGGTGTCGTGCGTTATCATGCAAGCCATGTATGAAGTGTCTCGTTTATGGCATAATACATGACCCGCGCCAAACGCAAGACGTGTTTGTGTCGATGTGGAAGGAGACGTGGAAGATGAATCGCGACGAACTGGCCGGCCGGATACGAGAGGCTGCCTACCTGGAGGGGAATTTTACGCTGCGGTCGGGGCGAAAGAGCAAGTATTATCTGGATAAGTACCTGTTCGAGACTCAGCCGGACATTCTGGCGGCGCTGGGCGACATGTTTGCCAAGCACGTTTCGGATTCGACGACGTTGATCGCCGGGGCGGAACTCGGCGGTGTGGCGCTGGCGGCCGCGACTTCATTGGCGTCGGGCAAGCCGTTCGTCATCGTTCGCAACGCGAAGAAGGATTACGGCACGTCGAAGCCATTCGAGGGCAAGCTGACGGATGCGGATAGCGTGCTGTTGGTGGAGGACATCGCGACCACCGGTGGGCAGGTCTTGGAAGCGGCCAAGCTGATCAAAGAGATCGGCGGCAAGGTGGAACGAATCGTATCGGTCATCGATCGCCAGGAAGGGGCCCGCGAGAACATCGAAGGTGCCGGCTTTGCGTTCGATTCTTTATTCAACAAGTCCGACCTCGGCATCACAAGCTGATCGCCGGCCACGCCTACTCGTGTCGCAGGGCGTCGATGGGGTGGACGATGGCGGCTTTGAACGCCGGGACGATTCCAAAGAATACGCCGACTCCTGCAGAGAATCCCAGCGCCAGCAGTACCGCCCAAATCGGCACGCTGACTTCGACCATCTGCGGATGCAGTGTGGCCACGTAGCCGGTGGCGTATCCCAGACCGATGCCAATCAGACCGCCAACGGTCGAGAGCACCACGGCTTCGGTTAGGAATTGCAGGAGGATATCTCTGCGTCGCGCTCCGACGCTTTTGCGCAGGCCGATCTCGCGGGTGCGCTCCGTGACCGACACCAACATCACGTTCATGATCCCGATTCCGCCGACGAGCAGCGAGATGCTGACGATGCCGGCCAGAACGCTGGTCGCGACGATCTCGACTTTCTTGAACTCCTTGAGCACTTGATCTTGTTTGAAGACGCCGAAGTCGTTGCGTTGTCCGGGCTTGATGTCGTGACGCTGTCGCAAAATGTGGACCAACTGGCTTTCCGCTTCTTCAACCTGCGATTCGTCCTTGGCTTCCAGGTAGAACGACATGTAGTTGCGTGCGTTGGGGTACATTTTCAGCCCCGTAGTCCAGGGGATGATCGCGAGTTCGTCCAGGTTGTCGCCCATGAAACTGCCCTTGGCCTCGAGCAAGCCGACGACCTTGAAGCGCTGACCATCGATGTGGACGAAGTCGTCAACGATTCTTTCGTCGCATTCCAGTCTGCGAAGCAGTTCACGCCCGAGTACGCAGACCTGGGCGGCGTCTTCGACATCGACGGTTCCGAAGAAGCGCCCCGCGTCGACGTAGAAATTGCGGACCGGTTGGAATAATTCGTTGGTAGCGATCAGCGTAATGCCGCCGACCTGCTGACGGCCGTATTCCACGCTCGATCGTTGCACCATGCGCGGCGCCACCCGTCGCACGGCCGGCGCGAATGAATCGACGGCGCGAATGTCGGCCATGTCCATTTCCGCCAGTTTGAGGAATTCTCCGCGTGGACCGCGAACGGCCTCGGGATAGGCCACGACCAAGTTGGTTCCCAGGCCGCGTAGGAAATTCGTAAAGTAATTCCCGAACCCCTGCACGAACGAAACCACGGTGATGATGGAGGTGACGGCGATGATGATGCCCAAGACGGTTAGCAGTGAGCGAATTTTGTTCGCCCAAATCTGTATGAGCGCGGTTATGACGTTGGAAATAAGGGATGCCACCTGGTTCGGGATGAACAGCAGGACAGCGACGGGCCAGCGCAAAACGGTCATGATACGACAACTTCCCTCTCATGCAAAGCGGCCCGGTTCGTTGGCCTTGGCAGGGATGTGGGTCTTCCGTTGAGTTTGTCCAGGACCACTTGTCCGTCCATCAATTTGATCACCCGGTGGCAGTGGGCCGCGATGGAGTCTTCGTGGGTCACGATGATGATGGTCTGCCCTTCATCATGCAGGCGGTCGAGAATGTCCATGATTTCGCTACCGGATTGGCTGTCGAGGTTGCCCGTGGGTTCGTCGGCGAGAATGATGTCGGGCTGCTGGGCGAGCGCTCGGGCGATCGCCACACGTTGTTTCTGACCGCCGGATAGTTGGTTGGGCCTGTGGTGCATACGATCGAGCAGGTTGACACGTTCCAACGCGGTCACCGCATGCCAACGTCGATGTTCCGTCCGGCTGTAGACCAACGGGAGCTCGACGTTTTTCAGAGCCGTAGTTCTCGGCAACAACTCGAACGATTGGAACACGAATCCGATTTTCCGACTACGTATACGGGCCAGGCGCGATTGCGACAGCTTCGACACGTCCTCGCCGCTCAGGCGGTATTGACCGCTGCTGGGGACGTCGAGGCAGCCGAGGATGTTGAGCATGGTGCTCTTGCCCGATCCGGACGGACCCATGATGGCCACATATTCGTTCTCTCGAATGGTGATCGTTGTTCCGCGAAGAGCATGAACCAGTTCAGTTCCCACTCGATAAGTCTTGTGCAGATCGATCAGCTCGATTACCGGTGGCGCAAGGTTTTGTTGTTGTGACATCATCCTTCTCGGTTTTCTGCCAGGGAGGCGGCTCTATGATCTTTTTCCTCAGCCTTTTCGTCCTTCTTGTCGTCCGTCTTGCTTGCGTCCGATTCGGCCGTCTTGCCTGTCGTTTCCTCTCCGTCGTCCGCGGTCTTGGCTTTCTCATCCTCGAACTTAATCAGAGATCCTTCCTTGAGTAGGTCCAAGCTTCGATACGGCCCGACTACAACTCGATCACCCAGTGCGATGCCGTCGATCACTTCCACGCCCGTGTCATCGCTGATTCCGGTTTCGACCAGGCGTGGTTGCACCCGATCATCTTGGATGCAATAAATGACCTTGAGATACTCGGCCAGTCGCCCGCGCGTTTTGGGGTCAAGCTGCGTTTTGTGGGCGTCGTGCTGCTCGACAAGTTTCTTGGGAAGGTCGCGGCGTCTTCGATGCACGACGGCTTCGACGGGGACGGTGACGGCGTTGGCCTGTCGGGCGACCTCGATTTCCACGTTGGCGGTCATGCCGGGTTTGACACGCACGTCCGCAGAGTCCACGAGCACGAGCGTTTCAAAAGTCACGACGTCGCGGCCCTGCGGCTTGGTTCCCTTCGTCCCCACACGAACCACGCGCCCGGCGACACTTTGTTGGTTGTCCGATTGGAGGAAAATCGACGCGACTTGTTCGGGTGCCACGAGCGCTGCATCTGTTTCGTCAACGCGGCAGCGTACTTGCATCTTTGACAAATCGCTGACCACCATAATGCGTGTGCCGAGATTGTTCATCGTTCCGGTAATGACCACTTCGCCTTGCTTGGCAAAGAGCTGCGATATGACTCCGTCGATCGGTGCCGTGATGACGGTTTTTTCGAGGTCTTTCTTGGCGGACTCCAACCGGGCCTGTGCTTCGACGAGTTCCTGCTTGCGAATGTCAACCGTCGTGCGCGCTTGCGTTAGTGCCGTGCGGTAGTCGGCCATTTCGGTCGATGACGTAGCGTTCGCCTCGGCCAAGTTGACTTGTCGCGTGAAGTCGCGCTGCGCCTTGCCGTGGTCGGCTTCGGCCTGCGCGATGACGGCTTTGAGCTTGGTGACGTTGGCTTCCGCCGATAGGAGGCGTGCCTTATAGTCCGCGTCATCGAGCCGGCATAGTAGGTCGCCCCGGCGGACTGAGTCCCCCTCGTCCACGGGCATTTCCAGGATTTTCCCGACGACCTCAGCGCTGATGTCCACTTCCCAGAGCGGTTCCACCTCACCCGGGGCTTGGACCGTACGAATGATGTTGCGCGACTGTGGCTCCGCCGCCCTGACCAAAATGGGCAGATCGCCCGCGACGTGAAGGATGCTCTTGCCGTTTTCGTCCTGAGCAAGTTCGTTGGCGAAATAGAGCCCCGTGACGGCGGCTGTCAAAACAACGATACCCAAAACCGTTTTCATTTCAAGTTCCGATCCATTCCGTGTGATCGACGCCCGCGTCGATCCGTGAGTCGAATCACTTACGATTCATATAGCGGACACTCGAGCCGCACGTTACGCCGAAGCGCCGGCAGCAGTCGCCGCCGACAATGCGGCGGTTCGAACCCCCGCAGCCACCAACCAAAATAAGATGCAACTGGTCCAGACTTTCCAACCGCGCAACTGGGCGGTGGTCGCGAGCCCCACACCCAAGACCACCCAAAACCAAATGCGAAACGGATCGCTCAGAGAGAGAATCCCGGACAGTGCGGCAGCCTGTTGCGCGGCGCCCTCGCCTTGCGGTGCAAACATGGGTGCCAGCGCTGCCAGTGACGTATTAACGGTCAAAGTCTCGAAATGCAGCATAAATCCGAGACGCACCGCCCCGGCTACGACATCGACGAAACTTGCGAAAACGCAAATCGTAAGCAGGGTGTGCCATTCCGGTTTTCGACCACTAAGCGCCACCAGGGCATAGAACAGCGAGGATAGCACCAAGATGGTGGTCAGCGCAACGACGGGATTGACGACGACCACGCGGATGCGGTCCATCAAGTGCAGAAACTCGCCCGCCTTTCGCTGCTCTTGAATCATTTTGGCCAGTTCCGATCGCTCAACAACGTCGAACTGTTGTTTTTCCAATTCCGCAATGCCCTTTTCGACTTGCCGATCGACTTCCAAATCAACCAAGCCGGTTTCAACCTCGGCATATCCGATAAGCGTGACGGCCACCAGCAACATGATCAGTGCCCAGCCGTATACGGGCACATCTTCCACCCGAGCAAAAACGCGCTGGGGCGAGAACAGTGCATGCGGCACATCAAACAGGCCGACGCGGCGCTGAGCGGTGGTCATTGGACTGATTATTCCGGTCGAGGACAAGGTGACGCTACCTCTGCTACTTATGCCGTTGACAACGCGTTGTGCTGCTGGGCGAAAGGAGCGCTTCCAAATACTAATGTACTCATCATATCTGATCATTCGGGATGATGCTGCGATATTCCCTGCAAAGGGACGGTTTTCGACATTCCACGACAATATATGACCCCCACCACCCGAATCTGTTTGAGGCGGGTCTCACGTGCGATGCGACAGTCAACTGATGCGCTGCGCTGGAGCAACTCTCTCGTTGGCTGATCGCCGGTGGCGTTGTAAACTGCCTCCGCAGCCGAGGCAAAGGGTTGAAACAACCGGGTGGAAGCTCTATTTTGCGGAAGTGTGTGAGGGAACGAAAATAAAAAGTACGACAGAGAATCGCCCGTCAGAAGACAAACGAGCATGCTATGGCCGATACTGATTGGATGAAACTGAACGTGAAACGCAAACCAACGAAACCGACTCGGTGGCTCCTTTTATCATTCTTGGCCGGATCCCTGGTGGTCGGTTTTTCCATGGCGACCCCCACATGGGGACAGGATACACCGACTCAATCAGCGCCGGCGAAGTCATCCGATGAACCCAAGGATGACGACCCATCGATGGCCAAGACGTCAGACAATGAGGGAGAGTCGGTCGCACCGCCGGGCGATCACCGGATAGAATCCGGCGCTACAACTGGTGATGGCGCCGGCGCCACAACTGCTGAGGACGCCATCTCGGAGCGTGTGGGTCTGGATGCCCTATCGGCCGCACAGTTGGAACCCCTGCGTGAACCCAAAGATCCGACTTCGTATGGCCGTTGGGTATTGTTGCCGGCGCTGCTGACCATCATTCTTGCCATCTTGACGCGGCAGGTTGTGCCGGCATTGGTCGTCGGCGTTACAATTGCTTCGTACATGCTTCTGCCGTGCCTGGCCGCTGCTAACACCTACGCACAGAGCGGCAAGCTGGTGGGTGGGTTTCGCCTGGCCGCGGAGCATTATGTGCTCGGCGCTATCGCCGACGACGATCACATTAAGATCATGGTGTTCACGTTGGTGATCGGTTTCATGGTCGGGGTGATCGGTCGCAATGGCGGCACGCGGGGTATGGTTCGGTTGGTGGCCGGGAAAAGCAGTTCACCGCGGCGTTGTGCGTTGACCGCTTGGCTCGCCGGTCTTTTCGTGTTTTTCGACGACTACGCTAATTCGATGATCGTCGGACCGACGATGCAGCCGGTGTTTGATCGCGTCAAGCTTTCTCGTGCCAAACTGGCGTACATCGTTGATTCGACGGCTGCTCCGGTGGCGTCGCTGGCGCTCATTGGCACCTGGGTGGGTGCGGAAATCGGGTATATCCAAGACGGACTCGATGCCGTGGCCGCGAAGGGAGCGGCGTTGCTTGACAGCCAAGGTAATGTCATCACCGGCATGCAGGCGTTTCTCGGGAGCATCCCTTATCGATTCTACCCCATTCTCGCCTTGTTCCTCGTTTTTCTGATCGCGCTTACGGGTCGAGACTTTGGACCAATGAAGCGATCCGAGCGAAAGATACTGAGCAAGATCGATCCGGATCCTTCTGCTGAATCTTCGGAAACCGCCTCAAAAAGAGCCACGGCAACGTGGTGGCTGGGGCTCGCGCCGGTCTTTCTACTCGTGGTTTCCACGATTTGGGTGCTGGTGGCTACGGGGCTAAGTGCGGAGGGCACGGCGACGGCGATGAGCGCCGTGGCGCCCGATGGATCGAGTACATGGGCGGCGCACAGTTGGTGGGAGCGTGCGGGAACCGTTGTCAGCAATGCCGATTCGTATATCGCCATCTTCTACGGCGCAGTTTTCAGCGCGATCGCGGCCGTTCTTCTTACCATGATCTCGCGAGTCTGCTCCGTCCGTGACGCGGTGGACGCGGGGCTCGAGGGGATGTCGCGCATGTTTCCCGCGGTGGTGATTCTGATTCTCGCATGGTCGCTGTCTGCGGTGCTGCAAGATCTTAAGCTCGGTGAGGTTGCCGTTACCCAACTCAGGAGTCTTGATTTCCAGGCCATGTGGTTGCCGCTGGCCGTTTTCATTTGTGCTGCTATTGTGTCATTCGCGACGGGAACTTCCTGGGGGACCATGGGGATACTTTGTCCGCTTACCGTAATGATCGCGGTCGAGTTGGCGGTCGAGCTTGAACCGGCTCGGGCGCTGGGCATTTTCTATGCGAGTGTTGGCAGTGTGCTCGCCGGTGCCGTTTTTGGAGACCATTGTTCACCGATCAGTGATACCACCGTGCTTTCGTCGATCGCCTCCGGTTGTCGGCATGAAGAGCACGTCTGGACGCAAATCCCGTACGCGCTCGTTGCCGCGATCGCGGGCATGGGGCTCGGGGACGTGGCCTGCAGTGTCTACGGTCAACCCTGGTACTATGGTCTGGGCGCCGGTGCCCTCTTCTTGCTGCTGGTCGTTTTCGTCTTAGGGCGTCGCCCGGTGCCCAGCTTCGAACTCGCCGACGCCGGCCCCTGACGAGACCGAATATTGCCGGTATAATCCGTGGCCATGAGTGGCTCTAAGAATTCCGACGCGGGTTCGTCTGTGGGTGGTGCTCGGTTTGTGCTCGATGCGGTGCCGCTGACGCTCGAAGCCCTGGACGGCGCCTTGGGCCGACGGATTGGCGTTGATGTGTCCGACAACGCTTGGCGGCGCATCGAGGCTGGTCACGCGGCCGTTGGCCGTATCGCCGACCTGGATCAGCCGGCCTACGGCATCAGTACCGGGTTCGGGCATTTGTGTACCAAGCGCATTCCGCCCGATCAAATCCAACGTTTGCAGATTAATCTCGTTGAGTCTCACGCCGTGGGCGTCGGTGATCCCGTTCCACCAGAGGTGGTTCGCTTGATGATGCTGCTGAAGGTAGCCTCGCTGGCGCATGGCGTCAGCGGCGTGGCACGATCCACGGTGGAATGCCTACAGCGGATGATGGAGGCCGACCTGCTCCCCGTCATCCCTCGTCAGGGATCGCTCGGTGCGAGTGGAGATTTGGCGCCGCTGGCCCACATGGTGCTTCCGATGATCGGTCAAGGCGAGGTGGTGCTCGACGGTGTTCCGATGGCGGCCCAGAAAGCGTTGGCGCAGTGTGGCATTGAACCGGTGACGCTTGGTCCTAAGGAAGGGCTGGCGTTGATCAACGGTACGCAACTGATGTCGGCGTATGCGGCCGCGATCGTGATTCGCGCTCGGCGTCTTGCGAAGCAGGCCGATGTGATCGCCGCCATGTCGCTCGATGCCATGATGGGCAGCGTAAAGCCGTTCGATTCGCGCTTGCACCATCTTCGGCCCCACGCCGGCGCGATCGAAGTGGCCCAAAACGTTCGGCGTTTGATGAGTCAGAGCGAGATTCTGGCGTCTCACGCCGATTGCGATCGCGTTCAAGACCCCTATTCGCTGCGCTGCATTCCCCAGGTTCATGGAGCGTCGCGCGATGCGCTGCGGCACGTGGGACAGGTTGTTGATACGGAGATTAACTCGGTCACGGACAATCCGATCATACTTGATGAAGACGAGGTCATCAGTGGTGGGCTCTTTCATGGTCAGCCGCTCGCCCTGGGGCTCGACTACCTGGCCATCGCGCTGGCGGAGTTCGCGTCCATCAGCGAGCGTCGAACCTATGTCATGCTGTCCGGAGTGGCCGGTTTGCCCGAGTTGCTCGTGAAACAATCCGGCGTCAACAGCGGGTTGATGGTCCCGCATTACACGGCGGCGGCGTTGGTCAGCGAGAACAAGGGGCTGTGCATGCCCGCGTCGGTCGATTCGATTCCCACGTCACTGGGGCAGGAGGACCACGTGAGCATGGGAGCGCGGTCTGCGGTGAAGTGTTTTGACGTGTTGCAGAACGCGGAGACGGTTCTGGCGATCGAGCAATTCTGCGCCGCGCAGGCGCTGGATTATCGCGCTCCGCTCAAACCGGGCGTCGGGCCGCGCGTGGCCCACGAAGAGATTCGCAAGAAGATTTCCCACGCCTCGGAAGATCGACGTTTCAGCCATGACATTGCATTGTCGCTATCACTGCTCCGCTCGCAACATGTGGTTCACGCCGTAGAACGCGAAATCGGTTCACTGGCGTAGGGTCCGCCGTGCGAACCGAACTTATCTACGTGGATCGAACGCCCGTTTGCGTGCCTCGGCCGCGCGATTGATGAGTTCCTCTTGGGTCGGCGTTGTGGCCGGTTCCAGCTTGAAATGCCTGACATGTTGATCGTGCAGATGTCCGGGCCAGAGCACTTCGGCGAAGAAATCAAGCGGAATAATCTGATACCACGGCGGTTCAATGTTCCAATGGGTAGCCAGCGTGGCGTAGCCCTTCTTGCGAATTGTGACATCGTAGTCGCCGTACCAGAGAAAGTCCGTGGAAACCTTGCTGTGTCCGATTTCCTGGTCGTTAAGAAACACCAGGGCACCCGGCGGCTCAGTTGAGATGGTGAGTGATCGTCGAACGCACCCGGTCAGGGTGGAACAAGTGAACAGCATCAATACAGTGAGCCACCCGATGGCTCTGGGCCTTATCATGTCCAGCGCTCCAGGCCGCGACCGTCGCAAAAAATCTCCGGCGTGGTCATCAATCTGCACATTACCGATGCCCGTGCAGATATTCTTGCAGGTATTCGATGGTTTGTTGTTGGTCGGCGCATTCACCCGCGAGGATATCTCCCGAAGAGATCATCCCGAAGAGTTTCCCATCTTCAACGACGGGCAGGTGCCGGATGCGTTTTGCGCTCATAACCGATTTGCATTCTGCCAGAGTGGTGTCACGTCGGCAGCAAGCCATCGGCGACGTCATCACGTCTGTGACTGGTGTTGATCCGGGTTCTTTGCCGGCGGCTACCACCCGGTTGAGTATGTCGCGCTCCGTGAAGATGCCTACGACGCGATCTCCGGCGGTCACCACCAGCGCACCGATTCGACGATCGTTCATGAGCTTGGCCGCATCGAGCACGCTGGTCTCGCGTTCGACGGTGGCTACGTCGCTGCCCTTCCTTTCCAGAATGGTACTTGCACGGGGCATGTTTTGGCCTCCTTGAGGTAGCGCCCGAGAATCACACCGAACCAGCCGCATTGTGCGTGCGGCGTCACATCCTGGCAAGGGATGTGAATTGTTGCGCGATCGGAGTTCGGTAGATGTCCGCACCGGCTAGGCCGTGATTCCCGCGGCGGTTTCGCATGTAAAAAGAGGAGAGATGCGGGTCGGGTGGAGGGTACCCGACCCGCATCGGGCAGGCCGGTGCGTCACGCCGGCTGAAGATCATCGAGGTCTTTTCGGTTTTGGGCTTGCTCAAGGCGATTGCATCGCCGGGCCATCATGGCCTCGAGGCGATGGATCACCCTGGGTGACGGGCCGCGCGTCCATGCGTCGGCCAGGCAATCGCGTAGGCGTCGAACTTGCCGTTCCAGCGTCTTCTGATTTACGCTGGTACCATTCTCAGTGCTCATGGGTTTCATCCTTTGTCTCGACTCGTCTACATAATAAATACACCTAGACGATCGGATTATTCCACTTGATTGGCAGAAATGTTGTCAGAGAATGTATGGGCCGGCGCGCATCGGGGCTGGGGGTGATTTCAGGCGGTTTCAGGTTGGGTTGGCCGGCCCTGGCTTAGATCGAGTGACAGTCAGGGTACAAACTTATATCCAATGCTGTGAATCGTCACGATGTGGCGTGGGTTTTTCGGATCGGGTTCGATCTTGCGACGCAGGCTGACAATATGGTTATCGACGGTTCGCGTGGTGGGGAATCCCTCCAAGCCCCAGATCACGTCGAGTAATTTGCTGCGATCGACCGGAGTTTCGGCGTTTTCGACCAGCATTTTAAGGATTTCCAATTCGAAGTGACCGAGATTGAACGTCTCGGATCCCTTTTCGACTTTCCCCTTGACGAGGTCCACGCTGGCATCCCCAACGCGAAGCAAACGCGACAGCCCCTTTCCTGCGCCGGTGCGGCGCAGGGCCGCCTTGATGCGGGCGAGCAACTCTCGGACGCTGAACGGCTTGGTTATGTAGTCATCGGCGCCGACTTCGAGCCCGCGAACGATGTCGATTTCCTGGCTCTTGGCGGTGAGCATGAGAATGGGCACCATGAACCCGGCCTCACGAACGCGGCGACATACCTCCAGCCCATTTATTTTTGGCATCATGATGTCGAGAAGGATGAGATCCGGGCTTTCGCGCGTTGCGGCCGCCAGCGCCGCCTCGCCGTCATGAGCCACGACAACCTCATACCCTTCAAACTGGAGGTTATCGCGTAATCCCGTGACCATATCTGCTTCGTCGTCCGCGATCAGTATTCGTGCCATTTCTGTGCCGTCCTTCCGTTAAGGGTCTCAAGTGACACCCCTATTGTACCGTGGATTCGCTATCGTTCGATCCCTGAGGCGATTTTTTTTGGGCTTCGGGGGAGGGATACCCGGATGCGGGCAAAAACAGTTGGAACGTGCTCCCCTTGACCAGACGAGACCTGACTTCGATTGAACCGCGGTGATAAGCGACGATGTGCTTTACCAGGGCTAGGCCCAGCCCGGTTCCCCCTTGTTCTCGCACCCGGGCATCGCCGGCTCGAAAAAACCCATCGAATAAGTGAGCGCGATCCTCAGGTTTGATGCCGATTCCTCGGTCATGCACCGAAATCAGTACGCCCGGACCGCCCCGGCGCGTATCTTCCGTCAATTCGATTCCCAGGTATCGATCTTCGTCTGAGTACTTGATGACATTGCTTATCAGGTTAATCATCGCCTGTGCGATGGCGTCGGCATCGGCGTCTACCAGCGGCAGGGTGGACGCGGCGGTGCATTGGTGTTCGAACCCGGCCTGGTCGAGCTGTGCCTTATAGGTTTCGTAGGTTTGGCGCACGACGGCCGCGATGTCGGTGGGTTGAAGGTCGTATAACTGCCGGCCGGAGTCGATGCGAGAGAAGTCGAGGATGTTCTCGATCAGGTTCGTGAGTCTTGTGCTTTCTCGTGTGATGATGTCGTAGTATTCGCGACGCTTTTCATCACTTGTGACGCGGCCGGATTGCAGCGTTTCGCCAAACATGCGAATCAACGCCAACGGCGTCTTAAGCTCATGAGATACGTCGGCGACGAAGTTCGCTTTCATCTGGGTCAGTGCCATCTCACGGCGCACCACGCGCACAAAGACCCACATCGCCAGGAGCAGAGTCACCAGGGCGAAAAGCGTGAGACCGACATGGAAGAGCGTTTGATGCAACACTGTTTTTTGCTGGCTGCGGATGAATGCATCAGTGGGTTTGATCTCCCAGTAACGCATGGCGCTGAGTAGCCGCTGCGACCAGGGTGCATGACGCACATCGGGCTTGCTCACGACCAGTTCGAGCCCCGACATATTCGGCAACAGCGGTTCGATCAGTTCGCTACGCAAGCGCGGCAGGTTGATGATGCCGGCTATGACGATGGGCGTGCCGTCGCCGGCGGTGGATTTGAGGCAGGCGAGGACCAACGGAGAATCGTCGAGAGAATCGTAGGAGAGATCAACGTCGGGCACCGACGCTTCAACCGGCGTTTCGAACCGCGCGCGGAGTCGTGCCGCGATGGCCGCGTCGATGCCGCCCCGAGCGTCCGTCGAAGCGGATACGACGGTCAGCCTATCGCCGTTCCAGACATACAACCCGTCCAGCCACCGGGGAAACGAGCTGGGCGGAACCCATTCTGCTTGTGATTCGTCATAGAGGTGCCTGGCCACGGATTCAACGGCCCCGCGCGTCTGGGTTTCGAAGTTCTGCAAAGCGCGATCGGCGATGTCGGCGGCCTGGGTTTCCAATGGGGCCATCAAACGTGCGGCCAGCGACCGAGATTGGACCACGGCGAGGACGATCCCGCTCAGGGCGAGACCCAGTGCCAGCACGACAAGCCATAGGGCGGCGATGCGCCACGTGAATGGGCGAGCTTGGAATGTATTGGTTTTCGGTGGCATGACTATGAATCTTGAACGAGTCGCCCGTTCGCACGTTGGCTTGTGCCAAATGCAAACGGTATCCGGGTCCGCGCGAATTGGCCAGTTTGGTTTGGTACTTGGGTCGGCAATATTGGCCTTTGCGTCGGTCTGCCACTATATTCTCTTGGGTGTCCGGGGCGGTGCATGTTTTTCTACTTAAATGTCATCGGTTCCCGATTCTACAGGAGTTACGCCTTATGGCGACTGTGCGTGAAGAACAAATTTGGGAACAGTTGAAGATGGTGCGCGATCCTGAATTGCACCGCGATATCGTTTCGCTGGAGATGGTGAAACAGGTTGCCATTGAGGGGGCGACGGTTCGCTTGCACGTCGAACTGACGACGCCGGCGTGCCCGATGAGGGAGCAGATCGGCGCGGATATTGAGCGGGCGGTCACGGTGGTAGAAGGCGTGGAATCTGTCGAGATCGAATGGAGCGCCAAAGTGCGTTCAAGCCGGCCCACCGCGACGGTCTTGCCGGATGTCAAGAATATAGTGGCCGTGGGCGCGGGGAAGGGGGGCGTCGGCAAGAGCACGGCGGCCATTATGCTCGCCTATGGGTTACATCGCAGTGGGGCGTCTGTCGGTCTTATGGATGCCGATGTGTACGGGCCGAGCATCCCTACGATGACCGGGCTTGAGGGAACGACGCCGAAGGTGAGCGGCAACATGATGATTCCGCCCCAGGCGGGCGGCGTGAAGATCATGAGCATCGGGTTTATGGTTGCGCGGGACAAGCCGTTGATCTGGCGCGGGCCGATGACGCATGGGGTGGTCAAGCAGTTTTTGGAACAAGTCGAGTGGGGGGAATTGGATTACCTGATCGTCGACTTGCCGCCCGGAACAGGTGACGTTCCTTTGTCTCTAGCACAGTCGATCCCTATGACCGGCGCGGTCATTGTGTGCACGCCACAGGATATTGCGTTGATCGATGCGCGGCGTGCCGTTGCGATGTACGGGCAGCTCAACGTGCCATGCATCGGCATCATCGAGAACATGAGTTATTACCTTTGTCCGAAGTGCGGCAATCGAGACGAGATTTTCGATCATGGTGGTGCTAAGGCGTCGGCCGAGGAACTGGGTGTACCTTTTCTCGGGGAGATTCCGCTGAACGTGAGCCTCCGTCGATACGGTGATGGCGGAACACCCGAAAAGTTGTTTACCGATACCGATGATTACGTGCGTCAGGCGATCAGTCGCGTTGTTGAAAACATGGCCGGTCAGGTGAGCATCAAGAGCGCCGAGACGCCCACGCCGACGCTCTCCGTCGAATAGCGCGGCTGCCAAGAAGGAGAAGAACATGACACAGGGGATTTTGCTGGCTCAGGAACTGGAAGGGACGCGCGATTGGACGCTGAAACTTCTGGCGGATCTATCGGGCGATGATTGGACGTTTCAACCCGGCGAGGGCTTGCCGCATGCGCTGTGGCTTTGCGGTCATCTGACGTCGTCGCAGAACACGCTGGTTCACGTGCGCTGCTTGGGCGCTGGTGTCTTGGATTCGGAGTTCAACGATCATTTTCCCATCGGTGCGCCGGTCAAGTCCGCGGGCGAACATGATTACCCGGCGGTCGAGACGGTGCTGAAGCGGATGAGCGAGATTCAGATCAAGACGTTGGAGGCGGTTCGCGGCATGACCGACGAGGTGATGGATAAGCCCGCATCGGGAAAAGACGGTAAACCGCATCCGCACTACCGCGACGTGCGCGGTGCCGTCGCCCATTGCAATCGGCATGAGGCCTTTCATGCGGGGCAGTTGGCGATGATCCGGCGGCTGCTGGGAAAATCCTTCTTGCGCTAAACCTGCACAGTTTGCTTGATCGGTAGGCCACCCGTCGACCGGAGTTACCTTTGATTCAAATCACGTTATTGTTTCTTGGCCCGGCGCGGGACTTCGCTGGTGTCGAATCCGCCGAGCGGTCGTTGGAAGACGGCTGTAGTATCGTGGATTTGCGTGGGATTCTAGCCGAGTTGTATCCCCAACTTGCTCCGGCGCTGCACACCATTCGATTTGCGGTTAACCAGCGCTTCGCGACCGATGCCACGACTTTGGCGGATGGCGATGAGGTGGCGCTCATCCCGCCGGTGTCCGGCGGTTCTGATGATCCGACCGTCCTGGTCGATTTAGTGAATCAGGCGATAGACGCTCAGGCCGTACGCTCATTCGTCCTGGGCGATGCGCTGCTCGGCGGAATCGTCACTTTCGAGGGGGCCACCCGCCGTGATGCGGACACCGAAGAAGGTTGCGTCGTCAGGCTGGATTACGAGGCGTACGACGCGATGGCCCGCGTCGAGCTGGCGCGTTTGGCCGATGAGGTGAAGACACTTTGGTCGGTGGGTCGCGTGGCCATAGTGCATCGAATTGGGCCTGTGCCGGTCGGTGAGGTTTCGGTGATGATCGCCGTGGCGTGTGGTCACCGAGCGGAAGCGTTCGAGGCCTGCCGCTGGCTCATCGACACGCTCAAGAAGGACGTGCCGATTTGGAAGAAGGACATCTTCGAGTCCGGTCGCGAGCAATGGGTGGACCCCATCGGCGAGTCATAAGCCTAATGCTCCTACGTGCGTCATTTGATGGATGGGGCACCCATGCCCTACCTCCCCCTTGCAGGGGGGGGTTGATGTTTCGTCGATTCATGACAATTGCGCGTCCCCACCCTCCCCCAACCCCTCCCTTGAAGGGAGGGGGGTAACATGACTGGCCAAGCAACGGGGCGATCAAGCAACGGAGAGATTAAGCAACGGAGTGATTAAGCCACGGAGTGACCAAACTACGGAGCAACGTATACAGAGCAACGGAGGGGAAAAACCTCCCCCCCTTGCAGGGGGGGATTGAGG
>Ga0214472_10003756_pt1 | contig 16041 bp, 13 predicted proteins | sample RVTome_6_FD_207662 | JGI IMG/M metagenome (GOLD analysis project Ga0214472, IMG submission 207662) | Soil microbial communities from uranium-contaminated site in the Upper Colorado River Basin, Wyoming, United States - RVT140D175 | ecosystem: Environmental > Terrestrial > Soil > Contaminated >... | reverse complement strand
AATACTCCAGTACTCCAACACTCCCACTTAGATTGCACACGGAGGAACGCTATGAAAGTCTTACGCATGCGCTCGTGGAATTTTCACGCCGAGAACTTGGATCAAATGGCCAAGTTCTACCAGCAGGCGCTGGGCGCGGAAGTGACCGCGCAACAAACCATCGCCGGCGTCAAAGTTTTTCGCTTGCGCGCCGGTGATACCGGACTCGGCCTGTTCGACGCCGCGGAGAAGCGCGCGCCGGGCGTGCCGCACCACACTTTCGACATCGAAGGACCAAGCAACGCGCAGGATTTAATCAATGAGTTGGAAGCCAAAGGAATCAAGACCGATGGCATGCGCGTCCACGGCCAAGGTCCCGGCTATTCGGTTTACCTCGTCGATCCCGGCGGTAACCGCCTCGAATTGTCCAAGGATTGAGCCAAGTCTTAACTCTCCGCCAGCTTCGCCGCTAACCAGCGCGCGGTGCGCAACAAGCGCGCGTCGCCGTGGCGCGGGCCGACCAGTTGCACGCCGATGGGCAAGCCGTCGGCGCTTTGGAGCAATGGCAACGTGATTGCGGGCATGCCGCACAGCGTCCAGAGCGTGCAGAACGCCGGATCTCCCGTCGCCCCAAGTCCCTTGGGCGCAGCACTCGGCGCCGCCGGCGTGAGAATCGCGTCGTAGCGTTGTTCGAAAAGCTCAACAAAGCTTTCGTGAACCGGATCGATTCGTCGCAGCGCGCGCTGGTAATCGAAAGCGGATACGGCGCGGCCCTGCTCGATTTGCTTGCGCAACTGCTCCGACAATCGATCGTGGCCTCTCTCCCACTCGCGCGCAAGATTCACAGCCATCTCCGACGCCATGATCGTCTGATGCCACTGCCAAGCCTCCTGCGCGGATGGAAAGAGTTCCACTTCTTCGACCTGCGCACCCAAATGTTCGACAATCTCGGCGAAACCCTCTTTGGTCCCCTCGTCGGCGCGCTCCCACATCGGTGTCTTGATGAACGCGAGCATGGGATCGAGGGGCGGCCCTTCCGCCGCCACGTTAACGAATGGAATGTGTGCGCGCGGCTGCGTGTCGGCATCGTTCCCATCGCAGCCGGCCAACTGTTCGGCGAGCAACGCGATGTCGTCGATCGCGCGCGCGAACAGCCCGACGTGGTCGAGGGTGCGCGATAGTGCGAAGGCGCCAGTACGTGAAATCAGTCCACGGGTCGGCTTGAAGCCTATGACGCCGCAATAGGCCGCCGGACGAATCGTCGAACCGTTGGTCTGGCTGCCGATCGCCAGCGGCACCATGTTTGCCGCCACCGCCGCCGCCGACCCGCTCGACGAGCCGCCCGGCGTGTGTTCGGAATTATGCGGATTGCGCGTCTTGCCCGGCGCGAAGTAAGCGAACTCTGTCGTCACAGTTTTGCCCATGATCACCGCGCCCGCCGCGCGCAGCAGAGATACGACAGTAGCATCGCGCGACGGTGTGCGCCCCGCGTGAAGCACGGAACCGAATTCGGTGGGCATGTCTGCGGTGTCGAATATGTCTTTTATGCCCACGGGGACTCCGTGCAGCGGGCCGATGGACCGGCCGGATAATCGTAGCTCATCGGCCGCCCGAGCCTGTCTCAAAGCGTAATCTGGGTCGAGGAACGCCCATGCCTGAACTTCAGCGTCCACCTCGCGTATGTGCGCGAGGCAAGCTTCGACCAGTTGCTCCGAATTGATTAGGCCGTCGCGGATCAGCCGCGCCGCTTCGGTCGCCGAGAATAAGTGAAGATTGGCTAGGTCCATAGGGAAAACGGGAGTGATAAACTATTGAGACTCTTCATCAGTTGATGACTCGACGACTCCATTCTCGCTAGCGTCCGTAGACAAACCCCGGCAGCCAAAGCGCGATGCCCGGCCACAGATACAAGAGCACCATACTTAGGACAACGATTGCCATAAATGGCATCATCCCGGCGAAGATCTGGTTTAGAGTTACGTGCGGAGGTGCGACTCCCTTCAAGTAGAACGCAGCCATCGCCACCGGCGGGGACAGGAAGGCCGTTTGGAGATTCAGCGCCACCAGTATCCCGAAGAACAAAGGATCAATGCTGAAGTGCGGCAGCATTGGGATGAAAATCGGCATGAAGATCACGATGATCTCGGTCCACTCCAGCGGCCAGCCGAGGATGAAAATGATGAACTGGGCCAGGATCATGAATTGCACCGGAGTCATGTCGAGCGACAACACCCATCTCTCGATGATCTCCTGTCCGCCAAGCAAAGCGAACGCCGCCGAAAAAATAGCAGAGCCGACGAACAGCCAGCAAACCATGGCGCTGGTCTTGGCGGTCAGAAAGCAAGATTCTTTGATGATGCTCCTCAGTTCCTTGACCGAGCTCAGCACCGCGGCGCGACGGCTCGGGCCGCCAGGCCCAACCGCAGACCAATGGTCGGCGAAGCGGTAGGTCGCCGCAAGGATGACCCCACCGAAAGCGCCCAATGCCGCCGCCTCTGCCGGAGTTGCCAAGCCGAATACGATCGAGCCCAGCACCGCGAGAACCAAAAGCGCGAGTGGAAAAAACGAGGTAAGCAGCATCTTGAATAACTGCAGCCGTTCCCAAGTCCAGAGCCAATTAATCAGCGCGGTCGCGACCATGCCAACGGCGAGCATGAGCCAGAACCAATTGGGTGCGGGCAGCCGCTCAGGTGCGACAGCGGCCGGTTCGGGCATGGTCTCCCCCCGGCCAGTCGGCGCAGAGAGTTGGTTGCTTTCCTCTGTTGCAGGTTCTGTCAGCTCTGACCCTAACTCCACTGGCGGCGCGCCGACGAGGCCGGATTCCGGCTGCTGCGGCCTCGCGACAGCGGCACCTTGCCCGCCCAACTCGATGAGTCCGGTCTCGCTCTCCGCGAGTACTGGCGCCGTCGCCGACCGATAGGCAATGCCCAGCGTCACGACAACGAAAAAGGCCGGGATCAAGGTAATAAACAGCTGACTATACACAGTGCGCGGCGGCACAGGGGTGCCGCCGGCGACCGCTCCACACAGAGCGATCAGCGGGTTCCTGCCATTTGGTGCCAGCGTCACTACGTGCGACGGCAGAGCCACATGCCGCTCGCTTTCCGGCAGAGGCGGCATGAGGTGAGGCTTCCACTTGGCGAGCAGAATAACGTAAGCAACATAGAGCGCCGCCAGGATCATGCCGGGAAAGAGCGCCCCTGCGTAAAGTTGCACGACTGACACGCCGGCAGTGGCGCCATAAACAATCAGAAGCACCGAGGGCGGGATCATGATGCCAAGGCAGCCTCCTGCGGTGACCGCACCCGCCGACACTTTCACGTCGTAGCCGGCCCGCAGCATCGCCGGAAGCGCGAGCAGACCCATCAGCGTCACCACGGCGCCGATGATACCGGTGGCGGTGGCAAAGACGGCGCAGGTAATGATGGTCGCTACCGCCAGCGAGCCCGGCACCCGGGACATGGCGAGGTGCAGGCTCTTGAACAGCCGGTCGATCAGAGCCGCCCGCTCAACGAGATAGCCCATGAAAACGAACAGCGGAACGGCGATCAGCACGTCGTTACTCATGACGCCGTAAGCGCGCTGCACCATAAGGTCGAGAACCTGCGGGACGGCGAGCGCCGGGTCCACGCTTCGGTAGGCGAGCCAGGCGAAGAACACGCCCATTCCCATGAGGGTAAAGGCCGTGGGAAAACCGAGCATGATGGCCACCACGATGAGGGCGAGCATGAGGAGCCCCAGGTGGCCGTTGGTAAGATTGCCCCAGGGCGTAAGCACCAGCAACGCGATGACAATAACCGCCATCAGCGAAAAACCGAACCATAGTTCCTTGCGCACCTTCACTTGACTGACTCCCGGCGCGTAACGATCTCGTCAGCCTTGGCGCTGTCTCGGTCCTTGAGGTGGACCATCTCGCTGAGTTCTTCGATGTCCACCTCCTTCACATCCTTTGCACGCGGGGGCCATTCACCCCGCCCGAGACAGATGCCGCAGCGGATGATCTCGGCGACGCCCTGCACAAGCAGAAAGCCCCCGGCGACGGGGATCACTGTCTTGAAAGGAAAAACCGGTGGCCCTTCGTACATCACGCTCGAGCGCTCGCCGATGGCCCACGATTCGGCTGCGTAGTAATAGCCAGCCCAGACCAGCGCCATCACCCCGGGGATGAAAAAAACGATGTAAAGTATCAGATCGATCGTCGCTTGAGTGCGGGGCCTGAAGAAGCTGTAGATCACGTCTCCGCGCACATGGGCATCTTTCGAAAGCGTGTAGGCGCCCGCCATCATGAACAACGTTCCATAGATCATGATCATGGCGTCAAAGGCCCAAGCATGGGGATTGTTTAGCGCATAGCGAGAGAACACTTCCCACGAAACAAGCATCGTAAGCACGACAATGAGCCAGGAGAACGCCTGCCCAGTCCAGGTGCTGACCTTGTCGATGAAATGGAGACAACTTTCTATCTTCATGGAATCGAAACGCTGCTCAATAAAATCGGCGCACAAGACACGGCCAGACATCCCCCAATAGACTCCCCGCTCCTTTGTCATTCCCAGTCTTCAACGAGGACACGAGGGCGAAAACGGGTGGATGGCTGGCCGAACAGCCGGAATACGTTGCGGAGCGGCTAGCTTTTCTTTGCCGCAGGCGTGGGCGCCCGCTTGGCGAAATAATGACTGTAGGCCATGCGCCGGCTGACGTTGGTGTCGAGATCCCATTTCACCGCCCGCGCCGCAAAATTGCGCTGGGAATTGGCAATTTCCTTGAACAAGGGATTCTCGGCCGCCTTCTTGTCCGCCGCCGCGTCGTAGGCGGTGAGTTGCCGCTGCAGGATCGAGTCCGGCGTTCTGTAGAATCGAACTTTGTCCTTGGTCTGCATCTCGAGGTAGTCCTTGGAATAACGATCGATCGCCTTCCATGACATATCTGCCGATGCGGCATCGACGGCGTATTCGATCATCACTCTCATCTTTGCCGGCAGCGCGTCGTACTTGGTTTTGTTGAACATGATCTCGAACTGCTCGGCGTTCTGATGATAGCTCTGCAGCATGCAGACCTTGGAAACATCGGGAAAGCCGAGAAGGCGATCCGATGAGGCATTGTTGAACTCGGCGGCATCGAGCAAACCTCGGTCCATCGCGGGGACAATTTCGCCGCCGGGGAGCGCGTTGACCGCCGCACCCATCCCAGTGAAGACATCGATGGAAATGCCCACGGTGCGGAACTTGAGCCCTTTCATGTCGTCGGCCTTAGTGATCGGCTTTTTAAACCAGCCGAGCGGCTGGGTCGGCATGGGGCCGTAGGGGAATGAGACCACGTTGGCGCCGATCGACGTGTAGAGCTTGTTGAGCAATTCCTTGCCGCCGCCGTATTTGTGCCAGGAGAGCAGCATGTTGGCGTCCATGCCGTAGGCGGGACCGGACCCCCAGAGAGCCAGCGCGGGCTGCTTGCCGTAGTGGTAGGCCAGCACGCCGTGACCGCCATCGAGGGTGCCCTTGGACACCGCGTCGAGCAGTCCTAACGCGGGAACCACCGCCCCTGCGGGCAAAACTTCGATCTTCAATTCGCCGCCGGTCATATCGTTGACCTTCTTGGCGAAGTCGAGGGCGAACTCGTGGAAGATGTCCTTTTGAGGCCAGGTGCTCTGCCAGCGCATAGTGATCGGCCCCGTCTGACCCTTGGCGATCATCGGGAAACCCAGCACCGCCGCTCCACCCGCGGCCATTACTGCTTTAAGCACGTTGCGTCGAGAAACTTTCTTAGAATTAGGCTCCTGAGGGTTTTCTTGTGCCGCCATGGTTTGCCTCCTCTTTACGACAGATTAGAAAACTAAGTCACCCGCTTATATTACACTTGGCGGAAATTCGTCAACGTCATAGTCGAACAAAAGTCGTTACTAAACCGTGCCCGTTGACACCAGCCTCTACGCTCAGTACGGTTTCAGTCGTCATGTCGCCAGAGAAGCTAATCCGCGCTTTACGCGCAATCGTCGGCGAGCGCTACCTGCTGGTCGAGCCGGAAGACGTCATCGTCTATGAGCAGGACGGCTCGATATTTCAGGTCATGCCGGAGATCGTCGTACTACCCGGCGACGTCGAGCAAGTCGTCGCGGTGATCAAAGCGGCCAAAGAGGCCAACGTTGCCATCGTACCGCGCGGCTCGGGCACCGGCCTCGCCGGCGGCGCCGTGCCCGCCGAGGGCGGCATTGTCCTATCCATGGCGCGGCTCGATCGCATCTTGAAAATCGATCTCGACAACCAAATCGCCATCGTCGAGCCCGGCGTCATCAATATCGACATCACCAAAGCGGTGGCTAAAGACGGTTTCTTCTATGCGCCGGATCCGAGTAGCCAGGCGGCTTGTTCGATCGGCGGCAACGTGGCGAACAATTCCGGCGGACCGCACACGCTGGCCTACGGCGTCACGACCAATCACGTGCTCGGAGTCGAGGTCGTGCTCGACGACGGCGCCGTCGTTTGGCTCGGCGGCGAAACACCCGACTCGCCGGGCTACGATCTCTGCGGCGTGTTCGTCGGCTCGGAAGGCACCCTGGGCATCGTCACCAAAGTCGTCGTGCGGCTCATGCGCGCGCGCGAGTCGGTGCGCACCTTATTGGCGATCTTCGACCGGATGGATTGCGCCACTCAAACCGTCGTCGATATCACCGCCGCGGGGATCATTCCGGCAGCGTTGGAGATGATGGACCGCACGACCATCGAAGCCATCGAGCGCGGCGCGCCGGCGGGTTTTCCACGCGACGCCGAAGCGGTGCTGCTCGTCGAAGTCGAGGGATTAAACCAGCATACCGAGCGTTCCATCGAGCTGGCCGGAGAAATCTGCCGGCGCAACAGCGCGCGCGAAGTGAAACTCGCCAAGGACGAAGCCGAGCGCGAGCGCCTGTGGAAAGGCCGCAAAGGCGCCTTCGGCGCCATGGGCGCTCTGGCGCCCAACTATTATGTCCAGGACGGTGTGGTGCCGCGCAGCCAATTGCCGGAAATGATGCGCCGCATCGCCGCCATCAGCAAAGAGTTTAATCTGCGCATCGCCAACGTGTTTCACGCCGGCGACGGCAACCTGCATCCGAATATTTTGTTCGACATGCGCACGCCCGGCGAGCTCGATCGTGTGATCGAAGCCGGCGCCGCCACGTTGCGCGCCTGCGTCGAACTCGGCGGCAGCATCACCGGCGAACACGGCATCGGCCTGGAGAAGAAAGCCTATATCGGCTTGCTGTTCAATGAAGCCGATCTGGCAGCAATGGCCCGGGTGCGGCGCGTGTTGGATCCTGACGGCCGTTTCAACCCCGCCAAGCTCTTTCCGACCCCAGTAAGCTGCGGCGAAATCCGCTTGCAGCCGGCAACGATTCCGGCGGGGTTGTGGATTTGAAAACCTTGTTTCGAGTTACGTGTTTCGGGTTCCGGGTCGAAAACTCGAAACTCGAGACCCGAAACCCGAAACGGACATAAGATCGCCATTGGAACACACCCATCCCAGCAGAGACAGTGGCAACCACCCCAAGATCGCCACTCTCGATCTCCCCGAGCTTTACCAATGCGTGCATTGCGGCCTCTGCTTGGACCAATGTCCGACCTATCGCGCCACCCGCCTCGAACCCGAGTCGCCGCGCGGCCGGATTCATCTGGTCAAGGCCGCGGCCGACGGGCGGATCGAGCTCAACGATCGTTTCAAGGAACATATTTATCTCTGTCTTCTTTGCCGCGCCTGTGAAAGTGCTTGCCCGTCCGGCGTGCAATACGGTCGCATCGCCGAGGCGGCGCGCGAGCAGCTCGGCCCGCCGGGCTCGGCATTCGGCCGTGCGCTTTTGAGCTTCGTTTTCACTCAACTGCTTCCCTATCGCCGCCGGTTGCGCTTGGTCTTCGCGCTCCTGCGGCTTTACCAAAAAAGCGCCTTGCAACGCGTCATGCGCTGGTTGTTGCCGCAAAATCTACGCGAGATGGACGCGCTGCTGCCGGCGATTCCGGCGCGGTTTTTCACGCCGTCGGCAAACAGCTTGTCGCCCGTCGGCGCGTGCCGCGCCAAAGTCGCCATGCTCGACGGTTGCGTCATGCCGTTGCTGTTCGGCGCGGTCAATGCAGCTACGTTACATGTGCTGCAGCGCAACGGCTGCGAAGTGATCTTCCCCAAAAACCAAACCTGTTGCGGCGCGCTCAACCTGCACAACGGCGAGACCGTCGCGGCCAAGCAAATGGCGCGGCGCAACATCGATGCGTTTCTCGATATCGACGCTGACGCGGTGATTGTCAACTCCGCGGGCTGCGGCGCGGCAATGAAAGAATATGGCTATCTGCTGCGCGACGATCCCGCCTATCGCGACAAGGCAGAACAATTCAGCGCCCGAGTGAAAGACGCCGGCGAGTTTCTCGCCGATCTCGGCCTCCTCGGCAAACTGGGTCCCGTCGAGATGACCGTGACGTACCAGGATCCCTGTCACCTCGCCCATGGGCAGCGAATTCGCGACCAGCCGCGCCAACTGTTACACGCGATCCCTGGCCTTAAGCTGGTGGAAATGGACGGCGCCGACCGGTGCTGTGGCAGCGCGGGCATTTACAATCTGACTCATTCGGCCATGTCGCAACAATTACTCGACGAAAAAATGTCGGCGATTGACGCCACCCATGCCGGCGCCGTCGTCGCGCCCAATCCCGGCTGCATGCTGCAACTACGTTCCGGAGCGCGCCGATCAGGCGCGGAACTAGAAGTTTATCATCTCATGGATCTGCTCGAGCGCGCCTATCGCGCCGCCGAGTAGTTGCGACCCGATGAAATCGACCGTCGATCAGTTGAAGCAAAAGCTCGAGGCGGCTTTGGCCGCCGGTACGGTGGCCTGTGAGGCCGACGCGGTCAAAAAATATCAAGTCGACGGCAAAGAGCCGGCGTTGGCGGTGAAACCTCAATCAGCCGCAGAGATCGCCGCCGCGCTGCGCCTCTGCTCCGAAGCGGAAGCAACCGTGATCCCCTGGGGCGGCGGCACGGCGATCGCGATCGGCAACCCACCGCGCCGCGCCGACGTGGTCATGGAATTGACCGCATTTAATCGCGTGGTCGAGCATGATGCCGCCAATCTCACGGTTAGCGTGCAGGGCGGTGCTGCGTTAAACGCCGTACAGTCCGCGCTGGAGGGGCAAAAACAGTTTGCCCCCTTCGATCCGCCCTTTGCCGACCGCGCCACGGTCGGCGCCATCGTTGCCGCCAACTTGAACGGCCCGAGGCGCAGCAGCTGCGGCAGCGTACGAGATTTGGTCATTGGCCTGAAAGTCACGCTTGCCAACGGCGAAGAAATCAAAGCCGGCGGCAAGGTTGTCAAAAACGTCGCCGGCTACGATCTCTGCAAGCTCTTCGTCGGCTCGTTGGGGACCCTCGGAGTCATCACCGAAGTCACCCTCCGCGTGGCGCCGATTCCCGAGCGCGGCGCCACGCTGATCGCCAGCGGCGATCTGGCTCAGGCCGAGCGCTTCGCAACGGAGCTGTGCCGCTCGCCTTTGCTGCCCGCGGCGGTTTATCTTTTCAGCGAGGACGGCGGCAAGAACTGGCGCGTCGTGGTCTGCTGCGAAGGCTTCGAAGAAACCGTAGCGCGCCAGCTTCGCGAGGTGGCAACTTTGGCGGCGCGCGGCGGCATGGACGAAGAAATTTTATCAGCTGAAGTACAGAGCGCTCTCTGGCAGCGGCTCTGCAATCTGCCGCTCCAATCGGAGCGTCTGGTTTACCGTGTTACCCTACCCCGCGCGGCGGTTTTTGATTTCTTGCAGCGCGCCCGGCATTGGCCGGTACTAGAAATCGCCTGTGACGCCGCCACCGGGACCGTGTGGATTGTCTGCGCGGCGAAGCCGACGGTACTCGGTTGGTTTTCCCAGCTGATCGAATCAGCCCACGCCCAACGCGGCCATGCAATCATCCTTGCCGCACCAGCCGCGTTGAAATCCGCCGTCAACGTCTGGGGACCGTCGCCATCGACGCTCTCGCTAATGCGCGAAATCAAGCGCCAGTTCGACCCCAAAGGACTGCTCAATCCCGGCCGCTTTGTCGGCGGCCTGTGATTCCTTCCTCTCCCTTCAGTACTCCGGACTCAGCACTCTAAAACAGCCGAATGACCCAGTCGCTGAACCAGTTGTCGACGCCGTATCCACCGCTGCCGCGAATCGCGAAGTAGACCGCCGCCGCGAGAAAGACCAAGTTGTCGCGCAGGCCGACTTCGTGAGCGTGATAGGATTGCCGGTCAAAGGAACGAAAGTAATTCCTCGCTTTTTCCTCCTTGAGCGCGGTCATCACTACCGGCACCATGGTCGGCAAGACTTTGAGCCAATGCCAGTGGAGTCCAAAAGTTGGGATGAGAAATATGATGATCATGATTGCGCAGAGCGGCGTTTGTATGCCCGCCGCGACGCCGAAGCCGCCGACGACCATTAGGAAAGTCGCGACAAATCCGAAGAAGGTTGCGCCCCGGGGGAATAAGATGCTTGCGGTATTGACCGGATTGGGCCAACGCCTGATGTTACTTAGCCCGCTTATCAACAGTCGCCAACCGAGAATCAACCGCAGTCCCGCCTCGGCGACCGATACCAACGTCGAATTATCCAATCGAACCCCCTCTGGCAATTTGGAAAGAATTTCCGCCGCACTATAATCAGGGCGGTCAGCGGCGTCAAATCGTCAGCGCAACGTGACATTTCGGACCGTCTTGCCTGGCCCGTGTTCCGCCGAGCGTTCAGAATTGCCGACCGCGGACATCATGAAGATCCGAAAAAGCGCCTTGGGCGGATTGTTTCTGCCAATAAATTCCCCTAATATACGGTGGATTGCGGTTGGCACTTGAGTTGCTCGTGTATCGCGGTGTTGTCTATATTAATCGAGGTGGCGATGAAGCACGCAAGACTAAAGCTGCTTTCTTTTTTTCTTAGCTTTCTGGTCCTTCTAGCAGTAAGCTCCAGTGCCCAACAGGAACCGGAGGTGCGGCACCCCTTCCCGCTCCCTGCCGGCCTTGAATCGGCGGTCGAGTTTTGGAAGAAAATATTTAGCGAATATGGACTGGCGCAACTAGTTTATTTTGACCCGCTCGATCCCGCCAAGATCTATGAAGTCGTCGATGTCGGCGAAGAAAGCCGGTCGAATCAGTATATCAACAGTGAAAGAGCTCGCATCGCGGCGGCCCATGGCGTCAATATCGAACGGGTCAAGGCTCAACGTGGCGTCAAGGAACGGACAGCAGCCGGCCTCAAACGCTCCGGACGATATATCGCGCAGATCCAGCAAATCTTTCGCGACCGAGGTTTGCCGCCGGAACTGAGCTACCTGCCGGTCGTTGAGTCATCCTATGACATTTACGCGCGTTCTTCCGCCGGCGCTCTAGGCATCTGGCAATTCATGCGCAAAACCGGGGCCGAGTACATGCGCGTCACATCGACCGTCGACGAACGAAGGGATCCCATTGAGTCCTCCCGCGCGGCTGCTTCTTACTTGCAACAAGCCTACGAAAAATTGGGCAGCTGGCCATTGGCGATCACTTCTTACAATTTCGGCCAGGCCGGCATGGCCCGTGCAGTGGCCACCGTCGAGTCGAATGATTTGGTCAATCTCATCCGTTCTTACGATCACCCTTATTTTGGCTTCGCGCCGAAACAATTTTATGCTGAGTTTCTCGCCGCCGTGGAACTCGGTAGCAACTACCAAAAATACTTTCCCGGACTCGAACTCGATGCCGCGGCGCCCATTGATGAAAAAGAACTTACGGCCAGAACTAGCATCGCATCCCTGGTCAATTCAACCGGGTTGAACCGCCAAACACTGTTAGCTTGGAATCCGGCGTTAAGCGCGTCAACGACGGTTGTGCCAGCGGGCTATCGCGTCAAACTACCCAGGGATCGGAATAGCGAACCTCTGATCGACGTGGCCGAAGTCCCCCAGGTTGTCCATCACCGAGTCAAGCGCGGCGACACGCTCTTGCAAATTGCCAGGCGCTACGGCGCGTCGCTGCAGAATATCTTGCAAGCAAACGACCTCCGCAAAGCGCATCTGATTAGAGTCGGGACGACGCTGGTGATCCCGAAGTTTTAGCGAGTCACGTCAGCTGATTTGTTACATCCAAAAGGCCGAGCCGGCAATACCGCTCGGCCTTTTTGCGTTCAAGAATAGTTTTTCGGCAACGCGAACTGCCACGGCTCCAATCGCCACACCCGTGGGCGGGATAGAACCCTGCCCCCGTTTTAAGTAGAAGGAAGGGAAAGCTCGCCCCTTTGGCAACCCCATTGGTTCGCGCCTGAAGATTCGCGGTTAACCAAGAATAAACGATCTAACCGGCGCCGCGTTGACAAGTTTTCGACCAGCTGGATATAGTCCGTCAAAACATCCGCTCGCCGCGCCGGCATTTGCCGAGACGCGCGACCCTTGGTCGCCACATTTGCAAGCCATGGTCGTCGACGCTCGCACCGGACGGCAAGATCGGCGTCAAGGACATGCAAGAATATTTCGATCCCGGCTATGCGAAGAGGCAAATTCCCGCGCCTGTCTACGTTGCCGCAGTCACCGATGACTGCTCGTTCGCTCAAGTATGGCCGAGGAAATGACAGTCCTCAGATGTCAGGAATCACTTCGCGGTTGAATAGGAACCTTAGACTCTAGACACGAAACGCAAAACAAGGAGTTTCGCTATGGTAGACGGCAAAGCACTCGTTGATGCCCTGCGTAAAGAAATCATTCAACCCGGCATCCAAAGTTTAATGGAAACTCAGTATTTCACCGAGCTGCGCGCGGGCAAGTTATCGGTCAAGAGAATGCAAGGCTGGGCGATCCAGCATTATCTGCACAACAAGGCGATTTTGAAATCTTTCGCTCTCGGCATGGTCAAGAATGCCCACGAGCCGACGATGTTCGACTACTTCACCGAACAGTTTACCGAAGAGCAGACGCATCCTGATCTGGCGAAGCGTTTTGGCCTGGCCTTGGGACTTCGAGAAGACGACTTCACCGAGGCGACACAGATGTTTGAGTGCCAAATTCATTCAGCGCGCACCGTTTACAACACGCTGATGGGCTACCCGCCGCAAAACCGCGCCTCCGCGCTCACCAGCGAAAGCATGGTTTGCCGTTACTCAGAGGAATTTTTGAACGCCGGACGCAGACACTACGGCCTCACCGAGCACGATCTGACATTTTTCTCTGTCCACATGGTCGCCGACCAAGAACACACCGCGCGCTCGGCGGAATTAATTGCTCGCATGGTAAAAACGCCGCGCGAAGAGCGGCTAGTGCGCGAAAGCGCGCAGTATATGGTTCGCATCAAGCTCGGCAAGTTCGACGGGCTGTATCGCGAGTACGCTTAAGGACCGTTCAAGGTTCTAGGTTCAAAGCTGGGCCTGATTCCTTGGATCCGGACCCTTGAACGTTGAACTTTGAACACTACGGGCTTTTCAGCGCCGTCGCTTCGATCTCGACCAGATAGTTTTCGCTGGCGAAGCCGTCGACGAAAGTAAATTCGATTTCCGGCGCGCTTAGCCGGTTCGCCTGGGCGAGGGCCTGTTTGGCCGAGTCGAGATTGGCACCACGCTGCAACAGCAAGGATAATTTCACGACCTTACTCCAGTCAGTCTTAGCCTTGGTAAAAGCGCTGTCTAGCGTAGCCAGCACTTCGCCAACTTGTTGCGCAAGCGTCGCCGCTTCTGAAGTGAAACCTGAGAAGAAAAGTACCGAATCGAATTCCAGATAGCAGAGATAATTGCGCGGTGGCGCGAAGTCGCCGGGATGGCGTTGCGCATGGGGACTCAACGGCCGCATGGCGAGCAGCTCCAAACCACTTGCGCCAGCGGAATCGAACCATTCTGGCGAGATGAAGCTTGAACTCGCTGCTCTCCCGCTACCGCTGAGCATCTTCGAGCGCGCCCGGGTAGCATCAGTACGCGCCGCTCTGTCGCTGCCGAACACGCGAATTCGCGCCGTATTGTCCAGCGATAAACCGAGCGTCGTGAGGGCGTTGGCAAACTTTTGAAACAACTCCGCCGTGGCACTTTCGACCGACGTACCCGTTGGCGCCTCGCCGACGATCTCGACAAACTCTCGGCCCAACCATGAAAACAACTTTATTTCCACAGTGCCGCTAACATACCGGAACGCATTGACTATGACAAAGAAATTGTGAAGTCTTGCCTTTAGCGATCCCTTTGTCGTATGTGCTTAGACCACCGCGATGACTAGACAACGGGCCGACCTGAATCTTATCCCATTAACTATCGACGAGATGGCTTAAGAACATCCCCAAGCGATCAATATAACACCACAGCAGCGATCGATTGGGGATATCTACCTTAAGGACCCGTATATGGCCAAAAATCTCAGCCAGCGAATCCAAACGCTAGTAAAGGCTATACGAAAACGGCTTCGGTCAAATCGTCCACGTGGCCAAGACTCTTGCCTTTGCCCCTGTCATAAGCTGATCCACGTGGTTCATCCGGTGCCTTGTTGTGAGATCTATGAAAAGACTCGTTCGCGCACCACAGGGTCAACACATCAGCCAAAGCCTGATTCCACTGACATTGGCGCGCGTGCCGGCGCGTCTTCACGACGGTCGCATCCGGGCGCAGAGGGGAAAAATTCATGAACAATCCGGTCGTCGGTTTCATCGGTCTCGGCATCATGGGTAAACCCATGGCGCGGAATTTATTGAAGGCAGGTCATTTGCTAGTCATTCACAATCGCAGCCGAGCGGCGGTGGATGAGTTGAGCAAAGAAGGCGCCCAGCCCGCGGCGAGTTCGCGCGAAGTGGCCGCGCGCAGCGAAATTATCATCACCATGCTGCCAGACTCGCCGGACGTGGAATTAGTCTATGCAGGCGAACAGGGGATTTTCGCCGGCGTGAAATCGGGGACATTGCTAATCGACATGTCAAGCATCTCGCCGGTCGTCGCGCGCAGGCTTGCGGCGGAATCGGAAAAACGCGGCTGCGACATGCTCGACGCGCCGGTGAGCGGCGGCGAAGCGGGAGCGATCGGCGCGACCTTGTCGATCATGATCGGCGGCAAAGTTTTCGCCGTCGAGCGCGCCATGCCGATCTTTGAAAAGCTGGGGAAAAATATCGTCCATGTCGGAGAAGCAGGCGCCGGTCAAGTAACCAAGGCAGCTAATCAGATGGTTGTAGGAACAACGATCGCCATCGTCAGTGAAGCGCTCGTCCTCGCCGCGAAAGCTGGCGTCGATCCGGCAAAGGTCAGACAAGCGCTGCTCGGCGGTTTCGCCCAATCGAAGATTCTCGAAGCGCACGGACAAAAGATGCTCGATCGCAATTTCAAACCCGGCTTCCGCATCCGCCTGCACGAAAAGGACCTGAAGATCGCATTATCAACGGGCAGTGAATATGGCGTGCCGCTCATGGTCACCGGCGTCGTCAGCCAGATGATGACCGCGATGAAGGGAATGGGCAACGAGGATTTGGACCACTCGGGACTGGTGAAGTTTGTCGAGGAGCTAGCGAACCAAGAATTACCGGCCGCGAAATCAGCGGTTGGCAATGAGTAACTCCGATTCATCTACTCTGTGATCACTACTTCGATGAAGCCAAATCCCACCCTGGTCAGGATCCGAGACAGGCTCCGAAACCTCACATGACAATCTAGTTGTTTTGAAAGCAATGCCTCTCCCGTTTCTTGATTTTATCAAGCGCTCTCAGCCTCTGACCTTTTTTATGCCCATTGCTTGCAGCCGCGAGGAGAGAGTCGTTGCCTTGACCCCGAGCAGCTCCGCCGCGCCGCCGGCGCCATATATCTTCCAGTTTGCCGCTGCGAGCGCAGCCATCAGGTTTTCGCGCTCCCGCTTATTCCATTCTTTCTGGCTAACAAAAGCAGGCGCTATGACAGGCATTTGCACGACGGTTTCTTCGGCGGCCGCAACATCGTCGTTGGGAAGAATACGCTCCAGGTTCAACGGCTGCGTTCCGCAATTGGTAAGAATCATTGCGCGCTCGATCACATTCTGCAATTCGCGCACATTGCCTGGCCAATTGTAGCGTTGTAGTCTTGCCATCTGCTGATCGCTGAATTGTATATTGCCGCAGCGTGTCCT
>Ga0214472_10003755_pt1 | contig 16043 bp, 13 predicted proteins | sample RVTome_6_FD_207662 | JGI IMG/M metagenome (GOLD analysis project Ga0214472, IMG submission 207662) | Soil microbial communities from uranium-contaminated site in the Upper Colorado River Basin, Wyoming, United States - RVT140D175 | ecosystem: Environmental > Terrestrial > Soil > Contaminated >... | reverse complement strand
TCCGTCGGCCGGACCGGAACGACAGGATTGCAGGGAGTGGGATGAGAAATGGGTGAAACGATCGAGCTGACGGCATCGGACGGACACAGCCTGTCCGCATACCGGGCCGAACCTGCCGGAAAGGTGCGTGGCGGGCTGGTGATCGTGCAGGAAATCTTTGGAGTCAACGGACATGTCCGTCACCTCTGCGACGACTTCGCTGCGCAGGGCTATGTCGCGGTGGCACCCGCATTGTTCGATCGGATCGAGCCGGGGGTCGAACTTGGCTATGACGAGGCGGGAACGGCCCGTGGGCGTCAGCTCAAGCAGGCTATTGCCTGGGATGATGCGGTGAAGGATATCGAGGCGGCGATGGTCAACCTGGCCGATGCCGGCAAGATCGGCGTTGTCGGCTATTGCTATGGCGGGTCCGTGGCCTGGCTGGCTGCGACCCGACTTAACCCCGCAGCCGCCGTATGCTATTACGGCGGCCAGATTATCGATTTCAAGGACGAGATTCCGAACTGTTCGGTGCAGATGCACTTCGGTCTTTCCGATCCGATGATCCTGCCCGAGCATGTGATCGCCATTCAGCGGGCTCAGATGGACGCACCTGTCGAGGTGTGCCACTACGAGGCCGGGCATGGCTTCAGCTGCAGCGAACGCTCCAGCTTTCATGCCGAGAGCACTGCGTTGGCGCTGAAAAGAACGCTGTCGTTTCTGGAAAGTAATCTGGCGTAGGGCATCCGGCTGTGCTCTTTCGCAGGATCTCCATGCCGGGTTACCGCGCCTTGGAAGGGGCGTCACGAGCGCAGACCGACTGACATAAAACTCTGATTCTCCTCCGAACCTGTTGGTCGCCGTCAGGTTAGGCCTTCGGAAAGAGTTTGTCGGCAAACTCAACCTGAAGCACACTAATTTCCCTCTATTACATCAATTTTTTGGTGAAAACAGAGGGATTCTGACCGTGGTGGTCTGTCTGCCGTCCAGGCACCGGCGTTATTCTGAAGCGGGAGAGCGGAGATGGAGAAGAGAGCATTCGCAGCGATCTGGATGGCCGTTTTTACCGGTCTGGCAGCCACGCCGGTTATATTGCAAAAACTCGAAAATGGCTGGCTGGTGTTACCAGCCGCTGTCGGAGGTGCCGTGGTGGGATGGTTCATCCAGTCTCGCGTCATCGGGTATAAGTCCAATTTTACTGCCGCCATCCTAGTTGGCATTTTCAGTGCATTTCTGGCGGTTCCCGTAGCAATTTTCAGTGTGATATCGGTTGCTATGGCCTTGAAGCCTTCAATAGTGGAAGGCCCTCTTCGCCTTCTTGGCGCCGTTCCAGTTCTCAGTTTAATCACCGTTTACGTGGCCTGGTGGACAATCCTTCCCCTGGGAGCTGCTATCGGTCTTTCATCCCATCTTGTCTGGTCGCGGATTGAGAGGAAGCGGGGAGTTATTCCTGAGGGTGAAATGACTGCTTTAAGCCCGGAGGGCGACGGTTAATCGTGCGCTGATCTCAAGGTTCTGCCCAGTGTTAGCGGCGTTTCCAATCAGTCATTATTGTTTCGGATCGATTTTCTGCAGGGGCAGGGCAGTGGTGTTCTTCAACTCGTCCAGAAAGATGCTTGAGCGCACAGTGGCGATGAAGGGCAGAATCAGCAGCCGGTGCATCAGAAAATCCGAGAAGGCCTTCAGGTCGGGAGCGACGACACGCAGGACATAGTCGGCGTCGCCGGAGACCGCGTGGCATTCGAGAACTTCCGGGTATTCGTGAATGGCGTCCTTGAAGGCATGAACCGGGTTGTCGCCATGCTTTTCCAGCGAGACACTCACATGGGCCATGACCCCGAAGCCGAGCGCTGAGGGATCCAGCAGCGCCGTATAGCCGCGTATCACCCCCTTGTCTTCCAGAGTCTTCAGTCGCCGGTAACACTGAGATGCGGAAAGATTGACGCGTTCCGAAAGCTCGACGTTCGAGAGGCGGGCGTTGTCCTGCAGGCTCGAAAGTATTTTCAGGTCCATAGCATCTAAATGCATGAAGTGGTCCAAAATATGCCAAAATTCGCATGATACATGCGTAGTGTGGCATGATTTCATCGTTATTCGCAAGGACATTGCGGGCCGATTGGGCGCATCATTCCAAGGTCGCCCGGGGTTTCGCCGGCCGCAAGGCTGCGGGCGGGCAAGAATTTTCTGCTTAGACCGGTGCAAGGAGAGTGTGATGAGCGATATCTGGGAAAATCCGATGGCCACCGATGGCTTCGAATTCATCGAATATGCCTCGCCCGATCCGGTGGCGCTTGGCGCACTGTTCGAGCAGATGGGCTTTACCGCCATTGCCCGTCACCGCTCCAAGGACGTGACGCTCTACCGCCAGGGCGACGTCAACTTTATCATCAATGCCGAGCGCGAGGGTTTTCCCCGAGCCTTTAGTCAGTTACATGGTCCGTCGGTCTGCGCCATCGCGTTTCGGGTCAAGGATGCGGCGGCAGCCTGCAAGCGGGCCAGCGAACTGGGGGCCTGGGTCGTCGAGAGCAAGGCCGGGCCGATGGAGCTGAATATTCCGGCGATCAAGGGAATCGGCGATTCCCTGATCTACCTGGTGGATCGCTATAGCGACAGCGGCTCGATTTACGATGTCGATTTCGTCCCCATTGAAGGCGTGGATCAGCATCCCAGGGGTGTCGGTCTGACCTATATCGATCACCTGACCCACAACGTTCATCGCGGCCGCATGGATGAGTGGGCGAATTTCTACGAGCGTCTGTTCAATTTCCGTGAGATCCGATATTTCGACATCGAAGGCAAGCTGACCGGCCTGAAGTCCAAGGCCATGACCTCGCCCTGCGGCAAGATCCGCATCCCGATCAACGAAAGCTCAGACGACAAGTCGCAGATCGCCGAATATCTGGAACAGTACAACGGCGAAGGCATCCAGCATATCGCGTTGGGCACTGACGATATCTATGCTTCGGTCGAGGATCTGACGGCACGCAAAGTCGACTTTCAGCGCGACGTGCCCGAGACCTATTACGAAAACATCGACGAACGCCTGCCGGGCCACGGCGAGGATGTCGAGCGCCTCAAGCGCAACTGCATTTTGATTGATGGCGCGCCGACGGAAGACGGCGGGCGCCTGCTGCAGATCTTCACCAAGACCGTGATCGGCCCGGTTTTCTTCGAGCTGATCCAGCGCAAGGGCGACGAAGGCTTCGGCGAAGGGAACTTCAAGGCCCTGTTCGATTCCATCGAGCAGGACCAGATCCGCCGTGGCGTCCTGGTGGATGTTGCGTAAGGACCTTGCGGTCCCCGCGTGTGGGGGTATGGGGAACGCAGGGCGCCGATTTCAGCGATCCGGAGGACAGCATGCTCGCAGGACCAGAAGCTTCAACGCAGGACAAGGGCTCTTCGCCGGAATTGGGCGGATCGGTCAGGGCCGATTACACCATCGACCAGAATTGGAACGACTACAGCGCGGAAGATCACGCCATCTGGCGCGCGCTGTTCGACCGGCAGGCAAAGCTGCTGCCGGGGCGGGTGGTGCCGGAGTTCCTCGAGGGCCTCGATTTTCTTGCTGTCGCATCCGACGGCATTCCGGATTTTCGCAGGCTGAACGAACTGCTGGCCAAGGCCACCGGCTGGACCATTGTGGCGGTGCCCGGACTGGTGCCCGACGCGGTCTTTTTCGATCATCTCGCAAACCGGCGCTTTCCCGCCACCCGCTGGATCCGCAGCCGCGAACAGTTGGACTATCTGGAAGAACCGGATCTGTTCCACGATGTCTTCGGGCACGTCCCACTGCTCGCCAATCAGATCTTCGCCGACTACATGCAGGCTTACGGCAGGGGCGGCCTGCGCGCGTCGGGCAAGGGGGCCCTGCAGTATCTTGCCCGGCTCTACTGGTACAGCGTGGAATTCGGCCTGATCCGCACCGATGAGGGACTGCGTATCTACGGCGCCGGCATCGCTTCGTCGAAAAGCGAGAGCCTCTTCGCCCTGGAATCAGTCTCACCCAACCGCATTGTCTTCGATCTGGAGCGAGTCATGTCGACCCGCTACCGCATCGACGATTTTCAGGAATGCTACTTCGTCATCAACAGCTTCAGACACCTCTTCGAGTCCACCGCTCAGGATTTCGCGCCGATCTACCGGCGGCTGGATGGCTGCCCGGATTATGACCCCGGCGTGGTCCTTGAATGCGACGAAGTGCTGACTCGCGGCAATGGGAGCTATCATCGCTGAGGAACTGGATTGGCATGGAGACCGCCGATTCCAGATCGTCATTTCCCCGTAATACCACGGATGGTAAATAATGACCCTTGGTATAAGTTGAACGCGCCTTAAGATCTGGTGTCTTTCGGGGGAGCTGATCAATCAGAACGCTGGCGCTCGTTTTCCTCTATGTCTGCGTAACCCTGTTGCCCCTTGCACTGGCCTGGCTGGGTGCGCGGCCGCCGCGCACGTTCTGGGATGAACTTGCCTCGGGCGCGGGCCTGCTGGCTTTTACGATCATTCTGGTGGAATTCGTGCTCTCGGGGCGGATCCGGATAATATCGGCTCATATCGGCATGGACGTCACCATGCGGTTCCACCAGCTCCTGGCCCGAACGGCGATGGTTCTGGCGGCTATTCATCCCTTTCTCTATCGCACGGACTTCAAGCAGCCGTACCCCTGGGATTTTACGCGTCAGGCAAGTCTGACATCGGATTTCACCGCCTTGGGCAGTGGTGTTCTGGCCTGGGTGCTGTTGCCGGCCTTCGTCCTGCTGGCGATCGGCCGGGACAGGATCGGCTGGAAGTACGAGACCTGGCGGCTGATGCACGGCCTGGGCGCGCTGCTGATCGCCGGACTCCTGCTTCATCACACGCTGAGTGCCGGCCGCTACAGTGCGGATCCTGTTCTGTCCGCTGTCTGGAGCGGGTTTTTCCTTATCGCGGTGGCGTCTCTGGCCAAGGTCTATCTTGTCGGTCCTTTACTGGAACGGCGCCGGTCCTGGAAGGTGGCGCGCCTGCGCCTGGCCGCGCTGAATACATGGGAACTCACGCTCGAACCGGACGGACACCGGGGACTGGATTACGAGGCCGGTCAGTTTGTCTGGCTGAATCTCGGCAGCAGTTCTTTTTCTCTTCGTGAGAACCCTTTTTCCATCAGTTCAGCACCGGCATCGGGGGCGGGGCTGCAGTTTATCATCAAGGAACTCGGAGATTTCACGAAGTCACTGGGAAAGGTCGCTATCGGGAGCAGAGCCTATATCGACGGGCCGCACGGGAATCTGACCCTGTCCGACCGTGCAGAGCCGGGTGTTGTGCTGGTAGCCGGCGGCGTTGGTGTCGCGCCGCTGCTTGGGATATTGCGTCAAATGAGGCTGACCGGCGATGCGCGGCCGGTATTGCTGCTGTACGGCAACCGGGTCGAGGAGCAGATCGTCTGTCCCGGGGAACTGGGGGATCTGGCACGCGGTGCCGATACCCGGGTCGTGCTGGCCCTTTCAGAGCCGCCGGACGGCTGGGGTGGTCATCGCGGCACAGTGGATGCCGATCTGATCTGCAGTGTGTTCGAGGCTCCCCGGATGCGGCAGTGGCTGTTTGTTCTCTGCGGACCGCCTGCGATGATGGTGGTGGCCGAGGACTGCCTGATCGAGCTGGGCGTGCCGAGTTCTCAGGTGCTTTCAGAAAGGTTTACCTATGATTGAGTGGATTGAGAAATCTCCCGGCAGGCGAAAAGTCGGACTGCTTTTCTGGTCCCTGAATGCTTTGATAATGCTTGCGCTGCTGATATTTGCCTTGCGCTGACGCGGCGTGCAACAGGACAGTCAGGTTTTTGCTCAGGTCGTAAGTGAAGAATAGTATGGAGACTGGAGTTTCGGAAAGTCCTCGTAATGAAAGCTTCATTAAATGACTGTTCTTTAAAGGATTTGTGGGGAGACAGTCTGATTTCAACTCTGAATTTTCTGTATTTAAAGGTATTTTAACTACACCTTTAGAATACTGCGGATCGAATTGAGTTGCCGGTAACAGGCATTCAAGCCTGCGCGCATACGACGAATAAGGGTGGAAAATGGTGGGTGACGCAGTTGACGAGGCGGGGATTATCGATGGGCTTGCACGGGAAGCTGCCGGGCTCGGGGTTGAAATCGTCGACGTCGCCGGGAATATCGACGAAGTTTCCAGGCTGGTTGAACAGCAGGTTGAAGTCTTTCGCGAACTCGTCGGCAATGCCGGACAGGTGAACGAAAGCAACAGCCACATCGCCAGCGCTGCGGCACAGGCCCGCGAAAGGGCCACCGAAACGGCGAAAAGTGTACGCAGTTCAGAGGAAACCGTGAAAATCGCCGTCGCCGACATTCACGCGCTCATCGAATCCGTTTCGGTTATTGAAGGTCAGCTCACCGGTCTGCAGGAGGCTCTGGCCCAGGTCGCCCAGGTAGCGTCCGGGATCGGCGCGATTGCCAAGCAGACCAATCTGCTGGCCCTCAACGCCACTATCGAGGCGGCGCGGGCCGGAGAAACAGGCAGGGGTTTTGCCGTGGTGGCCGGCGAAGTTAAGGTTCTTGCCGGTCAGACCGCCGCGGCCACCGCACAGATCGACGAAACCCTGCGGCAACTCACTGCACAGGCCGAGCAGCTGGTTTCTCAGGGCAACGAGACAACGGCCCGGGCGGAATCAGTGCGCAGCGGAACGCAAACCATCGGTGATGTGATGGGCATCGTTGGCGCAGCGGTGAACGGCATCGAAGAGGATACCGCGGCGATTGCCCAGAGTGCCCAGAGTATCGATCAGCAGTGCGGCAATTTCGTCTTGACCCTGGAAACCATGAACGACGAGGTTGAAAATTCGAGCACGACGCTGGGCGAGGCGCGTGATCGGGTGAACCATCTGATCGGGGTGAGCGAGCGGGTGATCACTCTGACCGCGCAGAGCAGCCAGAATTCCATCGACGGTCCTTTTGTCAATAAAGTGAAGGCCCTGGCGAAGGAAGTCTCGGCCGCATTCGAGCAGGCGCTGCAGGACGGGCGCATCACTGTGACGGATCTCTTCGATCATGATTACCTGCCGATCGCCGGCAGCGATCCGCAGCAGCTCATGGCGGGCTGCACGCGTCTCACCGACGAGATTCTGCCAGCGATTCAGGAGCCGGTCCTGGGTTTCGACGAGCGGGTGGTGTTCTGTGCCTGTGTCGACATCAACGGCTATCTGCCGACCCACAATTTGAAATTCGCTCAGCCGCAAGGTGACGACCCGCTGTGGAACGCCATCAACTGTCGCAATCGACGGATTTTCAATGACCGGGTCGGCCTGGCAGCCGGCCTGAATACAGAACCTTTTCTGCTGCAGACCTATCGCCGGGATATGGGGGGCGGAAATTTCGTCATGATGAAGGATGTTTCCGCACCGGTTATGGCAGGCGGCAAGCACTGGGGCGGCGTGCGTCTGGCCTATAAGGTCTGAGAACCGCACGGCTCATTCGGATTTTCCGGACCGCTTCCGGCGATTTTCACCAACCCTATTGTTAATGTCTCATGAAGCTGTTGTGATCGTCGTAATAGGTTTCATCCGGCGGTTCATAGTTCCGGTCCTTTCTCGTCGCCAGAAAGGCGCGATCCTGTCCGAGAATACGCGCCGCGTGGTACTCTTCCCGCAAGCCTTCGACAAAGCGCAGAGACCAGCTGACAAGCAGGACGGATGACATTCCGGCGCTTCTGATGTGCATGGGCTTGAAGTCCTTTGAGCCTGATGGCTTTTCCCGGAAACGATGAAAACCGTGATTCAGTTTCACCATCGCAGTTTGTGAGGGCAGGTCTCTATTCCGGGCGTGACCAACGCGCGCCCGAAGGCCTGTTCGAATTTAACAAAGAGTTTGGGGCGCCAGAATATTGCTCCGTCACAATGCGGCAGGTTGCCGGGAGTGTCGTGCCCCATTTGGGTGAGGGGCGAAGTGGCCGGCACCGCCGCGCGCCGGCAAAGGGTCTGATGCATTGTCATGAAGAGTGCGCGGTGTAACCCAGGTGGAGGAGAATTCGTTTCATGCGTTTGTCGTTCATTTCTCCTGGGGTGTCGAATCTGAAAAAGCGCTCTTGCCGGTCCCTGTTTCCAGGAACGGCCATGGCCGGGTGCGTACTGAGATTCTCCAGAAGCTGCCGGGTCAGGCCGATGCTCAGGTAGGTGCGGCGGATCCGGAAGCGGGTGAGCACGGGAACGCCATCGGAGGGGGGTATCACGGCCAACGCTACGGGGAAGGCGGATGCCTGTTTCAGCTCGTAGCTGTCGTTGGTGTCTCCGTCCAGTGCCGTTCCGGCATGCACACGGGCCAGGAAGACATTGTCCACAATCTTTGTGCTGTCGCCATTAGCTCCGGCCGCGTTAACCGACTGGGCGATGGAAGCGGGCAGTAATTTACGTTCCGAGTGCGTAAGGTCTCCGACGGTGGCTGGTACCCAGGTAATCCTGAAATCGAGCTTGAATTCCTCAATGCAGAAGAGTTTGAACGCCGTGCTGTAGTTGGAAACGCTCGCGGCCCAGATGCGCTGAAAGGTTCGCGATCTTGACCAGCGCCGGAACAGGTTCATCCAGCCGATATTGCTTCGTCTGAAGCGATTGCGCGGATCGTCCAGGCGCAACCCGACCAGCGCTCGTTCCATGAGCTGCATCTGTTCGTTGCAGATCTGATAGAGCTGCTGTTCGGTTTCCCTGTCGATACCGGAACTGCCGTAGGTTTTAGCGTCGGCATTGGCACCTTGTGATTTCGCGGAGGTTGTTCCAGCGGATTTTGGCCGCTCCGGGCGTTGCGCGCCCGCTAGCTCGTAATTGAGTTCGGCCGCATAGTCGAATAGAGCCGGTTCGCACAGACGTCTTTCGATCTCGCGCCGGTGGTCGGTCAGGTGGAAAAAGGCACCCTCATTCTGAAGCGTGGCGGTGTTGCGGGCCCGGAGACGGTCGAAAAGTTCGTCCGCTGAAGCAAAACCGGTTTGCGGGGGGGCGAGCGCGGCTTGTTCGTCCTGGTCACTGAGAGCCGGGGATTGTTTATAGAATAGGCTGCGGGCGGATTTGAAGCCAAGAGCCCGGTAGGCTTCGAACTGTTCCTCGTCGAAGAACTGGTCGCCTGTTGACTGGTGGGGGAAGTCCTGGTGCCGTGTGCGGTATTCCGCAATGTATTCGTTCTCGCTGCCGGTTACCGAGGATTTGATGTAGAGCAACTCGCCGACCTCGTGCGCGCTGTAGCGGATCGTGCCGAGCGCCCAGTGGCGCCTGCTCAGTCCGTCGGTATTCTTGCGCAGCTCTTCGGTATCGATATCGATGTCGATACCCATATCGGTTCGGGCCAGACGGATCAGTGTTGCAAGGCCGTTGAATGTCATGCCGGGGTCGGCTTCGGCGTCTACTGCAATGATGTATTCGCAACGCCGGCGTAGAAGCTCGAAGATGCCCAGATTCTCCAGATGGCCACCGTCCGAAAGGTTGATGTAACCGCGATTGAAGAACGACGTCAGGCCGAAAAGCTCGCTGATGAAATACAGTGGTCCGACCTGTCCGATAGACGGCATAAGCTTGCGCAGAAAACCGCCCGGGCTCTCGATGATCGGATGGTTCACCCATTCGGGTGTCGGCAGCCAGTAGCCGAGGCGCAGATTCAACATGCCCATCAAAAAGGTGATAAAGGGATTCTGGGTCTTCTGGCCCATGTTGGGGGCTGCTGCTGCGGCCGAGACCGCCATGGCCGTTCCCAGATTCGCGTCAGTATCGACGCTTTCCAGCTTTGAAGTTTCGCAATAGCCAAGCCGGTTGTTGCCGGTGTAGCGGTTCCCGAAGATGAAAAACTCGGCCCGCCTTCCACGCAGATTGACCTCATCCAGATCGGGGTTGTTGACGACAGCGTTAATCAGATTATAGGGCCCACCGGACTGCCTGATGTTCATCTTCCCGAGCGCGACATCGTCGGCGGATTCGATTTTTTCGCCTTTGGCGCAGAACAGGAAGGTACGACTGAGGCTGTCGCGGTAGTAGTTGTGCAGGGAGGTTGCGTTGACGTCGAATCCGTAGATCGAAAGGACGCCGATCAGGATCGCGAACAAAAGATATGCCCAGATGATCTGTTCGTCAGCCAGCCAACTGCTCAACCAGTAGAATTCCGGGAATACGGCCCAGGCGATCAGGGAAAAATAAAGAAAACAGAGGCTGAGCGGTACTGAAATGCTGACCAGAACAAGTCCGATCTTACTTGAAAACCGGGACAAGCGGGTGGTTGCAATGACGGAAAAAACCGCGCTCAGCAGCCCTGAGGCGGCGGAGAGGCTGGTAAACCAGTCGCCCGAACCCCGCAAGGTGTATCCACTGTCGGTGCCGAAGAGGTAGTAGAGCGCCTTTGGCTGATATTCGACAAGTGCAATGAGCGCGAGGGCCAGCAGTAGGCTGGTATGCAGACCGAGCATAAACTTGCGCCATAGAATACCTGTCCTGGCGCGCCTTCGCAGATGGGTCTGCAATACGGTACCCGCGATTACAAGAATGAGATAGAGGAGTATCGCCTTGGGGGTGTAGGGAGACAGCTCGAAACCAGAGAACAAACCGTCGAAACCAAGCCGGTTCTCTTTGATTTCGCTCTCGAACAGCCAGATCGTCAGGCATGCGGCGATCAGAATGTAGGGCAAGAGCATGATGAAGTTGACGATCAAGCCACGCAGCAGCAGGGCAGGGAAGCGCATGAGATCCGCGATGCCGCGCGGCATGAGGTAGTTCGCATAGTTGCGCAGATGCTGAAATGCCAGGGCTTCCTCGCGCCCGAGTTCGTGAGACAGCTTGTAAAGCGGCGCATCCTTGAACCTGGGATCTTCCGAAAGGCGCCTGCCCTGGGCGTCGCGGGAGCGATCGAGAAAGCAACTCCACATCGATCCGATGTAACCGCCGCCGGAAACCGTGGAAAGATAGTCGACATGCCTGATCACGCCGATTTCGTTCAGATACTGCAACACCCCGAAGCAGAAGGTTGAGGAGCGGATGCCGCCACCGGAAAAAGCCATGCCAACCACGCTCAGATCGATGGAGGGATTGGGACCTTTCCGGCGTGGATCGTTCCTGGACTTCTCGAGAGCCTCTTCGAGGTGACTGGCTTGTATGGGCAGACCGCGCCTTCTTCGACTGCCGGCGATATCCCTAAGTTCAGCCGCAAAAACCTGCCGGTTCATGGTGGAACTGGGGGTTGATTCCGGTTCGATCGGTTCGAGTTCGCAGCTGTCGCTCTCAACTTTCATGTCGATCATTCCCGCCCTCGAATCCCGCTACTTTCTGCCGCGCAGCCGGTTTTCTTTAAGAATGTTTTCTTTAATGCAGTTTCGAAGTTCCATAGGAAACCACCGGGCCGTTGTGTCGGGCCGCGCCGGTATTTTCATTCAGCCTTCCGAACAGAAAGCCGAGACAGAATTCACTCAAAAAATTCAATTCGAATCGTAATTGCCGGCAGCATATCATTTTGTATTGTTCGCATAAATACAAACAAGTGTTGCGGCGCCGGAGGAATTTTGCGGATTCACGGGCGGCCGGGAAATTTTCGGGCTATCGAAGGAGATGAAGGTTATGTTGCGGCAATCGTGCTGTTCACCTACGACGCTGCGGCGTGCTAGTGACGTTGATGCGCAAAATGAAACCTGAAGACCTGATGAAAGACGAAGATTGGGATGGCACGCGACGCCGCTGAAGCCGAAACGTTTGTACCGGAACCCGCCAAAGAGCCGGGCGTGACCATTCACCGCCGTTCGTCGACGCTGCCGGTTGCTTTGGTGCTGGCCGGTAGCATGGGGGCGCTGGTGCTGTCAGCCGTCGCTCTCGTGCTTTTCATCGGTGCCTGGACCGGCAGGGCGAACACCATCGATCTTCTGAACGAGCGTTCAGAGTTGATCCTGGGCTCGATTGAGAGGGATGTGCGGGCCCATCTGCAGCCCGCGATGGCACAGGTGGAGTTCGTGCGCCGGCGCATTGCAAGCGGTGAAATCGAACTGTCCAATTCACAACGCTTATCGGACCTGCTCATGGGAAGTCTGGCGGCGGCACCGCAGATCGAGGTGATAACCTTCTGGGACACGGACTTCCGTCAGACCCTCGCGTTCAACGACTCTTTGAGCGCCAGTGCCTCGGTTATACAGCGCCAGAATAACGTTTCGCCCGCGGTATTGCAAAAAGCTGAGCTGGCTCGCAGTGCAAGCGGACCTTTCTGGGACGATGTCGTGTTCGTTCCTGAAGTGGGAATGAGCTATGTCAATCTGGTCCAGCCGGTCCGGATCGATGAAAGTTTTGTCGGCTTTGTCGTCGTTGGGGTTTCGGTGCCCGCACTGTCGGAGTTCGTAACCGAAGTCGGCGAGCTGTTCGATGCGAATGCGTTTATTCTTTATGGCCGCGACCGTGTCCTGGCGCATCCTCTGCTGACCCAGGCGCATCCGGAACAGTCGGCAGAAAACCCGGTGGTATCAATCGGCCGGGTCGGCGACATCGTGCTGGATGAAATATGGTCGGCCGATGTTGTCGAAGGCTTTGAGCCCGCCGCGAAACGCGGTGTGAATGTTGTCGCGATGAACGTGGGGAGCGTTGATCATGTAGCCATTTACCGCTGGCTCAACGATTTCGGCAGCACACCCTGGGTGATCGGCGCCTGGCTGGTTTCGGAAGATGCCGACGCCGAGCTGGAGCGTTTGAGTTCCGGGATTCTGGCCGGGCTTGGGGTCGCGGTCATTGCAACACTGATGGCGATCTGGATGGGACGACGCATGGCGCGGCCGATTGCCGATCTGGCCCGGAGCGCGCAGCAGATCGGAGCCCTCGATCTGTCGCACGTGAGTGGCCTTTCGGGCAGCAGAATCCGTGAACTGAACGATCAGGCCGTTGCTTTTAATTCGATGCTGGCCGGCCTGAAGTGGTTCGAGACCTATGTCCCCAAAACCCTGGTGTCCCGTCTGATCCGGTTCGGCGATGCCAGCATGATCCAATCCCAGGAGCGCATTCTGACCGTAATGTTCACCGACATTGTGGGCTTTACCGCGGAATCGGAAAACCTGCCCGCTGCCGAAACGGCAAGTTTTCTCAACGAACACTTTGCTCTGATTGGCGGCTGTGTCGATTCAGAGGGCGGGACGATCGACAAGTTCATCGGGGATGGTCTGATGGCCTTCTGGGGCGCTCCTGACGAACAGGTCGACACCGCTCTGCGTGCCTGCCGCGCGGCATTGAAGATGGTGAAGGCCGTCGAGGCGGAAAACGCCAAGCGCGAAGTCGAGCAGTTGCCGGCGATCCGTGTGCGGATCGGGATACATTCCGGTTCTGTGATCGTCGGAAATATCGGGGCGCCGGGCAGAATGAATTATACCATCGTCGGCGATACGGTGAATACGGGACAGCGGCTTGAAAGTCTTGGGAAAGAACTCGACAATGGTGATCCGGTGACCGTGCTGGTGTCCGATGTGGTTGCTTCTGAAGTCATCGACGATCGTATCCGGTTCGAGGCTGCCGGAAGCTTTCATGTCAAAGGCAAGTTCCGGGAAGTCAGCGTTTATCGTCTGCTCCCCGCCGGCTCGATGGTTTCCTAGAGAGCGATCGTTCTCGACAGAGGCGGTCAGGAACGATCGCACTTTAACCCATTAAACCTGAGCCTGATTCACGATGTCGGTGGCGCGGATTGCGGCCCGGTGCCCTTGAAGACGACATTCTGTAAAGCTTCGCCGCGCTGTAGACGGTCCAGGTTTGCCGCGACGAGCTTCCAGCGTCGATCGATCGTCTCCTCCGTCCAGCCGGAGTTGTGCGGCGTCATGATGATGTTGTCGAGTTCGTGAAACGGGAACTTCGACGGCCGGATGGAAGGGCTCTCTTTGTCCGGGTACTGGTACCAGACATCGATGACCGCACCACGGATGCTTTTGCTTTGCAAAGCCTTGAAGAGAGCCTCTTCATTCACGACCGGCCCGCGGGCGATGTTCAGGATGACCGCACCCGGCTTCATGGCTTCCAAGGCCTTGCCATCGATGATGTTTCTGGTTTTCTCGTTCAGCGGACAGCAGACCGCGAGATAGTCGCTTTCATTCAGGAGACGCTTCAGATCGTCCTGCGTGCCCAACCAGTCCAGAGGGCTCTGGTCCGACTTGGGGGAATTCGCGATTGCGACAATCCGCATACCGAAAGCTTCCGCCCTGCGCGCGACTTCGCGGCCAATATGGCCGTATCCCAGAATGCCGACGGTCTTGCCCTTGAGTTCGCCGTGCGTCGGACCGGCGCCTGCGGATTTACCGTTCCAGCTCTTGTCCCTGAAGTCGCAGGATGTCTTGAAAAGTCCGATCTCCCACTCGAGCATGCCCAGCAGCAGATACTCGGCGATTGCGGGCTCATGCTCGTAAGCATTGCAGAAAACGCTGTTTTCCGGAATTTCGTCGGGTGTAATCCAGTCGTAGCCTGCGAAGGGTATTTGAAACAGTTCCAGTTTCGGCAGGTACGGCAGCGCCGAATCTGTCCTGCCACTGACTACGGCCCGGGCGCGAAGCGCCCATTCCCCGAGTTGCTCCGTGGATGTTTCTTCAGGTATGCAGCAGACAATTTCCCAGTCTGTTGTCAGCAGCTCTTTCAGGTGGGCGGCTTTAAGGGCGGCATTTTGTCCGAACAGGATGGCGCAAGGGGGGGTGTTCAAAACTCGATCTTTCCTACCAGGCGATTCGCGGACCCCGATTATTTCAGATAGGCAGCCGGGCGCCAATTGCAGATGGGCGGTTCCAATAAGGCAATTTCACCCGATATCCGATCGGTGGCGGCAGCAACAGACCGGCTTTCCGGACCAGGAAGGCAGCTTACCGTGCAGCCGTTCCTGCCGTGGCAGGGTATCCGCAAAGATTTCTGAACCGGTGGCGGATTACCGCCCTATCAAAGGCCGAGAGATATCGCCGCGATCAGAGTTCTTCCAGGGGAAGTGTCTGGATTTGCGGGACCGGTGTGGAAAGGCGCGGTTTGGCCCGAAGTGTCCGCCGGTTCGCCGGCTTACGGCGCGTCAGGGATCTGGAGAGCGTTAGAAGTGGATAGCACGTACAGATGCTGGGATGACGGCTGCATACGCGGCAGTCGTCGATAGAGGCTGGTCGATAGAACAATTGACTACTCCTGTCGTCGAAGGGAGCCAGACAGGATGCCGAAAGCGTCATGCCTGTCATTCCCAAGGTTCACTACCTGTAACCCGGTTATGCGTTATTCCCCCCGACAGCGCAAATCGGAATAGATAAAAGAGTGGCCCAGGACCTGCCCGGGCCACTTCGCCGTCACTTAATTTTATCGGCTGAGTTGGTTTTCCCTGTAACTTCCATAGACTTGGAAGCGCAAAAAAACATGTGCTTCCAAGGGCTAGTGCCACATCAAAGGATAGCAAGGAGCATGCCAGTGTTTGGAGCGGTGCTGGTTGGCCTGCAATTTTACCGTGAAAATTGTCAAGAACGGCTAAAAAGGCAGCTCTGATCCGGCTTGATGACAGCGATACACAGAAATTTGCGGAAAGAGCGTTCAGTCCTTGCCTTTTCGTTTGTCGTGATGCATCGCAAAATGCAACGCAATTTGCAAAATGCAGTTCATTCGAGACTTTTATGTGCAATCTTGAGTTTCAAATTACATTCAATTTCCATTGAAGAATAGCTGTGTGCCGATTTTCGGCTGTCGCTGGAAAAAATAATCCATATTTTTTTGGAACCGCCCCAGGGCTGCTCAGCCCAGTAAGCACGAAACGGTGTTTTCGGCCGCGGACCTGGCATTTTTATCAGTCCTTTCTGTCCATAACCGCCCATTCCCGGTCGTGGCAACAGGTCGGGTTTGACACCGGGATGTTGTATCGCGGGCATCCGATTGCCCTCTTAACCTCTCGTTAACCATGGATTTTAGAAAATATTAAGGGATGTCTGTCATTCTTGTGTCATGGCCAGTCGACTTTGACCCGGCCCGGAACTGAAGAAAGGAACAAGCAATGCGCTTTGCATTCCCTTTGATCGTTGGCCTGACAATGGCTTCAACCCCGGTTCTCGCTGCCCAGCAGTGTGATAATCGTGACTCGATCCTGGATACACTGGCT
>Ga0214472_10003754_pt1 | contig 16045 bp, 12 predicted proteins | sample RVTome_6_FD_207662 | JGI IMG/M metagenome (GOLD analysis project Ga0214472, IMG submission 207662) | Soil microbial communities from uranium-contaminated site in the Upper Colorado River Basin, Wyoming, United States - RVT140D175 | ecosystem: Environmental > Terrestrial > Soil > Contaminated >... | reverse complement strand
GCGCCCGCCGCGGTTGGTGACGATGGCGCTGGCGCGCTTCATCACCGGCTCCCAGTTGGGATCGGTCATGTCGGTGACCAGGATGTCGCCGGCCAGCACGCGGCTCATCTCGGAGGCATTGGCCACTACGCGCACCGTGCCGGCGCCGATCTTCTGGCCGATGGCGCGGCCATGGGTGAGCGGTTTTCCGTACTGCTTGAGGCGGTACTTCTGCATCACCAGCCCGCTCGCCTGGCTCTTTACCGTCTCGGGGCGCGCCTGCAGGATATAGAGCTTGCCGTCCAGGCCGTCCTTGCCCCACTCGATGTCCATCGGGCGGCCGTAGTGCTGCTCGATCACCACCGCGAAGCGCGCGAGCTCGAGCACGTCGGCGTCGGTGAGCGAGAATTTCACCCGGTCCGACTCGGGCACATCGACGGTGCGCACCGACTTGCCGGCCACCGCCCTGTCGGTGAACACCATCTTGATGAGCTTGGAGCCGAGATTGCGCCGGATCACCGCGGGCTTGCCGAGCGCCAGCGTCGGCTTGTGCACATAGAACTCGTCGGGGTTCACCGCGCCCTGCACCACCGTCTCGCCCAAACCGTAGGAGGCGGTGATGAACACCACGTCGTCGAAGCCCGATTCGGTGTCGATGGTGAACATCACCCCGGAGGCGCCGGAATCCGAGCGCACCATGCGTTGCACGCCGGCCGACAGCGCGACCTCGGCGTGGGTGAAACCCTTGTGCACGCGGTACGCGATGGCGCGGTCGTTATACAGCGAGGCGAACACCTCCTTCATCGCATGGAGGATGTGCTCGTAGCCGTGGATGTTGAGGAAGGTCTCCTGCTGGCCGGCGAACGAAGCGTCGGGCAGGTCTTCCGCGGTGGCCGAGGACCTCACCGCGAAGCTTCCTTCGCCTTCCGCGGTCAACGCGTTGTAGGCGGTATGGATCTCCTCTTCGAGCTGCGCCGGGAACGGCGTATCGACGATCCACTGGCGAATCTGCGCGCCGGTCTTCACCAGCGTATCGACGTCATCCACGTCGAGGCTTTCGAGCGCCGCCCGGATCCGTCCATCCAGACCCTGATGCGCCAGGAACTCGCGATACGCGTCGGCGGTCGTGGCGAACCCTCCGGGCACACGCACGCTGGCGGGCAACTGGCTGATCATCTCGCCGAGGGAGGCGTTCTTGCCACCGACCTGCTCGACGTCCGACATGCGCAGCTCAGTGAAGGGAATGACATAACGGGTCATGAATGGCCTTCCGAAATTGTGGGGGAGAAAGCAAAATGCGATTTTAGCGAATTTTGCTGCCCTGCCGCACGGCAGGTTTTCCCCAATGTCTAGAATTTCACGGACGGGACCATGAACGAAGCTTCCAGACGCACCGTTTTTTTCATCTCCGACGGCACCGGGATCACCGCCGAGACGCTCGGGCACAGCCTGCTCGCGCAGTTTCCCGACGCGTGCTTCCGCCAGGTCCGCATCCCGTTCATGGACAACCTGGACAAGGCGCTCGATTGCGCACGTCAGGTCCGCGAAGCGGCCGTGACCGACGGTGTGCGCCCGATCGTGTTCAGCACCCTGGTCAACCCCGATCCGCTCAGCGGATTGCGCGAGGCGGATGCGCTGTTCATCGACCTGTTCGAGCAGTTCATCGGTCCGTTGGAGTCGGAACTGGGTCAGCGGTCGACCCATGCCGTGGGCCGCTTCCACGGGATTGCCGACAGCAGCGACTACAAGGCGCGCATCGAGGCGATCAACTTCGCCATGTCCCATGACGACGGCGTATCGACGGATGGCGAACTGAGCGATGCCGACGTAATCCTGGTGGGCGTTTCACGCTCGGGCAAGACGCCCACCAGTCTCTACCTGGCGATGCAATTCGGCGTAAAGGCGGCCAACTACCCGCTGATTCCGGAGGATTTCGAGCGCAACAAGCTGCCCGGCGAACTGCATCGCTATCGCAGCAAGCTGTTCGGGCTTACCATTGCGGCAGAACGCCTGGCGCAGATCCGCCAGGAACGTCGCCCCAACAGTCGCTATGCCGCGCTGGACAACTGCCGTTACGAGATCGAGGCCGCGCAGAGACTCATGCGCCGCGAGAACATCCAGTGGCTCGATTCCACCGTCAAGTCGATCGAGGAAATCTCGGCCACCATCCTCCAGGCGGTGCGGCTGAACAAACCCGCCTATTGACCCGGGCCCCTGCCCGAAACAGGATTTTTCATGAAGAGAACCCGTCAGAAGCGCCGCGGCGGTCTGAGCCGCGAGGCCGAACAACTGGTCTGGCTTGCCACCGGGCTGGCCGAGTCGGGCAGCCGCGCCGAAGACCGCTATTGGGATCAACACCTCTCGACCGCCATCGACATGGTGCTCCAGGATGACGACGAGGAGACCCTCAACGCGGCGCTCGACCACCTGTACAGCGCCGAACCGCGCGGCTACGACGAGCTCGCCGATTTCATCGAGTCGCGCGCGGAGAGCGCGCTCGGCGTCTCGCCCGATCACGACATCCTGCTCGTCGCGGCGCCGGTGCTCGCCTGGTCGCGCTACCGCATTCCGGCCAGCACCGTGCCCTCGGCGGTGCTCGCGAACCTGCGCGTGCACCTGCAGGCGCACGTGCTGGCGAGCGGGGTGAAGCTCGCGCTGGCCGACTTCCTGTTCAGCCCGGACCAGTTGCCGCAAGGCTACTGCGCCACCGCCGCCTTCGCCGCAACCCTCGGACGCGCCGCGCTCGACGGGCACGACATGCACATCGAAACGGCCGGAATGCCGGAGACCGCGGTGTTCCTGTCCGACACGCGCTACCTGCTGGCGGCGTTGGCGGCACCCAAGGGTGCGCCGCTGTTCGGCTGGCAGCAGCCGGACGGCTCGCGCGAACAGGCACTCACCCAGTGGCGCATGCAGGGCGGAGCCTGCCTCACGCCGGTGCTGCCCGGTTGCGCCATGGAAGTGGTGCTCCCGGATGCCTTTTTCGCCGCCAGCCGGCAGGCCGACAAGGACAGCCGCCCGTACGCGATCCGCGCCTCGGTGGCCTTCCTCGGTGCCGAGCTGGAAACCCCCGCCGCGAACCTGCGTGCGGTGATCGCCCCGTTCCATGATCGTGAGCTCGAGGAATACCGGGTCGGCCTCACCGTGCGCGACAGCGAACAGGTGGTGCATGGGGTGGTGTGGCCGCTGCTCGGCGCCGAGGACGACAGCGCCGACAGTCCCGCCGAGATCGAGGCCGTGCTGCGCGACTGCGGCGTCACCGACATCGTGAACCTCGACCACCGTTTTCCGCTCGAATACTGCGACGACTGCGGCGCGCCCATGTACCCATCGCCGGAGGGCGAGATCGTCCATGCCGAGATGCCCGAGGAGCATGGCGAGCAGCCCCCGCGCCACCTGCACTGAGGCCCGGCGCGCGCGCCCTTCGAAGGAGCCACTCCATGAGCCGCAAGATCGAAAAATCCGACGCCGAATGGCGCGCCCAGCTCACCCCCGAGCAATACGAGGTCGCGCGCAAAAAGGGCACCGAGCGCGCGTTCTCGGGCGAATTCTGGGACCGCTGGGACGCGGGCGAATACCGCTGCGTGTGCTGCGGGGCGCCGCTCTTCGAGTCGGCGCACAAATTCGACGCGGGCTGCGGCTGGCCCAGCTTCTGGACCGCCGCAGCACCGGAAAACGTCGAGCGCCAGGAGGACCACAGCCACTTCATGCACCGCACCGAAGTGCTGTGCCATGACTGCGGCGCGCACCTCGGCCACGTCTTCGAGGACGGTCCGCAGCCGACCGGGCTGCGCTACTGCATCAATTCGGCGTCGATCCGGTTCACGCCCGGCGAATCCGGCGACAAGTCCGAATAGCGCCCGACCGGCCGCCTGCCGCGGCCGGCCGCGGTTATTTCCCCCGTCCGCCGCCGAGTGCGGCCAGCGCCGGAGAGCTGAAATCGCGCCGGTAGAGCACGATCACCACCACCGTGGTCACCACCAGGAACAGCAAGGGCTGGATGAACCAGGCGACCGCGGCGAGTCCGAAGTAATACGCGCGGATACCGCGATTGAACTCGTCGCCGGCCAATGAGTTGATCTTCGCCAGCCGCTCGGCGGCCTGCGCGATGACCTCGCCGGTGGTGCCCACCGGACTCGAACCGATCAGGATCGACAGCAGGTTGAACTGGCGCAGCGCCCAGGTGAACTTGAAATAGGCCACCACGAACACGGTGAGCAGCAGCAGCAGCTTCAGGTCCCACAACGCACGCGACGTCTCGCGCGCGAAAGGCAGGTCGGCGGCGAAGCGGATCACCTGGTCCAGCGTGCCGAGCACCGCCAGCAGGCCGGCTACGATATAGATGGTGGTATTGGCGTAGAACGACACGCTCTGCATCAGGTTGCCGACCAGTGCCGCGTCGGTCATGCGCAGTTCGCGGCGAAGCATCTGGGACGCCCACTCCTGGCGATGGCGATGGCTGGTGCCGAGCAGGCCGTCACGCGACCACCGGCTGTGGTCGGCGAACCAGCCGTAGCCGGCCCAGGTGACCAGGAACCACCCGAGCGCGCCCCAATCGAGCGGCGAAATGCTCGCCAGCAAGCCGTCGTCCATCGTCACTCCGCGCGCAGGAAGTCCCGCACCAGCGCGATCTGCGTCGCCTCCATCAGCATCGGCGCATGGCCCACCCCGGGGATCTCGGCGGTGCGCGCGCGCGGCCCCTCGAGCGACATGCGTTCGTGAGTCGCGCGTTCGAGCAGATCCGAATCGGCCCCGCGGATGGCCAGCGTCGGACAGCGGATCGCCTGGTAAACGGACCACAGATCGACGTCGGCATCGATCGAACTGGCGCGGAAGACGTCGCCGATGGCCGGGTCGCACAGCAAACTGAAGCCCCCGTCCACCGGCCGCACCGAATAGCGCGTGAGGTGGTGCCACTGCGCGTCGGTGAGGGCGCCGAACGGGGCGCCGACGGTGCGAATCCACTGCTCGGCCTCGGCCATCGACGCGAACAGCGGGGCACGCCCCACGTACTCGCCGATGCGTTGCAGCGACACCGCGGTGATGAGCGGGCCGACGTCGTTGAGGACCAGGCGCGAAATCGGCGTATGCGGCTGGCTGGCGATGAGCATGCCGATGATGCCGCCCATCGAGGTACCCACCCAGTGCACGGTGTCGGCATCGAGCCGGGCAAGCAGCGTGATCATGTCGCTCACGTAGAGCGGAAAGCCGTAATCGGACTTCATGCCGAGCCAGTCGCTGCGTCCGCGTCCGACGACGTCGGGACACACCACGCGGTAGTGCCCGGCCAGCGCCTGCGCCAGGAAGTCGAAGTCGCGTCCGTTGCGGGTCAGCCCGTGCACGCACACCAGCACGCGCCGGTTGGCCGGATCGCCCCACTCCGTGTAGGCCATCCGATGCAGGCCATGCGGTCCGATGCATTGCACCGATCGCTCGCGCAGACCGTGGTAGGGACGCGACGGGCGCGGTGGCGGCTGAAAGAAATATCGCAGCGAATCGAGCACGTTCATGGGCGCGGTTCAGTCCGGGTGATGCCCGGAGTGTAACCGGATGCGCGCCGCGCCGCTTACCGCCCATGCCAATAGCGCGCCCGGCGTATGCGTTCGGCGCTCACGTCGCGCCCGCCGCCCCGCACCGCGACGCGGATCGCGCCCTGGCTGTCGGTACGCCAGTTGCGTGCCCCGGCAGCCGCCCAGCGCGACCACACCGCCGGATGCGGATGGCGGAACGAGTTGAGATGTCCCACCGCGAAGACGGCCGTCTCGGCGCCGACCGCCTGCACCAGCGCCGGCGTCGAGGACGAACGGCTGCCGTGGTGCGGCACGACCACCACGCTGCTCGCGAGGTGCGCGGCACCATGGCGCGCCACCAGCCGGCGCTCGACGTCCGCCCCGATGTCGCCGGCCAGCAGCAGCGCGCCGCCCGGCGCGGCGACGCGCAGCACGCAGGAGGTGTCGTTGTCGTGTGGATAGGGCGGATCGTCGGCTGCCGGGTGCAGGATCTCGAAGTCGACGCCGTCCCACTGCCAGCGTGTCCCCGCCGCGCACGGCCGCACTGCGACGCCGCGGTGCGCGAGCAGCGGGTGGCCGGGCGCCAGGCCCGAGACCACTTCGGTCACGTCGATGCCGTCCAGCAGGGAGGTGGTTCCGCCGCTGTGATCCTGGTCGTCGTGCGAGATCACGAGCCGGTCGAGCCGCTGAACCCCGGCCGCGGCCAGATACGGCAGCAGCACACGCGCGCCGGCATCGCTATCCGGACCGTAGGCGGGCCCGGTGTCGTAGACGAGATCGCGCGTGGCGGTCTGCACGTGCACCGCCAGGCCCTGACCGACGTCGAGCACCGTCGCCACGAATTCGCCCGGCGCCGGGCGTGGCGGCGACCACAGCAACATCGGCAGCACCGCGAGCACGCCGGCGCCGCGCGCCGGCGTGCCGCGCGGCAGCAACAGCCACGCCACGCCGGCCATGCCGGCCACCGCCAGTGCGGCCGACGGCACCGCCTGCTGCCACATCGCCAGCGGCAGCTCGGCGAGCCACTCGAGCCAGCGCATCATGAGCCCGCTCAGCCAGTGCGTCAGTTGCAGCAACGGCGTCAGCGGCACCACGATCGCCAGCAGGGTCAGCGGCGTGAGCACGAAGCTCACCAGGGGAATCGCCAGCGCATTGGCAAGCGGCGCGATGAGCGAGAAGGCGTTGAACAACACCAACAAGGCGGGAATGGTGGCCACCGTGATGGCCAGCTGCATGCGCGCCGCGGCGCGCCACCCGGCGGCTGGCGCAAGGCGGCCGCTCAGCACGTACAGGATGATCGCAACCGCGGCGAACGAGAGCCAGAAGCCGGGCGCCAGCACCGCCCACGGGTCGGCCACCAGCACGCCGAGCAGGGCGAGCGCCATCACCCGGCTGCCGCGCACCTCGCGCCCGCGCAGCAGCGCGAACACCACCACGCCGAGCATGATGAGCGCGCGCTGGGCCGGAATCCCGAGCCCGGCGAGCAAGGCGTAACCGGCGGCGCAGGCGAAGCCGGCCAGCGCCGCCGCCTTGCGCGCGGGCAGGCGCAGTGCCAGCGCCGGCACGCGGCGCCACGCCCACCCCGCCAGGCCGCCGGCCATCAGCGCCACCAGCGACACGTGCAATCCCGAGATGCTGACGAGATGCGCCACCCCGGTCCGGCGGAACACCTCCCACTGCGCGCGGGAAATGGCACGCTGGTCCCCAACCGCCAGCGCGATGAGGATGCCGGCGTAAGGGGCGTCGGCCAAGCGGGTCGCGAAGCGCAGGCGAATATCGTCGCGCAGGCGATGGAGCAGCAGCATCGGTTCCGGAACGAGCGCGGCGAGTCGGCGATTGTCCGCCGCCGGACGCACATAGCCGGTGGCGCGCAGGCCGCGTTCCAGCAGCCAGGCTTCGTAGTCGAAGCCGTCCGGGTTGGCGAGCCCGTGCGGGCGCTTGAGTCGCACCGTCAGCCGCCACCGCTCCCCCGGCCGCAGTGGCGGCGGAAGGGCCCCGCCCCCGCGCGGCTGGTACCAGGAGAGCAGGATATGGCGCGGTACCGGGGCCTGCGCATCATCGACCCGCAGCACGAAGCGCACGCCACCCGTGAGCACCTGCGGCAAGTCGGCGACGACCCCCGTCACTACGATGTCGCGTCGCTCCCACTGCATCGGCAGTTCCTCGGCGAGGCGCCATTCGGCACGCCAGGCCGCCCACACGAACCCGCTCGCGAGCGCCATCAGGGCGAGCGCCGGCCGCCACCGCCGGGGGCCGTCTCCCCGCCCTCGCAGCGACGCCGCGGCGCCCGCCGCGCCCAGCAGGCACGTGGCGGCGGCAAGCCAGGCGACCGGCGGCAAGGTTGGCAGGCTCTGGCACGCCCAGACACCGAGCGCGAACAGGATTATCGACATTCGCATAGCCGCGCATAATGCCTACAGCATCGCCCTGGAAGCAAGCCGGGGGGGCGCTTCGGCCGTCGCGTGGCGCCGCCTATAATCACGCATCCCTCCGCGAGCGACCATGCGCAAGACTCTCAAGCGATACCTGCCGGATCACGGCGCGGTGCATTCCAGCCGCTGGCTGCGCCCGTTCGCCAACACCCTCCTCCATCCGCGGCTATGGCACCTGAACCGCCATTCGGCGGCGGGAGCGGTGGCGGTCGGGTTGTTCTGCGGATTGATTCCGGGGCCGCTGCAGATGCCGACGGCGGCCGTCGCCTGCGTCGCCTTCAAGGTCAATCTTCCGCTGGCGCTGCTGACCACGCTGTACACCAACCCGCTGACGATCGTGCCGCTGTACGTCGCGGCGTACACCCTGGGCACGTGGGCGATGGGCGTTTCCGACCGGCCGTTCGTGCTGCCGCCCGAGTTGGGCGGGATGAATCCGATCGACTGGGCGGGCGCGGTGATCGACTGGATGGCAGGACTCGGCAAGCCGCTCGCACTGGGGCTGATCCTGCTCGCGGGCATCCTGTCCCTGTTCGGCTACGTCACCGTCAAGGCCGCCTGGCGCGCGTGGCTGGTGCGCAACTGGCAGCGCCGGCGCATGAAGCGACGGGCCTTCCCCTGAACGACGGCACGGCCGCGTGTTGCGTACCGGCCGCGGCCCCCACCGCGGAACGGGTCGAGGCGTTCCTGGCGGCGAGCGGGCCGACGCCGCGCGCCACGCGTGCCCGTCACTCCAGGCGCCCGTCCTCCAGCCGCAGCGAGCGTTGCGCGCGGCGCGCCAGCACTTCGTCGTGGGTGACGATGACGAAGCTGGTCGCGTGCCGTTCGTTCAGGCTCAGCATCAGGTCGAACACCACCTCGGCGGTGCGCCGGTCGAGGTTGCCGGTCGGTTCGTCCGCCAGCACGCAGGCCGGCTCGGTCACCAGGGCGCGCGCGATCGCCGCGCGCTGGCGCTCGCCGCCGGACAGCTCGCCCGGAGCATGCTCCAGGCGGTGCCCGAGTCCGACTTCGGTGAGCATCGCGGCGGCCCGCGCGTTGGCCTCGTCGCGCGGCATGCGGCGGATGTAGAGCGGCATGGCGACGTTTTCGAGCGCGGAGAACTCAGGCAGCAGGTGATGGAACTGGTACACGAAACCGAGCGCCCGATTGCGCACGCGTCCACGCTCGGCGTCCGACATGCGCGTGAAGTCGCGCCCGTGCACTTCGACCGTGCCGCCGCTCGGCACGTCCAGCCCGCCGAGCAGATGCAGCAGCGTGCTCTTGCCCGACCCGGACGTTCCGACGATGGCGAGCCGCTCGCCGCGGGCGATGCGCAGCGTCACGCCACGCAACACCTCCACCGCATCGGCCCCCTCGCGGAAGGTCTTGATCAGCCCGGCGCAGGCGAGCACCGCGTCGTTCCTCACCTCACTCATAGCGCAGCGCCTCCGCCGGATTGACGCGCGAGGCGCGCCAGCTCGGATACAGCGTCGCCACCAGGGTCAGCACGAACGACAGCGACACGATGGTGATCACGTCCGCCGGCAGGACCTTGGAGGGCAGCTCGCTGATGTAGTAGATCTCCTTGTTCCACAGCGTGGCGCCGGTGATCTGCTCCAGTGCCGGGATCACCACGTCGAGATTGTTCGCGAGCAGCAGGCCGCCGGCCACGCCGGACGCGAGCCCCACCAGCCCGATGATCGCCCCCTGCAGCACGAACACCGCCATGACCGAGCCGGGACTCGCCCCCAGGGTGCGCAGGATGGCGATGTCGGCGTATTTCTCCTGCACCGCCATCACCAGGGTGGACACGATGTTGAACGCGGCCACCGCGACGATGAGGAACAGGATGATGGTCATCATGGTCTTTTCGAGCGCCACGGCGCGGAAGAAGTTGGCGTGGCTGCGGGTCCAGTCGCCCACCGTCACGCTGTCCTCGATCAGGCCCGCCAATTCGCGCGCGACGCGCGGCGCGGCGAAGAGATCGTCCAGCTTCAGGCGCACCCCGCTCACCCGCTCCTCCAGGCGATACAGCGCCTGGGCGTCGCGCAGGTGAATGAGCGCGAGGCCCGAGTCGTATTCGTACATGCCGGCCTCGAAGATGCCCACCACCTCGAACTGCTTGACCCGGGGCAACACCGCGGCCGGGGTCACCAGGCCCTGCGGCGCAATGAGCGTGACCTTGTCGCCGGGGCGCACCCGCAGGGCGAACGCCAGATCGCGCCCGAGCACGATGCCGAAGCGGCCCGGCTGCAGCCCATCGAGGCTGCCGGCGCGCATGTAGCGGGCAAAATCGGCGACCCGATCCTCGGCGTCCGGCAGGATCCCGCGCACCAGCGTGCCGCGCACCGCCTGATCGAAGGACAGCATCCCCTGCTCCTGCACGTAGGGGGCGGCGGCGATCACGCTCGGATGGCGCCCGGCCTGATCGGCCACCTGCTGCCATGCATCGAGCCCGCCGTCGAAGCCGCTCACCTCGATGTGCGAGGCCACCCCGAGGATGCGCGTGCGCAGTTCCTCCTGGAAGCCGTTCATCACCGACAGCACCACGATCAGGGCCGCCACCCCCAGCGCGGTGCCCAGCATGGAGACCAGCGAGATGAAGGAGATGAAGCGATTGCGCCCCTGCGCCCGTTTGCGCGAGCGGGTGTACCGCAGGCCAACCAGAAATTCGTAACGCATCAGGATCAGCCGCCGCGAAAAGGCGCCATTCTGCCGTAAGGCGCGGCCGAACGCGATCACGGTGCGCATGGGGCGTGGCCCGCGCCGGCGTGCGGCGCGCGCACCCGCGCCCCCGCGTGCCACCCGGCGGGTATCGGACAGGCGCGTGCGCGACGCGCCGGCCGGATCCGGCGCCGTCCGCCGGACCGCTGCCGTTCCACGCCTCCGCGCCCGAGGCGGTGCGCCCCCTGTGCTAGACTCCGGCGGCCCGTCTCGTGTCCCTCCGATGTCCATCCATCTCGTCATTCCCGGTCTGGTGTGGCCTGCCGCCACGGTCGCCGATCTCACCCGCGGCCTCGCACTTTCCGCATTGCAAGTCCTGCTCGGCCACGCCCGCGTGAGCGCCGCCCCCGCAATGACGCTCGAATCGTGGCTGGGACAGGCCTTCGGGCTGTCGCCCGAGGCGCTGCCGCATGCCGCGCTGCGGCGCCTGGGGGAGGCCGACCGGGCCACGATCGACGGCGAGTGGCTGTGCGCCGACCCGGTCCATCTGCACTTCGCGCGAGAGCGCCTGCTGCTCGCCGACGCGTCCGAGCTCGCCATCACCGCCGAGGAGTCCGCAGCACTCATCCAGCGTCTCAACGAATTCCTCGCCGAGGCCGAACCGGGGCTCGGCCGCTTCGAAGCCGGGAGCCCGGAGCGCTGGTACCTGCATCTGGCCGAACCGGCGCGCGCGCGCTTTGCTGCGCTCGACGAAGTGGTCGGGCGGCCGATGGCCCACTTCCTGCCCGAGGGCGAGGACGCCCGGCGCTGGCAGCGCCTCGTCAGCGAAGCGCAGATCCTCCTCCACGACCATCCCGTCAATCGCGCCCGCGAAGCGGCCGGCGCGCGCACCGTCAATAGCCTGTGGCTGTGGGGCGGCGGCCGCGCCCCGGCGCATCTGACCGCGCCGGCGCGGACCATCCAGGCGCAGGAGCCCTTCGCGCGTGGCCTGGCGCGGGCGGCCGGCGTGGAGGCCGGGCCGCCGCGGGCGCTGCCCGGCGAGGACGCGCTGGTCGTGCTCGACGCCTTGCACCGGCCTGCCCTTCACCTGGACATCGAGCGCTGGCAGCACGCCCTGCAGGGGCTCGAGACGCAATGGTTTGCACCGCTGCTGGCCGCCCTCAAGGCGCGCCGCACGAGCGCCCTGCGCATCACCGCGCCCGGTGACCGAACCACCCTCGACCTCTCCCTCGACGCGCGCAGCCTGTGGAAATTCTGGCGTCGCCCGCGTTCCCTCGACAGCCTCAACGCCACCCTCCCATGACCCGCATCCAGCCTCGCCCCACCCCGCCGCGCGCCGTGCAGCGCCTGATCGACGCGGGCACCCACCCGCTGCTCGCGCGCATCTACGCGGCGCGCGGCGTGAGTCGCCGCGAGGAACTCGACTACGGCCTCAAGTCCCTGCTGCCACCGGCCGCGCTGAAGGGGGTGCACGAGGCCGCCCAGCTGCTGGCCGACGCGATCGAGGCCGGTGCCCGCATGGTGATCGTGGCCGACTACGACTGCGACGGCGCCACCGCCTGCGCGGTCGGAATCCGCGCCTTGCGCGCCTTCGGCGCAGATGTGGGCTATCTCGTCCCGAACCGTTTCGAGTACGGCTACGGACTGACCCCGGCCATCGTCGAGCTGGCCGCGCGCATGGAGCCCGACCTGCTGATCACCGTCGACAACGGCATCGCCAGTGTCGAAGGGGTCGCTGCGGCGCGCAGCCATGGCATGGCCACCCTCATCACCGATCACCACCTGCCCGGCGACGCGCTGCCCGAGGCCGACGTGATCGTGAATCCCAACCAACCGGGGTGCGACTTTCCGAGCAAGGCGCTGGCCGGCGTCGGGGTGATGTTCTACACCATGCTCGCGCTGCGTGCCGAGCTGCGCGAGCGCGGCGCCTTCGCCGGTCGCCAGGAGCCGAACCTGGGCGAGCTGCTCGACCTGGTGGCGCTGGGCACGGTCGCCGACGTGGTGCAGCTCGACCACAACAACCGCATCCTGGTGGCGCAAGGGCTCGCGCGCATGCGCGCCGGAAAGATGCATGCGGGCATCCGCGCGCTGTTCGCCGCCGCCGGGCGCGACGCGGCGCGCGCCAGCACCTTCGACATGGGCTTCGCGCTCGGGCCGCGCCTGAATGCGGCCGGGCGCCTGTCCGACATGAGCCTCGGCATCGAGTGCCTCATCACCGACGACACCGCGCGCGCCCTCAACATCGCGCAGGATCTGGACCGCCTCAATCGCGAGCGGCGTGGCATCGAGCAGGACATGCAGGAAGGGGCGCTCGCCCGCCTGGCCGGCTTCGATCCGGGCAACACCGCCACCGTGAGCCTGTTCGAGTCCGACTGGCACCAGGGCGTGATCGGCATCGTGGCCGGGCGCATCAAGGAGAAACTGCACCGCCCGGTGGTCGCCTTCGCGCGCGGCGACGAAGGCGAGCTGAAAGGGTCGGGGCGCTCCATCGCCGGGCTGCACCTGCGCGATGCGCTGGACCTGGTGAGCAAGCGCCACCCCGACCTCATCCTGCGCTTCGGCGGCCACGCCATGGCCGCGGGGCTCACCATTCGCGAGACGGAATACGCGCGCTTCCAGGCGGTGTTCGAAGAGGTGGTGCAGACGCTGGTGGATCCGGCCGATCTGGCGCGCACCCTGGAGACCGACGGCGCGCTCGAATCGGGCTACATGGGGCTCGAATCGGCGCGCCTCATCGACCAGGACATCTGGGGCCAGGGCTTCCCGGCGCCGATCTTCAACGACGTCTTCCGCGTCGAGCGCCAGCGCCTGCTCAAGGACAAGCACCTCAAGCTGCAACTATCGCGCAACCACGTCCGCTTCGAGGCGATCCGCTTCAACTGTGCCGACGCGGCGCCGGCCCAGATCCATGCCGCCTACCGGCTGTCGATCAACGAGTACAACGGCATCACCAGCGTACAGCTCGCGCTGGAACATTTCGAAGCCGCCTGACTGCGGCGGCACTGCGCGCGGCCGGTCACAGTGCGCGCTCGACGCCATCGGGCGGCGGTCGCCGCACCGGCAGCCAGATGGTGAACGTGGCGCCCTGCCCGGGGTGGCTCGTCGCCGCCAGCGTGCCGCCGTGGCGCTGCACGATGCCGTACGACAGCGACAGACCGAGCCCGGTCCCCTTGCCCACCGGCTTGGTGGTGAAGAAAGGCTCGAATATGCGCGGCAGCACGTCCGGTGCGATGCCGGGACCGCTATCCGAGAAGGCGAGCCAGACGCGCTCGTCCGCACAGCCGGTGCGGATCGTGATGGTGCCCCGCTCGGCGATCGCCTGGGCGGCATTGACGAGCAGGTTGAGAAAGACCTGATTCAGCTGCGCCGCCACGCACTCGACCGGCGGCAGCTCCCCGTAGTCGCGCACCACCTCGGCCTTGTACTTGATCTCGTTGGCTGCCACGTTGAGGGTGCTCTCGATGCCCTCGTGCAGATTCGCCAACTGCCAGTCGGCCGACCCGGTGCGCGAGAAATCCCGCAAGTCCTGCACGATTCGCCGCACGCGCGAAGCGCCGTCGATCGACTCGCTGATGAGCGCGCGGACGTCCTCGCGCAGGTAGGCGAGATCGGCGGCGGCCTTGATGCGTTCGATGTCGCGCCGCTCCGGCGAGTCCTCGCCCAGCTGCGCCTCGCCCGCCTCGTAGGCGTCGATGACCTGCAGCAGGTCGTCGACGTAGCGACTGAGTGTAGCCAGATTGGAATTGACGAAGCCGATCGGGTTGTTGATCTCGTGCGCCACCCCGGCCGCGAGCTGGCCGATGGAGGCGAGCTTCTCCGATTGCAGGAGCTGGCTCTGCGCCTCGGCCAGCTTCTCGATCAACACCCGTTGCTCTTCCTTCTCGCGCTCGAGCGCCCGCTGCGCCGCGCTGCGCTCCTCGATCTCGCGCTCCATGCGCGCGGTGGCCCCTTGCAGGGCGCGGGTGATCTTCTCGTTGTCGCTCAGCGCCGCCTCCAGCTCGCGGGTGCGCACGCGCACCTGCTCCTCGAGCATCACCGCGGTCTGGAACAGGTTGAAGTCGGACGCCTGCATCGTCGTGCTGCGCTCGGCACGGTCCATCAGTACCTGCACCATCTTGTTCAGACGCCCGATCTCGGCCTGCAGCCGCTGCGTCTCGGTCACTGGCGACGCCACGCCCGGCTCACCCATCGCCCACTCCTGCCGGGCTGCCGATGGCGATCCCGGTCAGCGTCTGATTGACATGCACCCCCTGGTACTGCTCCCCGTAGGTGCTGAACCCGACCGCATTGTTGAGGCGAAGAAGCTCCTCGACCTGCGGCTTCACCCCGCTCTGGGAAATCTCCAGATTGCGCAGGATGCAGTCGCAGGCGAGCACCAGCTGCGGCGGGCCGATGTCCGCCCGCAATCGCGCAAAGGTCTGCCTCAGGTTGGCCACCAGCTCCGCCCCGCGTGCCACGCGCAGCACCAGCCCTTCCTCGATGGCGCAATAGAACGCCAGGCTGCCGTCGGGCATGGCCTGGCGGATCGAGCGCACGTAGTCGGCCCCGTCGATCAGCACCACCACCGGGGTGCGTGCAAAGCAGGCCGGACCGAGCTCATCGACATCGACGCCCACCAGCCGCGCGTATTCCTCGGCGGCCGGCAGCCCGTTGATCTCGCGCACCACGCGCCGTTCGGTATCCGCTTCGGTCACCACCAGCCGTTCGTTCAGCGAGACGAAATGCTGGGTCTTGAAAAGGCGGAACGGCAATTCGGTCGACATCAGCACCAGGACCGCGCTGTCGTCATGGAACGCGCCCTCGTGGAATACCTGCGTCTTCTCGAATTTCAGATCATCGCCCGCGGAGCCGCCGAACAGCGCGATATCGCGCAACGCCGCCTGCAGCGTCCGTGTCACCGGCTCCTCGCGAATCGATAGTCCGTCGATAAGCAGCAGCCCGAAGCTGTTGCGCCCGTCGGCGTGCGGCGCGTGCGCTTCGAGCCCGCGCCGCAGGTCCTGGGCGAAGCCCTGGCCGCGCGCCATGGTGAACTGCTGGAGCTCGGCCAGGCGCCCGCTCACGGCAGAACATGTCCCGCCCGGGAAGCTCGCGCCGGCCAGTGTGCTGCCCCGATAGCCGACCGGTCCGATCTCGCCGGCGGTGGTACATCCCACGACCGGCGTGTCGCCGAACAGGGCGTTCATTTCCTCGGCCAGCGCATCGAGGTCGTAGGCACTGGAGCAGAAGAACAGCACCAGCGCGGTGTCCGCCCCGCCAACGCCGGCGTGGAACTCGCGAACCGCGGCCCTGGCGTCGACGGCACACGACTGCATGCTCCGAATCTGGCCCACGGCCTCCCCCTGGAAGTTGTCGATCGATGTGGCACGCCGGCGCGGGTCGCGCCAGCCTGGCGACCGAGAGATTAACACCAACCGGCGCGCACGACGCGGCGCGCACCGCGCTGAGTCGACACCTCCGTGAAATAGGAACGGATTCGTCGTTGCA
>Ga0214472_10003753_pt1 | contig 16046 bp, 17 predicted proteins | sample RVTome_6_FD_207662 | JGI IMG/M metagenome (GOLD analysis project Ga0214472, IMG submission 207662) | Soil microbial communities from uranium-contaminated site in the Upper Colorado River Basin, Wyoming, United States - RVT140D175 | ecosystem: Environmental > Terrestrial > Soil > Contaminated >... | reverse complement strand
GATCGAAAAGGACATCGCCGACAAACACTAGTCAGGCCGACGGCCGCAACGGCAGAGCGTGCGATTCGTCGCGATGCAGCATGCCGGCGAGAATGATCCTTTGCGTGGTCACGCCATCGACACGTGGCGTGCGCAGGGACTCAATCGCGACCCGTCGCGCGGCGTTTCATTGCCGTCAATCTGAAAAATTCCGGCCTTGCAGCGCAGCCCGGGCTTCTCAGCCAGCGTTCCGCCTTGCCCGGGTTGAATTCGTCGCGTTGGGTTCTTCCTCATGGATTCCCTTCCGCGGCCCGATGGCCGCCGTCGCGACGAACTTCGCCCCATCGCCTTCGAACCGGACATCGCCCCCCATGCGCAGGGTTCCGTCCTGGTCAGTTTCGGGCACACCCGGGTGATCTGCGCGGCGATGCTCGAGCCCAAGGTGCCGGGCTGGATGCGGCAGCAGGGCGTAAAGGGGGGCTGGCTCACGGCGGAGTATTCGTTGCTCCCCTACTCCACTCTGGAGCGCAAGCCACGCGATATTTCCCGCGGCCGGCTTGACGGGCGCACGGTCGAGATCCAGCGACTCATCGGCCGGTCGATCCGTGCCGTTCTCGACTTGAAGAAGCTCGGCGAGAACACGCTCTGGATCGATTGCGACGTGCTCCAGGCCGACGGGGGCACACGCACCGCCGCGATCACCGGCGCGTATCTAGCGGCCCGCATGGCGGTCCAGCGGCTGATCGACGCGAAAGCGATCCCCGAGAATCCGTTCAGCGATTCGGTCGCCGCCGTCAGCGTCGGTGTCTGGGCCGACATGGAACTGGTCGACCTCGCCTACGTTGAGGACAAGGATGCGGAAGTGGACTTCAATATTGTGATGACCGGCGCCGGGCGCTTCGTGGAGGTTCAGGGCGCCGGGGAAGAGACTACATTCACTGGCGATCAGCTCCAACGGCTGGTCGACCTCGGCAGTCGGGCGATCCGCCGGCTCGGCTCGCTCCAGGACGCGTTTCTCGCGAAACACCTGGCCACTTTGCGCCCGCTTCCGACAACTGCCCAGGCCTGAAACGGCTTCGCATTTGCCCATTCACTTTTCGCATTCTAGACCCAACAACCATCCATGAACATCCACGAATATCAGGCAAAGGCGCTCTTTGAGAAGTTTGGCGTCCCCTGCCCCAAAGGAGTCGCGGTTCAGAAAGGCGACGAGTTCGCCAATGCCCTGAGCCTCATCAGCACGCCCTGCGTTGTAAAGGCGCAGATCCACGCGGGAGGCCGGGGCAAAGGTACCTTTACCGACGGCTTCAAGGGCGGGGTGAAATTCGCCAAGAGCCGCGACGAGGCCGTGCAATACGGCAACGCCATGCTCGGCAACACGCTCGTCACCAAGCAGACCGGGCCGGCCGGCCGCATGGTGCACACCCTCTACTTCTCCGAGGCGTGCGATATCGAGAAGGAGTATTATCTCGCGATCCTTCTCGACCGCGCCAGCTCCCGCCCCGTGATCGTGGCCTCGACCGAGGGCGGCGTGGATATCGAGACGGTCGCCGAAGAAACGCCCGAGAAGATTACGAAAGTCGTCATCGATCCGGCCGTCGGCCTTCAAGGATTCCAGTCGCGCCAGGTCGCGTTCGGCCTCGGCTTCACGGGCGACGTGTTCAAGCAGGCGGTCAGGCTGCTCGACCGGCTCTACGCACTCTTCTGGGAACTCGATGCCTCCATGGTCGAGGTCAACCCGCTCATCACGACCAAGGACGGAAAACTGCTCGCCCTCGATGCAAAGGTGAGCTTCGACGACAACTCCCTCTTCCGGCATCCCGAGATCGTGGCGCTGCGGGACCTCAACGAAGAGGACTCGAAGGAGATCGAGGCGTCGAAGCACGCGCTCAGCTACATCGCTCTGGATGGGAACATCGCCTGTCTCGTGAATGGCGCCGGCCTCGCGATGGCCACGATGGACATCATCAAGCACTTCGGCGGCGAGCCGGCCAACTTTCTCGATGTCGGGGGCGGTGCCTCCAAGGATCAGGTGGAGGCGGCCTTCAAGATCATTCTCACGGATCCCAACGTGAAAGGCATTCTCGTGAACATCTTTGGCGGCATCATGGATTGCAACGTGATCGCCCACGGCGTGGTCGCAGCCGTTCGCGATATCGGTCTCAAGATCCCCCTCGTCGTCCGCCTCGAGGGCAACAACGTCGAAGCTGGAAAAAAGACGCTCGCCGAATCCGGTCTCGCCATCACCAGCGGCGATTCCATGGCCGACGCCGCTCAAAAGATCGTCAAACTCGTCTCCTGAGCCACGTCAGTCGGTCATGATGGAGGACGCCGGCTTGCCGCTGCTTCGGTCGAACGACCCGCACGGCAGCGACGTCACCCTTCCCTCGAAACCAATCACCCCCTCCTGATCATAAATTTCCCATGGCCATCTTCGTCAAAGAAGACACTCGCATCGTCATCCAGGGCATCACCGGCAGTTTCGGTTCCCGCCACACCCAGCTCTCCATCGATTACGGCTCACAGGTCGTCGCCGGGGTCACGCCCGGCAAAGGCGGCCAGTTCTTCGAACACGACGGCAAGAAGGTTCCGATCTTCGATACCGTCGCCGATGCCGTGAAGCAGACCGGCGCGCAGGCCTCGGCCGTGTTCGTGCCTCCTCCGTTCGCCGCTGACGCCATCCTCGAGGGCGTCGATGCCGGCATCGCTCTCGTCGTCGCCATCACCGAAGGCATCCCGGTTCGCGACATGGTTCGCGTAAAGCGCGCCATGGCCGGCTGCAAATCCCGGCTCATCGGCCCGAATTGTCCCGGGGTTGTCACTCCCGGCACCGGTGCGAACTCCACGGGCGGCTGCCGCATCGGCATTGCCCCGGGATACATCCATCGCAAGGGAAGCGTCGGCATCGTCTCGCGTTCAGGCACGCTGACTTACGAAGCCGTCTGGCAGATCACCTCGCGCGATCTCGGGCAGTCGACGTGCGTCGGCATCGGAGGCGACCCGGTCAACGGCACCTCGCACCTCGATGTGATCAAGGCCTTCAACGATGATCCAGAGACCGAGGCGATCATCATGATCGGAGAGATCGGAGGCACGGCGGAAGTCGAGGCGGCACGATGGATCAAGGCGAATTGCAAGAAACCCGTCGCCGGTTTTATTGCGGGCGCCACGGCTCCGGCGGGGCGGCGCATGGGACACGCGGGCGCGATCGTCGGAGGAGCCGAGGATACGGCCGCCGCGAAGATCAAGGTCTTCAAGGAATGCGGCATCTCCGTGGCCGTCACGCCATCCGACATGGCCGAAGCGCTCTTGTGGGTCTGGAAGGGCAAGAAATAGCCGGCGGGATTGATTCCTTTTTCACGGGCCGCGCACCTGCTGCGTGGCCTTTTTTCATCGCAAGATCTGCCGGAGGCCTCGATCAAGAATCCTTGATCAATGTGAGGAACAATTCCTTACAACCGGCGGCGATTCCGTCCTTTTATTCGCATCCGATGCTGTCGCCCTCTTGCCACCAGCGACAAGAATCACACAATTCATGGCATGGAAGGCGCTCAGTATGATGACCAGCCATCCGATTGTTACCTCACTCATGAATCACTCCACGAAGCAAGCATCCTGCACGCGCCACTCCAGACAAGAGGGCCGCCGGATGCGCGTGGACTTTAAACGACAGTAAAGACCCGGTCTTCCCGCTGCTGCCTGTCGCAGGCGTCAGATCCGGAAGTTTCCAAGGCTTTTCAAAGGAGCCATCAGCATGTCCCATTTCCAGCACCGAATTCGCCCCCGTTTCGACAAATCCGAGCCCGCCATCGACGGCTATTTTCGTCCCCGTTTCGAGTGGCACGACCTCGGAAGCGCGATCGAAATCGAGGTGTTCGTGCCGGATGTGGATGTGAGCGGTGTGGAAATGGTCGTCGAAGGCAGCGACCTTCTGGTGACGGCCCGGCGGCAGACTCCGGTCCTGACCAATTGGCAACCGGCAAACCTTCCCGCCTTGCGCCTCGATTACCGGCTGCGCGTGCCGCTGCCTTACGATGTGAACCCGCGCCAGGTGCGCGCCACCCTCGATCACGGAGTGCTGACGGTTCACCTTGCCAAGAGCGCCGGTCGCTCCGCCAACCGAATCGACGCGGCTTGATTCCGCGACGGCGGCACGTTCGGGGATTGTAGCCGCGGGCCGGCCCCCGGCATGCTCGCCGGACCGTGGGTGTCCTCGATTCGCTGTTACCCATCTTTCTGATCATCGGGCTCGGGGCCGTGCTCACATCGCGCGGATTTCTCACGCCTGAGTTTTTGAAGAACCTCAACCGGCTCGCCTACTACATTGGCATGCCGGGTCTGTTGTTCGTGAGCGTGAGCACGGCAACGCTGCAGGGCATCCGGCCGATTTGCGTCTCCACTGTAATTCTCGGCGCCTCGTTCGGGGCTTTGATCGCGGGATACGTCTTCGCGCGAATGCTGCGACTTCCCGGCGCCTCGACCGGGACTTTCGTCCAGTCCTGTTTTCGCAGCAACCTCGCATTCGTCGGACTCCCGCTCGTGCTGCACATCTTCAACCAGCCCGGCGCGCCTGCCACCCCGGAGGAGATCATACCGACGGTCGCTGTTGCCATCGCGCCAATCATGATCTGTTACAACATTCTCGCAGTCATCGTCCTCGTTTCCAGCCACCAAAGAATCAATTCCCAGAGCATGCAGATGATGATCCTGCAGATCGTGACGAATCCACTCGTAATTGCGGTCGCGGCGGGACTTCTGGCGGCGACTTTTTCGCTGCGCCTTCCAGGTCCTATCGAATCGACGGTGAAATCCGTTGGTGGCCTGGCCATCCCGGCCGCCCTGCTGGGTGTCGGGGGCACCATCGTCCAGGCGCCGTTGCGCGCACAACTCAAACCGGCGCTGGCCGCCGCCCTTACCAAGGTCGCCCTCATGCCGCTCGTCGGGCTTGCGTTTGCCAGGCTCCTGCACCTCCCGCTCCTTGACGCCGCAATTGCGTGCATGCTTTGTGCGACTCCCACCGCCGCCGCGTCGTTCATCATGTCGATGCAGTTGCGCGGCGATCCCGCGATTGCCTCAAGTTCGATTGCCCTGAGCACCCTGCTCTCCGTGGTTCCCATGGCCGCGGCGCTGCACTTCCTCCCAACGGGGTGACGGCGCCATTTCGCCCAAATGCAGGCCGAATCCGAACCCAAGTCGTCCGCCCGCGAGGTGCCCTGTCGCAAGCTGTTGCTCTGGGACATTGATGGGACCCTCTTCTTTGGGGACCGGGTCGGCCATCACGCGCTGATCATCGCGCTTCGCCGGTGCTTTCATATTCACGGTGCAGTCCAGGAAGTCGATTCCGCCGGCCGCACCGAGCACCACATTGCCCGGCACATCCTTCAGGCCAACGGCATCGAGCCAACGGACGATGCCGTCCATGCCTTCCTCGAAGCCTACGTGGACGCGCTGGAGCAGGAACTGCCCGCCCGCCGGACACGACTTCTGCCCGGCGTGATCGCAGCCCTCGAGGCGGTGGCGGCGCGCGCCGATCTAGCCCAGGGGCTGCTCACGGGCAATCTCCTGCGCTGCGCCCGCCTCAAGCTCGAACGGTTCGACACCTGGCGCTTCTTCCCCTTCGGCGCGTTCGGTGAGGACAGTGTCGATCGCAACGAACTGGGGCCGCACGCCCTCCGGCGCGCGATTGATCACCACCAGCATCCCTTCGTCGCCGCTCGCACGTTCATCATTGGCGATACCCCGCACGACATCGCCTGCGGCAAGGCGATCGGCGCAATGACAATCGCGGTCGCGACAGGTCAGCATCGCCATGCCGAACTCGCCGCCCTGGATCCCACCGCTGTCATTGACGACCTTGCGGACACTGCTGCCTTCATGCGATTGATTGACAGTCTCCCGGCCGCTGCCGGCCGCATCTGACGGGTTTGTTTCCTGCCGAACAATAGAACCTGCCGGAACGAAAAGTGCAGCTCTCCAGAAAACCAAGCAGGTGGACTGCGCGGTCGCTTCGACGCCCGCGCGCCCTGTTTCTTCTTTGCCTTGGGGGCGCCGCAGGTGCATGCGGTTTGCTCATGCCCGGTTGCGCCTCATTCGGACCGCCCTCGCCTGAGAAGGCCTTCGCAGGGCGACAGGAACCGAGGCGAAGCGCTTATGCCATCTCGGGTGACCGGAAGATAGCGACTGCCGAATCGGGCGACACAAACAAGCCGCTCGTCCTCTTTGTTCACGGCTCGCCCGGCGTCTGGAATGATTTCGCCCTGGTGATGGCCGATGCGGACCTCGCCCGGCGGGCGCTGCTGGTATCGGTCGACCGCCCCGGCTGGGGCGGTTCCGCCGAAGGCGGCCTCGAGGTCTCGCTCCCCGCGCAGGCGCGAGCGCTGAAGGCCGTGCTTGATGCACACGCGCAAAACCTTCCCGCCATCGTCGTCGGTCATTCGTACGGGGCGCCCGTCGCGGCACGACTTGCGATGGATGCGCCGCAGCATGTCGGAACGCTTGTCATCGTCGCCGGATCGATCGACCCCGACCTTGAAAGGACGACATGGTTTCAGGCCATGGGGCGCTGGTCTGGCATCCGCTGGATGGTCCCGGGCATGTTCAAACGTGCCGATGCCGAGATCATACCCTTGAAAAAGGAGCTCGAGAAAATGCTGCCCGCTTGGGCCGGCCTGCGCATGTCGGTGACCGTGATACATGGCGACTCGGATGCTCTCGTTCCGCCAGAGAACGTCGATTTTGCGCTACGCGCGCTCACGAACGCATCGCTCGTGGTGAAACGCATTCCCAAACAAGGACACCTCATTCCCTGGCAACGACCCGGGGTCATCGTGGATGCGATCCATGCAGCCCTCGACGAAGCGACCGCCGGGCCAGACGCGCCGCGGATCACGAACTTTCCACCCGGCAAGCAGACCGCACATGCTCATCCGACAGACGGCTCGGCCCCATGAAGCCAAAAATGACGGAGTCGACGCCGGCCTTCATCTCGCGGTCGAATGTGCTCGACACCAGCTATTGCGTCTACGTTTCCGCCCCCGAAACGAGACGGAATCCGGGCCCATGGCCCGTGGTCCTCATCGCGGACGGCGATTATTTCTTCGACGTGGCGGTTGCGTCCGTGAGTGAGCTGCGGGCGCGGAACGAGATTCCTCCGGTCGTTGTCGCAGGAATCGGCTACGGCCAGCCTTTCGGAAGCACTCGGAACCGCCGGGGCCGCGACTACACGCCGACGGCGGCCGAATCCGAACCGGAGAGCGGTGGGGCCGTGAGGTTTCTCGAACATCTCACGCTCTCGCTTGTGCCGGAACTTGCCCGTCGGTATCCCCTGCGCGCGAATGATCGCATCCTGGCGGGTCACTCGCTCGGTGGGCTGCTTGCGCTGGCCGCATTATTTCAACCGCAGCCGTTTTTTCCCAGATTCCTGGTTGGCGCTCCGTCCATCTGGTGGGACGAACGGTGCCTTCTCGGGATCGCCGGCGAGTTGCGAGATCGACAGTCGACTCTGCCCGCCAAACTGTTCATCGGCGTCGGCGAAGACGAAACGCCATCGATGACCGGCGACCTTGACCTGCTCCGGCAGACGCTCGCCGCGCGTCCGTTCGATGGACTCCAGATCATCTCACAGACCTTTCCCGGGCGAAATCACTACAATGTCCTTCCTGAGCTCTTTCAGCATGGCTTGCGTGCCCTCCTCCCCGGCCCGGCCTCCTGAAGTCGGACGACTCGCCGGTTCAGCGCGCAGGCAGGCAGGTTTTCCTGGCGAATCCAGCGAGTCAAGACGGGGGTGGCCAAGTCCGCCATTTACAGCACCGGAGGTCGCGATCACGCTTTCCAACCTTCTTGATCCCCATGGAACCGAAACCATCCGTCGCCATCTCATCGGACCACGCCGGCTTTGCCTACAAGACCGCCATCATCGAGCACCTGCGCAAACATGGATACACCGTGAAGGACTTCGGCACCCACAGCGCCGAGTCGTGCGACTATCCCGTCTTCATCCGCCCATGCGCCGAGGCCGTGGCGAGGGGTGAGCAGCGTTTCGGAATCGTCCTCGGCGGCTCTGGAAATGGCGAGGCGATCGTCGCCAACAAGGTCCGCGGCATCCGCTGCGCGCTCGTCTTCAGCGAAGATACGGCGCGCTGGGGCCGCGGCCACAACGACGCCAACTGCATGGCGATCGGCGAGCGCACGCTCACCATCGAACAGGCGCTCCGATGCGTGGACATTTTCTTGACGGCTGCCTTCGAAGGAGGCCGGCACCAGAAGCGCGTCGCGCAGATCGAGCCTTCCTGAACAAATGCCGTCCCGGAATGGGCGCAATGCGCGCGCCCCGCGAGGTGACGATTCGCGGCGCTGGTGGCCGCGTGAAAAGCGCGCAGCGCGGTTGAAACACGACGGCAAGATGCGACGATCTGGAACTACAATGAAGATCACTTACCTCGCCCATTCCTGCATCCACATCGAGACCGGCAAGCACAAGCTCCTCATTGACCCGTTCATTTCGGGAAATGCGCTCGCGCCCGTCAAAGCGAACGACATCGACTGCAACTACATCCTGCTCACCCACGGACACGACGATCATGTCGGGGATGCGGCCGACATTGCCCGGCGGACGGGCGCGACAATCATAGCCAACTACGAAATCGCCACCTACTTCGGCGCACACGGTCTCGCGACGCACGGCATGTATCACGGCGGGAAATGGGACTTCCCATTTGGGCGCGTGAAGATGGTCATCGCGCACCATGGTTCGGGATACTCGGACGGAAACGGGCCCCTCATCTACATGGGCAATCCCGCGGGATTCGTCCTTACACTTGAAGGCCGGAACATCTACCACGCCGGCGACACCTGCGTCTTTCTCGACATGGAGTTGATTGCCCGGATGAACCCGCTGGAACTCGCATTCCTGCCGATCGGCGACAACTTCACCATGGGCCTCGAGGAGGCCACCGAGGCGCTCCGGCTGCTTCGCCCGAAGAAGGTCGTCCCGGTGCACTACGACACGTGGGATCTGATCAAGGCCGACACCGCCGCCTTTGCCGCGTCCGCGGCTTACCTCAACGTTGAGGCCGCGGTCATGAAGCCGGGGCAGGTCATCGAAATCTAAAACCGGCCTGACGGGCGCCGGGCGCCGCCATGGGTTGCCGAATCTCTTTTTTTCTCGTTTACGTTTCGGGCCGGGAGTTTCCTTGGCTCTCCGCAGTTTCATGACGTTCCCCACCCCTCCCGAACACCTTCACCATCGCAATCTTCGCACCGCCGACCTCGACGACATCGAGGCTGCGCTGCTGGTGTGTTACGGCTGGATGGACCTGTCGTGCACCACCGACAACCGGATCCTGGAACTCTTCCGGCAGGGCCGCATCAAGGGCACGGTGACCGGTGGCCAGGGCAATGAAAGCCTCGCCGCCTCGGTCGGCCTGCTCCTCGATAAATCGATCGACGTCGTCTCCTGGACGCACCGCGCGCTCTGCGGGCACCTCCTCTGGAGCGGCCATCTCGGCGAGCATCTCTGCCAGTACCTGGCCAACTCCGGCAGCCCGACGAAGGGCCGCGAGGGCAATGTGCACCACGGCGATCCATCCAATCGCAGCTACCCGATGATCAGCCATCTCGGCGCGATGCTTTCCAATGTCGTCGGCGGGACGGACTCGCAGCGTCGCAAGGGACATCCCGCCATCGGAGTCACCTTCTTTGGCGATGGCGGCAGCAGCACCGGCGACATCCATGAGACGCTCAACCTTGCGAGCGTGCTGAACCTCCCGGTGGTCTTCATCATCGAGAACAATAAATACGCCTACTCGACGCCGACGAAGGAACAGTATGCGGGCGAGTCGCTGGTGACGCGTGCCGCCGGTTACGACATGGAGGGGATCGAGATCGACGCCTGCGACACCGAGCAGACGCTGCGGATGGTGGCCGGCGCTTTCGACAAGGTGCGTGCGACCCGGCGTCCAATCCTGATCGAGGCGCACACGCTGCGCCTGCGCGGACATGCCGCCTACGACACCTGCGACTATCTGCCGGAGGGCCTGCTCGAGAACTGGCTCGACGCCGACGGGTTGCCGAGGCTTCGCGAGCGCCTGCTGGCGGCCGGGCACGAGAAACGGCTCAAGGCCATCGAGGACTCAAACAAGTCGTTCCTCGAGGAAACGCTTGCCGTCGCATTCCAGCATCCAGGAATCACGCCCGACGATTTTGCGACAGACGTGTTCGCTTCCTCCAGGCTCGAGGTCGACTGGCAGCCTCCCGCGCCTCCCGAAAAACTCACGATGGCCCAGGCCCTGCAGCGGGCGCATTTGAAGATCATGACGGAACGGCCTGAATCGCTGGTGATGGGTCAGGACATTGCCGACTACGGCGGACCTTTCAAGGTCACCGAAGATCTTCTCGAGAAGTTCGGCCGGTCCCGAGTCTTGAACACGCCGCTCGCCGAATCAGCGATGGTGGGCTATGCCACCGGCCTCGCGCTCAACGGTCACCGCCCCATCGTCGAATTCCAATTCGCCGACTTCGCGACGGAGGCAACAACGCAGATCCTTCTCAACGCCGGCACTTACCACTTCCGCTCCGGGGCGAAGGTGCCGCTCGTCCTCCGCTTCCCGTGCGGCGGCGGGCTGACGTTTGGCTCCTTTCACTCGCAGGATCTCGAGGCCATCTACCTGCACACGCCGGGATTGAAACTGCTCTATCCAAGCACGCCGCAGGACGGCTATAATGCCATGTTCGCCGCCTTCGAGGATGACAACCCGGTGCTCATCTTCGAACACAAGCGCCTCTACCGGCTGCTCAAGGAGGATGTCGCGTTCGATCCCGATTACCGCTCCGTGTGGCATCCGCGAATGGTGCGCGTAGGTTCGCACGGCACGATCGTGAGTTATGGCGAAATGATGCACCTGGCGGCCGAGGCAGCCGACTATCTCGCGACCGAGTACGAATACACCTTCGACGTGATCGATCTGCGCGCACTTGCGCCGCTCGATCTCGAGCCCGTGCGCGCATCTGTCGCTCGCACGCACCGGTTGTGTGTGATCCACGAAGGCCGGCTCACCTGCGGGTTTGGAGCCGAACTCGTCGCGCGCATCACCGGAGAAATGTTTCACGAACTCGATGCCGCGCCGCTGCGCATTGCCTCGCTGGATTCCCCGGTCCCCTTCGCCCCCGAACTCGAGGCGGTCTATCGGCCGTCGCGCGAGCGCGTCATCGAGGCCCTCATCAACTGGTTCGAATGAACGCAACCGCAGGCTCGAACCGCCCTTCGATCGACGACACGCGGTGGGCTCGCATCAGGCTCTTCGCCATGGATGTCGATGGCATCCTCACGGATGGCACCGTGCTGATATCTTCTGATGGTTCGGAAGCGAAGGCATTCTCGGTCCTCGATGGTCTGGGTCTCGCGCGCCTCCGGGATGCCGGCCTCCTGCTCGCCTGGATCTCGGGTCGGCACTCCGGTGCGACCACCAGGCGCGCAGAAGAACTCGGAATTCGTCACCTCAAGCAGGGCCGGAAGGACAAGGCTGTTGCGCTGCAGGAACTAATGGAGCAGCTCGGCCTCGAGGCGGACCAGGTCTGTTACATGGGAGACGATGACATCGACGAACCGGCACTGCGCTTCGCCGGCATCGGCGTGACGGTTCCCACCGCAATGCCGGATGCCATGAGCGCGGCCGACTACGTCACTACACTGCCCGCAGGCCGCGGCGCCGTGCGCGAGATATGCAATCACATGTTGCGAGCCCGAAAGCTCGTGGGACAGTCGAAGCAGACATGAAGTCGAAGTTCACGCTCCTTCTGCTGGGAGTCGGCGCCGTGGCGGCGTCGGCCCAGTTCGTGTCCAAGGAACCGATCATCAATTTCCGCCTTCCGATGTTCAACGATGACGGTTACAAGACCTGGGAAGTACGGGGCAGTGAAGGGCGCTACCTCGAAGAAAATCGCATCGAAATCACCTCGCTGGATCTTCGAATTCTCTCCGGCGACGAAGCTGGCACGCTCCAGACGGAGATTACCAGCCCGCTCGCCATCGTGCACCCGAAGGATCGCACCGTTGCGGGCCCCGGCCCGATTCGCGCCGACGGGCAGGGCTTCGAGTTGTATGGCGAAGACTGGCTCTATGAGCATGATACCAAGACCGTCACCGTGCGCCGGTCCGTCGTGCTCACGCTCGATGGCAACGTGGGAGATATTCTGAAATGATTACCTTGCTTCGAATCACCGCCGTCATCGCGCTGCCTGTCATCGCAGGCGGCAGGCCAGCGGCAGCCCAGGCCGGCGCTGTTGAGCCGCAGAGCACGATAATCACCAGCGAAGGTCCGCTGCAGATGCGCAATGATGGAGTGGAAGCGTATTTCGTGATGACCGACAATGTCCGCCTCGTCGGCACCAACCTCGAAGTGACCTGCGACAAGCTCGAGGTGTTTGCCGATACCAAGGAGGAAGCAAAGGAGGGAAAGGGACTTGGAGGCATCAGCGGTATCCGCCGCATCCTCGCGACCGGCAACGTGGTCGTCATGCAGGAGGGACGCAGGGCCACGGCCGGACGCGCCGAGGTGATGCCGCAAGAGGATCGAATAGAGCTGACGGAAAGCCCCATCGTAACCGACCCGCAGGGCAGCGTCGAAGGCTCGAAAATCGAGATATTCAGGGGTGAGCGCAATGCAGTCGTGCACGACCCGCGGCTGCTCTTGCGTGCCCTGCCCAACCTCGGCTTCCCGCGCCCGCCCGGCGATGAAAGCAACCCGTCCAGTCCCGCAGCGCCAGCGCCTGCGCCTGAGGCCGGAGCGGAGAAACCGGAGGCAACGAGCCCGTGAACGAAGCGTCCCCAGCACCGACCGAGACCGCCTTAGCGGATATTGCACCGGTCGTCACGATCCAGACAAAGGAACTGGCAAAGACCTATTCCAAGCGGCCGGTCGTAAAGGGCGTCAATCTAAAGGTCGCGGCCGGCGAAGTGGTCGGCCTGCTCGGTCCGAATGGCGCGGGGAAAACGACGACATTCTACATGATCGTGGGTCTGGTCCCGGTGACCTCCGGCGATGTGTTTCTCAGTGATCGTCCCATCACCCGAATGCGCATGCACCAGCGCGCTCGCATGGGGCTCGGTTACCTGCCTCAGGAGGCCAGCATCTTCCGCAAGCTCACCGTCGAGGAAAACATCCGCGCGGTCGCGGAAACGCTCTCAATCGGTCGCCGCGAGCGCGACGATCTCATTTCCCGCCAACTTGACGAGTTGGGCCTCTCGCATCTCGCGAAGCAAAAGGCCTACACGCTCTCCGGCGGGGAACGCCGGCGCCTCGAGATTTCACGCGCCCTGGTCACAAATCCCGCATTCCTCCTCATGGATGAGCCCTTCAGCGGCGTCGACCCCATCTCGGTCGCCGAGGTGCAGCGCATCGTGCTTTCGCTCAAGGCCCGCGGCATCGGAATCCTCATCACCGACCATAATGTCCGCGAGACGCTGCGCATCGTCGACCGCGCCTACCTCATCCACGACGGCCGCGTATTGTCCGAAGGAACCAGCGACTTCCTCATCAACGACGCCCAGAGCCGGAAGTTCTACCTCGGCGAGAACTTCAATCTTTAGCGCGCCGGCCCACCGCACCGACCTTCCCCAATTGCCACCCACATGCCCACCCCATCCAAGCGTCGGCAGCATCCGGGAATCACCGTCGACCACTTTTACAGCACCTACCGCGAGAAGCTCAGGCTCGAACTCGTGGCCGGTGAGAAGGGCCTGCGCCGCGTGATTCGCGAGGGAAGCGTCAATCGTCTGGCCCTCGCCCTGAGCGGATTCTTTCACTACTTCGCCAACAAGCGCCTGCAGGTGATGGGCGCGGCGGAAATGAACTACCTCAAGACGCTGTCTGCCAGCCGTCAGGAGTTCATCTTTTCCGAACTGGCCCGGCGTCGCATTCCCTGCCTCGTGCTCTCGCGCAACTACCACGGCACTCCCGCCATGCTGCGCGTCGCCGAGCGGACCAACCTCACCGTGTTTCGCACGCCGATGATCACGATGAACTTCATCAACGCGGCGACCTTGTGCATCGACAACGAGTTCGCCCCGTCCTCCACCGAACACGGGACGATGATGGACATCAAGGGGATCGGTGTTCTCATCCGTGGAGACAGTGGCGTGGGCAAGAGCGAGTGCGCCCTCGCGCTGGTCGAGCGAGGGCACAGCCTCGTGGCCGATGACCTCACGCGCATCAAGCTGCTCGACGAACGCGAGCTCATCGCGTCGAGCCCGGAATTGAATCGCGGGCACATGGAGTGTCGCGGCATCGGCATCATCAACGTGGGCGAAATGTTCGGCATCCGCTCCGTGCGCCGGGAGAAGCGCATCGACATGGTCGTCACACTGCGGGAGTTCACGTCCGAAGTGGTCGAAGAGCGCACAGGACTCGATGAGGCCTTCTTCGACATCCTCGGCATCCGTCTCGCGCACATCGAACTTTTTGTCCGACCGGGTCGCGACATTGCGCGTTTGGTGGAAGTTGCCGCGCTTGTTCAGGCGTTGAAAAAAATGGGCCACGATCCGGCTAAAGAGTTCAACGACCGGCTCATCGCCTACATGGCGGAACAGGGAAGATGAGCCGAAGTTACGCGTTACGAACGCGTTGAATCGTTGCTAATGACGCCTTTCCATACCTCCCCGCAAACCTCGTTTCTGCGCGACAAATGAGCAGAAAAAGTTGTCCTCAAGTGGGTGTGAACAAGTTGTCGAAAAGTTCGCCTTGAAAAGCCCTGTTGCATGTTTGTTACTCACCCACCCTTTCACTCACTCTCGTGCTTTAAGGACTGCGTTCTTTGTCGCTTCTCGGCCCCCATGTCCGACGGCTCTCGACTTCCGAGTTAACCTATTATCCATCAGCGACTTTCGTCCTTCGACCCAGGAAGGCACCACATGTCGCCGATGCAGTCCAATTTTCCCGCTCGTTTGGGAGGCGTCACAGTGGTCACCGAGTTGCCGCAAAGCGCATATGCCGGCCTTTGTGAATAAGAGGACGTTTGCCGCTGTCATCGCATGTCCACCAGTGTCGCCATCACCAACCTCTGGGATACCGTCAAAGCGGAACTGTCTGCCGCTTTGCCGCAGGATATCTATGAGATGTGGTTCAAGTCCATCTTGTGCCGCAAAGCCGACACGAACTCGATCACCCTTGGGGCGCCGACGGACTTCGCTGCGATCTGGATCAACGACAACTACCTTGACGTGATCACGCAAAAGCTCCGCGTCGTAAGCGGCCGCAGCTTCAAGGTCGCAATCGAGTCCTACGGTCGCGAAGATGAATCTCCCAAATCCAATGGACAGGCTCCGTCCCGCACGCGTGGAGGACCCCGGCGGGTGAACGTCGAAGAGCGTCTTCAGGGCGCCGCGCTCCTCAATCAACGCAACACTTTTGAAACATTCGTCATCGGCTCGAACAGCCAGCTTGCCCACGCCGCCGCGCTCGCCGTCGCGCAATCACCCGCACAGGCCTACAATCCCCTTTTCCTTTACGGCGAAACAGGGCTGGGAAAGACGCACCTCATGCACGCGGTGGGGCATCACGTCATCAGGACCAGCTCGCACTCGCGCGTTGCCTATCTCTCGTCGGAGAAATTCACCAACGAGTTCATTCAGGCCCTTCAGGAAAACGCTCTCACGCGCTTTCGACAGCGTTACCGCAACGTCGACATCCTCCTGATCGACGACGTCCAGTTCCTCGGCGGCAAGGAGCGGATCCAGGAGGAGTTCTTCCACACCTTCAACGACCTCTTCGAGTCCGGTAAGCAGATCTTTCTCTCGAGCGATCGTCCCGCCAGCGAAATTTCCAAGCTCGAGTCGCGCCTCGTCTCCCGGTTCCAGTGGGGCCTCATGGTGGACATCCAGCCGCCCGATTACGAGACGCGGCTCGCCATCCTTCGCTCGAAGGCCGCGAACATGAAGATCAACCTCCCTCCGGAGGTGCTCGCCTTTGTCGCGGAAAAGATCGTGCGAAACATCCGCAGGCTCGAAGGCGCGCTCCTCAAGGTCGCAAGTTTTTCGGCGCTCACCGGCCGCTCGATCGATGTGGCGGGCGCGG
>Ga0214472_10003752_pt1 | contig 16048 bp, 11 predicted proteins | sample RVTome_6_FD_207662 | JGI IMG/M metagenome (GOLD analysis project Ga0214472, IMG submission 207662) | Soil microbial communities from uranium-contaminated site in the Upper Colorado River Basin, Wyoming, United States - RVT140D175 | ecosystem: Environmental > Terrestrial > Soil > Contaminated >... | reverse complement strand
GGAGAACTGGCCGAGAGTTCGGTTAATTTTACGGTCAGGGCATGGGTCAATTCCGCCGATTACTGGCCTGTTCATTTTTACATGCTGGAAAATGTTTACCGGAAGTTTGCTGAGGCAGGCCTGAATATTCCGTTTCCGCAAATGGATGTGCACCTGGACAAAGAGATCGTAGTCTGACTAATTAGAGCAGGAGTTGGAAGTATTCTGCTCATGTGCCAACGAGCTGCATGGTACCGCTGAGCGCGTGTCCACTTGTACAACCGTTCGCCCAACGTGCCCCGAGTCCGATCAACATGCCGCCGAGAAATGCCACGCACAAGCGCCAGAGAACCCCATCCCCGAATCGCGCGACCCAGACTTCCGGAGTGAAGGTCAGCGTGAAATCGCCTGACAAGCCGGCTGATAAAAATGCTCCGACGAAAAGACCGATAACCAGCATCGACTCCCAGTCGATGGCGGGAACAAACCGCTGGTAGTACTCTTTTTGAAGAGTCCGTTCACCACGAAATGCTTTTTCAATCATGCCGCTGGTCTTGGCAAAGGCCGTGGAAACTCCAAGTGGATGATCCGAAAGAAGAAATGCGAACCAGCTCAGGATACCGATGCCGGCGCCCGCAACGTAAGGAGACCAGCCTTTCATTGCGAGCAGCCCGGACAGCCCTGATGCTGCATCCAGAGACTCGGCCGATTCTGCTTGAGCACAGACAGCGCCGTACAGGAGCAGTACCTGGATTGCAACGAGAGTTGAAACTCTCAGCAAATGCAGGCCGGTGGATGGAGATGTCTTTGAGAGCGTCATGCGATTCTCTCCTTTCGCAGCTTCGCATCGAAGCCTGTCAGTCGGTTCTGATACTGCAACCGACCGCCTGACAGGCGGCCATCGAGCCGAGACAGTTTTGCACATCCTCATAACCATTCTGTTTGAGGATCGAGGCAGCGATAATCGCCCGTCGTCCGCTGCCGCAGAAGGTAATGATCGGCTTGTCACGCGGTATTTCGTCAAGGCGTTCCGGCACCTCGCCGAGATACATGTGCGTGCTGCCAGGCAGTCTGCCGGCAGAGACCTCTTCCGCCTTGCGAACATCAAGGAGGATAAACTCCCGGTCTCCCTCCATCAGGCTTTTCAGGTCGCCGGCATAGATCGCCGGGATTCGGTCATAATGACGGCCGCTCACCTCCCATCCGTGCAGACCTTCATCGAGATAACTTATGATGTTTTCGTAACCGAGCCTGGTCAGGTAACGTACAGCAGGTTCCACATCGGTAAACTCATGGATGATCAGGCCGATGTCACAGTCATAGGGAATGAACCAGCCGGCATAGGCCGGAATCATATCCAGGGGGATGGCGAGACTGCCGGGGATAAAGGCTCCGGAATAAGCTTCGGGGCTGCGGGTGTCGAGTGCCAGCAGGCCGCGATCCATGTCTGACGCGAACTCATCTGCTGCGGAAGGCACAGGACGGGGCAATGCTCCCATGCGCGGCGGACCGGCCAGGTTGTACTTCTCCATTTGCTTGAAATAGGGAGGATAATAATGTTTTTCACTGGTCTTTTTCTGGATGAAATCGCTGCGATCCTTTACCTGGAGAGCCGGATTGAATTGCCGCTCGTAGCCGATCGAAGAGAATTCCCGTGAGGCCATTCCTGAACCGCAGACGGATCCGGCGCCGTGTGCAGGGTAAAGCAGGACATGGTCGCCCAACGGCAGAAGTTTCTCAAAAATGCTGTCGAACAGAAAACCTGCAACTTCTGCGGGGCGGTCTGGAAAGAAGTCGGTGCGCCCTACGTCGCCGATGAATAGAGCATCACCGGTAAACACGGCGAGCGGTTGATCGCTGAATTGCCGATCGATGAGTACCAGCGAGATGCTCTCATCGGTGTGGCCGGGTGTTTTGATAACGCGCAGGACGATATTGCCGAATTCGTAAACGTCATCTTCCCTAACTATTCGTCCGTATCCGAAAGGAAGTTCTTCACCATGATAAATAGCTGCACCAGTCAGGTCGGCAAGTTCGCAGGAGCCTATCACGAAATCTTCATTGCGATGGGTTTCGAAGATGTGCGTGATCTGCATACCCTCCCGGTCGGCGATGTCCCGATAGATGCCGCAGTCGCGTCGAGGGTCGATGACCGCGGCTTTACCGCCGTCACCGATGATGTACGATAATTGCGCCAAGCCCTCAGACCTGATTTTTTTTAATAACATGACGTTCCTCCTTGAATGTGCTCGAACAAACCTTATGAGCAGAAGGTGCAAACATCATCTGATCGGAATCCAGGCCTTTATCCTGATGTGACACTTTCTGCGTCGGATTTTTCATCGCTCACCGGCAGTTTGCCTACCTTGGAGCCAAGGACTATTGCAGCACTGATCAATACCAGATTCTTGATGATATATTGCCCTTCAAGGGTTGGAACCCAAGGTATCTGCACAAAAACTTTTTCGGGAAACAGAAATATGGGAGACATTGCACCCACCATCTGCATAAATAGCAAAAGGAGGACCACTCGCATATACTTGCCCATCAGCAGCCCTAGACCGATTGCACATTCCCAGGTCGCCAGGATTTTGATTGCCAGATCTTGCGGAATCAAACCAAACGTCATGATCTCGAATGTCTGACGCGCCAAATCCTCAGCCGGGCTTATATCGGGAAAATATTTCAAAATACCGAACCAGAAGAAGATAATTCCCAGGCTGACGCGAAGCGAGAGGATGTTGTACTGCTTCATCCAACTGCGGATCTTTTGATCTGCTCTGATGATCCTTTGCATGAAATCTTCCGACATTGAGTGCCTCCCTGAAAATTTGGTCAGCGGGCCTGACCGCAACATTCTCGTAGCAAGTATAGTCGAACTAACGGTCTTGCCAAGCTGCGAAGGACCAGCATTTTTTGTTCACGATCTCCTGAACTGCGTGATGCGCCAGCATATTGGCCCCTTGCCTTGGCAGGGTTTGATGATAGTCTGAATAGGCAGGGGCAGCCTCCGGGATGTTGTCGGAAAATTCATATTCAGGGCAAAGATGATGCCTCTTCCGCAAGCAGGGATTGCCAGGCAATCGCACGCAAGGTTGAAAGATGGGAATCTTGAGTCAGTCATACACCTTGCCAATATTACCTTTGAAAAACACCGTGGTGTTTCCCGGAATTGCTCTGCCGATCACGATCCAGAGGTCAGCATCACTCAGGGCGATCGACACCGCCCTGGCCGGCGATATGAAGAAGGTTGCAATCTTTGCGCAGAAAAATACAGCCACGGACAACCCCGGGCCGGACGACCTCTATTCTCTGGGGGTGACGGCAAGTATCACCGTGATAGCAAGAGTCGGCTCAGCATTGCAGATTATCCTCCAGGGGGTAGAGCGCATAGAAGTCGTTCATTTTGTTCCCTCCCACCCCTTTCTCAAAGCACAAGTGCACCCGCTTCCGGTTTCGCTCACACAGAATGTTGAAGCAGAAGCTCTGCAAAGAGAGGTCCTGGAGCTTGCCAGTAAATACATTGCGTTGAGCCATCCGGAAATACAGCACAACCTCCCCCTCGCCGTGTCTCCCGGCGAGGATTTCCTGCAGCTGGTCTATCCCCTGGCCAAGCTCCTTCCACTTGACCTGGACCAGGAACAGGCCCTGCTGGAAGCTTCCAGCGATAGAGAAGTCATGAAACTCCTCAGTGATTATTTCCGTCACGAAATTCAGGTTCTTGAACTGCGCAAGGAAATTTCTGATCAGGCAAAAGACAAGTTGAGTAAAGAGCAACGCAACTACTTTCTGCGTGAGCAAATCAGAACCATGCAGCAGGAGCTGGGAGAAGGGGCACCGGAAACGGAAACCAGGGAATTGAGAAAGAAGATTCAGAATCTGTCATTACCGGAGCCTGTCCAGGCTGAGGTCGAAAAAGAAATGGCCCGTCTTGAGCAGATCCCGCCATCATCTCCGGAGTACCAGGTGATGTTGTCCCACCTCGGGTTGATCCTCGACCTGCCCTGGGGCAAGGTGACAACGGACAACCTCAACTTGAAACATGCGCGTCAGATTCTTGATGAAGATCATTATGACCTGAAAGAGGTGAAGGAACGCATTATCGAACAACTTGCCGTCATGAAGCTCAACCCTCAGGCCAAGGCTCCGATCCTCTGCTTTGTCGGCCCGCCGGGTGTCGGTAAAACCTCTCTGGGACAGTCCATTGCCAAGGCTCTGGATCGAAAGTTCGAACGGTTCAGTCTTGGCGGAATGCATGACGAGGCAGAGCTGCGTGGTCACAGGCGCACCTACATCGGGGCTATGCCGGGTCGGATCATCCAGGCCATACGTCGATCCGGGGCCAGCAACCCGCTGATCATGCTCGATGAAATCGACAAGCTGGGCCATGATTTTCGAGGCGATCCGGCTTCAGCCCTGATGGAAATTCTGGATCCTGCACAAAACGATTCTTTCCGTGACAACTACCTCGATCTTCCCTTCGACCTCTCCAAGGTTTTTTTTATTACCACGGCCAACACCATCGACTCGATTCCAAAACCGTTGCTGGACAGGATGGAAACCTTGCGACTGAGCGGCTACAGCGATGAAGAGAAAATCGAGATCGCGCACCGCTATCTTTTCCCACGGCAAAGAAAGGAAGCGGGGCTTCAGGATGAGCAGCTGAAGATTCCGGATGAAACGCTGGCGACTATCATCCGACGTTACACGCGTGAAGCCGGGGTTCGGGAGCTGGAACGCATGCTTGGGCGTCTGGCACGCAAAGTAGCAGTCCATTTTGCCGAGGGCGAGACGTCCCTTGCCAGCATAAGGGCCGCCGATCTTCCTGAAATGCTCGGACCGGAGCGATTCTTTGCCGAACATATCCGTAAAAATCTGCCGCCCGGGGTTGCTACCGGGCTGGCCTGGACCGAGTCCGGTGGAGATGTCCTTTATATCGAAGCGATCGAATTTCCCGGTGGTGAAAAGTTGACGATGACCGGCCATCTGGGTGAAGTGATGAAAGAGTCGGCTATGGCGGCAAACAGCTATGTCCTTTCGCATTGCCAGGAATTCAATATAAAAAAACCCGCAGAGGCCGTGCACATTCACGTGCCGGCAGGCTCGATCCCCAAGGATGGTCCCTCGGCCGGAGTGACCATTGCAACGGCTTTGGCCTCTCTTTATTCCGGAAGATCCGTGCGCAGCGATACGGCAATGACCGGAGAAATTACCTTGAGCGGCCTGGTGCTGCCTGTCGGCGGCATCAAAGAAAAGATTCTTGCCGCCCGACGGGCAGGGATCAACCGTGTCATTCTGCCGTATGAGAATGACACGGATCTGAGTTCATTGCCGGATCAGGTGAGGACCAACATGGAATTAATCTTTGTCGAACGGATCGAAGACGTACTCGCCGCAGCTTTCCCGACGGATAGCCCATCAAAATCTGCCTGCCCATAACTTTCCGAGTTGTTTCCCTTGACGTTTTTGTTCTGTTTCCGCTTGCGGGTGAAGCTCATAAGCACTACGATAAAGAAATTTTCGGCAATTCTACTGCCTTTGCCAGCTTTCTTCGCAATAGGGCATGGCCTGATATCCTCTAAATCTCGGTTATTGTAAAAATCCTATGTGGCCAACGGTTTTTTCAAAGAACAAATTCTTCGAACGCTTACGACTCGTTATTGCACCTCTGCAACGTTCTTTCCGCATCAGTGAAAATACCTTCCTGATTATTCTGGCTGTCGTCATCGGTTTGCTCGGCGGCCTGGGAAACTACGCTTTCCGTAAAATGATCGAGTTCGTCCACTGGGCGGTTTTTGAACAGAGCGAGCAGTTGTTCGGTTATTCCATGGATGAATGGAGCCTGGCACGCCTGGCGGTGGTGTTGTGCCCGGTGGTCGGAGGGCTGCTGGTCATCCCGCTCTGGCACTGGTACGGCAAGGACCTCAAGGGGGGCTTCTCCGCTTTCCTTGAAAAAGTCAACCTGCGTGGCGCCAAGCTGGAACTGAGACCGATATTCACCCGTGGCTTCGGTTCGGCGATTACCATAGGTAGCGGTGGTTCAGCCGGTCAGGAAGGGCCTATTGCCATGATCGGCGGTGCGATCGGCTCCCAGTTCGGCCAACTTTTCAAGATGAGCGGCGATCGCCTTAAGGTTCTGGTTGCCTGCGGGGCGGCTGCCGGCGTCGCAGCCACCTTTAATGCGCCGATTGCCGGAGTCTTCTTTGCTCAGGAGATCGTCCTGCTCTCTGCTTTTGAACTCTCCAGTTTCACCTCGATCGTCATTGCCAGCGGTATGGCCACCGTCGTGTCGCGGGCCCTGCTCGGCAATCACTCGGAGATCACGGCGCCACTGTACGTGGTGCAGAGTTATTGGGAACTGATTTTATACGTGCTTCTCGGGCTGCTGATCGGTGCCTTGGCGGCACTGTTTATCGAGACCCATTTTCGCATCAAGGATCGTTTTGCCGATCTGCAGATGCCAAAGCTGGTCAAACCGGTCGTTGGCGGATTGCTGGTCGGTATGATCGGCTTTGTTTTTCCCCAGGTGTTCGGCAACGGCTACGAGTTCATTGAAACAGTTCTGATGGGTGACCAGCTCCTGCACCAATCGTCCTGGTACCTGCTCGGCACTCTGGTCGTCGTCAAGGCAGTCGCCACCTCGGTTACTCTCGGGTCGGGCCTGCCAGGCGGAGTCTTCGCCCCCTGTCTCTATCTTGGTGCCGTGATTGGCGGCTGCTTCGGTTCTATCGCCGCCATGTTCATTCCGCAGGTCCACATTGCACCCGGTGCCTACGCCCTGGTCGGTATGGGGGCGTTTCTCTCGGCGGCCACCCATTCGCCGATGACGGCAATCTTCTTGCTCTTCGAGATCACCGACAGCTATGAGGTCATCGTGCCGATCATGCTGACCTGCGTTATCGGCACGGCCGTGGCACGGCACTTCAAAAAGGACAGCCTGGAGACGGTCGAACTCTCTCGCGCCGGCATTGATCTGGAGGCGGGCAAGGAACGTAATATCATGAAGTCGCTGCAGGTCGGCGATATCATGGTTCGTGATGTGGAGACAATTCCGGAGCATATGACGCTCGGCCAGTTCGCCCGTTTTATTGAACAGACCCAGCATACGAATTTCCCACTGATCAATTCAAGGGGTGAACTGACCGGGATCATTTCCGTGCAGGATTTCATGGGGGTGGTGTTTGAACGCGACCTGATGAACCTGGTGGTGGTCAAGGAACTGGCGACGACTGATGTGATTACCGCCCACGCTGATGAGGATCTGGATCAAGCCATGCGCAAGATCGGATACCGTAATATCGAACAGCTGCCGGTCGTCGATCGTGTCAGCCATCGCAAGCTGGTCGGCATTATCTCTCGCCGCGATATCGTTGCCGCCTACAACCGAGCCCTGATGACCCGCAGCCTCGAGGAGCATTAGGCAGCGTATAGCCAAACTAACGCATCTTGCTGGTTATTTGCCGCGCCAGCTACGCTGCGATTTCAGTTGTGTAGCGACATGCAGCTGAAATCACGACTTGTCGGCACATCAATTCCCGGCGCTATTTTGCGCCATTTTTTACAAGGTATTCGCGTGGCAGAGCTGTTGGCCCAACTCAATCCGATGCAGCAACTGGCGGTTCAGCACGAGACCGGGCCACTGCTGCTGTTGGCCGGAGCCGGTTCCGGCAAGACCCGTGCACTCACGCACCGGATCGCCTGGCTGATCCAGAAGCATAAGGTCGATCCCTGGCAAATTCTGGCCGTGACCTTTACCAACAAGGCTGCCGGAGAGATGCGCGAGCGACTGGAAGGTTTGCTTGGCGATATCCGGGGGGTGTGGGTCAGTACCTTCCACTCGATGTGCGTGCGGATTCTGCGCCAGGAGATCACAGCCCTGGGTTTTGGCCGAAATTTCTCCATTTACGATGACCAGGACCAGGAACGCCTGCTCAAAACCATTTTGCAGGAACTCGGCATTGATGAGAAGGCGCTGAAGGCGAAGGCCGTTGCCGTGGCGATCGATCGCGCCAAGAACCGTGGACTGTGGCCCGACCAGCTTGATGATGGTGATAATCACAGCGAACAGATCACGCGTATCTACGCCCTTTACCAAAAACGTCTGCAACAAGCCAATGCCCTCGATTTCAGTGATCTGCTCATGCAGACCGTACGTCTTCTGGAAGAACATCCCGACGTTCTGGAAAAGTATCGGCAACGTTTTCACTATATCCTGGTTGACGAGTTCCAGGATACCAACCAGGTCCAGTACCGGCTGGTGCATTTGCTGGCCTCCGGACACGGCAACCTGTGCGTTGTCGGTGACGATGACCAGTCGATCTATCGCTGGCGAGGTGCCGAAGTCGGTAACATTCTCGGCTTTGAGCGTGATTATCCGGGCTGTGAGACGATCAGGCTGGAGCAGAACTACCGCTCGACCAGCACAATTCTCGATGCCGCCGGAGCTGTGGTCGCTCATAACGCCGGCCGCAAGGTGAAAAAGCTCTGGACCGAGAATGTTGCCGGAGAAGGCGTTACTCTCGAAACGCTGCCTGACGATCTTGAGGAAGGCCGTTACCTGGCCGGTGAAATTAGCCGATTGAAGAGCAACGGTCGTCGCTTGCGGGATATCGCCGTCTTTTACCGAACCAATGCGCAGTCCCGGGTCATTGAGGAGGCGCTGCGCAACGAGCGCATCCCTTACGTGATGTTCGGCGGGATGAAGTTCTACTCGCGCATGGAAGTCAAGGATATCCTGGCATACCTGCGGATTCTCAGCAACCCGGCTGATTCAGTTTCCGCGAGGCGTATTATCAACGTACCGGCGCGAGGTATCGGCGCTGTTACCATCGATAAAATTGCGCCTTTTGAAACGGAAGCGGGTGGTTTTTTGCCGGCCTGTCGGCGGGCGTTGGAACGTGGTGCCCTGAAAGGTGCGGCAGGAGTTAAGGTCAAGGCGTTTGCCGATCTGATTGACGATTTCCGGCAGCGTGCCCAAGAGACGCCCTATCCTCAATTGACCTCGGAGCTGATTGAAGAGATCGGTTATGGCCCGCAGTTGCGGGAAGAGCGCACTGAGGAGGCCCGCAACCGGTTGGACAACCTGGAACAACTGCTGGCTGGCATGGAAGAGCATTTCGGCAGCGAAGGGACTCTGCAGGAATATCTGGAGCAGGTCGCCCTGATCACCGATGTCGATTCCTACGATCCGAGCCTCGATCGGGTGACCCTGATGACTCTGCACGCTGCCAAGGGCCTTGAGTTTCCGATGGTATTCATGGTCGGCATGGAAGAGGGTCTCTTTCCACACAGCCGCACTGCCAACAGTCGGGACGAGCTCGAAGAGGAGCGGCGTCTCTGTTATGTCGGTATGACTCGCGCCATGGAGAAGCTCTATCTGACACATGCCCGGCGACGGCGCATCTTCGGCGACTATCAGTTCAATCCACCCAGCCGTTTCCTGGCGGAAATCCCGGCAAAACTTCTCGTTCAGCCTGCCACGAGCGGTCTGCATAAGCCGACTGGCCACAATCTGTCGTCACTGTTTGACCAGGTTGAACCCGATTTTTCTGATGAAGACCTCTTCCTCGATGATGAAGTGCGCATGGTCCCCGATGCCGAAGAGGGGCTGCGTATCGGTCTGCAGGTTCGGCATATCAAGTTCGGTATCGGCACGGTGCGCCGCATTGAGGGGCAGGGCGACAACCAGAAGGTCACGGTCTATTTCCATCGCATCGGCCCGAAAAAACTCCTCGTCAAATTCGCCGGACTTGAGCCTGCCTGAACATCAACAGACTCTCAGGATGACACGATTCAGCCGACAATGATCTCGAACTGTTCGAGATGAAAATTCTGTCGTGCCGTGATTGTGACCTGTTTTTCGAACTTTTTCTCCAGTTCCTCGATACCGGGACGCTCGTCATCATAGAGGAGCGCAGCGATGTCGGGGTGAACCAGCAGGGTCATACGGTAGCCCGGTGCCGGACCCATCTCGCGTTGAAGTTCGCGGAAAATTTCGTAGACAGTGGTCGCGCGGCTTTTCACATAACCTTTGCCGTCGCAGTAGGGGCAGGCTTCACACAGGGTTCGACCGATGCTTTCGCGGACGCGCTTGCGGGTCATCTCCACCAGGCCGAGTTCTGATATTTTGAGAATGTTGGTCTTTGATTTATCGTTTTTCAGAGCCTCTTCGAGCGAGGCATGGACCATTTCGCGATGGGCCTCTTTTTCCATATCGATGAAATCAATAATGATCAGACCACCTATGTTGCGCAGGCGCAGCTGGAAAGCGGTCTCCTTGACGGCCTCCAGATTGGTTTTAAGAATGGTGTCTTCCAGATTGTGCTTGCCGACAAAACGGCCGGTGTTGACATCGACAGCGGTCAGCGCCTCCGTTTGTTCTATGATGATGTAACCACCGCTCTTCAGCCAGACCTTGCGTCCCAGGGCCCGGGCGATTTCCACCTCGAGACCGAAGGTGTCGAAGATCGGTTCGCTGCCGTGATAGAGCTCGACCTGGAAGTTATGGCCGGGCATGAAAGTATTAAGAAAGCGCACAATTTTACAGTGTTCGACGGGGCTGTCAACGATGATCCGTGAGACGTCCTCGGTAAGGATATCGCGTAACACTTTGCTGGTGACATCAAGATCTGAATGGATCAGGCAGGGTGCGCCTTTGTCGTCGCGGTGTTCGCTGATATGTTCCCAGAGATTGACCAGGTAATCCATATCTGCTTTGAGCTCTTCACCGTCGCGGCTTTCAGCCACAGTGCGGACAATGAACCCGGTTCCGGCCGGACGCATGACATCAACCAAATGGCGCAGGCGCTCACGCTCGTCTTCATTCTCAATGCGACGGGAGATGCCGACGTGATCGACGGTTGGCATGTAGACCAGGTTGCGGCCGGGCAGGGAGATGTGTGAGGTGATGCGTGCGCCCTTGGTGCCGATCGGCTCCTTGGCAACCTGGACCAGGATTTCCTGACCTTCCTGCAGCAGCTCCTCGATCGGTGGCAGCGGCGGTCGTTCTTCGCTGATCTCGTCACTGAGCTGTTCGTGGCGGTGGCCGACTTCAACGTAGTGTTCAACGGCATCCATCTCGTCGAGCACATCGGCGACATAGAGGAAAGCCGCCTTCTCCAGGCCGATATCGACAAAGGCCGCCTGCATGCCGGGCAGGACCCGGATGACCCTGCCCCGATAGATATTGCCGACGATACCGAGTTCGCGGCTGCGCTCGATGTAGAGTTCGGCAATGTGGCCGTTCTCCAGAAGCGCAATGCGCGTCTCGTGGGACGTGGTGTTGATGACCAGTTCTTTGGCCATGGCATGTCTCCTTCAGGGTCAAAAGTTATATGTAATTAAAGCATAAATTTTGTCGTTGATTGCAGTGACAGGGGTCACGTCAAAATTGAGACGTAGAAAGAGGGGACTCCATCTTGTTTGTCTCATTCATGTCAGCGATGCAATCCGCTCTATCAGTCGACAGACGGCTAGATCCCGGCGTCCTTCATCTCGACAGCGGTTTTGTGAATCCCCAGGGCGCGGACGAGCTCAACATCCTTCTCCAGCAGATATGCCGCCAGAAACAGGGGGCTGCCGGAATGCATCTTCATCCAGAGAATGCTGCCTTCTCGTTTAAGGTCAAGCACCCAGGGGCGCAGGTCAAGTTCGATGGCACGATGCTTTTTTGTCCTGGTGGCAATGACAGCGCTCTGCTCAAGGAAATCTTTCAGCCGATCTGCAAGTCCGTCGTCGGTATCTTCAGGCAAAGGAACGTTAAAGGTTGCGGCAAGGATGCTGTTCGCCGGAGACTCACCCTTGCGCGGCCAGCTCTCGGCTTTCAGGACGCGAACCCCGTCCGGAAACTCCTGGTTGAGTCGCTCCATGACCTCTTGCGGTTGACAGGGTATGGTCAATTCCAGGTCGATAAGCTCCGCATCACTGGCAACGCCAAGGGGCAGCGCGTCACCGAAGCTGATGCGGGGTGCCGGATGGAAGCCTGCCGAGTATTTGATCGGCAGGCCTGCCCGGCGCACCGCGCGGTGGATCAAGGTCATGTACTCCAGGTGGCTGAGGCTGGCTGTGCGGCCGGTTTTGGTCAGAGTCAGACGAATCTTTGGTAACAGTACTGGCTCTGCAGGCACGGTCTCCGCTTCAGCAGCCGGAGCTTTGAGCCGCTGGCTGTCAGCCAGGCGTGGCCGAACCGTGTCGAAATCACACAGGCCGCAGTCGCTGCATTGACCGTTGCGGCAATCGGGGGTGGCTTCGCCGAGCAGGCCGGCCTGGCGTTCGCGCAACAGGAAATCTTTTGTGACCCCGGCATCGATATGATCCCAGGGCAAGATTTCTTCCGGCAGTCGCGGACGCAGGTACCAGCTCGGATCGAGGTTGACAGCGGCAAAGGCTTCCTGCCATAAATCCCAGCGGAAGTGCTCACGCCAGCCGTCGAAGCGACAGCCGCGTTTGACAGCCTCTTCAAGGACATCACCCAACCGCCGGTCGCCGCGGGCAAACACACCTTCGAGAAAGGACAGCTCGGCTTCGTGCCATTTGAGTCGCAAGCGTTTCTTCTTAAGTGCGTCGCGTAAATATCTCTGGCGGACCTGGGTCTCCTCGATGTCGATCTGGGCATCCCACTGAAACGGGGTGTGCGCCTTGGGGACAAAGGTCGAAACCGACACGTTCACGTCGGCGCCGCCCTGGGTGCTGCGGCCCGCGGCCTTGACCCGGGCTGAAAGGTCGACCAGCGCGGCCAGGTCTGCGTCGGATTCAGTCGGCAGGCCGATCATGAAGTAGAGTTTGATGATGCGCCAGCCAAGCTCAAAAGCGGTGCGGGCGCTGTCCACCAGATCTTCTTCGCGAATCCCCTTGTTGATCACCTGACGAAGACGTTCGCTGCCCGCCTCGGGAGCGAGGGTAAAGCCGGTCTTGCGCACCTTCTTGATTTCGTTCATCAACGCTGGTGTCAGGGAGCCGACGCGCAGGCTCGGCAAGGAGATTGCCACCCGCTGGTCGGCGTAACAGCCCATCAGGTTCTGCATCAGCGTCTCGATGGCACTGTAGTCGCCGGTCGAGAGGGAGAGCAGGGAGACTTCGTCGTGGCCGGAATGACGCAGCAGTTGATCGATCAGCTTGCGGACCGTATCGGGCTGGCGTTCGCGCACCGGTCGATAAATATAGCCTGCCTGACAGAAGCGGCAACCGCGGGTGCAGCCGCGCGCCACTTCGATCGCAACACGATCGTGGATGGTTTGCAGAAAAGGTACGATCGGCTTTTCCGGGTAGGGGGCGGAGTCGAGATCCGCAAGGACCCGGCGACGTACCTTCGGCTGCTGCGGATCCTTCGCTGTAATCTCGGCAATCCGACCGTCCGCTTGATAGGTAAGCGCAAAATGACTTGGGACATAAAGTCCTTCGATGGCAGCCAGACGCTTCAGCAGCAGCGTGCGGCTCTCTCCAGCGGTTTTGCTGGTGCGTACCGCAGCACAGAGCTCGATGACAACCTCTTCGCCGTCACCGATGACGGCGCAGTCAAAAAAGTCGGCAAGCGGCTCCGGATTGAAGGCGCAGGGACCCCCCACGACGATCAATGGCGCCTGCTCACCGCGTTCGCTGGCGCGCATCGGCAGGCCGGACAGGTCTAGCATCATCAAAACGTTTGAGTAGCAGAGCTCGTACTGCAGGGAAAAGCCGATGATATCGAAGTCGGCCAGATCCCGGCCGCTTTCCAGAGAGGCAAGCCGCTTGCCATCGCTGCGCAGCTGAGCCTCGCGGTCCGGCCAGGGCGTATAGGCGCGTTCAGCCGCTATCCAGGGTATGTCATTGAGGACCCGGTAGAGAATGGCCGAGCCGATATGGCTCATGCCGACTTCATAAACATCAGGGAAGGCCAGGGCGAAAGTCAAGTCGACCCGGGTCCAGTCTTTACAGACACTGCCGCGTTCGCCGCCCAGATAGCGAGCCGGGCGAGTCAGTTCATATATGGATGATTTGTTCGTCATAAGTATTTCAGGTAGCTGATGTCAGCCTCAGTTGTTTTTCGGGGAAAAGTATTCCTGTTTGTCGCTATATGAAAACATCAAAAATAGCACGTTCTTTTCAGAGTAAACAAGGGCTCTGCAGGAAACCCGGACTTTTTCGGATAGATTGGTCGAAATCTCTTGTTTAGAAGCTTTTGTCTGATATTGATCTTGTGCTAACTTATGACAGCATCTGCATTGGCACGACTCGAGTGGAGGCCTTTTACCTATTTTTGTGAGGATTTATGGAGAAACTGTTTAAAGGCGTCGCCAGGTTCCGTGAGGATGATTTCGAGGCGCATAAGGAACTGTTCCAGTCTTTGGGCCGAACCCAGAAACCGCATACTCTGTTTATCGGTTGCGCTGATTCGCGGGTGGTTCCGGACCTGATTACCCGCACTATGCCTGGTGAGCTTTTTACCGTGCGCAATATCGCCAATATCGTACCGCCCTATCGGCAGACGCAAGAATACGCAGGAACGACATCGTCGGTTGAATACGCTGTGCTGTCGCTGGAGGTAGAAAATATTGTCGTCTGCGGGCATTCCAACTGTGGCGGCTGCGCGGCCATGAATCAGTCACCCGAGGAATTGGCACATCTGCCGAATGTGCGGCGCTGGCTGGAAATCTCCGGCGAGGTACGAGGACGGGTCGATCGACAGATGGATGTCGAGTGCCCTGAGAAACGTGAATGGCTGACTGAGCAGATCAACATTCTTGTGCAGATGCGCAACCTGCTGACTTACCCATATGTCCGGGAACGTTATCAACAGGGACGTTTGAACATCTATGGCTGGTATTACATTATCGAGACCGGCGAGATCTTTAACTTCAATGATCAGAATGAAACCTTTGAGTTGGTAGACGGACTCTGAAATCAGTTTTGTTCGGTCTCCGCGTTGTCCCAGCTGAACTGGCGGCGGAGTCGCTCCTCGGGAACCTGTTCAAGAAACTCCTCTTCGGCAAAACAGTAGCGGTAATGCTCGCAATAGGCGCTCAGGATCTCATAGGCGCAATTGACCCTGCGGATAACATCAGGGTCGCTGGCATCGCCCCGATCAGGATGGTGGGCCTTGACCAACTGCCGATGGCGAACCTTGATCTGCTCCAAAGTCGCCCGCTCCCCGAGGTCAAACACCTCGATCGCCTGCTTGAATTCACGATAGGTCATTTTTTCTCCTGGCTGATGCATGCGTTTCTCGCCCCAAGTAAAACAGATAATTGCTTTAATTTTCAACTAATAAGCAAATTTAAGCGACGATGGCTGGTCGTCTTTGCGAGACGACGTTTTACTATATAGTGTAAAAAATACCTTGAAAAATATGTGAGGAGGGCTATGCTTCTTTGGAATTCAAACCTGAGTAGCGGCAAAAGGAGCCTCCCATGGAAGATCTCTGGCGCGTCAAGAATTCCTCAGTCGACATGAAAGATCTGGCCGATCTGGCTGAATATCACCGTTTCCTCGACCGTTTCCAGGTTGAAGAAGCTGGTGATCATCAACGTAATCTGTTGTACGGTGAAGCCCGGTTCGGTGTAAAGGTCGATGCGGATCCAAAGGTCTGATTTCCTTCCGTGCCTTCTGCTCAAAGCGCTTAAGGCTTGCGCAGGTGCTCTTCCTTGTGCTAATAAATTCAAGACCAAAGTCTTGCATATAGCGGTGTTTTAGGGAGGGCGTCAAACGCATGGATCTGCAAATTCTGCCTCTGGAAAAACTCAAGCCACACATTGATGACGAAAGCAAATTGACGTTCGGCAAGCAGTTTACCGATCGTATGTTCGTCATGAAATACAAGACCGGACTAGGCTGGCATGATGCGCGTATCCAACCGTATCAGCCGTTCTCACTTGACCCGGCAGCCATGGTGCTGCACTACGCCCAGGAGATTTTCGAAGGTCTCAAGGCCTTCCGCCGTCCTGATGGGCGTATTGCCCTTTTTCGGCCGTTGGATAATTTCCGCCGTTTCAACCACAGTGCCCGCCGCATGTGCATGCCCGAAGTGGACGAAACCTTTATGCTGCAAGCGCTGAAGGAGCTGATCCGCCTCGAAGCGGATTGGGTGCCACGTAGC
>Ga0214472_10003751_pt1 | contig 16052 bp, 11 predicted proteins | sample RVTome_6_FD_207662 | JGI IMG/M metagenome (GOLD analysis project Ga0214472, IMG submission 207662) | Soil microbial communities from uranium-contaminated site in the Upper Colorado River Basin, Wyoming, United States - RVT140D175 | ecosystem: Environmental > Terrestrial > Soil > Contaminated >... | reverse complement strand
GCGGAGACGGCCGAGGAGTTCGGCGAGGAGCAGGTCCACATCTGGCGGCGGTCCTACGACGTCCCCCCACCCGGCGGCGAAAGCCTCAAGGACACCGCCGCCCGCACCCTCCCCTACTTCGAGGAGAGAATCCTCCCCGACCTGCGCGCGGGCCGGAACACCCTGGTCGTCGCCCACGGCAACAGCCTGCGTTCGATCGTGATGCAACTCGACGACCTGAGCCGCGACGAGGTGTTGCAGCTCAACCTGGGTACGGGGGTTCCCTACGTCTACCGGTTCGACGACGCGGGGAGGGTCGTGGAGAAGACGGTGCTCGGGGGGGAGTAGGGTCGATCCGTCACCGGCATGCCCCCCGACCGAAGCCCCGCCCCTGTTAACCGCTCGCCGTCAAAAAATCGTGGCACCATGGGCTCAGGCCCCGGGGACCATGCGCCTCCCGCGACGTCCTCGCGAAGACAGCCAAGGTCACCCGGAGTTGGGGTGGGTCGCTGCGGGTTGTCGCCTGCCGCGCATGGAATCCCCGTTGCCTTCGCCCGGGATGCCGTGCGGCTTTTGACGGATCAAGGTTAACCGCTCGCCGTCAATGGACCAGCCCCACCAGAACCAGGGCCACGAGACCGATGAATTCCAGCATGGCTCCTCCCCGCGCCTCCTAGCGCTTCGGCAGATCCTCGGCATGATTGAAGTTGCTCAGGACATTGTAGTCGTCCACCTCCACGTCCTCGACCCTGCCCGCGGCATGGGCCTCGCGCATCCAGATGTCCAGGCGTTCGACGCCGGGGTCCGCGAGGATCTCGGCGATCGCCTCGGGGAGCAGCACCAGGGGATGCCCGCCCTGCCCCCGCATCATCGGGCGGACGGCAACCACCCCGGAGGCGTGGCGTTCGATCGCCTCGGCGAGCAGGTCGAAGGTGTCCAGGCGCGCAGGCATGACGTCCACCGGTGTGAGGAACGCCGCGTTGGACCGGGGCACCGCGTCCAGCGCAAGGCGCACCGAACTCATCATGGGAGCGTCGGGATCCGGGTTGCGCACGAACCGGATGGGGAACGCCCCGTGTTCGGTCTCCACCATGTCCGCTTCCGCCCCCGTCACGCACACCGGCCCGCTCAACCGGGCGAGCTGGGCGGCGTGCACGTGATGCGAGAGAAGGGTCTCGCCCTCGACCTCGACCATGGCTTTGGCTCCGCCCATGCGCTTGCCCCGACCGGCGGCGAGGACGAGATAGAGCCCGGTCACCGCGGGGGGCTCACCGCCGCCGCCTTCACCGACCGGGCCTTGGCGTCCAGACCCTTGGACGTCCGCGGCAACCCCGCGAGAATCTCGGCGGCGATCGACACCGCCACCTCGGCCGGGCGTTTGTCGCCGAGGGGTATCCCCATCGGGCACTGCACGCGGTCCACGGCCCCGGGGTCGAGCCCCCCCTCCACCAGGGCCTTCCGGAACCGGGCCCACTTGGCCCGGCTTCCGATCAGCCCCACGTATCTCGTCGCCCGGGGCACCACCGCCTCCAGGATCCGCTGATCCAGACAGTGGCTGTGGGTCATCACCACGAGGTGGGTGCGCGATGCGCTGAACACCAGCTCGGGAATCAAGGCGAGAGGATCGGCGGCGATCACCTCGACGCAGGAGGGAAACCGCCGGGGGTCGGCGAACTCGGGACGGGGATCGATGACGGTGACGGCCAGCCGCGACTCGGCGAGCACCCGGGCCAGGGCCAGCCCCACGTGCCCGGCGCCGAAGAGCAACAGCTCGGGGGCGGGATGGACGACCTCGTAGAGCAGGCGGACCCGCCCTCCGCAACACTGGGAGAGCACCTCATCCAGCTCGTAGGTCTTGATCAGGGTGGCGGTTCGGGGCTTGGCGAGGTCGTGCCGCCCGAGGAGGTCGAGCGCGGTGAGGCGGGCCTCCTCCTCGAGCGTTCCCCCGCCGATGGTTCCCTCCAGACGGCCGGTTTCGGCGACAAAGCACCGGGCTCCGGCCTCGCGCGGGGCGGACCCGCGCACCTCCACCACCGTGATCATCACGAAAGGGGATCCGGAGTCTTCGAGTCGTCGATAGAGCGTCGTCCAGCGCATGGTTGCCTCGAATCGAGTATACCACCGTCCGGAATCGCGTCCTCCGCCGGCGACTCCGGAGTCAAAGGGGCCGGACCGCGGCGAGGAGATGGTGGGCGAGCAGATTCCGGGTCACGCTCATCCGGTAGTCCCGGGTGGAACGGATGTCGTCGATGGGAGTGATGTCGCGGTCGAGAAGATCGAGGGCGCGGCCGACGCTCTCTTCGCCGGCGGGCTCCCCGGCGAGGGCGGCCTCCACCGTGCGCAACCGTACCGGCGTGGGAGCGAGGCTGCCCGCGGCCAGCCGCACTTCCTCGAACGTGCCGTCCTTGGCGACCCGAACCCGGCCCGCGAGCACCGCCTTGCTGATGGCCTGGGCGGCCCGCGTGCCGACCTTGTGGAAGAACCACGCACCTCCCGGCGCCGGCTTGGAAAACCGAAGCCCGGTCACCAGCTCGTCGGGTTCGCGGTCGAGTTTGCGGTAGCCGAGATAGAACTCGGGGAACGGCACCGCCCGCGTACCCCGGACCGAGGCCAGCACGACCTCGGCGTCGAGGACGGCCCATACCGGAAGCGTGTCGCCGGCCGGGGACGCGTTGACCACGTTCCCGGCCACCGTGGCCCGGTTCTGGATCTGCAGGCCGCCGACCACGGCCGCGGCCTCGGCCACGACCGCGGGGAAGTCCTCGTGCTCGGCCGCCGCCCGCCGAAGCTCGGTCATGGTGGTCATCGCCCCCACCGACCATCCGTCCCCGGTGTCGCGAACGCCGTTCAGCGCGTTCCGGAGCGGCCACAGGTTGAGCCATCGGTCCCCCGGGGAGGACCCGTTGTTGATCGCCACCAGGAGGTCGGTGCCCCCGGCCACCGGGATCCACGACTCTCCGGCGTGCTCGGCCAAGAATCGCAGGGCCGCGTCGAGATCCCGGGGCGTCTCCGCCTGCATGGGACCGACCGCGCTGCGCAGGGTCATCGGCCCTCCCGCGCGCGGGCTCGCACCGCCTCCACCACAGACTCCACGATCCGCGTGTAGCCCGTGCACCGGCAGAGGTTTCCCTCCAGCGCCTCGCGGATGGCGTCGACGTCCTCGCCGCCCCCGCCACGCAGGTAGGACTCGGCGGCCATCACCATCCCCGGCGTGCAGATGCCGCACTGGGCGCCGCCGTACTCCAGGAACGCCTCCTGGATGGGGGCCATGACGCCGCCGGCGTCGAGCCCTTCGATCGTGGTGATGGCCGTCCCCTCGGCCTGGCACGCGGGGACCAGGCAGGAGAGGACCAGCTCCCCGTCGATGAGGACGCTGCACGCCCCGCACTCCCCCTCCCCGCATCCGTACTTGGAGCCGGTGAGGCCGAGCTGGTCGCGGAGCACGTCGAGGAGACGGAGCATGGGCGGCGCCTCGAATGCCCTCGCCTCCCCGTTGACCGTGCAGCGCACGCGTTGCTTCATGTCCGCCGCCCGGAACCGAGGGCGGCGCGGAGCCGTTCGGGCAACACCGGGATCTCCCGGAGATCGGCCCCGGTGGCGTGGCGAATCGCGTTGACGATCGCGGGGGCGGGGCCGTCCATGGGAAGCTCGCCGAGTCCCCGGGGCCCCACCGCGGGGTCCTCGGGCTCCAGGAAGAACACGCGGATGGGCGGCGTGTCCATGGTGGTGGGGATGATGTAGTTGGTGAGCGTACGGTTGGCCATGGCGCCGCCCTCCATCACCACCTCTTCGTAGAGCGCGTAGCCGATGCCCTGCAGCACGCCTCCCTCGACCTGCCCCCCCGCCAGCACGGGGTGGATCACCCGCCCCACGTCCTGCACCGCGGTGAAGGCCACGACCCGGGTCTCCCAGGTGCGGAGATCCACCTCGACCTCGGCCACCTGGCAGGACCAGCCGTAGGCCGCATAGGCGTCCCCACGGTAGGTGTCGTCGTCCCACCGGACGTGCGGGGGTTGGACATAGCGTTCGCGGACCACGACCCGCCCCGCTGTGGCCCGCTTCGCGAGGGCGGCGCAGAGATCCTCGGGGGACGGGCAGGGACCGGCCGCCGCCTCGGTTTCCGACCGCAGCCGCGCCGCCGCCCGGCTCAGGATCCCCCCCACCACCATGGCCGTCCGCGAGGCCACCGTGGGTCCGGAGTTCGGGGACACTGCGGTGTCGGGGTCGGTGGTCTCGACCCAGTCCGCAGGAAACCCGAGCGCGTCCGCGACGATCTGGGCGAGGATGGTGCGCGTGCCCTGACCCATCTCGGTCTGGGAGGAGAGGACCTGAACGCGGCCGTCGGGAAGCACCTCGAGTCCGGCCTCGGAAGCGAGCATGACCTCGCCGCTTCCCGTGAATCCCGAGCCGTGATGGAACAGCGAGAGCCCGATTCCCCGGCGCAGCCACGGCCTGGGACCCCGGGGAGCCTCGTTGGCCGCGGAGAACTCACGGCGCCGGGACTCGAAACCGGTCTCCGTCACCGCGCGCTCCAGGGCTTCCCGGGCCGACACGTGGTCCCCCACGTTTTGACCGGTGGCGAGAGTGTCGCCGGGACCGACCGCGTTCCGCCGCCGGAACTCGACCGGGTCCAGCCCCAGGGCTTCGGCCACCCGATCCATGTGGACTTCGAGCGCGAAGATCGTCTGGGGCGCGCCGAACCCCCGGAACGCGCCGTTGGGAGGCGTGTTGGTGGCCACCACCCGCGCCCGGACGTCGATGTGGTCGCACCGGTAGGGGCCGGCACAGTGGATCGCCCCCCGGGACAGCACCACCGGCGACAAGGTGCAGTAGGCGCCGCCGTCCATGAGCACGTCGATCTCCATGGCCACAAGCCGACCCTCGGCGTCCACGCCCGTGCGATGGCGGACGACGGACGGATGGCGCTTGGTGGTGGCGGCGAGGTCCTCCATGCGGTCATAGATCAGTTTCACGGGGTGTCCGGACTCCCGGCTCAGCAGCGCGGCGTGGGCGGCGATGAGATTGGGATACTCCTCCTTGCCTCCGAACCCGCCCCCGGTCACCGTCTGCACGACGCGCACGTGGGATTCGGGAAGCCCGAAGATCGGGGCCAGCGCCTTCACCACGTAGTAGGGGCACTGCATGGAGCCCCGCACGGTGAGCCGGTCGGGGGCGGTCCACTCCGCGAGCATGCCCTGATTCTCGATGTAGAGCTGTTCCTGGTGGGGCGTGCGGTAGACGCCCTCGATCACGCGATCGGCACGGGCGAGGGCGGCCGCGCCGTCGCCTTTGCCGATGCGGATCTCCTTGAACACGTTGTCGGAGCCGTAGATGGGATCGGTCGCGGAGAGCGCGGCCTCGGGATCGAAGTGGGCGGGAAGGGGGTCGTACTCGATGCGGACGGCGTCCCTCGCGGCAAGGAGCGCCTCCTGGTCGGAGTGGGCGAGGAGCACCACGGGCTCTTCCCGGTGCCGCACCACGCCGTCGGCCAGACACGGCTGGTCGTCGACGATCAGATGGACGTGGTTCGCCCCCGGGATGTCCCTGGCCGTGACCACCGCGAAGGCGTCCCAATCCACGGCGGGGTCGAATTCGATGGAAACGATGCGGGCATGGGCCTCGGTGGATCGGATGGTGAGGCCGTGCCACATCCCCTCGACGTGGATGTCGTCCACGTAGAGGGCACGGCCGGTCAGTTTCTCGGGTCCTTCGCGACGCGGCACGAAACGGGGAGTCTTCGATGCGATCGATGCCATGCGCCGATTATAGTGCCGTCACAGCGTCTCGTGGGGCATTCGCTCGGCCGCGGATCGGAAATAGTGGTCGGGGTGGTAGTTCAGGAGGTTGCTGACCCGCGTCATGTAGATGCATGCGAAATCCTTGACCTGGTGGCCGAATCGCGAGGTCTCGCGACCCTCCCGGAACAGGGGGCCCCAGTATCGGTTGTACCGGCGGCTGACGTCCTCTCCGAGCTCGGCCGTGCGCTGGCGCACGCTGTCCAGCTCACGGCCCAGATCGTCGATGCGCGCGCGCAGGGATTCCGCCCGTCGCGCGAGCTTGCCGCGGTTGCGATCCTCGCCCTTTCTCGCAACCGGGCCCGTGCCCGCCGCGGGCGCGCCCGCTCCCAGGGCCGCGACCTTCCGCGAAAGCTGGAGCGCCTCGCGCTGCAACGCGGACAGATCGGCCTCGAGAACCCCCCGCAGCGCCGTCCAGTGGTTCAACTCGTCGAGCTGGGGCTGGATGGCCCGGGTCACGGCCAGCTCTTCCTCCAGCTCCTCGACCACCATCGCCGTCCGCCATCCCAGGTTCTTCTTGCTGCGCAGGATGTCGCCGTAGGTGTGGTCACCGAAGTACAGGACCTGGTCGCCCGAAAATCCCAGCTTCTTCTCCAGGGAGCGCGCGTTTCCGCCGTGGACCACGGGGGCGAATCCGGGCGGAGTGTCGACCTGCTTGCGCTTGGGGGCCCGGCTGAGCTCGGTGAAGTACCCGGGTTTCGCCGCGTCCACCACGATCAGATCGAAGTATGTTCCCCAGATCTCCTTGCCGTCGGCATCGAGCAGGTGTCCGAGCAGGGCGCGCGTGTAGTAGTACTCGCTGTTGGTGAGGAGGAACACCTTCTTGCCGCTCTCCCGGAGTTCGGCGAGGGTGCGCTCGAGGCGCGTATCGCGGCGGATGAAGTTGCCGACCTTGCCCAGGATCTCCGCCTTGAGGGTGCCGTCGCCGTGGATGGAGTCGATGGCCTCGCGCACGTCGGCGTAGATCTTGCGGAACGATACGTTCTTTTTGAACCGGCCTCGCTCCTTCAACTCGACGAGGACGGCGTAGAGATACACCTCGGGAAGATGGAACAGGGTGTCCACGCTGATGTAGGAGGCGCTCCCCGTGCGCACGCGGCCGGTGCGATAGGACGCCTTTCGCTCCTTGGCGTCGAGCAGACGCCGCCCGTGATACACCCGGGTCACGTAGTTGTGGTAGTCCATCTTCAGGACGTGTCCGCGGTTCTTGTCCACCACGAGACCGCGGATGACGAACTCGCGCTCGTAGGGAAAGTCGAGCATCTGACGAGGGTAGCCGAAACGGTTGATGAGCCGCTCACGGGTCAGGGTGTAGGCGAGCTCCTCCACCGCCGCTCCGCGATAGTGGGCGAGGGTGTGGTCGAGGTCGAACCCGATGGCCCCGACCGAGGCCATGCGGAGGTTGCGGTTGACGTAGATCCGGCGTTCCGGGGCATGACCGCTCTCGGGGAGGGTCCGCGAGTACTTGGGAAGGGTCTTCATAACTCCTGTTTTTACAGCAACTTACTTTTTCGGGTCGGCCCGCGGAGGGGGCCTTCCCCTATCGGCGCGGGGGCGGCCGGGCTGAATCCGGGAGAATCAACCCCGGAGGCCGGATCGCCGATAACCGGATCAGGAAGGAATGGGCCCTCCCCCGCCGTCCGGCCGGGGCACGGCACCCTAGCACCCGAGCCAATGAGTCAAGCGTTCCCCCACGACGGGTTTACAAATGTAGCATTCGTCGAGCTCCCCGACGAGGCGCTGGATCTGTTCAGCCGCCTCACCCAGCGGAGCGGGACCCAGGTGCTGCTGGTGGTGAGCAACGATCAGGACAACTATGCCATCCGCATGGCGGAGATCCTCCAGATCCCGGTGCTGGACTATCCGAACCGCCTGTCCCTGATCGGCTGCGACACGGTGATCGTGGGCCCCTACCCCGAGGACTCCGTCGACGAGGTCCGCGAGATGCTGTCCGGCACCGAGGCGGAGGTCTACTCGGTGGAGGAGGCGTTCCGGATTCTGGGCATCACGCCCCCCACCGAACACCAGATCTCGGATTCGAATCTCCACAATGTCGGAGACCTGAGCCAGCTCTTCGCCGAGGAGGAACGACGGCGGCACGGCCCGGACGCTTCGGACCCGGAGGATGGGCCGCCGCCCGAAGAACCCGCCCCCTGGAAAGGGTCGCGGCAACGCGACTTCGAGATCCGCCAACCCGGGGAATCGAACCGGCCGGCTACTCCCACCGCGCCGGAGAACGGTCCGCCGAAGGTTCCGGTTCCGGTTCCGGTTCCGGCCCCGTCTCCGGTTCCGGCGCCGTTTCCGGTTCCGGCCCCGTCTTCGGTCGCGGGTCCCGCAGCTCCGCCCCGGCGGCCGGGTCCTCTGTTTCCCGCCGAGGCCGTCGAAGACGACGCGGTCACCCTCCCCGACGCTCCGACCGAGGGCTTCGACCCGGGCCCGCTTCTCGGAGACGACCTGCGCGAGCAGCTGGGTTCGTTGAGCCTGGACGGATCGGGAAACCTGGTTCTGAAACGCATCCTCGACACCGCCCTCCACGCCACCCACTGCCAGAGCGGGAGCATCATGCTTCCCGACCAGGACCAAGAACACTTGAAAATCACGGTGGCGGAAGGCATGCCCGACGATGCCGTGAAGTCGGTCCGTCAGAGAATCGATGAAGGCGTGGCCGGGGACGTGTTCCGCAACGGCGCAACGAGACTCCTCCACGGGAGGACGCGGCCGCCGGCCGCCGACAAGCATCTGCGGCCCCGGCTCCGCCAAGCGGCGGTGATTCCGATCCTGCACGAGGGCCGGTCGATCGGCGTGCTTTGCGTCAACCAGGAGACCGAGCATCGCGCGCTCACCGACGCCTCGGTGGCGCTGCTCGAGCGCTTCGCCAAGGAGATCTCGTCGGGGATCTTCAAGGCCCTGAAGCTGGACACCCTCGAGAACGACCACCGGATGGGCGCTCTGCTCCGGCAGTGCGAGCGCCTGATGGCCCTCGACGAGAGCCTCTCCCACCGGCTGATCGCGGCCGGCGAGGCCATGAAGAAGGCGCTGGGTGCCGAGTTCGTGCACGTCTTCGTCGTGGATCCGCTGGGCCAGCGGTTGGAGTTGATCACGCCGCGGCGCGGGGCGACCATGGTGCGTCCCGAGTACATGCCCATGGGCCGGGGCATGTTCGGGTGGGTGGCCCGCCGCGGACGGCCCCGCACGTTGACCCTGTGGGACGAGGACACTCGGGAGGGCGCAGCCACGTACCTGATTCCGATCCAGGCCGAGTTCCCGCGGGGGCTGATCGTGCTGGAGAATGCACCGACCGCGGCGGAGCACGACGCCCCCAAGGAGGCCGCCCTCCACGAGATCATCGTCCGGGTGGCCGAGATCATCGAGGTCGAGAAGAATCTGGAGGCGCAGGAACTCCTCTCCCAGCTGGAGATGCGGGTGGGAGAGCAGTCGTCGCGGTTCGCCGGGCTCCTGCCCCGCGAGCGCGCGCGGGCTGTCCTCGAGTTCATGGTCGAGCTGCTGGCGGGCGAGACCGCGGCCTGGATTCCCAAACCCGGCGCCCCCGCGGTGTGGTCGCGGCCCACCGGGCCGAAGAACGCGGCCATCCAGGGCGAGTTCAAGAAGTGCCTGGACGGCGTCGCACGGTGGATGGGCGACAGGGACGAGGCGGCGGGGGGCGCCGCTCTCGCGGGCTGGGACGCCCAGGCCCCGTGCAGCGTGGCGCCGTACCTCTGCGTCCGCGGACGCAACGGCGATCTCGTGCTTCTGTCGTTCCCGTTCGAGGAGACCCTGGGCACCCTGGCCCAGATTCCCGTCTCCATCCTCTACGCGTTGATGCGCAAGCTGACCGGCTACATGCCCGCGGATCTCTCCGGGCCCCGCGAGTCCGGCGAGCGGGCCGCGTAACCGGCGGGATCGCCCGGGCGGATCGCGAGGGCGGCGGGCCGGCGGCCGGATGCCCGGCGGGGTCCTGATCGCCTCGAGACACGGATGCCCGCCGCAGTAGCGGTCTCCGAATCGTTGGGGCTAAAGTCTGCGGATGCATCCCCGCGCATCCACGGAGGCGCCGCGCGCGTCGACGATCCGGCTCCTCGCGCTCGTGCTGCTGTCGGTGGCGGGCGCAACGATCGGGCTGCAGATTGCGGCCACCGGGCCTCTCCGGGAGAGCTTCTGGGGATTCCACCTCTACGGTTTCCTCCCCCGTCCGATCGCCTTCGCGGCCTGGGCCGTCCTGGGGCTGGCCTCGGCCGCCCTCGCCGCCCGTCTCTTCACCCACCCGCCGGTCCCGTCCGGCGCCGGGGCGGCCGCTCCGCCGGGCCGGCCGCACCCCGTCTGGATCCCGGTCCTGTTTGCCCTGATCTGCGCGGCGGTGTTCTGGGGGCTTCGGTCCGAGCAGACGCTGCTCGGGGACGCCGAGGCCATCCTGGTCAGCGTGCCCGACGGGGACCACTTCCACCCCCGCCAACCCTTCGCGGTGGCGGCGCAGGGATGGGTCTACGAGACCCTCGGGAGCCTCTACCGAACCGACTCCACGCCGGACCGGGACGTCGCCCGCTTCACCGTGGCCCTGGGCAACGTGCTCTTCGGGTTCCTGTTCGCGCTCGCCGCCTGGGGGTTGGGAAGATCCGTGGCCGGGCTCGCGGCCGCGGACGGGCCCGTCGTTCCCTGGCTGGTGACCCTCCTTCTGCTCACCCAGGGCTACACCGTCCTGTTCTACGGCTACATCGAGAACTACGCCGCCCACGCCCTGGTCATCGCCGTCTATCTGTGGCTCGCGCTCCGGTATCTCGGGGGCCGGGCGAGCCTGACCGTGGTGGCTGCGGTCGCGGTGGGGAGCCTGGGCGTCCACATGTCCTCCCTCACGTTGCTGCCTTCCTTCGCGTTTCTGGCCGCGGTCGGTCTCGCGCGGCGGGAGCGGCGGCGCGATGCCCTCCTGGGCATCGGGGTCGCGGTGCTCGCCGCCGTCCTCCTCGATCTCGTCTTCCGATCGCTCGCCCCGGGATACTCGCTTCCCGCCGCGGTCCGGGAGATCTCCCGCGCGGCCTCGAAGCCGGCGGCAGGGCTGGCCACCGGGCTCGACTACACGGTTTCCCCGGCGCATCTCCGCGACTTCGCGAACGACCAGTTTCTCATCGGTCCCTTCGGGGCGTACCTGATGGTCCCCGCGCTCGCGTTGCTGGCCTGGCGCGCGGCACGCGGGGCGGCCCGGGCTCGGTCCCCGGCGGCCGGGTTCCTTGCCGTCGCTTCCCTGACCCCGCTGGCCGGGAGCTTCCTCACCTCGGAACCGCTCTTGGGATACCCGAGGGACTGGGACATGTTCGCGGCGGCGGGGGTGGCGTACACGGCGGCGGCGGCGGCCTTCACCGTGATCCTGGTGCGCGACGCCCGGCCGCTCCGCTGGCTTCTCGGGTTCGCGGTCGTGTTCTCGCTGCTCCAGCTCGCCCCGTTCGTGGCGCTCAACCGGGACGAGGCGCGGTCGGTCGAGCGGTTCAAGACGCTTCCCCTGGGCCGCGGGCGGACCCCGGTGGTGGTGGGGAACTACTACCTGCGAAGCGGCGACCTCGATGAGGCGGAGCGGTGGCTCCGCCGGGCCATCGAGGAGAATCCGGGAAACGCCACCGCCCACGCCTTTCTGGCCCTCGTCCTGGTCCGGCAGGGGCGCCCCGCCGAGGCCCTGCGCGGCTACGAGGCGGCCATCCTCCGGCATCCCGACAACCGCGCCTACCGCGTCAACCACAGCAGCCTGGCCATGCGCGAGGGGCAGTACGCCCGGGCCCTCCCCCACGTGCGGTGGTTGACCGAGCGCTTCCCCGGCGAGGTGGAACACTGGCGGGCGCTGGCCAGGATCGCCGAGGAGACCGGGGACGCGGAGGAATACCGGCGGGCGAAGGAACACCTGCTCGCGTTGCTGGAGCAGCGGGTCCGGGAGGAGCCCCGGAACGCGGGTGCGCTTCACGCCCTGGGAGAGGCCCTGCGGGGGCTGGGCCGGCGCCCCGAGGCCCTCGAGCGCTTCCGGGCCGCCCTCGCGATCGATCCCGGATCGAAGGACGCGCTGATCGACATCGCGCGGTTGCTGCTGGAGATGGGTCGCGAAGAGGAAGCGCGGGCGTACGTGGAACGACTGGAGGCGCTCTATCCGCTGGTGGAGGATCCCCGCCAGCCTTGATCCGTCAAAAGACCGTGGCACCGTGGGCTCAGGCCCCGAGGACCATGCGCCTCCGGCGACGTCCTCGCGAAGAGAGCCAAGGTCACCCGGAGCTGCGGTGGATCGCTCCCCCGCCCCCCGGCCGCTCCTTACCTTCTGTGCCGCCCCGCGTCGCCGGCAGCGAAGCGTGTCTTCAGCCGGCCGACGCTGATGGTCTCCGCCACCGTGGTACCGGGCAGGGGGGGAGCGCCGGCCTCCATCCACGCCGAGTACCACAGGGACGCCACCGACACCGTGGCCAGGCCGATCCAGCGATCGGTGATCGGCCCCAGCTCGATCCAGAGCGCCTCGTAATACACGTCGCCGTCGGTGCTGCCCCCGGCCTGGGCCCGTGCCACGAGGTCGGCGGCGAGGATCATCTGTACGCCCGGATACACCTCGTCGATCCAGTCGAACACGATCCCCGGAGGCGCGGGGACGACGTCCGCCGTGCGGATCGAGGGCGCGAGCCACGCCAGATAGCGGGAGGTCATCCTCGATTCGAAACGGGAGTGGATGCCGTACTGGCCGGTCAACTGGCCGTCGAAGTTGAGCGTGTTGTGGAGCGGGTTGTGGAGGTCCCCCACGTAGTGGCCGATGTCGGCCGCGATCTCCACCGCCCGGGACCAGCTCCCGGCCTCGAACTCGAACACCAGGTTGTCGTAGGCGGCCTCGATCGCCCAGGGGGCGATGCCGTTGCCCTCCACGCGAGTCCGGCCGTAGAGGGCGATCATGTCCTCGAGACCGTGCGGCATGGTGCCCAGGAAGAACTCCGGGTAATCGTCGATGTCGATGTAGTGGCGCATGCTCTCGAGCGGATCGCTCGACTTGCGCGCGTCGGCGTGGGTGGAGAGCCGCTCGAGATCGTGGGCCCACCGGCCGAACGCGGCGAACTCGGCCGGGAGACACTGCACCGCGGACCGGTTGATCAGGCGGTGCACGTCGCCGCCCCAGCCCGCGGCGGCGGCGGGCAGGACGAGGGCGAGGATCGAGGAGACGAGGACGAAACGGGTTTTCACGGGGCGGTTCCTGGGGCGTCGGGACAGGGCAAGTCGGACTCTCTTCTTCGGATTGTATCCCGTCCGGGATCCGAAATGAAGCAGCGCCTGCTCGGGGGGCGGCTATCCGAAGAGCTGCGGCACCGCTCCCCAGAAGCGGGCCTGGGCCAGCGCGGCAAACAGCAGCGCCATTCCCGCCGGGCCGAGCCACGTCCATCGAGGGGGAATCGGCTCCCGGAGACAGAGCGCGCCGAACGTCACCATCACCTGAGGCTCGATGTAGCGCTGCCAGGCGTAAGGCTGCGCGGAGTACCCCGCGAGATAGAGGACCAGGAACAAGAACTCCGTGGGGAACGGTCGCGTGCGTGCCGCGCGAACCGCCATCAGGACCAGGATGGCTCCCCCGAGGAGCGCAAGTACGAGCACGGCCGGGGATCGATCCCCCAGGACCGGGGTCTTCCTGGCGAGGACCCACACCAAGGAGCCCCATCTTCCGGCGGGTTCGTCGTAGGTCGTGGCGGCCGCGTACCAGAGCCCCGGCACGGCGAGGAGCGCGGCGACGAGCGTCACGCGCCCGAGGGTCCCGCGCGGCAGGGCCCGCATCTCGGATCGCCACGCCGAGGAAAACCCTCCGGCCAGATACGGCCCGTAGGCGAATCCGAAGAGACCGACGAGGGCAAGGGCGTGCAGGGGCACCGCGGGCTCGACCCGCGCGTAGTGACTCATGACCGGGGGCGTGATCCCGCCCCACTCCCGGGCGTAGAGGGCCATCACGAGCAGGGGACCGAGCATCGGGACGAGATAGCGGACCCGGCGTCCGAGGCCTCCGGAGGAGGGCATCGCGCAGAGCCCAGCCGCCCCCACCACGGGGAGATACATCTGGCGCCACCACACCATGAGGGTGGCCGCGAGCCCGGCCAGGACAGCCCGGAGCCCCGGCCGAGGGCGGGTCTCCGGCCCGAGCGCCATCCACAGGGCGGCGGCGTAGAACAGGAGCGCCCCGTTGTCGGTGACGATCCAGATCGACGCTGCCTGGACGTAGCTGGAGCACGCTACGGGAAGGGCGAAGAGAACCGCCCGCCAGGGGCTGCCGCTCACCCGGTACATCACGAGCCATACGAAGAGGAGCAGGGCGTGCCCGAAGAGGGCGTTGGCAATGCGGACGCCCCGGGTCTCCGCGGTGACGGATTCGACGCCGAGGAGTCTCGCCACGCCGGCCAGAACCACGTGATGTCCGGGAGTCGTGGCGGTCTTGGCCTCGTAATCCAGCCAATCCCGGGGATGCCGGACAAAGTGGTCGATCTGCGGGAGGTGAGCCGTGTCCTGGTCCAACTCCGCCCCCGTCCCCCCCGCGCCCGCGAAGATGGGGGGGAACACCAGGAGCGAGAAGAGCACCAGGAGGAGAAGCGGGGGGAGGGCGGTGGAGAACGTGTCCCGTCCCCGCGCGTTCACTTAGAGCGTAGTCCGGTCAGCTCCATCTCGAACTCGCCCAACCCGAGGGCGTCCCCGTCCCCGGAGAACGCGGCGTGCCGCTCGTAGGAGTATACGGGGCCGACGGTGGGGGCGTACACGACCTCACCGAAGTAGAACTGGCGCATCCAGCCGTTCCCCTCGGGTCGAAAGACCGTCGATCGGCCGCCGATGGGCTCCCCCGAAAACAGATACACGCATCGCACCGCGCGGTGAAACGTGCCCACGGAGGTTTCCACCGTGACCTCACCGACCACCCAGACGTCCAGTCCGAACACCGCACTCACCCGATCCTGGAAATGGGCGCCCGGGCGCAGGTCGGGGGTCAGGACCCGGAACGCGACGCCGTCCAGATCGGTGTGGCGTCCCATCCAGTGATCGGTCTTCTCCCAGACTCCCCCGTGGAGGATGAACGGCGTCAACAGGAGTTCCCCCTCGCGGGGGGAGGGGTTCCCGGCCGTGCCGACCTGCAGGCGCTGGCCGGTCTCACCGGAACCGGTGACGCCGGGGCCGTCGAAGGTCAGCGAATAGGAGTAGACATCCTCATCAAACTCCTCGGGGTACCGGGGATCGTCGATCCACGCGACCAGATCGGCGGGGCCCGGAAGCGGGGGAACATCCGAGGAGTCGGCATAGCTGTAGGGATCGCGTGAATAGGAATCGGGCCAGACCCGTTGCGTCACGCGATACTCCCATCCACGGCCGTCCTGGTTGGGCCAGAGGTTCTCGAGGGTGGGATGCGTGGAGCCCGGAGGTCCCAGGTCCGAGTCGCAGGAGACCGACGCCATGGAGAGTGCGAGCGCACCCGCGAGGAGGAATCGCATTCTGTACCTTCGTGGTCAGTCTAGCACCGGCCCGCAGGAGGGTCTACTCCGCCTGGGGCTCCGTTTCTTCCCGCGCAGGCGAGTCGAGGACGGAGCGTACCTTGCTGCCCAGGGAACCCGGCGTGAACGGCTTGGCCAGAAAGGGGGTTCCGGAGGGCAGGATCCGGTGGCGGAAGACCTCGTCGTCCGCGTAGCCGGAGACGAAGAGGTGGCGGATCCCCGGCCGTTGCTTTGTGATCTCCTCCACCAGCCGGCTTCCGTTCATCCGCGGCATGATCACGTCGGTCACTACGAGATGGATGGGGTCGGGGTACGCCTCGCTGGTTTGCAGGGCTTCCACTCCGTCGCCGGCCTCGAGCACCGTGTACCCGAGATCGGCGAGCGCGTCGCGGGCGACACTGCGGACCGCCGCCTCGTCCTCCACGAGGAGGACGGTCTCGGTCCCCTCGGGAGCCCGGCGGCTCGCGCCCCCGCGGGCTGGGCGCCGCACGGCTTTCTTCTCCCGGGTGGCCGGGAGATCCACACGGAACGTGGTCCCGATGCCGGGTTCGCTGTAGACGGAGATGTACCCCCCGCTCTGCTGGACGATCCCGTAGACCGTGGCCAGTCCGAGCCCCGTCCCCTTCCCGCGCTCCTTGGTGGTGAAGAACGGCTCGAAGATCCGCTGCCGGACGTCGGGAGTCATTCCCATCCCCGAGTCGCTCACCACGAGGCGGACGTACGCCCCCTCCTTCGGCTCCGTTTGGATCGCGGCCCGCTCCCGGTCCACCTCGGCATTGGAGGTGGAGATGACCAGCTCCCCCCCCTCGGGCATGGC
>Ga0214472_10003750_pt1 | contig 16052 bp, 14 predicted proteins | sample RVTome_6_FD_207662 | JGI IMG/M metagenome (GOLD analysis project Ga0214472, IMG submission 207662) | Soil microbial communities from uranium-contaminated site in the Upper Colorado River Basin, Wyoming, United States - RVT140D175 | ecosystem: Environmental > Terrestrial > Soil > Contaminated >... | reverse complement strand
TCCGGGGGAGCCGGACTGCGAGATCATCGCCGAGACGCCACGTCACGTTGTCCCATCCGTGGGTCACGAACCGGAGCGGCTCGTCGGCGAGGTCGGGATGCTGGTCCCGCAGCAGCGACGTGACGAGCGATTCGTCCGTCCTGGTCTCTTCGGGAGGCGTCGCGTGACCCGGGTGACTCGCTCCTGTCTGGTCGTCCATGTTCGAATCGTACGGTCGGAGTTCGGTGGAATGAGCGCCTGCGATGGCTAACCTCCGTCGAATCACACAGGTGTAAGTCGTCGCGCCGGGGACGCCGGGGTCCGCGGACAGAACGCTCGAGGATCGAATGTATCTCAAGTCGCTCAAGCTGACCGGGTTCAAATCCTTCGCCGATCGGACGCGCCTCGAGTTCCGACCCGGAGTGACGGTGGTGGTCGGTCCCAATGGCTCCGGCAAGTCCAACGTGGTCGACGCGGTGGCATGGGTGATGGGGACCCAGTCCACCAAGGCTCTCCGCACCGCGAGGATGGACGACGTCATCTTCGCCGGTACCGCCACCCGGCCGGGTCTGGGGCGCGCCGAGGTGACGCTGGTCTTCGACAACTCGTCGAGGATGCTTCCTCTCGATCTACCCGAGGTAAGCGTCACCCGCCGGCTGTATCGCGACGGATCCAGCGATTACGAGATCAACGGCGTGGGTTGCCGACTCCTCGACATCCAGGAGCTGTTGAGCGACTCCGGTGTGGGACGTCACCAGCACGTCATCATCGGACAGGGTCAGATCACGTCGATCCTCAGTGCGACTCCGGATGAGCATCGAGCTGTCGTCGAGGAGGCGGCGGGGATCCTCAAACATCGGGTTCGGAAGGACAAGGCGCTACGTCGGTTGGAGCGGACGGACGCCGATGTCGTCCGGTTGCGGGACCTCCTGGGCGAGCTCGGGAAGCGCATGCGTCCACTCAAACGGCAGGCATCGGCTGCCTTGCGTCACGAGGAAGTGGCCGGGGCGGTTCGAGCCCTCCGGCTCGCGGTCGGAGCCGAGGACCTGCGTGCCATCGATCGTCGGGCGTCCGAGATGGCCGACGTCGCCGCGGACGACGAGCGGACGGTGGTCGCTTCCGAACGGGCCAGGATGGAGGTTGCCGGACGCCTTGCCGGGTTGCGGGCCGCCGCCGGCGATCTCGGGGATGCCCTCGACAGGGATTCGGCGGCCGCCGCCAAGGCCGAGACCGTCCTGGAGCGTCTCCGCCGCATCGCTCAGGTCGCGCACGAGCGCCACCGGGCAGGAGTGGCTCGGATCGAAGGAGCAGACGAACGCCGGCGGGATCTCGAACTCGAAGCCCACGACGTGGGACGTCGAATCGACGAGACCGAGATGGCCGTCCAACGGCTCGATCGACTCGTAGCCGATGCCGAACGCGCCTTCCGTCAGTTGGAAGACGAGGAACGGTCGCTCACCGAGCAGGAGGAGATGTCCACAGAGGGTGCGATCGCCGTCGTCCGCGGAGATATCCGATCCCTCGACATGGCCGACCATCGGGACAGGCGGGAGCTGGAATCGGTCGAGGCACGCCTCGCGGCAGTGCGTGTCCGCATCAACGACGAGAAGGCCACTGCGGGCAGGATCAACGACGAGATCCGGGATCTCGATGCCGTGGCGACTCCCGCCCAGGAGCGCTACGTCGCCGCCGAGAAGGCGCGGGCAGTCGCTCAGGCCCGGTGGGAGGAGGCCGAAGCGCTCCATTCGGACGCCCGTGTGGCGGTGGTCGGAGCCGCTGCCAGGCGCGACGCTCTCGTGGCCGCGGCCGACGGACTCGCCGACGAAGAGGCTCGGGCACTCGTCGAAGCCTCGGATGGTGTGCGAGGTTCGGTGGCCTCTGCTCTCGACGTCCCGGCGGAACTGGCCGCCTCGGTGGACGCAGCCCTGGGCGAATGGACCGATGGCGTGGTCTTCCTCGATCTGGCGTCGCGCGAAGCGGCGGCAGCGGCCCTCAAAGCCGCTGGCCGCGGTGGTGTCCCGCTCCTCGGTCCCGGCACCCGGCGTCGAACCCGGGACGCCATCGTCGGCGCCGACCGGCTCCTGAATCGACTCGGTCCGGGGATGGATCGGCAGCTGGCGGAAGCGATCATCGGCGACGTGTATCTCGTGGAAGGGTGGCAGTCGGGTCATCGCATCGCCGTCGCACATCCCGAGATCCGCGTGGTGACGCCGGAAGGTGATCTCATCACCTCCGTAGGCATGAGGGTGGCGCATCCCGACGGGGCGTCACCAGCGATGATCGAGGCTGCGGAGGTGGCGCTGGAGCGCGCCAAGACCGAACTCGCCAGGGCGGAGAGCCTCCGGAGTACAGCAAAGCGGGCGTTCGACGAGTCCCGGCAGGCAGAGCGTGATGCGTTGGAGACGCTCGAATCGCTCGAGGCTCGTCTGGCCGGATCGACCGAGGCTCTCGCCAGATTGGAGCGAGAGATACAGGCAGGCGCCCAGGAGTCCGAGCGCCTCGCCGAACGGGGATCGTCGCTGAAGGCCGCGATCGATGGTCGGGTCGAATCGGCTGCCGGACTCAGGGCGCGTGTGGCCGCCCTCGAGGGCGAGGAGGCAGAACGGCAGAAGGCGTGGGAAGGGCTCGTCGAACGTCGGCGCATCGTCGCCCGGGATCGGGAAGTGGCGCGCAGCACGTGGCAGGAGCACACCTCTGCGCATCGGGCGGCACAGGAACAGCTGACGATGCTTCGCACGAGGCGCGACGAGATCGCCCGCCTCGTGAAGGCAGATGCCGCACCGATCGCCGACGGGGCATCCCTCGCCCGGCTCGAGGCGATCGCTCGGTCGGCTGGACAGGCCACGGAGGCTCTGCGGGTGCATCTCGAGGCTCTTCGCGCCCGACAGGCCGAACTGCGGGAGCAGGCGGGCGAGGCAGGGTCCCGCCTGGTCGAGGCCCAGGAGGAACACGATCTGCACGCGGGCCGTGTCACTGCGGCGAAGGAGCGGCTCGGCTCGATGGCCGTCGAGCGGGCGGAGCTCCGCGTCCGCCGCGAACAGGTGGCGGAACGGCTGCGCCGTGACGCAGACGCCGACGAGGAGACCGCGCTGCTCGCACCCGTGCCCGACGTCGAGGGTGACCTGCGCGACGAGTTGGCGTCCCGGGAAGCCGAACTGCGCCGGATGGGACCGGTCAATCACTTGGCGGCCGCCGAGTATGCGGAACTCGTGGAACGTCACTCCTTCCTGTCCGGCCAGCTCGACGATCTGGAAGCGTCCCGTGGCGAGCTGCGCAAGGTGATCTCGGCTCTTGACGACGAGATCCAGACGCGGTTCCTCGCCGCCTTCGACGAGATCGCCCAGGCCTATGAACGTCACTTCGCCGTCCTGTTCCCCGGTGGTCGCGGGCGTCTCCGACTGAGTGATCCCGACGACCTGCTGAACACGGGAGTGGAGATCGAAGCCCAACCGCTGGGGAAGAAGGTCACGGCGATGACGCTTCTGTCGGGCGGCGAGCGGTCACTGGCGGCCATCGCCTTCCTGTTCGCCATCTTCGATGCCCGACCGAGTCCGTTCTACGTGCTCGACGAAGTCGAGGCCGCGCTCGACGATGCCAACCTCCATCGCTTCATCCGGCTGCTCGACGACTTCCGCCACAAGGCCCAACTGCTGATCATCACGCATCAGCAGCAGACGATGGAGGCGGGCGACGTGCTCTACGGCATCACGATGGAGCCGGGCGGGTCGTCGAAGGTCGTGGCCAAGTCGATGGCGCAGGCGCCGGCCGATCGGGAGCAGACTGCCAGCCGGTAACCTCATCCGGCAGTCATGGATTCCGTTGCCATCCTCGTCCTCGTGGTCGCGATCGTCGCGATCGCCGGCGTCGGACTCGTCCTCGTTCGTCGTCGCCCCGGCGACGACGATGCCGCGACAGTGGTCGATCAGCGGCTCCGGCTGGAGGTGGTCCAGGCCGAAGCGACACTCTCGACCCGGTTGGCGCGCACTCGTCACTCGCTCGGTTCGTCCCTTCGGTCGGTCTTCGCCAGAGGCGAGCTCGATCGGGAGTTCTGGGAGGGGATGGAGGAGGCTCTGATCGGTGCAGACGTAGGTGTGAATGCCTCCCAGACGATCGTCGCTCGGGTGCGTGACGCCGGTCCCGCCGATCCCGCCGAGGCGCGACAGCTCCTGTCGACCGAGGTGCGGCGGATCTTCGACGGCCGCGATCGTGAGATCCGTTTGACGGGTTCGCCCGCCATCGTGCTCGTCGTCGGTGTCAACGGCACCGGCAAGACGACCTCGATCGCCAAGATCGCGGCTCGGTTGCGAGAGCGCGGGCACGCTCCGATCCTCGGGGCAGCGGACACCTTCCGAGCAGCGGCGGACGCTCAGCTTCGGACCTGGGCGGAGCGGGTCGGCGTGGAGATCGTCGGCGGCCAACCGGGATCCGACCCGGCTTCGGTCGCCTTCGACACGGTGGCGGCGGCAAGGGCCCGCGGCCGGGATGTGGTCGTGATCGACACCGCCGGACGGCTCCAGAACAAGAAGAACCTCATGGCGGAGCTCGGAAAGATCAGGCGTGTTCTCGAGCGCGATTCCGGGGCCATCGGCGAGGTGCTACTCGTGCTCGACGCGACGGCCGGTCAGAACGGGCTGGCCCAGGCGGAGGTCTTCAGAGAGACCGCCGGCGTGACCGGGATCGTGCTATCGAAGCTCGACGGCACGGCGCGAGGTGGGATCGTCGTCGCCATCGAGCAGGAGTTCGGAATTCCGGTGAAGTTCATCGGAGTGGGGGAGGGCGTCGCCGATCTCGTCGCATTCGACCCTGACGCATTCGTCGACGTGCTGCTGGCCGATGCCTGACCTCGCCGAGCTCGTCGAGTCGGCCCGCCGTGCCGCCGAAGGCTCGTATTCCCCGTACTCGGGATTCCGGGTGGGGGCCGCCGTCGTGACCGAGGACGGGACGGTGGTGTCGAGTGCGAACGTCGAGAACGGCGCGTATCCGGTGAGTCAGTGCGCCGAGGCGAATGCAGTGAACTACGCGGTCAGTCAGGGCCATCGACTCCTGCCGACCGTTGCCGTGGCGTGCATCGACGCCGAGACCGTCGACGACGCCTACCCGTGCGGTCGCTGCCGCCAGATCATGTCCGAGTTCGGAGTGGAGACGATTCACGTCACGACCGCGTCGGGCGAGGTCCGCACCCACACCCTGGACGAGCTGCTCCCGCACCGGTTCTCGCTCTGACCCTGACCGGAAGATTCGCGAGGTGTCCGTCCGGCTACGGCCGGGCCAGAGCCGACACTGAGACTGCGCGTTCAGGAACCCTGCAACGCCTCCGCCAGCTTGGGGAGGACCTTGTTGACGTCACCGATGATGCCGAGATCGGCCACCGAGAAGATGGGTGCCTCCGGGTCCTTGTTGATGGCGATGATCGTCTTCGAGTCCTTCATGCCGACGAGGTGCTGCATCGCTCCCGAGATGCCGGCCGCGATGTACACGACGGGTTTGACGGTCTTGCCCGTCTGGCCGACCTGCTTGGCGTAGGGCACCCACCCGGCGTCGACGATGGCGCGGGTGGCGCCGGTCGCAGCCGCCAGAGGCTTGGCGATGGCCTCGATCATGGCGTAGTTCTCCGCCGAGCCGAGGCCCCTGCCGCCGGCGACGATGATCGCAGCGTCTTCGAGTTGCGGACCTTCCTTCTCCTCGGTGTGGGAACCGGTCACCTTGGCGGCCGACGAACCCACGTCGGGGAGATCGATCGCCGTAACCGCCGGTGCCGATCCGCCGGACGCCTCGGCTTCGAACGATTTGGGCCGCACGAGGACGATGTGCGGGCGCTCGCCCGTGATGGCGGACGTGGCCAGTTGGGCGCCACCGAAGATCTCGTGCGTGGCCTGCGCTGCGCCGTCCATCGCCACATCCACCGCATTCGAGAGCACCGTGCGCCCGAGGCGGGCCGCCAGCCGCCCGGCCACGTCGCGGTCGTCGTAGGCCTGTCCGAAGAGGATGAGGTCGGGGTCGTGTTCTCCGGCCAGACTCGCCAGGGCGGCGGCCACGGGTGCCGACATCAAGGCGTCGCCGGGGGAGAGATGGAAAACGGTGCTCGCCCCGTACTCGCCCACCGTCGCCATGGCGCTCTCGGAGCCCTCTCCGACGTAGATGGCGGTGACGTCACCGAGGGTGCGAGCCTTGGTGAGCAGTTCGAGGCCGAGAGTGGACGGTTCCCCATCCTGCTCCTGCACGAAAACCCATACGTTGGCCACTCAGATCACCTTCAATTCACGGAGCTTGGCGACGATGGCGAGGTGGCCCTCGCCATCGTCCTCGATGATGGTCCCGGCCGAGCGCTCGGCGGCGGGGGAGACGTCCGTCACCTTCTGTTCGATGTCGGGGCTGACGCCGAGATCGGCGACCGTCAACGTGTCGACCGGCTTCTTCTTGGCGTCCATGATGCCCTTGAACGTCGGGTACCGGGGTTCGACCACACCCGCCGTCACCGTGACCAGCGCCGGCAGCGACGCCTCGACGGTGTCGTATCCCGACATCGTCTGGCGATGGATGGAGACTCCGTCACCGACCTCGATCGAGGTGGCATAGGTGAGGGCGGGAACGTCGAGGAGTTCGGCGATCATCTGGGGAACGACGCCGGAGTATCCGTCCGTGGACTCCGTTCCGGCGATGACGAGGTCGAAACCTTCGCGCCTGATGGCGGCGGCGAGCACTCGAGCCGTGGTGAGGGCGTCGGAGCCGCGAAGCTCGGAGTCGTCGACGACGACGGCCTTGTCCGCTCCCATCGCCAGGGCCTGGCGGATGCCCTGCATGTTCCCGGTGGGACCCATGCTGACGAGCGTCACATTGCCGTCGTCACCGGCCTGGGCGAGCTGGAGCCCCATCTCGACTCCGTATCGGTCCGTGTCGTCGAGCACCTGTTCCGCCGGCCGCACCAGCCAATGGCTGTCGGGATCGAGGGTGTACTCGCTCGCCGGATCCGGGATCTGCTTGACGCAGACGACCACCTTCATCGGCCTCTCTCCTTGGTCGTGTCCAGTGCGGCGACGATACCGACCGATCGGTCTGTATCTCGAATCCTCAGGCGGACGCCGCCACCCGGTCGATGATCAGGGGCTCGGTCGAGACCTCGTCGGCGACGACGAAGGCGCCGTTCAGCACCCGGAGCGCTTCCTGGAGACGAGCTGGATGGCGGTAGCGGAGCGTCGCCAGAGGGTCGCCTTCGGCGACGCGATCGCCGGGTTTGGAGTCGAGGGTGATGCCCACGCCCGGGTCGATCGTGTCCTCTTTGCGTTCCCGTCCGGCACCGAGGCGCATGGCGGCCACGCCGATCTTGCGAGCATGGGCGGCAGCCAGGTACCCGGACCTGTCCGCCGTCACCGTGTGACTGCGATCCGCCTTCGCCATGAGCGAATCGTCCTCGACGACCCTGGGGTCGCCGCCCTGCGCCTCGATGACCTCCGCGAACAGTTCCAGCGCGCGTCCCGAGTCGATCGTTCGTTGCAGCTGATGGCGGGCGTCGGCACCGTCGTCGGATACACCGGCGGCGAGCAGCATCTCCACGCCGAGCGTCGTTGTCACCTCGACGAGGTCGGTGGGACCTCCGCCCCGAAGGACGTCGAGCGACTCGCGTATCTCCGATGCGTTCCCGACCTCACGGCCCAGCGGAGCACCCATCGCGGTCAGGTACGCCACCGTGGCCACCCCGTGCCGGGTGCCGATCTCCACCATCGTCTCGGCGAGGATCCGGGCATCGGACAGGCCCTGCATGAACGCTCCCACACCGACTTTGACGTCGAGCACGAGCGCATCCAGTCCTTCGGCCAGCTTCTTCGACATGATCGAGCTGGAGATGAGCGGAATGGACGGGACGGTCCCGCTCACATCGCGCAACGCGTAGAGCTTGCGGTCGGCTGGGACGAGCGTCTCGGACTGACCCGCCAGGACCAGGCCATGTCGCTCGAGCACGGCCGCGAACTCGGGGGGTGTCAACTGCGTGCGGAATCCCGGTATGGACTCGAGCTTGTCGAGCGTGCCCCCCGTGTGCCCCAGGCCGCGCCCGGATATCATCGGAATCGCCACGCCGCAGGCCGCCACCATCGGGACCAGTGGGATCGACACCTTGTCGCCCACGCCCCCGGTCGAGTGCTTGTCGACCTTGGGAGCATCGATGTGGGAGAAGTCGAGGACTTCGCCCGAGTGCATCATCGCCGACGTCCACGCCGCCAGCTCGTTCGGATCGAGTCCCCGGATGAAGACCGCCATCGCCATCGCCGCCATCTGGTAGTCGGTGACGACCTCAGCCGTGTACGACCGAATCAGCCAGGCGATCTCGTCGTCGGAGAGGACGCCGCCGTCGCGTTTCCGTTCGATCAGATCGACGACGTTCACGAGATCTCGCCCAGGAACGAGACGCCTCGGGCGGGGGCGGGAAGGTCCATCCCGGCCGCGATGGTGGCGGCGATGTCGCAGAACTGCTCCCGGTCACCGAGGGCGGTGCCGGCGGCGTCCGAGCCCGCCACCAGCAACGGCACGTACTCCCTGGTGTGGTCGGTGGAACCGTCCGTCGGGTCGTTGCCGTGGTCGGCGGTGAAGAAGAGCAGGTCGTCGGGCTGCAGCGACCCCACCAGGAGCGGGAGGAACGAGTCGATGAGCTTCAGGCCGTCGTAATAGCCCTGCGGATTCTCCCTGTGACCGTATGTCATGTCGAGGTCCACCAGATTGGTGAAGATGATCCCGGGTGCGGGTCGCGCCCTCACCGCCTCCAGCGTCTGTTCGAGGCCGTCACGGTCTCCTTCGGTGTGGACGGCGTCGGTGAGACCCACTCCGGCGAAGAGATCCTGGATCTTGCCGATGCCGAACACCTGCAGTCCGGCGGCCTGGGCGTGGTCGAGCAGCGTGGGGGAGTGTGGCGGAAGAGCGAAGTCCTGACGGTCGTATGTCCTGCGGAACGATCCCGGCTTGCCCACGAAAGGTCGGGCGATGACCCGTCCTATGTGCCAGCCGTTGCAGTGGCGCCGGGCGATTCGAGAGATCTCGTAGAGCCGTTCCAGGGCGATCACATCGTTGTGAGCGGCGATCTGGAACACGGAGTCGGCGCTCGTGTAGAGGATGGGCTTGCCCGTGGCGATGTGGTCGGGTCCAAGACGTTCGATGATCTCGGTGCCGGAAGCCGCCACGTTGCCGATGAATTCGACTCCAGCCTCTTCCTCGATCGCCTGCACCAATTCTTCGGGAAATCCGGTGTCCGTGAACGTCTGATGGGCGGTGCTGGTGACGATTCCGGCGATCTCCCAGTGTCCGGTCGTCGAATCCTTGCCCTCGGAAGCCTCCGCCAGCCGTCCGTACGCCATCGTCGGGTGTTCGACGGGGGGAACACCGGACAGGGACCCGTGGAGGTTGCCGAGACCGGCCGCCGTGAAGTTGGGAAGATCGAGGCCGCCCACGGCCTGCGCCGTGTGCCCGAGCGTGTCGGCGCCTTGGTCGCCGTAGGCGGCGGCATCCGGCGCCTCGCCCACACCGCACGAGTCCATCACCACGATCACAGCGCGCCGAATGGTCATGCGCCGAGTATGGCCCGTCCACCGGCGACGGCGACACCCTCACCGGTGAGGAGCGCCATCTGGCGGTCGGGATCGGGTGCGCGCAATCGGCCGTCCCAACCGATCACACGCCACCACGGGCACTCCTCGGTCGTGGTCCTCAGCAACGTGCCGACGGCGCGAGCCGCCCGAGGAAAGCCCGCTTCGTCGGCCACGTCTCCGTAGGACATGACGTGGCCCGGCGGGATCGATCTGACAACGCCGAGGACGGCGTCCTCGAATGCGGGTGTCACGTACCGAAGAGGCGGTCGCCCATGTCGCCGAGGCCTGGCCGGATGTAGAAATGCTCGTTGAGGTCACGGTCGAGGGAAGCTGCCACGATGCGGACATCCGGATGGACCCGTTCCATGTGGGCGACACCCTCGGGCGCGGCGACGACACAGACGGCGGTGATGTCACTGGCGCCGTGCTCCTTCACCTTCTCCACCGCCCATGCGAGTGACCCACCCGTGGCAAGCATCGGCTCCAGGATCAGCACTCGGGCGTCGTCCATCGGCGGGAACTTGGCGTAGTACTCCATCGGCTCGGCCGTCTCTTCGTTGCGCTGGACTCCGGCATAGCCGATGAGGGCTTCGGGGAGCATGTCGAGCGCAGCGTCGAGGAGTCCGAGGCCCGCTCTGAACACGGCGACGGCGACGACGGGGCGGGCGAGACGGCCGCTGTGGGTCCGTTCGAGTGGTGTCTGAATCTCGACGTCGACGAGGTCGAGATCGGCCGTGGCCTCGGCGACGAGGAGATATGCCAGCCGCCGGGCCGATGCTCGGAAGCGTGGCGTGTCGGTCTCGACGGACCGGAGATCGGTCAAGTAGTGCTGCGCCAGCGGATGGTCGACTGCGGTGAACACGAGTAGTGAGGCTAATGCCCCGACCAGTAACGTTTGCCGCGTTCAGGACGGCCAGATGACGCCGCTGGCTTCGTCCTCGTCCTCGACGAACGGGCCAGTGCGCCTTCGTCCTGCGTCCTCGCCAGCGACGCCCCTGACTCGCCCTGAACATCGCCAACGTCACTGGCCAGAGCACTAGCGACGGGCTCGCCGTGACATCGCCGGCCGGTCTGCCGGTCAGTCCTGCCAGAGGAGAGTCGACGGATGGAACTGACTCCAGGCGAACCAGAAGGCCTGGTGGGATGGGATCGGCTCACTCTCGAAGGTGGCCCGAAGGCCGCCACCGTCCTCCACCAGCTCGACGCCGGCCAGCATCACCCTGGCTCCGCCGGCGAGAGCCTCGAGTGCGGCAGCGGCCGGAAACGCCACCGGCGTCCCGTCGGGAAGTACGACGCCCAGCACCTGCTCCTGTACTCCCAGGCGCAGGTCACGATCGCCGATGGGGAAGATCGGGCCGTTGTCGTCGCGGCCGCCGAGTGGATCGGTGTCGTAGGTTCGCCCGATCCCCCCGTCCTCGGCGACGATCGTCGTGTCCGTGTGTGCCGCCTTCCACTCGCCCCATGTCGTCGTGATCACGCCCGCCTGCCCGAGCACGACCCCGGCTGCAAAGAGCGGACCGGCCACCGCGGCTCCGGTGAACGTGTCGAAGACCGACAGCGACGTGAGGTCGTACATGACCTTGTTGGATCGCGAGAGGAGCCCGGTCGTGCGCAGCACCGGTGGCTCGAAACCACCGATGTCGTCGGTGAAGAAGACCTGGGCCGATCCGCACAGCGTGCAATACGGCATCCCGATACGGCGGCCGCCGACGGTGTCGTTCACCATCTCGTGGACCTCCATGATGTTCTTCGGATATGCCCGCGCCTCTCCTCCGATCACCACGCCGAACACGATGGCGTCGTCCGGATACCAATCTCCGGCCGCGGCATCCGTGACCGCCGGGTCGTCGAGCGCAGGGATACATCCCGTAGGGCAAGGATCCGGGTCTCCCAGCGGTCGGTCGTCGATGAGCACGCCGCCCCATGACAGGTAGCGCTCGTCGATGTCGTTCGGCTCTGAGAAGACGAAATCCCATCGCTCGTCGACGAGCACGAAGAGGCGTCGTTTGTACTCCACGTAGTCGGGCGGGGCCGGCGTGTCCCAAGCGATGAGATGATCGGTGACCGACACCCAGGTGGCGATACCGTTGAACTCGACGCCGGTCAGGGGCGCGAGGGCGGCGGTGGCGGCAGCCAGGACGTCGCCCCCTCCGGAGAACCGCAGCAGATCGGCGATCAGCCATGCCACTCGAGCGTCGCCGGTCTGTCCCAGGCGTCGGATCGCGCCGGCGTCGACCGGACCGGGCATACCCGCCCAGATCTCGTCGAGGATCTCCTTCACCACTGGCCGCAGTGGCCCGTTCTCCACCTCGGGTGCGGGTGGAAACGGCAGACCCGGGATCGTTTCGCTCGTGCGCGTCGTGGTAGGGAGCGGTGGACTGTCGGTCCCGACGGGTGGAACAGGAACCGGGGCGCAGGCGCCCACCACGAGGGCGAACACGAGGGCGATTACCGATGTGCGCACCGTCCAATCCTGACGCGGACCGACGGCTACGTCGTGTCGATTCGACACACGTGTTTCGCATCCCGGCAGCGATGCCGTTCTCGCGGAGGGCCGTTCGAGCTCCTCGTCCCGCTCACCCCTCCGACCCCGGCGGCGGGTGCGGGGCGGGGCCACGTCGCCGGTCGAGGGCATCGGGCCCGGAGTAGGCAGTCCCATCGCATCATCGTCATGGCGCGGATGCCTCATTTCGCGACGGAAGAGGGATCCAGGTGGCCGACTTCCGCCAGACTCCCCGGCATGGAAGGCCGCGCCAACTTCTACGACGAAGCCGTCGAGACGATCGACCGGGAGAAGCTCCATGGACTCCAGGAGCAGAAGCTGACCGAGCTGATCGACACGATCTGGGGTCGGAACCTGTTCTACACCGCCAAGTTGAAGGCAGCCGGCTTCGAGCCCGCTGACCGGAAGCTGCTCGACCAGCTCGACCGCCTGCCGTTCACAACGAAGTCCGAGCTGATGGCTGCCCAGGACGAGGGCGGCTTCCTGTCGACCAACTGCACCTTTCCAGAGGAGGCATACACCCGCATCCACCAGACCTCCGGGACCACCGGCGAGCCGCTCCGGGTTTACGACACGGCCGCCAGCTGGGACTGGTGGTCGCGATGCTGGGGCTTCGTGCTCTCCGGCGCCGGCCTCTCAGCCGGCGACCGTCTCTTCCTTCCGTTCTCGTTCGGCCCCTTCATCGGATTCTGGGCGGCCGTCGGGGGAGCGGACAAGATCGGTGCCCTCCTTGTCTCCGGTGGCGGGAGGGACTCGCGGCAGCGACTCGACCTCATCACGCGTTTTCAGACGTCCGCCATGTGCTGTACCCCGACCTATGCGCTTCGCCTCGCCGAAGTGGCCCGCGAGGCGGGCATCGATCCGGCGGGGTTGCCGTTGCGGCGGACGATTCACGCCGGGGAGCCAGGGGCGAGCGTCCTCGCCACCAAGGCATGCATCGAGCAGGCCCTCGGCGTTCGCTGCTACGACCACGCCGGGGCATCCGAGGTGGGCGCCCACAGTTTCGAGTGCGAGCCCCAGCCCGGCAGCATCCACGTCATCGAGAGTGAATTCATCGTCGAGGTCCTCGAACCGGGGGGCGACCAGCCCGTCATCCCAGGACAGCAGGGGGAGTTGGTCCTCACCAACCTGGGGCGAGCCGGGTTCCCGGTCATTCGCTATCGGACCGGAGACGCTGTCCAGGTGGACCCGGCACCGTGCCCTTGCGGCCGCACACTGGTTCGCCTCGCCGGCGGCATCGTCGGTCGGGTCGACGACATGCTGGTGATCCGGGGCGTCAACGTGTTTCCATCGGCGATCGACGAACTGGTGCGCGGCACCGCCGGTATCGACGAGTACCGGGTCACCGTCACCAGCCGGCGCCACATGGGGCACCTCGTCATCGAGGTCGAATGCACCGACGGATTCGATTCCGCCACCGCCTCGTCACAACTCACCCAAGCCTTCGGCCGGGCGCTGTCGCTTCAGCCGGAGGTGGTTCCGGTGGAGCGGGGGACGCTCCCACGCTTCGAGCTCAAGGCACAGCGGTTCTTCGTCGAGGCGTGACAGGCATCGACGCGGATCACCCGAGGGGGACGGCGCGTCGCCCGAAGCCGCGACGATTGTCCACGAGGTGGGCGCTCTCGGGGTGGAACCGATACCAGCCGACTCGGTCGAGTGCGGCGCGGATCGCCTCTGGCGCCTGGCGGGGATCGGCGAACGGAAAGCGCCGGGCGTAGCGGGCCATCGCGGCGGCGCGCTCGGCTCCGTGCAACGGTGCAGCGGTCCCTGCCATCTGCACTCCCCGGATGTCACGCCAATCGGAGGGCTCCGGATGCAGGGCGACGGCGCAACGGGGATCGAGCGCGAGGTCGCCGACATGCCGGCTCTCCGGCGAGGACACGAAGACGAGATCGAAGCCGTCGGACGCGTAGAACACCGCGGCCGCCCACGGGCCGTGGGCGCCGCCGGTCGCCAACGTCATGATGCGACACTCGGCGATGACCGCCAGCGCGTCTTTGCGCAGATCCACCACGTGGCCTCCTCGACGGATGGCCAAGGGTACGCTGGCCCGTCTCGGCGCAAGAGGAGGACGGTGGAGCGCATTGTCGTGGGTCTGGCAGGTGCCAGTGGGGTGGTCTATGGGATCCGCCTCTTGGAGGTGCTCGGGCAGACCCCTGGCGTGGAGACGCATCTGGTCGTCAGCAACGGAGCGAAGCGCACGATCGAGCTGGAGACCGACCTCTCACTCGCCGATGTCGAGGCCCTGGCCGACACGGTCCACCCCAACGACGACATCGCAGCTCCCATTTCCTCCGGATCCTTTCGCACGAGTGGGATGGCGGTGGCCCCGTGTTCGATGAAGACCCTCTCTGGCATCGCCAACTCCTATGCCGACAATCTCCTCGTCCGGGCGGCTGACGTGACCCTGAAGGAACGCCGCCGCCTGGTGCTGCTTCCGCGCGAGACCCCGCTCCACCTCGGACACGCCCGGCTCCTGGTCCGAGTCCTCGAAATGGGCGCCATCGTGATGCCTCCTGTGCCGGCGCTCTACCACCGTCCGACCACCGTTGCCGAGATCGTCGATCACACCGTCAGCCGGGTCCTCGACATGCTCGGCATCGACAACGAGCTCGGGAGCCGCTGGACCGGCGCCTGAGTCGTCCTCTCCTCCGGCTGTGGCCGGAGACCCCAACATGCTGCGGCCTCCACCATGAGCGGCGGGCTGCGGGGAGGGTCTGCCGGGGACAGGGTGAGGAAGAACCGTTCCGGGCTCGTTGCCTCAAAGTGCTTGACATCTCGCAGCGGCCTACTACGTTCCGTGAATGTTCTACATAGAGAATCAAGTTCTCTGATGCGCACGCATCAGAGAAGCCCCGTCAGATGCATCAGGGGAAGGAGCTGATGGGGGTCTCTGCGGTCGAGCGCGCTCTCGCCATCCTTCGCTGCTTCGAGAAAGAAGAAGAGTGGTCGCTGTCGGAGATCGTCGGAGAGCTCGGCCTGAACAAGTCCACCGTCCACGCCATCCTCGGGACGCTGACCGAACACCGGTTTCTGCTTCGCGACCCGGGCACGCTGCGCTACCGCCTGGGTCCGGCCCCAATCCGGCTCGGTTTCCTGGCCCGCGAGCAGCTCGACATCCGTCGGGTGGCGCGAAGGCACGTCGAATCCCTCGTCCGGGAGACCCAGAAGTCGGTTCTGCTCGGAATGTTCCAGGACGACCGGATCGTCGTCATCGACAAGGTCGATCCCGTAGGGGTCATGCATGTACCGGCGACGATCGGACAGCAGTTCCCGTTCTCCACCGGCTCGTTCGGGCGCGTGTTCCTCGCATGGATGGCGGAGAGCGAGATCGACCGGCTCCTCGACCGCTACGGGCTGGAGGCTTACACCCCGGCCACCATCACGGATCCCGACGAGTACAAGGCCGAGCTGGCCCGCGTCCGCGAGCAGGGCTTCGCGGTCGACGACCGCGAGGAGTATCTGCTCGGTGTGCGGGCGGTGTCGGTGCCGCTGCTCGGCGTGGGCGAACGGGTGGTCGCGGCGCTGACGGTGGTCGGCTTCACAGCCCGTCGCGATGACCAGCCGGGAGAAGTGGCGATCAAGGGAGCGCTCCGCGCCGCGGCGGAGATCTCCCGGCAACTGGGGGCCGAACTCTGAACTGCACGTCGATCACCAGCCACCGAGCCCATCGGACACGAAAGAGGTAGACGAATGCCCTACGACGATCTGCGATCGTTCATCCAGCGACTCGATGAGGAGAACCAACTCCGCAGGGTCAAGAAGGAGGTCCACTGGAATCTCGAGCTCAGCCATGTGGCCAAGGTCAACGAGGAACGCCAGGGGGGCGGCAAGGCTCTGCTGTTCGAGAACATCGACGAGTACCCGGGCCACCGCGTCTTCACGAGCGCCCTCACCGCCCGCGAGCGGCTCGCTCTGGCCCTCGAGTTGCCGACCGACACGAGCCTGATGCACCTCTCCGAGGAATGGGTCAACCGGATCCATGGGAACATGGTTCC
>Ga0214472_10003748_pt1 | contig 16055 bp, 11 predicted proteins | sample RVTome_6_FD_207662 | JGI IMG/M metagenome (GOLD analysis project Ga0214472, IMG submission 207662) | Soil microbial communities from uranium-contaminated site in the Upper Colorado River Basin, Wyoming, United States - RVT140D175 | ecosystem: Environmental > Terrestrial > Soil > Contaminated >... | reverse complement strand
AGGAGAGTCCCTATCTGCGGGGCTTTTACTTTACGAGCGGCACGCAGGAAGGCATTCCCCTGGACCGGGTCATTCAGACGCTCGCCCGGCAGTTCGAGCTCTCGCCTGACGAGGCCGGCGAGATGACGACGGAGACCACAGCCAAGAGCTACTTCCTCAAAGACCTCTTCACGGATGTGGTGGTGCCGGATCAGTACATGGCGCGGCGGACCTCGAAGGCCTCACGCCAGGGAACGGTTCGCCGTGTCGGGGCGACTGTCGGGGCCGTGCTGCTGCTGGCGCTCTTCCTGCTCGGTGCCTCGCAAGCCCTTATCCGCAGCAAACTCAGCCTGAACGAGGCACAGGGCGTCGCCTTCGCTGCCGGAGGTGTACGCTGGGACGACCGTAGCGCTGCGGTGGACAACCTGAGGCGTATCGAGGCCCTCCGCCTCCAACTCGACCGGCTGGATCAGACGACCTGGTTCGGCCTCGGCCTGCAGCGGAACGGCACGGTGCTGGTCCCCTCCAGCCGTCTCTACTACGACCAGGTCAAAGCGCTTGTCCGCGTCTCGCCCCTTCGTATCCTGGAGTCCAACCTGGAGGCTGCGAGGCAAACCGTCCGGCTGGAAGGGCCGGAGCGGGAAGCCCTCACCAGCAAGCTGAAAGCCTATCTCCTCCTCACCGGTGAAAGGGCACGCCTCGAAGACGAGCCCAACCGGACCTTCCTGGTTCGTGTGCTGACCGAACTTGCGACGGCAGACTTCGCCCCCGACGCCGCCATGCTGACCCAGGGCGAACTCAGTGCCCTCATCGAACCGCAGGTCACCACCTATGTCAATGCCCTGCGGCGCGATTCGACCCAGGCCTTCGGTGGTGCGACCACGCTCGTCCAACAGACGCGCCAGCGTATCGACGAACCGCCGAGCATACAGAGCCTCTATGCCCGGATTCGGCTGGAAGGCCTGGACCGGCTCCCGCCGTTCCGCCTCGCCGACATCGTGCCCGGCAGGTACAGCGACCTGCTCACTAGCGAAGCCGAGGTTTCGGGGCTTTATACGAAGCAGGGATGGGAGACCTTCGCCAAAGGTATGATCCAGGAACTCAGCCAGAACCCTACGGGGGAAGACTGGGTCATGGGACGTGGCAGCTCGGCAGCCCCTACGGAACTGAGCAACCAGGACGAAGTGGCCGGCAACCTGGAAGCGCTCTATTTTAACGACTACGGGGGGGAATGGGAGCGTTTCGTACGGAGCATTCGCGTCAAACGCTTTGCCGACCTGCAAGACGCTTCGCGCTCCCTCAATGACCTCGGCAACGCCAACGAGTCCCCGATTTCCTACCTGCTCGCGCATATGACGAACCAGATGCGGTTCGAGCAGGGAGCTGCCGCCTCGCTCCGCGATCGGGTCGAGCAGAACGTGGAACGGCAAGCCGAGCGAAGGGCCCAGCGCCTGGATCCAGGCGCGCAGGTGGACCTGGGCGGTCAGGAGGAGGTGCACCCGCTGGCGCGGCGCTTCCAGTGGCTCTTGAAACTGAATGCCGATCAACTGGCCAGCGGCGGTGCCAGCGCCGACCTGTACCAGGCTTTCGCCAGCCTTCGGCAGGTCGGCACCTCCCTTGAAGGGTTTGTGGGCGATCCCCCCAAGGCTGCCGCTTACGTAGCCGACATCCTGAAGAATGACGGCGGCGAGCTCAACAGAGAACTGCGCAACCTGGGGAACGGCCTGGCCGCTTTCAACCAGGATGCACGCCGGCAACTCTTCGAAACCCCGGTGTTACAAACCTGGCAGGCCTTGATCGGCGTGGCGCAGCGGCACCTGAACGACCGCTGGCGTACCCTCATCTATGACCCCTTCCAGTCCAGGTTTGCCAATGCCTACCCCTTCAACGCTACCGCCGTGAGCGACGCGCCGCTTCTGGACGTCGAGAGCTTCCTGGCGCCTCAGAACGGCACCGTCGACGCCTTCATCAAGGAGGAACTCGAACCCTTCGTAGGTCGCAACCTGGAACAGCCGCTGTCCTGGCGGGGGAGTGGGATTCGTCTTTCTCCGGCAACGCGCGAAGCGATCGGCCGTGCCCGCAGCATCGGCGCCAACGCCTTTAGCGGCGGTAGGCTACGCGTCCAGTTCGAGTTGCAGCCCGAGATCCCGGAACGGCAGCCGGCTTCCGCCCCCGTCGTGGACCATGTCTCTCTCCGCCTTCTGGGCCGCGAGGAGACCTACCGCATGGGGCTGCAATCCTGGACCGCCTATGACTGGCCCGGCACCGGCGATGCGGTGATCACCCTCTCTACGCAGACCGGCGACCTCTCTCCCCGGCGCTATGCCGGAGACTGGGCCTTGTTTCGTATGCTTCAGGATGCCCGCATAACCCAGCGGTCGGGGGCGCAGTTCGAGCTGAAGTGGTCGTTCGATCGGCCCGGCTCCTATACCATCAACGCCGTCTATTATCTACGTACCCGGAGCGCAGCGAATCCTTTTAGTGATGTCCGGGGGTTCTTCAACTTCCGCCCCCCGCCCACTCTGGAATGAGGAGTTGGTCCTTTGGGTAATCCGGCTCAGGCCGGTTTGCGTCATTCCCAATGACCGCGAACGATAGTGAGCATCATGCCTGAAGAACCCGTCACGGTCGTTTTTTTCGGCAAAGTGCCGACGCATGGGGATTTTGTGCGTCGCCGGGTCAATAGCACGGCCCTGCGTACTTTCGACGCCTGGATTCAGGAGGGTATGATCGCCGCCGGAGACACCCCTGGCGTCCTCGACGCCGATTTCGAGAAGGCTGCTCCTGTCGCGTTCTGCTTTTCCCTACCCGCGCCCGCCCCTCCTTTCGTCGGGGTACTCGGTCCCAGCCGGGATAGCGTAGGCCGGCGCTACCCTTTTCTTGTCGGCTTCGAGGGCGGCGCTTCTCTGGCCGGCAACGGCGCGCCGGGCTACCTCCCCGTCGTCTTCGGCGAGCGGCTGGCCCGGGCTGCTGCCTTGATCCGTGCGGCTACAACCGGGCAGGTGCGGGCGCCCGACCTGGAAGCACGTGTTGCCCCACTGTCCTCCGGAAATGACGGCGACACCGCGCTTACAGGGTACGACGCCTTCTTGAAGCAGACGACGGCTTCGGTCTTCTGGGCTAAGCTCTGGGGGCATCCGCAAGACTCCCGGAAATACCTCCTTTTCAAGAACCTGCTGGATATCCTCACCCCGCTCAAGGGGAACCTCCCGGCCGCTTTCTCCCTCGTGCTTCGCTTCCCCCTTTGTACAGACCGTCAGGATCCTTCCTACGAGGTTGCTTTCTGGGTCAGCGTCGTCCTTCAACTCCTCGATGCCCCTCGTCTCCAACCCTCTTTCTTCTGGACCCTCCCCGAAGAGGAAGATGACCGCCGCCCGGCCCTCCTGGTCGCGCTCCGGCATCCGCCGCCGGACCTCTTCACGTGTCTGCTCACCGGGGGCAAGGGGGAGGAGGCCTGCCGCGACCTGGAAACGATGGGTGGGCTTAGCGCCGTAGAAGCGGCCCTTTCGATCCCATCCCGCTACGGCTCTTTGCTAGAGTCCGATGAACTGACCTTGAAGGACTTCCTTCGCCTCATGGCCAATGACCAATGACCAAAAGGTCCGTCACTCTTTTTCAGTCCGGGTAGGAGGGGGAGGAAGCTGGCGTGGGTTGATGTTGAGTTGACCCTTACGAAAGGCTTCGGCGATAGCCGATGGGATGAGCGCTTCCGCTCCCACGACATGCGCCCGCTGTTCCTGCACCTTCGCCAGCATCTCCTGCTCCAGCGCTACGGCTGCTGCGCGCCGTTCTTCTGCCTTCGCGCGTGCGATCCGCAGGTCCGCCTCCGCCTGGTCGGCCTGTAGCTTGGCCCCGATGTTCTCGCCCACATCCACGTCTGCGATGTCGATGGAGAGAATCTCGAAGGCTGTGCCCGCGTCGAGGCCTCTGGCGAGGACGGCCTGGGAAATGGCGTCCGGGTTTCCGAGCACGTCCGCATACGTCTCCGACGAACCGATCGTCGAGACGATGCCTTCTCCCACCCGTGCGATGATGGTCTCTTCGCCGGCGCCTCCGACGAGCCGCTCGATGTTGGCACGTACCGTCACGCGAGCCAGGACGCGCACCTGGATGCCGTCTTTAGCGATGGCTGAGATCGGCGGCGTCTCGATCATCTTGGGGTTGACCGACACCTGCACGGCCTGGAACACGTTACGCCCGGCCAGGTCGATTGCCGTGGCCCGCTCGAAGCTCAGGTCGATATGGGCCTTGTCGGCAGAGATAAGCGCGTTGATGACTTGCTGCACGTGCCCGCCGGCCAGGTAATGGGCCTCTAAGTGGGAGGGATCGACGAAGATCCCGGCCTTGTGGGCGGTGATGAGCGGCCTGACAATCTCGGCGGGCGGGACCCGGCGCAGGCGCATCCCAACGAGGTCGCGGAAGAGTTTAATCTGCACGCCTGAGAAGATGGCCGTGATCCACAGGCGGATGGGCACGATGTAGAACAAGAAGACCAGCCCGACAACGGTCAGGATGATGATCAGGGTGCTGAACGAAGCTAAGAGGTTATCCATAGGAGTAGGCGGCCGCCGTTATGGTTCAGCGCGTTTCTTGCGCTCGTCTTGCAGGCTTACGCCCGAAGATGGTCTCGTAAGAGGTATTCAACTTAAAGAATGTGTGGCTGCAGTGCCGCGTGATAGGGCTTCTGGCGCAGCTTATGGAGGGCATTTTCCTTGATCTGGCGCACGCGCTCACGGGTGATGCCGAAGCGTTGGCCGACTTCCTCAAGCGTCATCGGACGTTCGTAGCCGATGCCGAAGTAGAGGCGTGTGATCTCGGCTTCGCGTGGATGCAGCAAGCTTAGCGCCCGCTCAATGTCGATCTTAACCGACTCGTCGAGCAGCGAGCCGTCCGGAGTGACGCCGTCGTTGCAGGGGAGTACGTCGAGCAGGCTGTTGTTGTCGTCATCGTTGAAAGGGGCGTCCATCGAGAGGTGGCGTGCGGTCTGCTGCAGGCCTTCTCGGACTTTCTCCACATCGATTTCGAGTTCGGTGGCCAGCTCCTCAAAGGTAGGGGTGCGTTCGTGTACCTGTGCCAGGCGTGCGCTCGTCTTTCGGATCTTCGAGATGGTGCTGATCCGGTTGAGTGGCAGACGCACCACCCGGCTTTGCTCGGCGAGGGCTTGCAGGATAGCCTGGCGGATCCACCATACGGCGTAGGAGATGAACTTGAACCCTCGGGTCTCGTCGAAGCGCTTGGCGGCCTTGATCAAGCCGTAGTTCCCCTCGTTGACGAGATCCGTGAGGTGTAGCCCCTGCCCCTGGTATTTCTTGGCGATAGAGACCACGAAGCGCAGGTTGGCGCGGGTCAGGGTGAGAAGTGCTTCCTCGTCCCCTTGCTTGATACGACGGGCCAGGCTCGCCTCCTCCTCCGGGGTCACAAGGGCAATCTTACTGATCTCTAGAAGGTACTGGTCGAGCAACCGCTGGTGGCGGGAGACGTACATGGACTCTCCAAATTGGGTAGGGTTACGGGGGTGTCGCTCAGCGGACTATACCGATGCGTGGGGATCTTCGTTTATGCTAAACCCTGGTCTTCGTGAGCCGGGGATAAGCAAAAAGCCTATAGCCTTAAAGGTGACTATCTAGCGTCCTTTAAGGCTATAGGCTTGACGGTAGGTTCCGCAGTGAAGCGACGTGGAAACTGCTACCCGCTCGCGCTATAGAAAGATCCCGTGCCTTTTGCGCAAGGTGCCCGTTTTCAACCGATCCCAATCAGGCCGGTTTGGTGGTACCGATGAGCACTCCTACGGTGCCGTACCAACGGATGCTTCGCTCAAAACCAATAATCACCGCACCTTCCCGTCACGGTCGATGGTGAGGTGACGGCCGTTCTGGAGGGTGGCGAAATCGGCGGGTTGAAGGACGACGAGCGGGAGGGGTTTGCCGTACATCTCGTCGGCGACGATGCAGGCAAGGGCGAGGAAGTGGTCGGGCTCGGAGGTGAGGAGGGCGATGGGCGCCATGCCGCCTCGGATAGCTTCGAGGAGGACGGCCGTGGTGGTGCTGGAGCCTCGGGTGGCGGGGATGGCGAGGATACACCCCTTCGCCATCTGCCCCGAGAGGGGGTGACGGCGGTCGATGATTTCCCCGGTAAACTGGTCGTAACCGCCCCAGAAGCTGAGGGGCTCATCGCTGACCAAAACCGGGCCGGAGGCTTGGCCGGGAATGAGGGGGTGTCCTTGCATTATTCGGCCCATAGCGTTTCATCAGTGAGGATCCGGCCTTCGACGGCGGAGTGGACGCAGTCTTCGAGGCTGCCGAACGCCATCAGGCGGTTCAGCAAGCCGGGGGTGTAGTAGGCGAACTTGGCCGAGTTGGTCATCATCACTTCGATCTCCGGAGGGAGCATCGGGGTCGTGAGGATGCAGGTGTCGACGGTGATACGCCCGCCGAAGGCTTCGAGCGGCGCCATCAGCCCAGTCTCTTCCGCCAGCATCCGTACCATGCGGCTGGTGGTGACGAGGAACTGCACGTTCGGGTGGCGCTGCTTGCCTTCGAGCAGTGGGGCGAGGCGGCGAAACTCGTCGAGGGAGAAGTGTGGGCTGCCGAGCACCACCATGTCGAGCTTGCCCGCATCGGCGGTGGAGAGGGCGCGGCGGGCTTCGCGCAGCATCGGCAGGGTGATGTCCAGCACCCGTGCAGGCGCATTTCCCTGGAAGGCGGCTTCCAACGTGGGGGCTTCCGGGGTTACGCCGACGATATGGCAGAGGGCGACGGCTCCGGAGGACGCCATCCCGGCGCAGAGGGCCTTGAGCCGGTCGTCGTCGGGCTGGACAACGAGTCCGTCGATCACCGGGATGCGGTTCTGGACGAGGTGGCCGATGAGGTGGCCGAGGATCGGGTAGAAGGCCTCGTCCGCCTGCACCTGTTCGGGGATGTCCACGAGGCGGAGGAGGTCCTGCCCCGCACGGTTTTCGGTGAGGTGCAGGCCCGCCGCCGGCACGCGGCCCGTGATGGCGCAGCACACGTCGAGGAGGTCCGGGTAGCGCTCCGTCCGTGCGCCGATGACGGAGTTGGCGAAGGCGATGGCGTTGGATTCGCCCCAGGCAATCTGCTGCCCGAACTTCGGGCGGAGGTCGGTCTGGTACGGCGCGCATGTCCACGTCTGTACGGCACCCATCGACCGGTAAGCGACCATCTGCCGGTGCGCCTTGTGCGCCCATTCGGGCGGGACGGCCCATTCCTTCCAGCCGTATTCGTCCACCCCGCTCACGTTGAGCGAAGTCGGGACGGCCACCTTCGCGCCGAGGGCGGCGAGGCGTTCGGCGTATTCCATCGTAGCATCGCCCTGGAAGACGGTGCTGTCGATATGGGCGGCGGAGATGTCCATGAGGGTCTCGGCCTCAAAGACGACGGCCATGCGGACGAGGATGCGCATCGCTAGCCGGGCGGCCTCGCCGTGCGCACCGTCAAGGAGGGCCTGGTCGTAATCGCTGAGGTGGAGGGGCATGAGGGCAGGTTTCGGAGATCAGAGGTTGAAACAGGCGACGCGCGTCTCGGTCATGGCTTCGAGGGCAAAACGCAGGCCCTCGCGGCCGATGCCGCTGTGCTTGGTGCCACCGAAGGGCATCGTGTCGAGCCGGTAGTCGGTCGAGTCGTTCACGATGACACCGCCGACTTGCAGGCGACGGACAGCCGTGAAGGCGTCCCGCAGGCTCTCGGTAAAGATCGCGGCGTGCAGCCCGTAGTTGACGGCGTTGGCCCGGTCGATGGCCTCATCGAGCGAGGCCACGCAGTAGAGGGAGGCCACGGGGCCGTAGACTTCGTCACAGTCCAGCCGCACGCCGTCGGGGATGTCTTCGAGTACGGTGGGGTGGACGAGCGTTCCTTCGCGCCGCCCGCCCGTGAGCACGCACGCACCCTGCGCCACGGCCTCCTGGATCCACGCTTCGACCCGCTCGGCCTCTGGGAGGCGGATCATGGCGCACACGTCCGTGGCTTCATCCAGCGAAGAGCCGGCTTTGAGGCCGGCGGTGTGGCGGACGAAGCGCTCCCGGAAGTCCGCATAGACGGCTTCATGGACCAGGATACGCTGGACCCCGAGGCAGTTCTCGCCCGCCTGGGCAAAGGCACCTGCGGCGATCGCAGGCACGGCGCGGTCCAGGTCGGCATCAGGTAGCACGATCACCGGGGCGTTGGCACCCAGTTCCAGCACCAGCTTCTTGATGCCGGCCGTCCGCGTGATGTGCTCGCCGGTTTTGAGGCCGCCGGTGAAGGTCACCAGCCGAACGCGGGGATCGCGGACGAGGGCGTCGCCGATCTCTGCGCCGTGGCCGGTGACGACGTTCAGGCGGCCCGGCGGGAGGCCGGCGTCGAGGAGGGCCTGCGCCATACGGAGGACGGTGAGGGGCGTCGCGGAGTCGGGCTTGAGCACCACGGCGTTGCCGCCGGCGAGGGCGGGGCCGATTTTGTGGGCGGCGACGGCCATCGGGTCGTTGAACGGCAAGATGGCGACGACGACGCCTACCGGCACACGGAACCAGTAGCCGACCCGGTTCTCGGAGCCGGGTCGCAGGTCGAAGGGGAGCGTCTCGCCCGAAAGCTGCCGGCCCGCTTCGGCAGCCAGGCGCAGGATGCCGGCGGCGCGTGGAGGTTCGTGGCGGGCCTCACGGATCGTCTTGCTGCCTTCGAGGGCCAGGAGTTGCGCGTATGCATTCTGGTCGTTCTCGATCCGGTCGGCGGCCCGCATCAGCACGTCGTACCGGGCGTGCATCGGGAAATCCGTTGCCAGCGCCGCTGTGGCAGCCTGTAACGCGTCGGATACGTCGGCCTCGGTGCCGTGGGGCACGGTACCGACCAGGTGCCCGTCGAAGGGGTTGCGGACCTCGATCCGTTCGACGCCTGTAATCCGGCAGCCGCCGATCAGCATCGCTGCATGTGTGGGTTCAGGCATGCCGTTCTGGGAATGGGAGAAGGGGAAGGGAGAAAGGGAGAAAAAATGGTGCGACTCCTATATTCCCCCCTTCCCCCTTCCCCCTTTAATTACTCCCCGTACCGGTCGGCTGGTCGGCCAAGTGGAGCGGCTTGCGCGGCAGCTTCTCGTCGCGCTGGGCTGTATGGTAGACGAAAGAAGCGATGATCGTTGCTGCCTGCTTCAGGTCTTCTTCGATGGCATGGTCGAACACGTCCATGTTCGAGTGGTGCGTCCGCGTCGAGTAGGCGATGGGTTCCTGGATGAACTGGAAGCCCGGCAGGCCGGCGCCGTCGAAGGCGAGGTGGTCGGTGCCGCCTGTGTTCGAGAGGGTCAGCGTGGCGGCGTCCAGGTCGTGAAACGGCTTCAGCCAGGCCCGGAAGATCGGCGCGACACCCTCATTGCCCTGCATGTATACGCCCCGGATCTTGCCCGTGCCGTTGTCCAGGTTATAGTAGGCCGAGAACTTCTCGTGGTCGGGTTTCAGGGCGGAGGGCGGCTGGCCCCACCCGCCGATTTCCGCGAAGTGGTCGTTGACATAGTTGCGGGAGCCGTGCAGGCCTTGCTCTTCGCCGGTCCACAGGGCGATGCGGATGGTGCGGCGTGGCTTTTTGCCCGTCTCTTTGAACATGGCCTGCAGGATACGGGTGGCCTCCATCATCACCGCCGACCCGGCGCCGTTGTCGGTAGCACCCGTGCCTGCGTGCCAGGAGTCGAAGTGCGCGCCCATCATGACCAGCTCATCGCCGATCTCAGGGTCGGTGCCCGGGATGTCAGCGATGACGTTGTATTCCATCGGGTCGTCATCGGTGAATGTGACGTCCATATCCATCGTGAGCGTCACCGGGATGCCTTTCTTGATGAGGCGGTAGATCCGGTTGTAGTGCTCGGCGGCCAGGGTCATCTGCGGGATGACGTAGGCACCTTTCGGGTTGTAGGCGCTGGGGGCGTCGAACCACGAGGTGCCGGGCGGGGACGGGACGGAAGCGCCTGAGACGAAGATGGTGCCGTAATCGCCCTTGTAGGAACGGTCGATGATGGCAGCCGGCTTCTCATCATAGACGAACTGCGTCCGCATCTGCTGGAGGCGGTATTCCTGCATCCGATCGCGGTTGACGCCGGAGGGGCGTTCGTCGGCGCCGGACCAGTTGGCGAGGTTGAGCAGGTCTTCCGGGCTCCGGCGCGTGGCCATCGGCGCGAAGGGTTCCTCGACGGGGCGCGGCGCTTCGAGCATCACGATTTTGCCGGCCAGGAGGCCTTTATACATCGCGAAGTCATCTTCCGTCTCCGGTGCGAAGATCACGACCTCGGCCGAGACAGGGCCGTCGGTGCCCGGCGACCAGGCTTTGGGATAGGCGTATACCGGGAAGGAGGCCTTCTCACTGCTGGCTTGCAGGCTGAAGCTATTGAGCGTCCAGCCCAGGCCGAAGGGGCCCCAGGGTTCGAGGTGCGCGTTCTTCATGCCCAGCTTTTCGAGCGCGCCCTTGGCCCATTGACTGGCGGCGTCCAGCCCGGGAGAGCCGGTGAGGCGGGGGCCGTAGACGTCGGTTATCCAACTCAGCGTCTCCATCACCTGGCTTTGTTCCAGGCCGTGCTTACGGATGGAGGCGACGGCCTCTTCATCGATCTGCTCCTGAGCAAGCGCGGGCGTCGCGGCCAGTAGCAAGGCCAGCATCAGGCTCAAAGCGTAATATCGGGTGGTTTTCATCGGATAACTCTTGGATTGGGGAACAGGAACGGTGGGGTATTGCATAGGAACCATACAATATAGGGTAAGGCCAATACGTATGGTAGACGAGAAGACGTCCATGGGATGTCTTGAGGATGGAAGATGGAAGATGGAAGATGGATCGATATTCCCGATGACCTATCTTCTATCCTCTATCCTCACAAGCCCAGCGGGCTTGCCCCTCTCCTCAAATCCGCAGCGTGGATTATTTCGAATGTCGCAACAGGATGATATCACAGCGCTGCTGGGGGCCTTGAGCGGGGGCAACCGAAGCGTTGTGGATGCGCTGATGCCGAGGGTCTATGAGGAGCTACGTGTGCTCGCACGGCGGCAGCTACGAGGGGAGCGGGCCGGGCACACGATACAGACGACGGCGCTCGTCCACGAAGCCTACCTGAAGCTCGTCCGTCAAGACCAGGTGAGCTGGCAGAACCGGGCCCACTTCTTCTCGCTCGCAGCGCTCTCGATGCGCCGTATCTTGATCAACTACGCCAACAGCCGGCTCGCCGAGAAGCGAGGGGGCGGGCAGGTGGTGGCAACCTTCGAGGAACACCTGGTCCCCCGAGAGACCCGCGCCGAAGAACTTGTGGCGCTGGATGAAGCGCTGACTCGACTGGCAACACTCAGCGAGCGGCAGAGCCTGGTCGTCACCTACCGCTTTTTCGGTGGGTTGACCCAGGAGGAGATCGCCGAGGTGCTGGGTGTGTCGGTGCCGACGGTTCGCCGCGACTGGCGTCTCGCCCGGGCCTGGCTGAGCAAAGAGATGGGAGACTGATCGGTTATGAGGCGTTTCCCTGCGTTTACCCATGAGACCCACCAACATTGAGGCCAACCCATGGATGCAAGCCGTTGGGAACGGGTGCAGGTGCTGTTCGAAGCCGCCGCCGATCTCCCCCCCGAAGAAGGTGAACGCTACTTGCAAGAGGCCTGTGGGAACGACGACGCCCTCCTGGAGGAAGTGCGCGCCCTGCTTTATGCCGATCACCGGGTGCACAGCCTCCTCGACGGCCTCGCCCTGGACGCCGTCAGCCTGGCCGACGCGCTGCCTTCCGATGCCGAGCAGGCCCTCGAAGGCCGAAGGGTGGGCCCGTACCGGCTGGTGTGTCGCCTTGGCGCGGGGGGGATGGGGGTCGTCTACCTGGCTGAACGCGCCGACGGGCAGTTCGAGCAGCAGGTAGCCCTGAAGCTGATCAAGCGGGGGATGGACTCCGAACAGATCGTCGGGCGTTTCCAGGCCGAGCGTCAGATCCTGGCGCGGCTGAAGCACCCCAACATTGCCCGCCTGCTCGATGGCGGGGTGAGCGAAGAGGGGCAGCCCTACTTCGCCATGGAGTATGTCGACGGGCAGCCGATCGACCGGTACAGCGGGGCGGCAGGGTTGTCGGTGGAGGCGCGTCTGGCGCTGTTCCTGGAGGTGTGCCGTGCGGTGCAGTATGCCCACAGCCAGCTCATCGTACACCGGGATCTGAAGCCGTCTAACATCCTGGTGACCGAAGAGGGGCAGGTGAAGCTGCTGGACTTCGGCATCGCCAAAATGCTGGGTGGAGATGCGGGGGAGGGGGTCCAGACCCGTACCGGCGTCCGCGTGCTTACGCCTGCCTATGCGTCGCCTGAGCAGTTGCGCGGCGAAGGGGTGACGACCGGGTCGGACGTGTACGCGTTGGGGGTCGTCTTATACGAACTGTTGACGGGCCGCCGCCCCAATGGTAGCGCGGGTTCGACGGAGGAGCCGGACAAGCCGTCGACGGTGGTGAGCCGGGGGGAGGGCACGACCTCGGTGCCGTCCGGCGCAGCGGAGCGCACCCGGTGGCGCCGCCGCCTGGAAGGCGACCTGGACACGATCTGTCTGAAGGCGCTTTGCCAGGAGCCGGAGCGGCGGTATGGGTCGGTGGAGGCGCTGATGGAAGACGTCGGGCGCCACCTGTCGGGGCTGCCCGTCCTGGCCCGGCGGGATACAGTCGGCTACCGGGTGGGGAAGTTCGTCAACCGTCATCGGGCGTGGGTGGGGGCGACGGGGCTGGTGCTGGCGCTGGTCGCTGCGCTTGTCTCCTTCTACACGGTGCGGCTGGCGCAGGAGCGCGACCGTGCGCGTATTGAGGCGGAAAAAGCGGCCCAGGTTAGCGCGTTCTTGCAAAGCCTGTTTGCCGTGTCCAACCCGTCCGAGTCGAAAGGAGAGACGGTGACGGCCCGGTCGCTACTGGACGAAGGGGCGCAGCGCGTCGAGACGGAACTGGCCGACCAGCCGGAGGTAGCGGCCAAGATGATGCAGGTGATCGGCGACGTATACCTGAGCCTGGGGCTCTACGGGGAGGCGGGCGACATCACGCAAAAAGCGCTGGACCACTTGCAGGACTTGCACGGCGATGAGCATGCGGAGGTGGCGGCAACGCAGACCATCCTGGCCCGCATTCGGCTGGAGCAGGGCGACCAGGCCGTTGCCGAGTCGCTCCACACCCGTGCGCTGGCTGTTCGCCGCCGTCTGTTCGGGGCCGAACACATGGAGGTTGCGGAAAGCCTCAAAGAGCTCGCCTACCTACGGCAGGCACAGGGCGACTACGAGGCGGCGATCGAACTGAACCGTGAGGTGCTGGCGATCCGAAGGAAGCACCTCGGGGAGGAAGATCCGCTCGTGGCGACCGCCCTGAACGACCTGGCCAACGCCCTCCGGGAGCACGGCGAGATTGAGGCGGCTGAGTCGCTTTTCCGCGAAGCCATAGCCCTCCAGGAGAAACTTCTCGGGGACGACCACCCGGAGGTCGCCAACACGGTCAACAACCTCGCCTTGTTGCTCCAGGAGCGAGGAGAGCACGCCGCCGCCGAGCCCCTGTACCGCCGCGTGCTGGCGATCGACCTCAAGACACTCGGCCCGGAACATCCCTATGTCGCCATCAGCAAGAACAACCTGGCACAGGCCCTACAAGGGAAAGGGGCGTACGCGGCAGCAGAATCCCTTTTCCGGGAATCGTTGGCACTCCGGCGCCAGCTTTTCGGTGACGAGCATCCGGCGGTAGCGGAGAGTTTCAACAACCTCGGGGTGTTGCTGGTCGAGCAGCGCCGCTACGAGGAAGCCGAACCGCTCTTGCGCGAAGCGCTTGCGATTCAGGAACGTCTGCTTGGCCCACAGCATCCCCGTGTAGCTATTTCGACGAACGCGCTCGCGGGCATCCGCCACCGGCAGGGCGCCTATGACGAGGCCGAAGCGCTCTACCGGCGCGCGCTGGAATTGTATGCGGAGGCTTTCCCGGACGGGCACCTTCGCATCTCCAACCCGACCTTCGGGCTGGGGTCGCTGCTGGCGGAGCAGGGGAACTGTACGGCGGCGGAGCCCTTGCTCCGCCAGGCGCTCGACTTGCGTCGCAAGGGTTTGCGGGCGGGGCACCGGGATATCGCCCATGCGGAAAGTGTACTGGGCGGTTGCCTGGTCACGCTTCAGCAGCTTGAGGAGGCCGAGGCGCTGTTGCTGAGCAGCTATGCGGACTTGCGGCAGGAACGAGGCGACGACGCGCCGGTCGTCCGGCAAGCAGCCGCCCGGCTCGTACACCTCTATGAAGCGCTCGGGCAACCCGAAAAAGCCGCCGCTTACCGGGTCTCCACCACCGTTGTCGAATAAAGCACGATGCTGTCTTCCGGCTCAGGCAGGGCCTGGGGGGCGGTTTCCCAGGCGAGGAACAGGTTGAGGTCGTCCTGTAGGGCGCGGACCACCGCCGAGAGCACAGCCAGGTCGTCTATATACCCGATCCCCACCAACGCGTCCGGGATGACATCCGCCGGGTTCACAAAGTAGAGGAGCGCCGCTGACGCAAACGCCATCGATTTCCAGGGGATCACCCGGTATTCCCGGCGCGCCCAGGCACGCGCGAGGCGCAGCAGCGTCTCCACATCGCCCCGCATCCGCCCGAGAACCTTCGGGTTGGCGGTGAGCTTCCGGTAACCCGCCTTGACCAGCCGGAGCAGCCGGATGCGGCGCCGGAGCAGCCGGTGGGCCGTCTCCAGGGCCCGCATGAGTCCTTTCTGTTGACGTTCGGTAAGGGGAGAGGAGGTGTCCATGGGTCGGTAAATCGTGAAGCGTGAAGATGCGCTGAACGACGGTGTAACGTGACCTCACGTTTCACGTTACACGATATACGGACATAGGGGTCCGAAGGAAAGGGTTGACGTACGATCCTACATCCCTGTTCCGGTGGTGCGATCAACATACCTTCCCGGTTGCAGGGCAGGGTGGCGCGCTCTATTTTTATGACCAAGGACCTCATCAGGCAGGTGAGGCTTTAGCGGACGTAGGAACTTGAAGGGCTATGGAATCCAGGCAGCAGGAAGTGACACAGGTGCTGGTTCGTGCCAGCAACGGGGATGAAGTCGCAGCGGAAGCGTTGTGGTCGTTGATCTATGAGGAACTCCGCCGGATCGCGCACCGCCAGCTGCAGCGCGAGCGCCAGGGGCACACCCTTTCGACGACGGCCCTCGTCCACGAAGCTTACCTGCGTCTCATCGATCACAAGAAGATCGACTGGAAGGACCGGGGCCATTTCTACGGCCTGTCCGCGCGCGCCATGCGCAACATCCTGGTCGACTATGCCCGACGCCGTAACGCGCAGAAGCGCGGCGGTGGGCGGGCCCGCGTCACCCTCGAAGAAGGGATGGCCTTCAGCGAAGATCAGATGGAAGACCTGATCGCCCTCGACTCAGTGCTGACGCGGCTCAGCGAGATGGACCCCCGCCTCGGCCAGGTCATCGAATACCGGTATTTCGCCGGCCTCACGGCGGAAGAAACGGCCGAAGTGCTCGACGTTTCTCTGCGAACTGTGCAGCGGGATTGGATCAAGGCGCGTGGATGGCTTTATAAGGAGTTGTACGGCGACCTGTAAGCGTGCCTCGTTAAGGAACGCGCCGTCACCATGCTCACCCGCCTGTCCGGGCCCTCGAACCCCCACCCCTCAAGACCTTGTCCGAACGCTGGGCCGAAATAGATGCCATCCTGGACGAGGCGCTGGATCTGCCGGAGGCGGACCGGCCAGCCTATCTGGCTGACGCCTGCGCCGGGGATGCGTCGCTGCTCGCCGAGGTTGAGGCGCTGCTCGTCGCCTGTGCTGCTTCCGATGGGTTCCTCGAAGAGCCGGCCTATGTGGCTGCCGGCCCGCTGATGGAGGCCATGCTGGCGCAGGAGCCCGCTGAGGACGGGCAGCTGGCTACGCAAGAGGTTGTCGGTCCCTACCGGATCATCAAGCCGCTCGGGCGGGGTGGGATGGGGGTCGTGTATCTGGCCGAGCGAGCCGACGGTACCTTTCAGAAGCAGGTCGCCCTCAAAGTCGTCAAGCGGGGGATGGATACCGACGAGATCAACCAGCGTTTCCGGTACGAAAGGCAGATCCTGGCCCGGCTTGAACACCCCAACATC
>Ga0214472_10003747_pt1 | contig 16055 bp, 11 predicted proteins | sample RVTome_6_FD_207662 | JGI IMG/M metagenome (GOLD analysis project Ga0214472, IMG submission 207662) | Soil microbial communities from uranium-contaminated site in the Upper Colorado River Basin, Wyoming, United States - RVT140D175 | ecosystem: Environmental > Terrestrial > Soil > Contaminated >... | reverse complement strand
ATGCCGTATTTTGCCCTGGATGCGGGCGATGCGGCGGCCCTCGCAGCCTGGCTTTGGGCAAAGTCGATTCCTGCTGGAAAACCTCACGATTCGGACGCTGCCGGCGATGTGCGGCGGGGAGAACTGCTGTTTCATTCCCTCGGCTGCCTGGCATGTCACGAGGTCAACGGTCTGGGCGGATCAGGGCTGTTCGACGGGGGCGATCTGACGCGAACGGCGGACAAACATCCGCCGGATTTCTTCGCCCGCTGGCTGGCCGATCCGGCGTCGGTCGATCCAGACCATCGCATGCCGCGGTTTGAGCTTACGGGCGAAGAACGGACCGATCTGGCCAGCTATTTGGCATCCTGTACGACAATCGACGGCGAGAAGGACCACGGCGCACGGCCGCAGCGTCCCGATGATAAAACCTCGGACGAACTGATCGAGCGCGGACGACAACTGGCGGCCGAGCACCGCTGCGGCGCGTGCCATGCGCTGCCGGGACCAGGCGGCGCGACAGAAAACCGGCTCACCGCGCTGAGAGAATCTGCGGATTGGATAAACTCCTGCGCCGGCGCGCCGGACGCGGAGCTGCAAAGACCCGCGTATCGCCTGACGGCCGCCGATCGCAAGGCGGTCGAAGACTCTGTGGTGTCGTTGCGTGCCCAGCGCCCCGCGGAACAACCGCAACTCGACGGCCGGCGGATTGTCCGGGAACAAAACTGCCTGGCGTGTCATGCGCGCGGCACGTCGACGGGCATCGCGACGCACGTCGCCGCGTTGGCCGCAACTCGTCCCGAGTGGGCTGCGCGACTGCCAGCCCTGACTCCACCGGCGCTGGAGAGCGTCGGCGATAAGCTGCCTGACGAAACATTGGCGGCCGTGATCGCCGGCCGTGCGGAGCCTTTGCGGCCTTGGCTCGATGTGCGAATGCCAAAGTTCGATCTTTCCGCTGCCGAACGGCAAGCGGTCGTCGATTACTTCAAACAAGTCGACCGTATTCCAACAAACCATGACAATGCCGCCGATCCGTCCGCGCCGTCCGGCGACGTACTCGCTTTGGCCGGCGCGCGGCTGGTCACGGCCGATGGGTTCGGCTGCACAAGCTGTCACAAGATCGGCCAGACGGAGCCGGTCCATGTCGCGCTGAACGCTCGCGGCACCGATTTGTCGCGGATCGGCAGGCGCGTCCGCCGGCAATGGTTCGATCGCTGGGTGCGCGACCCGGCGCGAATCGTGCCGCGGATGGAGATGCCGTCGATCCAGCAACCCATCCGGGGCGTGTTGAACAACCGCCTGGATGACCAACTGGCGGCCGTGTGGCACGTGTTAAGCATTCCGGACTTTGACCCTCCGCGGCCCGACGCCGTGCGCGTCGTCCGCGCGCGCAACCTTGCCGATCCCCAAGCACGTGCGGCGGTGTTGACCGACGTTTTGGAAACGGCGGATCAAGTCTTCGTCAAACCGCTGCTGGTGGGCCTGCCCAACCGGCACAACGTACTGTTTGATCTCCAGCGAGCGGGCTTGGCCGGCTGGTGGATCGGCGACACGGCGCGGCAACGCACTCGCGGCAAGTCCTGGTACTGGGAGGCGGCCGGAAACGACGTGATAACAGTGGACGGAACGGCGCGGGATATCTCGCTCTGGATCGATGGCGCTGAGCTGCAACCACATCGCCCCGGTCAATTCGCCACCGAACTGGACTGGCTCGAACATGTGCCTGGGGGCGTGCGATTGGCGTATCGTCTGAATTTCGGTGATGCGGCGAAAACGCATTCGCCGGCCGTCCTGACGCTGCGAGAGACAATCACCACGGCCGAAGAAAAACCATCCGACGCCGCGGCTGCTGGATTTCGGCGTCTTCTGGAAGTTTTTGGAGCGCCGGAACACGCCACGATCCGGTTCGTTGCGCTCACCGAAGGGGCCGTGAAGATGGCGGACGATCGTCGCAGTATTGGCTTGCCGGGCGGGTTGGGAACGCCGAGGGTGCGCGTTGTCGCGCCCCAGAGCGCTCATTTCGAAATACACGATGGCGCCGTGTTCGTCGATGTGACTGCCGCGGGGCCCACTGATCCGGTTCGATGTGAGTTTTTTTACGTCAGCGCCGCACCGTTGGACAGTTTTCCCGTCGCGGCCCCGCCGCCTGAGCCGATTGCGCCCGTGCCGTTGCACGTGGTTCCCGGCTTTGAGGCCCACCGGTTGCCGCTGCCCGACGGAATCATGCCCTCCGGACTGGCATGGCGGGAGGATGGGACGCTGCTGTTTTCGTCACTCAAGGGACGGGTGTGGCTGGCACGGGACACCGACGGCGATGAGTTGGAGGATGAGACCGCGCCGTTTAGCGATGAGTTAGCCGCGCCCTACGGTGTGGCGGTTCACGGCGACGCGGTCGACGTCATCTGCAAATATGGTCTGTTGCGGCTCGAGGACCATGATCACGACGGCCACGCGGAGCGAACCACTGTGCTGGCCTCCGGTTGGGGACATACGGACGATTACCATGATTGGGCGGTCGGCTTGGAAAAAGACGCGGCAGGCAACTATTACATCGCGCTGCCTTGTCAGCAAGACGACCGCGACCGAGCGGCCGCCTATCTGCGCGGCTCGGCGATCAAGATATCACCGCGGACCGCGACGGCCGAGGATCCAAGACTATACGACATCGAGCCGATTTGCTCCGGCCTGCGGTTTCCCATGGGGCTGGCCGTCAGCCGCGCGGGCGATCTGCTGGCCACGGACAACCAGGGAAACTACAACCCGTTCAACGAACTTAATCAACTCCTGCCGGGCGGTCATTACGGTTTTGTCAACAAGCTGGACGTTGACCAGCCAGCGCCACCAGTGTTGACCGAACCGGCGATCAACATCCCGCATCCCTGGACCCGCAGCGTCAACGGCATCTGCTTCTTGGACACACCGGGGACTGGTCCATTTTTCGGCCAGAAAGCGGTTTTTGCCGGCAAGCAAGCAACCGAAAACTTGGACCTGTCCCCTTCTGCGACAGACGGCCGCTTCTTCGGCCCCTGGGAAGGACATCTGGTCGGCTGCGAATACGACACGCGCCGGCTGATCCGGATGAGTTTGGACCGTGTCGACGGCCAATTGCAGGGCGCCTGCTACCCGTTGAGCGTTGAACCGGACGCCGACGCAAACACATTCGAGGGGCCGATCGTTTGCCAGCTCGCGCCCGACGGCGACCTGTACGTCGGCAACATGCACGACAGCGGCTGGGGCGGCGGACGCAACACCGGGTCGATCGTGCGGTTGCGTTACACGGGTGACCTTCCGTCGGGAATCGCCGAGGTTCGCGCCCGCCGCCAAGGGTTCGTCATCGACTTCTCGCGGCCGATCGACCGGAATATAGCCGCGCGGGCGGATAGTTATGGCATCGAGTCGTACCGCCGCACATCGACGCCCGCCTATGGCGGAGAGGATGAACAACGCCGTGTCGAGCCTGTTGAATCCGTCCAAATCTCGGCCGATGCCCGCCGGGTGACGCTGACATTGAATAGATTAAGGGCCGGCTTCGTATACGAAATCCGCACAGACAACCTGGCAGGCGCCGGAGATTCGTTCTTTCCGGCCGAGGCGCACTACACGATGAGGAGCGTGCCGGAGTAATTCGCCGGCTGTCGGTATGTAAATCCTTAAAGTGAAAGACGTTAGCTGCAAAGGGCTCACGCAGCGACGCAGAGACCGCGGAGAAAAGCAGAAACACGGAATTAGCGTTTTCACTTTTAAATGAACCATGGAACATCCTCTGAAGTTTCTATTCGCTACCTGTCAGGTTGGCGCGGAGCGGGCCGTCAAGGACGAGTTGGCACGCGATTACCCGGACTTTCGTTTTGCGTATTCGCGTCCGGGATTCTTGACGTTCAAACTGCCAGAGGGCGCGGCGATCAAAGACAAGTTCCGCCTGCACAGCGTCTTCGCCCGGGCGTACGGTTTCACGCTCGGTAAGGCCGAAGGCGCGAGCGTAGGTGAGCGCGTTCGCTCGGTGATCGCCCTGGCCGGCGAGCGACGTTTTCAGCGGCTGCACGTCTGGCAGCGCGACACGGCCGCACCGGGCGAGCGCGGATTCGAACCGTGGTTGACCCCGTTGTCCGAGGAAATCGCCCAGGCGATTCGCTCCGCCTGGCCGGACGACGACGCGCGGGCGGCCCACATCGCCAATCTCGCGCCGGCCCGCCCCGGACAATTGGTGCTCGATTGCGTCATCGTCGAACCCGACGAGTGGTGGGTAGGTTTCCATCACGCCTCGAGCGTGCCGTCGCGTTGGCCCGGCGGCATGAAGCAGTTGCCGCTGCCGGCCGACGCGGTGGCGCGCACGTATTTGAAAATGGAGGAAGCGCTGATCTGGTCGCAATTGCCGCTCACGTCGGGCGATCTGGTGGCCGAAATCGGCTGCTCACCGGGCGGCGCGTCGCAGGCGTTGTTGAGCCGGGGCGCGCGGGTCATCGGCATCGACCCGGCCGAAGTCGATCCGGTCGTGCTCGCACATCCCGACTTCACGCATCTGCGTAAACGCGGCGCCGACGTTCGCCGGCGCGAATTCCGTAAAGTCCGTTGGCTGACCGTCGACATCAACCAGCCGCCCGGCTATGCGCTGGACGCGGCCGAAGCGATCGTCACCAACCGGGAGGTCCACATCCGCGGCCTGCTTTTGAACCTGAAACTGTCCGATTGGAACCTGGCTCTGCAAGTCCCCGAATACCTGGCGCGCATCCGCTCGTGGGGCTTCGCCGACGTGCGGGCAAGACAACTGCAACGCAGCGGCCAGGAGGTGTGCGTGGCGGCGCTGGTGCAGGAGAGATTGCGGCGCAAGGGAAATCCTGCTTCGAGACCGCGTCGCGTGAAGACGACTCCCCCGGCAAGCCCGTCCGATTGAAATGGCCAGGCAGTGCCGGTTTTGATCGGTCTCTGCACTCATCCCAGTTAAGAATGACCAATTGGGTGGCACGACTCAGAACGAAGTGATGGGCGTGGGAATCGCGTGGCAGGCTGCACCGGATCAAGAACACGCCCTTCGCTGCGCTCAGGGACGTGCCACCCCTTGATCGGGAAGCTGCAAGCGTCGCTGGGCGTGAAAAAGGAGGCGGCCGCGATTTACACTGGCGCTCGGTCATCGATAATATGACCCAGCGGCGCGAACCCACCGACGGTCACTTTGTCTAGTCGCCCGTATGATTGAAATCCTGCAAAAACGCACCGCCTGCAACCGCGATTGTCCCGACGCCTGCGGGATCGTCGCCACGGTGGAAAACGGCCGGGTGACGCGATTGCAGGGCGACCGCGATCATCCCGTCACGCAGGGTTTTCTCTGCGAGCGGACCAGCCGGTTCCTGGATCGGCAATATTCCCCCGACCGGCTCACCACGCCGCTGGTGCGCCGGAGCGATGCGTTCCAGGCGGCCGGCTGGGACGAGGCGCTGGACTTGATCGCCGAGCGGATGTTGCACTTCCGCGACACATCGGGACCCGCTTCCATCCTTCAATACCGTAGCGGCGGGTCGCTGGGGTTGATGAAGCACGTCGATGATTATTTCTTTCAGCGGTTCGGTCCGGTGACCGTCAAGAGCGGCGACGTCTGCGCGGGAGCGGCCGAAGCGGCGCAGTTGATGGATTTCGGCGATTTCGACAGCAACGACCTTTTGGATATCGAAAACAGCCGCACGATCCTGCTGTGGGGCAAAAACGTGTTCACCAGCAGCGTACACCTGATCCCGCTGTTGAAGCAGGCCCGGAAGCGCGGCGCCAGCATCGTGCTGATCGACCCGGTCAGCCATCGCACGCGAGAGCTGTGCGACCGCTTCGTCCAGCCGCGCGCCGGCGGCGACGCGGCGCTGGCTCTGGGCATGGCCCGTTGGCTGTTGGACAACGACGCGGCGGACCCGGCGGCGGCCGAATACTGCGATCATTACGAGGCGTTTTGCGATTTGGCCAGGTCCGGCACGATCGACCAGTGGGCGCAAATCGCCGATCTGTCGACAGGTGAACTGGCCACGCTGGCCATGGAATACGCCAATGGCCCTTCGTCGATTCAAGTCGGCTGGGGCCTGCAACGCCGCCGCCACGGGGCGGCCACGATCCGCGCGATAGACGCCCTGGGCGCGATCTCCGGGAATCTCGGCATCCCCGGCGGTGGGGTCTCGTTCTATTTCACCCGGCGCACGGCCTTCGACCTGTCGTTCAGCAAACCCGACGGCGCGCCGCGCCGCATCGCGGAACCGCTGCTGGGGCCCGGCATCCTGGCCGCGGCCGATCCGCCGATCCGCATGGCCTGGGTGTCAGCCGGCAACCCGGTGGTGATGTTGCCTGAGTCGGACACGGTGGCCGAGGCGCTGCGCTCGCGCGAGTTGACCGTGGTGGTCGATGCGTTCCTGACCGATACGGCCCGCCTGGCGGACGTGGTGTTGCCGACGACGACGATGTTGGAAGAAGGCGATTTGATGGGCGCCTACGGGCACCATTGGCTGATTGAATCCCGTCCGGTCGTCGAACCACCGCCGGGCGTAAAGTCCGACTACCAGATCATCCAGGCATTGGCGGCCCGCGTCGGTTTGGGCGATGAGTTTTCCGGCGACGTGGACCATTGGAAGCGGCGGCTGTTGGGCCGTGTTGGGAAGCGCGGGATCGGCCTGGAGGACTTTAAAAAGGGTCCCGTGAAGAACCCGTTTGTCCAGCGGGTGGCGTTCGCGGATCGCAAGTTTCCCACGCCGAGCGGTCGCGTTCAATTGATTACTCACTTGGCCGACGACCTGTTGCGCCCCGCGGCGACCGATTCGTTGCGTCTGGCCGCGCTGTCCACGCCCAAGTCCCAGGGCTCGCAGTGGCCGGCCGCATCGCAGGTCGGCCCGGCAACGGCCACGGTTCACCCCGCGGCCGCGCGCGGTTTTGAAGATGGGCAGGTGGCGCGCTTGCAGTCGGCAATCGGCTCGATTGAAGTCCGATTGCGCTTCGACGCCGCGCAGCGCCCCGACGTCGTGTTGATGGACAAAGGCGGCTGGCACCGCGCCGGCCGCTGCGCCAACGCGCTGGTCAAGGCCGAATTGACCGATGACGGCCAGTGTGCCGTCTACTACGACACGCCCGTGCGGATCGTCGCGCGGGAAGAGGTGAAATATTCGGCCCGCGCGGGGCAATAGGTCTAGAGGCGGGAGGCCGGAGACCGGAGGGTTGTGACGGTTGCTTTTCAGACTACGGCCTATGTTCTCGAAATGGCGCCGTTCATGTTCACGGCGTCGTATCCATTTCCGCTCGCTGGAAAAACATCACGTGTTGCCAGGGAAGCTGGTCGTACTGTTCGACCAGCTTGAAGCCGTTGGGGCGCCATTCTTTGAGGATTTGGTCCTTGCTCATCTTGTGCAGCGGCTTGATGGGCACGTCGGGATCTTCGGCACGGAATTCCACCAGGGCCACCCGGCCGTCGGGCTTGAGGCTGTCGCGCATTGCGGCCAGCATTTGTTCCGGATGGGAAAACTCGTGGTAGACGTCAACGCAGAGGATCAGGTCAAGTGACCCCTTGGGCAACTGCGGATCGATCAGTGTTCCCAGGATTGGCTGCACGTTTTCCACCCCCTCGGCTTTGGCCCGCTCCTTCAATAGCGTGAGCATCTCCGGCTGGATGTCGACCGCCAAGACGCGCCCCTCCGGGCCAGCCAGCTTGGCCAGCTTGATGGCGTAAAATCCGTTGCCGCAGCCCATATCGCAGATCACCTGGCCGGGCTGGACGTTGAGGACTTTCAGCAGTTGCTCCGTGTCTTCCTCCCGCTGGCGCGATTCGCGGATCAACCAGGGGGCGCCCAGATAGTGCATCGTCTGGGCGATTTCGCGCCCTTTGTAGTACTTCAGCGCCGGAGGTAGGGGCTGCGGGACGTCTTCGGCCGTCGACTGGCCGGTCACCGCCAATACGAATAAAACCGTTAGCAGGAACCGAACCGACCGTTTGATGTCGCTGTTGTCCATGCGGCCGTTAACCGGTGTGAAAGGAAGACTCCCGATCCGCGCATCCAGTCTACCCAATTTTGCGGCCGCCAGCCCACGCAAACCATTTGCCATGCGCCGGATCGCTGTTGGCGCTTTCCCATGTAAACGCCGCAAGTCGCCGGAATAGCGAAAGAATCATCTCCGAACAGACAAGAGGATTCCTTTATCAAATAGGGATTCTACTTGGGCTTGGATTCTTTCCACATTGAAATGCGGTTTCACTTTGCGGACTTGATCCACCAATTCTTCGAGGTTCTGCGAAAGCGGAGATCGTTCGCGGTCCGCAAAAACAATTGTGCTCGCGAGCTCCAATTGGGCCGAATTCATCTGCCCAAACTCTTCCATGATCCAGTCAATGTCCTTTTCGATTTGATCGACGAATTCAGATTCTGACGGAGGTTCCGTTGGACTTATTTCGTATCCGTATCCACCTGGATACCCGACAATTTCGCTTTTCACGTATCCAAGAAGTTCAGCTTCTCCTAGATCGCTGAGCACGTCTGAGTCAAACGGACCGTACGAGTAGAGAGTGAATCGATACGCCAACGGGACGTTGCGTACGGTTTGAAGAAAATACAAATATTTCATCAAGGCGGTCCGCCCCATTTGCCCCAAACACTTACGAGCAAGCGTTTTGATCAATTCGTACTTAATTCGATCTTTCATTGTCATGCCCTCGCGTTTTTTTCAGAATTCCATCTCTGCGTGAGTTTGCCTTGACCTGATTCGCTTTCGCGACAAATAAGCGTCGCTGAGCAATCGATTTCAAACTTGCCACGAGCGTTGAATGGTGCGACAAGGGCTTCACGTGCCGATTCGATTGCCCTTCGCTGAGAACTGGGACGTCGCTGTCCTCCATTTTGTACCATTTCTTGCCGGCGATGGCTTCGTGCACCACCAATTCGTCCAATGCTTCCTTGACCCTTTCGTATTCTTCAATGTCATCACGATTCGGTGATTCGACGGTGTGAAACACCTCTCGGAAATGGTCACGACTCAGCAGCCTATCGCCATGTTCTTTGCCTCGCCCTTCGCGTAGTTCGCATTGAACACGCCAATCATCCCATTTCAAATACTCGTCAATTCCCTCCTCGTTCGCGCTACCATCCTTCTTGCTTGGTGACGGGAATGACCCGTTCGGAAGCAACTGCTTCAGCGCTTCCTGCAGATGGTGGTCGTACGCGATGCGAGTACGATGAAAGTAGACTTGCGTGAACATGAAATACCGTGCAAGAACCAAGGACTCCGCCGCGTGAACCCCTCCTTCGCTGATACCAAGTCGTGGCACTCGCCCCTCGGTTGGCGGAATAGCCACAATCGTTGAGACTATTCGGTCTAAATCAAAGCTTCCGGATCGCGCCCCCGTATGAAGAGCATCTCGCAACAAATAGTCCATTCGGTCCGCGTCCAACTGGCCCGTAACAAGATCCCTCCAGAAAAGAGTTTCTGCCGCACCTGTCCTACCCTCCAACAAAGTCAGCGATCGAATCAGCCTGTATCGCCCAATTTGCCTTGTTTAGTTGGTGGTCGTTGATTACGTCCTTGAGTCTGGTTCGGATGATAGCAGCGGAGTAGTCTTCATGTTCGTGCCTTCCCTGTCCATTGGGGCGGTCTGGCATAAGTTCTTCACCAGGATGGGAAAACGGACCGTGGCCAATGTCGTGCAAAAGTGCCGCCAGCCGCACAAGCTGGCGGTGCCTGCCCCAGGCCTCAGGCCGATACGAGAATTCCGTAGCAAGTAGATCTTTGGACCGTTCTTGGATTGCCTCGAATAAGCGAGTGGCGACGTGCATTACTCCGAGAGAATGCTCAAATCTCGTATGCATCGCACCCGGGTAGATATGGTCCGTCCAAGCCAACTGCCGGATTCGCCGAAGACGTTGGAAATCTGGATGGTTTACGATTTCTCGTTCCCAGGTATTGAGCTGAATGAATCCATGAACCGGACACCGAAGCTCAAACAGTTGATACGGGCCAGTTCGCATCGCTCGACACCATTGCCTGGATCAAGTCAGTCGCAATCCTAGGGGATTTGGACCAATTTCAAAAATAATATACAACAGTACACTAAAAGTCAAGTAGAAAAACTTCAGATTCATGCGAGAATCGGCAGATCGTTGAAAAGTTGAGACTCTACGACTCGCAGTGCCCTGTTCCTGCGCGTCCGTCCCGTTGACCGTCGATTGCTGGGAGATGGTGCGTTGCGGCGCGGAGAGAACAGCAGACGCGCGCCTGGCTGCGGCCATTCGGCGATGCAGTGAATCGCGGAGATCAGTTACACCGGCAGTTTGGATGGGAGGCGGTGATGGCGCGTTTAGCATTTTTTTTATGTTGGGTTGCTGCGGTTCAATTGCTCGTCACGACATATTTGTGCCGTGCTCAGGAGGCGGACAATCAAACGGCGCCGATCGCGCTGCACCCGGACAACGGGCATTACTTCGTTTGGCGGGGCGAGCCGACGATTCTGATCACATCGGGCGAGCACTACGGGGCGTTGTTGAATTTGGATTTCGACTACGTCCGTTATTTCGACGCGCTGGCGGCTGACAAGTTGAACCATACGCGAGTCTTCTCCGGCACCTACCGGGAGGTGTCCAGTTCCTTCGGAATCACCGACAATCCGCTGGCGCCCCAGCCGAACCGCTTCATCTGTCCCTGGAAGCGCAGCGGCCAGCCCGGTTATTTCGACGGCGGCAACCGGTTCGACCTCACACAGTTTGACGAAGATTATTTCGCTCGGCTGGACGATTTGATGGAAGCGGCACGGGAGCGCGGAATCGTCGTTGAGATGACGTTGTTCTGCCCGCTATACAATGACGAACTTTGGGCGGCCTCCCCGATGAACAAGGCGAACAACGTCAACGGTACCGGCGACTGTCCTCGCACCGAGGTCTATACGCTGCGGCACGAGCGTCTGCTGGACGTGCAATTGGCGGTGACGAGGAAGATCGTGCGGCAGTTGAACAGGTTCGACAACCTTTATTTTGAAGTCTGTAACGAACCGTACTTTGGCGGTGTGACCGACCAGTGGCAACACCGCATCGCGGAAGCGATCGTGGAGACGGAACTGGAGTTGCCCCATCGGCACCTGATCTCGCTCAACGTGGCCAACGGCCGCAAGAAGGTGGAAAACCCGCACGCCAGTGTTTCCATTTTCAATTTCCATTACTGCGTGCCACCGGACACGGTGGCGATGAACTATCATCTGAACCGGGTGATCGGCGAAAATGAAACCGGTTTCCGCGGCCGGCACGACCTGCTGTACCGCAGCGAAGCCTGGGATTTCCTTTTGGCCGGCGGCGGCTTATACAACAACCTGGACTACTCGTTCACGCCGGCACATCCGGACGGCACGCTGGCCGAATATCGCTCTCCCGGCGGCGGCAGCCCGGCGCTGCGGCGGCAACTGCGGATCTTGAAAGAGTTCCTTTACGGTTTCGATTTTGTCCGCATGGCGCCCGAGGCGGCCGTGGTCCGAAATGTATCGCCGGAGTTGACCGCGTACGCGCTGGTCGAGCGCGGAAAGGCCTACGCGATTTATCTGCGCGTGCCGCTGCCCAACAAGCCGGAGAAGATCGAAGACCACTTGCGGGAAGACATCCGCGCCGCGGTCGTGTTGGAATTGCCGGCTGGGCGATACCAAGGCCAATGGATCGATACCAAGACCGGAGAGACGACCCAGATCGAGCAGTTCACGCACAAAGGCGGCGGGCGGGAATTCACCTCGCCGCCGTTCGCCAATGACGTCGCGCTGCGGATTGTACGTGATGACTCCTGATACCGTTTCCTACTATCGATGTCGCGCCAATGGTCTTTCGTACCGTAATCCTGAGAGTCAGGCTGTGCCGCCTCGATTGCCGATAATGCTTGATATTGCCCGCGAAACGCCGATCTAATGAAGTAAAAGGAAGCCGGGCAATGCAGATTCAGATTCCGAAAGAAGCCGAAGCTCTCCTCAAAGAAAAAGCCTCGGCGGCTGGCATGGAGATCAGTGACTGCATCGTCCGGCTTGTTTTCCCGGACGAAGCGCCTGTGGTGGTCGACGATGACCGGCTCATCCGCTTGGCAGTGGAAGATACGCAAAGCGGCGAACCAACCCCTTGGCACTGCTGGACAAGCCAGCAGTGGCACCCGATATCTTGGCGTTGACACAGCACTAGAACTGCCAGCCTTGCTTCTCAATCAAAAGGATTGTCCGAATCCACGGCACGCCGAAGTGATCACAGACAATGGGAATCATCGGACGGTTCGCGGTCCCGTAAGACTCGCCGGTCACCACAATGGTATTAGTTTCCATTGCCGTCGCAATAACAAACGGGTCGGCGAAAGATTTTCCGGTCCGCTCATCCACGAGTTTTGGAAACTGAGCCATTATCTTCGTCGCCCCCGTTTGAACGTCATCAGTTAGTGCGTGGAACATCGTTTTTCGCTGGCTCACCCAATCAAAGAGGCCGTCTTCCTTCCGTTCAATTTCGTGAAGGACCTCTTCGCTAGAGATGAGTTCGCTAGCTTCAATAAGCTCATGCATGCGTTCCCAGAGGCTCGGAACAATCGTTGGCTTAAACCATCGGCACCAGAGATCCATCAGCGAACTGGTATCAATGCAGTATGTCACTCAGCAAGCTCGCCTGTTCTGGCCCTTGAGAGGGAAAGGTCTTCCCGCACTTTGTCAAGGTGCTTTAGCCTCATGCCAAGGTACTCCGCCAAGTCACTCGGAGTGATTGCTTCGCGGTCGTACGCTCCTACGACGATTCGGGCGAAGGGCTTCCCGACCGCCCGAACAATCCTCCGGTGGTAAGGGGGGAATCCGGAGGACGGCTCCGCCTCTTCAGCGGCTCTGCGATATGCTTCAAGTTTCGACCAGTAAAATTTGGAGGAAGTTTTGCCAAGCGTAAGAAGCCGCCCAAGAATGACGGCTCGGCTGACGGAGAACTTGTCAGCGATTTCTGAAAGCTCGCCTTCCTCCCAGTTTCGTTCGGACTTAGTTCGTATTACGACTCCAATGGACAATAGAGAGGAAGTCGGTACGAGGACTTCGGCTGCGAAGGCGTTACACCACTGTTCGATTTTCTGGTCAGCGAATACGACTTGTGGATTTTCCTTGAGATTGGAAACGCCTGGTTTCCCCAGGAGAAGGTGACCGAATTCGTGCAGAAGCGTGAAAATGCGAGCGTTGATTGAATCTGAGCTGTTAAGACCGATTAGCGGCAGCGGGGTATCGGTGATGGCAAAACCGCGAACTTCGTCTACGGAGACACCGGCGAAGTGCGAAACTAGAACACCAAGCTGTTCAATCGATTCTCGCCAAGCATTGAACGCATCGTAGCGCGTCGTCCACGTCGTATTCGCCATCCGCTCGATCAACTTATCGCGATAGCCGGAGGCTGCGTTGCGAACTGGGGTTGTCGTAGAAATAGAGCCCACGAGCTCGGTAATCTCGTCCGGAATCTCGTCTCGTTCAGCGACCTCCAGAGCGATCTTTCTTCGATACCGGGCGGCTCGAAACTCGGCCAGAAACTCGGGTGACAGCGCCGGGGACCGTTCGCCTGGGATTCTACGGTAATCGTGCGGAACCGCAAACGTGGTTGGTGGCTCCGAGAGGAAGAAAGCCGCCATTGGCCGCTTGTAGACGGCACACGCCTTCCGAAGTTGGACGACCGTGGGCTCTAACTCTCCTGACTCCCATTTAGATACGGCAGCACCAATTTTGCTCTCAGCATCCTCTACAGACAGACGCATTGTCTCCCGGGCCCATTTAAGAAGCTCAGGTTTAACGTGTGCTCGTTGGCGCATCGGGTTAAAGCAGGTGCGAAGGACTAATGCGGTTGCGGGAGATAATACCCGTAGGACCTTCTATCGCTCTACGGCAATTGTATTTCGATTTTTCCGAGAAAACATCCGTGTGCATCCGACCGTGATATACTCGGTTCGGCTCCGGCGCGGCCGGCCGACGGCCAGAACGATGTCAGCACTGTCGCGTTTTTTGTCCGGCGACGCTTCGCATTTGTCGGCGGCGACCGTATTATGGCTGAACTCGCGCCGCTGGGCGCGGGACGCGGCATCATTGTTCGATGCCTTTTTCCAGGCGGAACCAACATGGCCGTCAGCAACGCACCACATGAAAACCGGCCCGCAAGCCGCCGGCGCTGGTATCAGCGGATCGGCCCGGGTTTGATCACGGCCTGTGTGGTGATCGGGCCGGGCAGCATTCTGACCAGCTCGAAGGTGGGCGCGCAGTTCGGGTTTTCGTTGTTTTGGGTCGTCGCCGTCACGGTGCTGTTCATGATGCTGTTCATGACGCTGGGCGCCCGGCTGGGCATGGTGGCCGACCGTTCGCCGGGCGAGTTGATCGCGGCGCGGGCCGGGCGGGCGCTGGCCGTGCTGATCGGCGTCGCCGTGTTTTTCATCTCCGCTGCCTTCCAGTCCGGCAACAATCTGGGCGTCGATTCGGCGTTTCGGATGTTCGTCGATTTCGATTACACAATCGTGATCTTCAACGCCTTCTCGATCGCGTTCTTGTTCGGCCTGCGGAATCTTTACCGGGCGGTCGAGCGGCTGATGACCTGCTTCGTGGGGCTGATGCTGATTTCGTTCGCCATGAATCTCATCTTCGCGCAGCCGGCAATCAGCGAACTGCTGGCCGGTTTCATCCCGCCCATCGGTGGGCTCATCGGCACTGCCCGCACCGCAGAATCCACGACGGGCGGCGGCCTCGATATTTCCGTGTTGGGGCTGGTGGGCACCACGTTGGTCATCACGGCGGCGTTCAATCAGGCGTATCTGGTGAGGCAGAAGGGATGGGGACCGGCCGAACTGGCCGACGGGCTGCGGGACGCCCGCGTCGGGTCGGTATTGATGGCCCTGATCACGCTGATGATCATGGGCACCGCCGCGGCCAACTTGCGCGGGCAGCAGTTGGAAAACATCGATCAGGTGGCGGCGCAGCTCACGCTGTTCGGCGGTTGGGGGCGGGCGCTGTTTTGTTTGGGCTTGTTTTCGGCCGCCTACTCGTCGTTTCTGGTCAACTCGATGATCGGCGGGTTCATCTTTGCCGACGGACTGGGCCTGGGCAGCCGTCCGACCGACTTGGCGCCAAAGCTATTCACCACCGCCGTGCTATTGACCGGCATGTCGGTCGCGCTGTACGTGATCAAAACGAAACAAAGCCCCGTCGCCCTGATCGTCGCCGCGCAGGCCGTCACCGTGTTGGCCGCGCCGCTGGTCGCCGGCGCGCTCGTCTGGCTGACCAACCGCCGCGACATCATGGGCCAGTGGCGTAACGGCGTGGGCACCAACCTGGCGGCCGGCGTCGGTTTCCTACTGATGTTGGCCCTGGCCTGGTACACCGCCAGTGAAAAGGTCTGGCCGGAGGTCCGTGATTGGCTGGCCAAGTGACTCGGCGCGCTGACCGAGGACGGCGGTTATTGGATGGCAACCGGGCCGTGGTTGTGGTTTGTCCCCGATTATTCATATGGGATTTCACCACGGAGGCACGGAGAGCACGGAGAAAAGTACTTGTCGCAGGAATCTGACTGGCAATCAATTTGCATTCTGCTGTTTCAACTTATGAAAACACGGCCACGTAACATCTCGACGTGGCAATTTTTTAAAAAAAGAATCTCCGTGCTCTCCGTGCCTGCTATGTAGGTGTTGGTCAAGTTGTCGTGTTGGGAGGGTGGTAAACGACAATCGGGCCCTCTGCTATTCGCTCGTGAGTGGGTGGCCGCTCAGAGCATGTTACCGGGTCGCACTTAAATTGAAGACGGACCACACTTCGTGGCGGGCGTGATGCCCAAGACACTACCGGTCGCGTCCACAACGGGATCGTCGCTGGATTGTTCGTTTACGATCTGCCAAAGTCTCCAGTTTGCCCAATGCCTAAGTCAGGGTGTTTGTATGATGGCGAGTTGGTGTTTCACTTTTAGTAAACCGGCGCCGCTAGCCCCGTTTTGTCGAGCCGGAGCGAGGCGTTCGGCCGCGGATGGTTCTGGGCCCGGTGCCACATCTGGATGCCCAGCCGCCGCATACAGGCGACGACGGCGATCTTTTTGTGTTTGGGATTGCGCTGGACCAATCGCTCGTAGACG
>Ga0214472_10003746_pt1 | contig 16063 bp, 8 predicted proteins | sample RVTome_6_FD_207662 | JGI IMG/M metagenome (GOLD analysis project Ga0214472, IMG submission 207662) | Soil microbial communities from uranium-contaminated site in the Upper Colorado River Basin, Wyoming, United States - RVT140D175 | ecosystem: Environmental > Terrestrial > Soil > Contaminated >... | reverse complement strand
TCCAACAGCCCCTGCTGCACGATGGAGGGAGCGGTGTAGCCTGACAAGTAGAGCACTCGGGTCTCGGGCCGAGAGGTCGCCAAATGGCCGAAGAGTTCCCCACCGTTCATCTGCGGCATGACGACGTCGCTGATGAGCAAGTGAATCGGACCCCGATGACGCTCGCTGAGGAGCAGTGCTTCGGCCCCGTCCTGTGCGACCAGGACCTCGTAGCCGGCCTGCCGTAGAATACGTTCTGCGAGCCTTCGCACTATCCCGTCATCTTCCGCGAGGAGCACCGTTTCGGATCCGTGCAGAGATTCCGAGACCCGCCCGGGACTCTCACCGCGGGCTTCTTCGGCCACGAAGGGGAGGTAGATTTTGAACGTCGTTCCGTGATCCGGCTCGCTGTATACCCAGATGTAACCGCCGCTCTGTTTCACGATTCCGTAGACGGTGGCAAGGCCGAGGCCGGTCCCATGCTCCGGGCCTTTGGTCGTAAAAAAGGGCTCGAAGATCCGGGCCCGCGTCTCCTTGTCCATCCCGACGCCTGTGTCGTTCACCGCGACCATGACGTAGCGCCCGGGCCGCACCGCGACGTGTTGCTCCGGGTAGGTCTCGTCAAGCTCGACGTTCGCCGTCTCGAGGGTTAACTTGCCGCCCCCAGGCATGGCATCGCGTGCGTTCACCACAAGGTTGACGATTACCTGTTCGATTTGCCCCGGGTCGGCCTTCACCGTGCCCAGGTTCGGCTGGAGCACGACCCGCAGCTCGATGTCTTCGGCGATCAACCGCCGCAGCATCTTCTCCATGTCTTCGATGATGACATTCAAGTCGAGCGGCTTCGACTCCAGGACCTGCCGGCGACTGAACGCGAGGAGTTGCCGCGTCAGCGACGCGGCTCGCCCTCCCGCCTTGTGGATCTCCTCGATGTCGGCGCGTATCGCATCGCCCGGCTTGAGGTCGGTGAGTAGGAGCTCGCTGTATCCAATGATGGCCGTCAGCAAATTGTTGAAATCGTGCGCCACGCCGCCCGCAAGGCGCCCGACGGATTCCATCCTCTGGCTCTGCCGGGACATCGTCTCCGCGCGATCTCGGTCGATGGCGGTGCCGACGATGTGAGCCACGGCTTGGAGGAAGTGAATATCGTCTTGCGTAAAGCTCCGCGGGCGGTCGGTGTGGGCTCCTAGGACGCCGAACGCCCGATCCTTACTTGGAATCGCGATGGTCACGCCGCTGACGACACCGTGGTCATGGAGCAGGTCGGCGCCGCGGAAGCGCGTCTCGGAGCGCAGCTCCTCGACGAGGACAGGCTCATTGCGTTGGAGCGTGTACCCTGCCTGGGACTCAGTCCCCGTCGCTACCCTTGCGTGACCGACGCATCCCTCGCGCCACCCCACGCCCGCGCGGAGGAGCAGGGACTTTTTGTCCAGCGATGTCTCGAGCAGCATGCAGTACGGAACGTCCAGCGTCTCACTCACCAGGGAAACGGCCGCTTGGAAAAGCTCCGTGATATCAGAGGATTCGATCGCCCGCTCGCCAAGTTTGGCCACCGCGGCTTGCTCGCGTTCTCGAACCCGAAGCGCTTCTTCGGCTCGCCTCCGCTCCGTCACGTCCACTGCTGTGACGAGCCGGGTCGGGCGGTCGAGAACGTCCACGTCGTGCGAGGTGACTTCCACGTCGATGACCGTGCCGTCTCTCTTCTGGTGACGCCATACGCCCGCCGTCTGGAGGCCGGTGCCCGCTCGCCGCATGTAGTCATGCAAGATCGGCACGTCCGACGGGGAGCGAATCCCCTCGATCGTCATGCCGAGGAACTCCTCGCGCGAGTATCCATAATGGCGGACCGCCGCTTCGTTGACTTCCAGGAACCGCAACGTTTCCCTGTCGTATAGCCAAAGGGGATGAGGATGCCGCTCGAACAGCAGGCGATAGCGTTCCTCCGATGCTCGCAGTGCATCAGCGACGCGCTTGCGGTCCGTGATATCGAGCACGAATCCCACTCCGGGGTGATCCGGCTCGTCGAGGCGGGCCCCGCCGACGATGACCGGCACGCGCGACCCGTCCTTGCGGATGTATTCCTTCTCGAAGGGCGTGCACGTGCCCGTCGCGGCGACCTCCTGGAGCGCTTCGGCGTCTGACGCCTCGTACTCCGGCGGCGTCATCACCCGCAAGTCGATGCGTCCGCTCTGCAGGTCCTCGCGAGTGTAGCCAACGAGCTTGAGAAACTGGTCGTTCGCATCGGTGATCCTGCCCTCGGGATCCCAAAACAGAATTCCGATCAAGGTGGAATCGACGACCCGGCGGAAGCGCGCCTCGCCTGCCCGTCGCTCGCGGCGCACTGTCGACTCGCGCAGCTCGCGCTCGATCGCGGGTACCAGGCGCGCGAGGTTGTTCTTGATCACGTAGTCCTGCGCCCCCGACCGCATCGCCTCGACGGCCGTCTCCTCCCCTATCGTTCCGGAAACGAAAATGAACGGGGTATCCTGGTCCCGCTCCCGCAGCATCTTCAAGGCTTCAGTGCCCCTGAAGTGCGGCATGCTGAAGTCGCTGATGATGATGTCCCAGGCCTGGCGGTCCAGGGCGGACCGCACGGCTTCGGCGGTGTCCACTCGCTCGTGGTGCAACTCGAAGCCGGAGCGTTTCAGTTCGCGTGCGATGAGCAGTGCATCGTCCTCGGAATCCTCGATCATCAGCACGCGCAGAGGAACATTCATGTCAGGCATTATCAGGGCCTCTGTGAGGCCGGCGGTGCCTGGTTCAGAAGCAACCAGTAGAGCCCAAGTTGCTTCGCTGCCTGGGTGAACTCGACGAAGTCCACGGGTTTGCGGACGTAGCTGTTGGCACCGAGCTTGTAGCCGTCGATCAGGTCGCGCTCCTCGTTGGAGGAGGTGAGGATCACGACCGGCAGGAAACGGGTTCGGTCGTCGGCCCGGATGCGCTGCAGCACCTCCATCCCGTTGACCTTGGGCAGCTTGAGGTCGAGGAGGACGATCGATGGCAGCTCTTTTGGTGCCGGCCCGTCCTCCGTACCGAACAAGTACTCGAGGGCTTGCACCCCATCCTCCGCCACGATCACCTCGTTCGTGATGTTGTGACTCTTGAACGCCCGTACCGTGAGGGCGACGTCATCAGGATTGTCTTCCACCAGCAGGATCTTTCCCTGGTTCACGAGAGCCTCCTTGCTCGCTAAGCGAGCGGTCACAGTGTGAAGTAGAACGTTGCTCCCTGACCGACGGCACCCTCGGCCCAGATCCCACCGCCGTGCCGGGTGATGATGCGCCGGACCGTTGCCAAGCCAACACCGGTGCCCTCGAATTCGGCCTCGGAGTGCAGTCGCTGGAACACGCCGAACAGCTTATCCGCGTACTTCATATCGAAGCCGGCGCCGTTGTCTCGCACCATGAACGCCCGATCTCCGTTCACCTGAACGGATCCGAATTCGATCCGCGGCTGCGGCTGTTTCGCGGTGTACTTCCAGCTGTTGCGGAGGAGATTCTCGACGGCCACCTGGAGCAGGCGCCGGTCACCCCGCGCCTCGAGCCCGGGGGCGACCGCGATCTCGACCTGCCGTTCTGGCGTCGTCCCTTGCAGCTCGACCGCGATATCCCGGGCCATACCACTCAAATCCACGAGCTCGGTGCGCATCTCTACACGGCTGATCCGCGCAAGTTTCAACAGATCGTCGATCAGCGTAGCCATGCGCTGACTAGCGGCGCGCACGCGGTGCAGGGAATCCCGCCCCGCCTCGTCCAGCTGGCCGGCGTAGTCTTCCAGCAGCACCTGGCTGAATCCGTCGATGCTGCGCAGCGGTGCGCGAAGATCGTGCGACACCGAGTAGGCGAACGCGTCGAGCTCCCGGTTCGCGGCGAGGAGATCGGCGGCATTGCGCTGTAGTACTTCGTTACTCTTCTCCAGCTCCCGGGTCCGCTCCGCGACGCGCTGCTCGAGCTCCGTGGCGTAGCGCCGCAGCTCCTCCTTGCTCTCCCTGAGGGCGCGGTCCTGCTCCTCGATCCGACCCAGCATGTGGTTGAGCGTGTCGGTCAGCACGCCCAATTCGCCCCCACTGAGCTGGGGCGCCCGCACGGAGTAGTCCCGGCGGCTCGAAACGGCGGCGGCAGTCTCCGCCAGCATCAGGATGGGCTGAGAGATCGTTCCCTGAAGGAAGCTGGAGAGGACGTACGCGGCCAGCAGGGAGACAGCGATGACCGCCAAACCGATGACGCCGGAGAGTCGAAACGTGTCGTAGAGGGCCTCGAGATCGGACGCCACGTACAACGTCCCGAGACGCTGGCTGGCCGCCTCCGCCACCGGCTGGAAGCCGATCAGAAGCCCGCGCTCAAAGCGGTATCCGTCGGGCCCGGGCGCCGCCGGCAGCGCGACGTTGGTTAGGTCCGCTGGATACGCGGCAAACAGGCGGCCGTCCTTGTCGTAGAGGGCGGCGGCCACGACGTGAGGGTCGGCCCTAAGGGCGGAGAGGATCTCTCGGGCGTCCGCGTCGTTCGCAAAGGCCAGAGAAGCCGTGCTGTTGGCGGCGATGATGCGACCCCGAACGGAGAGGCTGTTTCGCGCGGACTGGCGAAACGACCAGTACTGGTACGCCACGAACGCCGCGGACGTCAGCAGCAACACCAGCCCGCTGATCAGCAGGAGCATCGCAGTCAGCTTCCGCCGGATCGGCCAGTCGCGAAAGGACATCCTACCGCCCTCCGGACCCGACAACCTCGGCCAGCCGCAGCAGCTTGGAGCTGATGGTGAGGCGCGCGGCCTGCGCCGCGGCGAGATTGATCTGGAACCGGATTTTGCTGCGATCCACCACGAATCGAATGACCCCGCCACGCCGCGTGAAGCTCTCGTTCTCACTCACGGTAAGGATGGACCGATCCTTGAGGGCGGTGAGGATTTCGTCCAACCGTTCCGTCTCGGACTCACTGATGAAGAGCAGGTGACACGTCGTGATCTCTTCCATTCTCTGGTAGCGACGGATCTCGAGGGGCCGCTGCTGAACCGTTTCGCCGCTCACGGTCTGATCCAGAAAGGGGCCAAACGGATCGTCTCCCACAACACCGATGACCAGCGGCGTCCGCGAGTCGGAAAAGGCCTCGGGTGGCCACTCGACGAACTGCACGAAGTTGAACAGGAAGACGGCCTTCAACTCATACTCCGAGACATGCCCCGTCTGTGCCGTCAGGCCCGGCCGCGCTCCGAGCAGCAGCATGGACATGAGGATCCATGCCACACGGCGAGAGTCCGCTTTCGCAAACATCGCGCTCAGAAACTCCATTCGACCATCGCGAGCGCGCCCCGTTCGATTTCGCGACGACTGGCCGGTGCGCCAAACTCCGCGTGACGACGGTGCAAGAGGTTCAGCCCGACGACGGACAGTCCGAGGTTTGCCGTCGGCTGCCAGGTTATCTTGGCGTTCAGTTCGGCATAGGCCGGGACCTGCTGAAAGCTAAGGTCATCGATCGCACGGAACCCGGCGTCGAGCCTCAAACGAGCGGGCAGGTCGACCGACGAATGGAGGAAGAACTGGCGATCGGGCGCGTTGGATTCCGCTGAACCGCGGGACGTGTCGGTGCTTCCGGGATTGGGCCAAACGTGGACGCGCAGTTCGGTGTAGCCGACCCGGAGCGACCATTGGCGCGTGATCCAGTAGTCGGCCGTCACCTCGACGCCGTACGACTCCCCGTCCTGACCGTTGCCGAGCACCACCGGGAATGGGTCCGGCGGGTTGACCTGCTCCACGCTACGGAGCCCGTGGTAGCGGTTGTAGAACGTTGCCACGGACAGGGCAAGGGACGCCCTCTGGTGACGGTAGCCAAGCTCGTGGGCTAGCTCCTCCTCGGACTGGAAGTTCGGGCCGCCGGCGATGGCGTAGGGTGGCTGGGCTGGGGCGAAGAGCTCCCGATCAATGCGCGACGGCGTTCTGAGCGCCCGCGAGACCGCTCCCCAGAGCGTCCCCGACGTGCTGAGCGTCCAGTTCACCCGGGCGCTGGGCTGGATCTCGAAGCCGGTATAGTCGTTGTGCTCGACTTTCGTGCCGACGACGATGTGGAGCTGGTTGGGCGCTACCGCGATCTCGTCCTGAACGAACCCGGTGAACCACTGGCGCGTCACATCGGCCGGCAGGAAGCCCAGCGCCTCGCTGTTGATGACGTGATCGCCGATGAGCCGGTACCCGAGTCCCCAGACCATGTCGTGCCGGGCGCCGAGTCGTAGCGTGTGCTGCAGCTCGAGGTCATAAGTGTCGAGATCCTCGCCGAACGTGTCCGGAATGTCCCGGTGGGTGCGGTCGTAGTACAGCTGGGCCGCGAGATTCGATGTTTCCGAGATCATGCGTGACCACTTCGCCAACACGTTGCCGCCGCTGACGCCGATGTCACTGGCGCTCGGTTGGTCGATGCGGCCATCGTAGAGATCTCCTTGCAGGGTGACGCGGTCGTTGTCCGACGCGTCCCAATCCATGCGAAACCCGCCTTGTTCGAAGTGCCAGTCATCGCCGGCGTCCTGCCCACCAGGCAGCACGGCCGCATCACGAGCAAAACCTCTGCCGTAGATCCGATAGCGCGCATCGGAGCCCAGCTCCCCGCCATAGCGCACCGTTCCAAGGCCGCGCAGCTCGGTGCCGCCCCCGCCCGAGAGAAAGAAGCCCTGCGTATCACTGGAATCCTTCGTGATGACGTTGATCACACCGTTGACGGCGTTGGCCCCCCACAACGTAGCCCCGGGCCCGCTGATGACCTCGATCCGGTCGATATCCGGGAGGGGTATGTCTTGCGCGTCCCAGAACACTCCAGAGTAGAGCGGTGTGTAGACAGTGCGCCCATCGATGAGTACCAGGAGCTTGTTCGCGGTCGTGCCGTTGAAACCTCGCGCGCCGATGGCCCATTGGCGCGAATCGATTTGCGCCACCTGCAGGTTCGGGGCAAGACGCAGAGCCTCCGGCAGACTCGAGGCACCGGAGCGGCGAATGTCCTCTTGCGTGATGACCTGAATGGCGGAGGCCGCCTGCGTCAATCTCTCCGGACGTCTCGACACGGACGACACCTCGAGGTTCATCAGTTGTTCGATGCTCAGACTCTTGAGGTCCCCGACCGTGTCGGGCTCTTGAGCAACTGAGCTCCCTTGCTGCGCGGACAAAGGCCGCACTGCAGCGACGCTAACTACTGCCACGAACAGCAACTGCGCGGCGATCGACGTCGACAGCGGGGCGATCTGGCCAAGTCGTGACCTCGCACCGCTCACGCGCGGCGCCACGTGACGACGATTCCGACCGATCACGTTGTCGCATCGCCCCGCCGCGGTGCCCCGTCGCGAACTCTCCACGTGTACGCCACGTTCTGGGCGCGCGAGGTGCTGTATGTCCGCGCGTTGGGGACCTATTTCAGGTAGGCGACGTTGCGGATCTCGAAAGCGAAGATCCCTGGCGTCCGATCGGAGTCGGCGCTGGCCCAATCCCGCACTCCTCTCTCTTCACGCACGAGCCCTCAACGACGTTGAGGACCCCGCCGCATTCTTAGTTTTGTTGTCTGCTTTTAGATAATTATGCTAACCGATGGTGGCTCCAGACGCAATTGTGAAATCCCTCCGCAGAGTTCCCGCCTCGCGGCCTGTGCCTCCTGCATCAGACGAAGTTCTCGCGAACGTATCGTGTAGGCCTTTCCACTTTACCGTTGGTCTTTGCCCGATACGGCCGACAAGCCCACGGCAGAAACCGGCAGTGATGAGCGAAGCGAACGAACTCGGGATTCTCTACGACTGGGCGCCCTCTAAAGCGGCGGTCTTCAACGATCACCAAACGCTTCTGGCTAAAAAGGAGTCCCTTCGGAACGTCCCCCAGGAAACCGAAGTTTGCTCGCGCCCCTCAAACAATCGCTGCCACATCTGTGCAACGACGCCAGCCGCTAGCATCAGTGTGCATGAAACATGAACGGATTCTGTGACAGGGGTGCGTATTCTACGAAATTACCTACAGGGCGCGTGGATCGAAACTGTGTGTTTGTTGGCGCTGGCGTTTGGTAAGGTGATGTGGCATTCTTCCGAATGTTTCTTGTTTTTTTGCGGGAGCTAAGGTGCGGGGCTTCCGGCAGCGCGTCCTCCAGTGTAGCTCAGAGTCAGTCTTGAGAAGGTTAGTTTGACCCTCCTCCTCTTTTGGACCCCGAACTCTGGAAGATTTTCCACGTGATGGAGCGGACGCCCTCGGCATAGGAGAGCTCCAATGGCGCGAGTCTTGATTATCGATGATGACGATGGGGTGCGGGCGCTTCTTCGCAGAGTTCTCGAACGCGCCGGCCATGACGTGACGGAGGCAGCAGATGGGAAGCAAGGGCTAAGACAGTTTCACCAAGTGCCCGCGGACCTCATCATCGTCGACATTTTCATGCCGGAGAAGGAAGGGCTCGACACCATCCTGGAGATCCGCGAAGTCGCGCCGCACGTCAAGACCATCGCCATATCGGGAGGCGGCATGACGGGGAGCCTGGAGTACCTCGATTACGCGGACACTTTCGGTGTCGACCGCACATTCACGAAACCTCTGGACTTGGAGGAAGTCGTGAAGGAGGTTGCGCGTCTCCTCGTGTCCAGCTCAGGCAAGCAGGAGTCGGACTAGCTGCACGCAAGGCCTATCGAGGGGCTTGGCCAAGAAACTACCTAGGGTGAAAACCCCTCGTTCCCGACCTATTACCGCCCCCCACCTCCTGAGGCAAAGCAGACGTCGGAATCAGTGCCCGCTCAAGCGTCCTGATTCAAAGAAGTTAGTAGGTGCCTACGCGCCTCCCGGCGGATGGCTAGTGCTTCCCTGATGCGTGATCCGTGGCACCTGTGTTGCAGGGAGAACAACCGAGTCGAACACGCTGGCACTGAGTCGTTCCTGACCAGGAAGGCAGGAGGGAGCCCGCGCGCCAGTCGGTTTTCCGTCACGAGGGAAAGAGTGAAGCGATTTAGAGTCAGGCCGGCCACGAAGTATCTACTGCAGTCGGCGCTTCTTGGAGCCGCCTACTTTGGCGTTGCCCGCTGGACTCTCGCTCACGTCTTCGAGGTCTCCGGAGACGTTGTGGTTCCGGTCTGGCCGGCGAGCGGGTTGGCGGTGGCCGTGCTCGCCGCCGGCGGCTACCGCTTCGTTCTGGGAGTGGCGATAGGAGCCCTCCTTGGGCATGCTGGGGATCTTGTTCAAACCATTCTCTTCGGAATCGGCGTCTGCGGGGAAGCGGTCGCCGGTGCTTTCCTGCTTCGCCTCCTGCTCCGGCGAGACCGTTGGCTCAGTAGACCCCGCGATCTGCCGGTGCTCGGATTGGCCGCGGCTCTGAGCGCGGCCGTCGCGGCGACGTTCGCCGTGTCCCCACTCTGTCTCTCGGAGAGCGTTTCCTGGAGCGAGTACGGAACTCAGTGGCTCCGATTTTGGTTGGGGGATACCTTCGGCATCCTCATTCTTGCGCCGTCCATCTTGGTCGGCGGCAGTTGGCGAATGCGTCTGCCCGAGCTCGACCGATCGGCGGGTTCCTTGGGTATCGGCGCCGGTCTGGTGATTCTGAGCCTTCTCGTGTTCGGCGGCCCGGTCCCTTCCGGAACGGCCGTCAGCTTGCTTGGGGGGTTCCTCCCCCTTGTCCTGTGGATGGTGTTTCGCGACGGACGGCTCGGGGCCGCGGTGGGGATCCTCATCATTACCATCGCCGCCCTTACCGGGACCGCACACGGCCTCGGCCCGTTTGCGGACGGGGACCTGTCTCACGGCCTGTATCATCTGTGGGTGTTTCTTGGTGCGACGACGCTTGCCGCATTTCTTCTTGCGGCAGTACTCGAAGAACGACATGACGCTCAGCGCACGTTGGTGAAGAGCGAGTCTATGTTGCGTGCCTTCTACGACAGCGCGCCGGCGAATATGGGCATCGTCGAGCTTCGGGACGACGACCTCCTTTTCATATCCTGCAACCGTACGGCCGCGGAATTCTTCGGAGTGTCCCCCGCCGAACTCCCGAACCGGATTCTGGGCGAGTTCAGGACTCCGGAGCAAGTCGAGGAGTGGGTTGCACAGTGCCGGGAGGCCGCGAGCAGCGGGCAGGCCCGGCGGTTCGAGTTGACGAGAGTGACCGAGAGGGGGAAGCGAACGCTTCTGGCGGTGGTGGGGCCCGTCGCGACCGAGCCAGAAAGCGCACCTCGCCTCGCCTTCGCCATCCAGGACGTCACCGAGCACCGAAGAGTGGAGATGGAGCGGGACCGCTTCTTTGAACAAGCCCTCGACATGCTGTGTATCGCGGACCTCGAGGGCCATGTTCAGCGGGCGAACCCAGCCTTCTGCCGGGCAGTGGGTTACACGCAAGAGGAGATCCGCCGAGTTTCGTTGGAAGCTCTTTTCCATCCCGACGATTTGGCCGCAGTACGACTTGCCCTGGAGAGGCTTGCGGGGGGCGTGGACATCGCGTCATTCGAGATCCGCCTTCGAAGAAAGAACGGCGACCACTTCTGGTCGCTGTGGACGGCGGCCCCCGATCTGGACCGAAACGTCCTCTACGCGGCCGGCAAGGACATTACCGAGCAGAAGCAAGTCGCCGAGGCACTGCGAGCGGCAAAGGAGTCAGCCGACGCCGCCACGGCGGAAAAGTCGCAATTTCTCGCCAATGTCACCCACGAGCTCCGCACGCCGCTCAGCGCGATCATCGGCATGGCCGGGCTCCTGAAGGCAACGCGCCTCGACGGTTCACAGCGCGAGTACGTCGAGGCGGTGAACGACTCCGCGAATTCGCTCTTATCCCTGGTCAACAAACTACTCGATTTCTCGAAGCTCGAGGCGCACAAGGTTCGAATGGAGCTCGAGCCCTTTTCGTTGCGAAGCTTCGTCGGTCATACGGTGAGACCCCTGGCCCCACAGGCCCAGGAAAAGGGTCTCGAGCTCGCCTATCAGGTCCTGCCGACCGTACCGGACGCTCTAACCGGGGACTCCGCCAGACTCCAGCAAATCCTGGTGAACCTGGTGGGCAATGCAATCAAGTTCACCGACAGTGGTCAGGTCGTCATTCGCATATCCCAGGAAGAACGAAAAGTCGAGCTGGATCCGAGAGTATTCATCCATTTTGAAGTCTCGGACACGGGGATTGGCGTCTTACCATCGAAGCGGTCTGCGATTTTCGACGCGTTCGTCCAGGCGGACGGCTCGACCACACGGAGGTACGGCGGGAGCGGGCTCGGTCTGACCATCAGCGCGCAACTCGTTGACCTCATGGGAGGACGCATCTGGCTGGAAAGCGAGCCGGGAAAAGGGAGCACCTTCCACTTCACCGCCCCGCTCTGGCTGCAGGACGCGTCCGCCGGAAAGTTCGAGGAGCCCGTGCCACCCATCCTGGCAGGTAAACGCGTTCTGGTGGTCGATGATGCCGCGGTCGTGCGGGAGATTCTCGAGTCTCAATTACGAGATTGGGGGATGAAGCCCCTTTGTGTCGCCGACGCTCGTGCTGCCTCGTCGGCCCTCGAGACCGCCGAGGAGGAGAAGAGGCCTTTTGACCTTCTATTGTTCGATGAGACAGCGGGAGTCGACGCCGGTGCATTTCTCGAGCAAGCGCGACAAGGTCTTCACGCCACACTCCCGTCTATCTTGATGATGTCCACGGTATTGGCGAGGCCGCCCGTCGATGTACGCTGCCACGGGGTCGCGGGACACCTTGGAAAGCCGGTCCAGCCCTCGCACTTGAAAAAAACCATCGCGTTGGTTCTCGAAGGCGATGTACTGGAGAACGAACAGCAAGTGGAAACGGGGACCTTTGATCGCCCGCCTCAGACTCGGCCTTTGCACATTCTGGTCGCGGAGGACGACGCGGTCAATCGGACCGTTGTCGTTCGCATTTTGGAAAGTGCGGGCCACTACGTGTGTGCCGTCAAAAACGGTCGCCAGGCACTGGAGGCGTACGAGCGAGAGTCTTTCGACGCCGTCGTTCTCGATGTTCACATGCTGGAGCTGGATGGTGTAGAAGCCTCAAAGATCATTCGCTGTCGGGAGCGTGGAACGACGCGGCACCTCCCCATCGTGGCCTTGACCGCCCTCTTGGAAGAGGAAGAGAAAGAAAGATGCGTGGAAGCAGGTATGGACGAGTTCCTCTCCAAGCCCGTCGACCCCGATCACCTGTGCGATCTTCTTGACCGAGTCGCCGGTGGCTTCGCCGTTTCTGCCGATGCACCCAAAACCTCCCAGAGCCCCCGCGACACTGCCCCCACGCTCGACCGAGAAGCATTACTTCGGCGAGCCGAGGGCGATGTCGCGCTGGCCGCCGACCTGGCGCGCATGTTCCTCGAAGATTATCCGAAAACAATGAAGGAGCTCAATGACGCGGTTCTGGCGCGGGACGGCGACAACGTCCGGCGGCTCTTGCATCGCCTCTCGGGTAGCCTGGAGACTCTTGGCGCCCGAACCGGAGCTGACGCGGCGCGCGGCTTGAGCGATGCGACTCGCCGCAATCAGGCCGATTGGGAGTCGCCTCTGAGGGCCCTCCAGGGCGAGATGCAGCGATTGGAGATCGCGCTCGTCAGACTCACGAAGGAGAAAGCGCTGCCATGAAAGTGCTAATCGCCGAAGACGACCGCGTTTCCCGGGGCCTACTGATCGCGACCGTCACGAACGCCGGCCACGAAGTCGTTGCCACGGAGGACGGCGAGAAAGCTTGGCAGGTCCTGCAGCAGCCTGACGGCCCCACGCTCGCCGTGTTGGACTGGATGATGCCGGGTATCGATGGAGTCGAGATATGTCGAAGGCTCCGCCGGGCCGGGGCGGCCGAATACCTCTATGTGATCTTGCTTACCACCAAGAATAGGCAAGAGGAGGTTGTCGCCGGGCTGGAGGCTGGCGCCGATGACTATGTAACCAAACCCTACGATCCGACAGAGCTTCGCTCGCGGATCCGCGCTGGGCAAAGGATCTTGGAATTGAAAGCAACTCTCGATGAGAAAGTGCGCAAGCTGCGGGATGCTTTGGAGCACGTCAAGCAGCTTCAGGGGCTTCTTCCCATCTGCATGCACTGCAAGAGCATCCGTGACGAGGAGAACACGTGGCATCGCATCGAGGCCTATATCGCCGAACACGCCGACGTTCGTTTCAGCCACGGGGTGTGTCAGAAATGTCTTCGAGAGCACTACCCGGATCTCGACGATGTCCAAGACACGGGACCTGCTTCGCCTTAGCCATGGCGTGCCATACCCTCGTAAGAGTGGGAGCGAGTAGTCGCTCAATCTGAGGTGGTAGCATGATGGCCGGGTGAATCCAGGACTTCACGGATCTTACGCGTTAGGCTCTTCCGGTCGAAAGGCTTCTGCAGAAAAAATGCATCGGGGTTCAGCACTCCATGATGAACGATCCCATTTTGCGTGTAGCCGGACACATAAAGCACCTTCATTTCCGGGCGTAGGGGCGCGAGGCGCTCGGCCAACTCGGTGCCACTCATCTGAGGCATCACGACATCGGTGACCATCAGGTGAATGGGGCCTTCGTGCCGCTCGCTGAGCACGAGGGCTTCGGGGGCGTCCGTGGCGGTCAGCACGCTGTACCCGCATTGTCCCAGGATCCTTCCGGTAAGCGCTCGCAGAGATTGTTCATCTTCGACGAGCAGTATTGTCTCGGTCCCAACAAGTGCTTCCTTTTGGGCGCGCCTCGGCTCAACTCTCGAATCCGATTCCCCGATCCGCGGCAGGTAGATCTTGAAGGTCGTGCCCTGTCCGGGCTCACTGTACACCCAGATGAAACCTCCGGTTTGCTTGATGATTCCGTACACGGTGGACAAACCTAGCCCGGTACCCTTGCCTCTTTCCTTGGTCGTGAAAAACGGCTCGAAGATCTGGGCGCGCGTTTCCTCGTCCATTCCGGAGCCGTCATCGCTCACCGAGAGCATGACGTAGGGGCCGGGCTCAGCGGCGATGTGCTGCTGGGAATAGTCCTCGTCCAGTTCCACATTGGTGGTCTCGATGGTCAGCTTGCCGCCGTCGGGCATGGCGTCGCGGGCGTTGATCACGAGATTCATGATGACCTGCTCGATCTGTCCCGCGTCTGCCCGGACCCGGCCGACCGACGGATCCAGCTTCGTGAGCAAGTGAACATCCTCGCCGATCACACGCCCGAGCATCTTCTGTAGATCGGTAATGACGTCATTCAGATCTAGAACCACCGGCTGCAGCACCTGCCTACGGCTGAACGCGAGAAGCTGACGCGTGAGTGCGGCGGCCCGGTCAGTGGCGCTCCTGATCTCCATAAGATCCCTGCGCATCGGATCGTCCAGGCCGAGATTCTCTCGAAGGAGGTCGACATAGCCGCCGATGACTGTCAGCAAATTGTTGAAATCATGGGCCACTCCGCCAGCCAACCGACCCACTGCCTCCATTTTTTGTGCCTGGAGGAGCTCCCGTTCCAGCCGCCAGCGTTCGGATACATCCTCGACCATGATCTCGAAGCTCTCCTGTCCGCCGGGCTGTCTCCGCAACCGCCCGCTGAGTGCCACCGTGATCTGGCCTCCGTCCCTCCGCTTCCAGAGAGCTTCCATCCTCTGGAGACGACGCTTCCGTGCGATCCGCTCCGCCAACTGTCTACTGTCGCCAGGGTCCTGATAGACATCGCGGGCAGGATCGAGCGCCAGAAGCTCGGCTTCCGAGTCATAGCCGAGCATCGCGACCAGGGCGGGATTGACGTCGAGAAACCGGCCATCCACGTCGGAGCTGTAGATGCCATACGTGGCACCTTCGACAAGAGAGCGATAACGTGCCTCCGATTGTCGCAAAGCCTCTTCCGATTCCTTACGCTCGGTGATGTTCTCCTCGTTGGCAACAAAATGCGTGATTTCGCCGGCGGCATTTGTAATCGGGCCAATAGATGCCGAAACCCAATAAGATTCCCCGTTCTTTTTCCGGTTGTGAAACTCACCTCGCCACTCTTTTCCCGATGTGATGGTCTTCCAGAGGTTTTGGTAGACCTTGGTCGGTGTCCGGCCGGATTTGAAGATGCGCGGGTTTGCGCCAATCAGCTCTTCAGCACTGAAGCCTGTTTGTTCGGCTACCTGAGGATTGACGTATTCAATCCGGCCGTCACTATCGGTAATGACAACCATGACCGGGCTTTGTTCGACGGCGCGCGACAGCATGTGGAGTCGCTGGTCGACTCGTTTTCGCTCCGTCACGTCGCGCACCACGGCTACGACGTACTCTTGGTCGAGTTGAACCTGCCCTATGTTGACTTCCACGGGAAACTGAGAGCCGTCCTTTCTCTGGTGTACCCCTTCCCACATCAGGGTTCCTGATTTCCGGAGCTCCCCCACGGCGCTTGTGAACGACGATGGTTCGATCGTGGGATCGACATCGAAGACGCTCCTGGACAGAAGCTCATCGCGGCTGTAGCCCAAACTCTGACAGGCCCTCTCATTGAAATCGAGGAGCCGCCCGGTTTCCGGATCGACGATTTCAATGATGTCGTTGGACTGATCGATGAGCGCTCGGAATAATTCGAGTCGATTGCGTTTCCTGCTCACGACTGACGCACAGATGGGAAAAGGTTGGTCGGCGACGTCTCTGCCAACGGGGAATGGTCGAAGGTAGAGTGATCGGACACGGCTTGCGCGCAGCGGATGCAACGCATTTACTCCGTCCTCCGGTCAGGGCACGTGGGCCTGCTGCGTCTAGACGATGCGGCGTAGCATCTGCACTTCCTGGAATCCTTCATAAGATAAATGACTACCGCAAGAAAAACAAGCCGTCATCTCGGCCGAAGAGTTGCGTGCACCGCAGTCATTGTCAAGTAATCCGGTGGTTACAGAGGTCTGTACAAGAAAGTGTGAAATGTTTCACCGGTCCAGTCATCTTTCTACACATTGTGAGGTGGCGGCGTGTGAACCCCCGACGCTGGAACCTTGCTGTCTGCGCCAGCAAGGAGAGTCTTTTGCGCGCCTCTACCTCCAGGCTCGTGTTCTACAGACCGTCACCTGGTTGGATCTGGGTGACGGCCGCCGCTCTGACGGTCACTCTTTTCGTTTCGGACCTACTGACGCCCTTGGGAGTCAACCTCGGAGTTCTCTATGTACTGGTTATTCTCCTTACACTCTGGCTGCCCTCCGCAAGAGCC
>Ga0214472_10003745_pt1 | contig 16066 bp, 17 predicted proteins | sample RVTome_6_FD_207662 | JGI IMG/M metagenome (GOLD analysis project Ga0214472, IMG submission 207662) | Soil microbial communities from uranium-contaminated site in the Upper Colorado River Basin, Wyoming, United States - RVT140D175 | ecosystem: Environmental > Terrestrial > Soil > Contaminated >... | reverse complement strand
GGCAGGCGACCTGCGCGACATCCCGGGTCTCGTCCGGGTGTCTTTCGGCCTTTACAACACCCTTGCCGATGTCGATCGCCTGCTCCACGCCCTCGGCTGCATCGCCCGGCGAGATTTCCGGGGAAGCTATCGCCAGGACCCGCAGACGGGGGATTTTGCGCCGGAGGGGTGGAGTGTGCAGTACGAGGAGTATTTCGATTTTTAGGAGGAATTCCAGACCATGTGGGTGATCACGATCCGCTCTCCCGACGGGGAACCTCGGGAATACGTCCTCAAACCGGGGGTTAACACCGTCGGGCGAAAGCTCGCGAACGACATCGTCGTCTCGGACCCATCCGCCTCGCGGAACCACGCCGAGGTCAACCTGGACCACGAGAACAACCAGGCGACGATCACCGATCTGGACAGCACCAACGGGACGTTTCTCAACCGCCGCAAACTCGAGGGCGTGAAGCCGCTGAAAGACCGCGACGTGATCCGAATCGGCACCTGCCTGATCTCGGTCCGGTCGGAAGACGCCGATCAGCGGGCGGACGACCGGATCGCCTCGGGGACGCGGCCGCTGACCCGGGAACTGGTGCTCGAATCATTCGATTCGAACGCCGTCCTCCTGTTTGATATCGCCCGGCAGCTCAACTCGCTGATGGAGATGGACGTCGCCCTGGAGAAGGTCACCGAGCTGATCAGGGCCTCGATGGGCGCCGATGCCTGCCGGATCGCACTGCCAGCCGAGCTGAAGGAGCCGGAGCTTCTTGATTTCCCGGCATCGATCATCGAGCTCGCCGTGGACAAACGCAGCGCCGTCGTCGTACCTGACGTCATGTCCGAGAACGACCGCAAGGTGCGTGAAAGCGCCGCCCTGCACCGTATCCGCTCGGCGATCTGTGCCCCGATCCAGGCCTCGGACGAGACCCTGCTGGGCGTCATTTACCTGTATAAATCCGACCCGGAGAGCCGACCATTCAACGAACAGGACCTTCAGCAAGTGGTCGCGATCGGTCATATCGCTGCCCTCACGCTCGAGCGGGTCAAGCTGATGGAGCGGATCCGGCGGGAGCAGTCGATCCGGGAGATGCTCCAGCGCTTCGTGGCGCCCTCACAATTCGACGAACTGTGGGAGACGTACCTCGCCGATGGCGCCCTCCCGGGACTGACCCGGCGGGATGCGACCATCCTGTTTTCCGATATCGGCGATTCGACCGGCCTGGCCGAGCGGATCGGGACCCAGCGATTCGGAGAGCTCCTGAGCAGTTATTATGCCCAGATGACGGAGATCGTCTTCAAGCACAATGGCCTGGTGAACAAGTATCTGGGGGATGGGATCATGGCCGTTTTCGGGAGTTCGGACCGCGACCGGGATCCCGAGGTGTGCGCCATCCATGCCGGGCTCGAGATGATCCGCACGGCCACCAGCTCGAGCTACCCGAATGTGGGGATGTTCCAGATCGGAGTCGGAGTCAACAGCGGCCCGGTGATGGCCGGGTACGTCGGGGCGCGCGACCACCTGGAGTACACGGTCGTCGGAGACACGGTCAATGTGGCGGCCCGGTTGGAGGGGCTGTCCCGGCCGAACCGGCTGTACATCGGCCCGATCACGCGGGCAGCGATCAGCTCTGAGTTCGAGACGCAGCGGATGGGGGAGATGGAGATCCGCGGGCGGTCGGCGGCGATCCAGGTTTATCAAGTGCTGGCGGAATAATTCGTGCTGGGGGCGAATCGCTTCAGGATCGATCCAACCTGGGCATGGTATGCGCTTCCGAAAATATTCAAATGGTTCAGCAGATGATACAGGTTGTAAAGCGGGAAGCGCTCCCGCAGGCTGGGCGGTAGGGGGATGATCTCCCGGTAGGCGGCGTAAAAGGTTTCCGGCGGGGAGCCGAAGAGGGCTATCATTGCCAGGTCGGCCTCGCGCCAGCCGTAATGGGCGGCCGGGTCGATCAAGGCCGGTTCGCCGCGCTCCTCCGTGATCAGGTTTCCGCTCCAGAGATCGCCGTGGAGCAGGGAGGGCGGCTGTTCGGGGATCCACTCGCCCAGCCTCCCCGCCAGGGCCTCAACCCGCCGGACTTCCTCGCCCGAAAGCAGGCCGCGCCGCCCGGCCAGTTCGGCCTGGTGGCCCAGGCGACGTTCCGCAAAGAAGACGTACCCGTCGTCCGTTTCGAGGTTGGGCTGGGGGGTGCTGCCGAGATAGTTGTCGTGGTCCAGGCCGAACCGGTCCGCGCAGGCCTGGTGCAGGCAGGCCAGGCGGCGGCCGAGCCGGTTCCAGTAGTCTCTATGGGGGCTGACCTGTTCCAGGTGTTCCAGGAGAAGGAAATCGGCGCCGACCGCCAGGACGGCCGGGACCCGGATGCAGCCGGTTCCGGCAAGCAGTTCGAGGCCGCGCCCTTCCGCCTGAAACAGGTCACCAGGGACCCCCGGATTGGATTTAAGGAAGAATATATAGCCGGCGTCGGTCTCGATCCGCCGGCCGTTGTGGATGCAGCCCCCGCCGACGCCGCGGACGGAAACGACCCGCCCGCTGCGGTGCGCGGCGATCCATTCCAGGACAGCCGGCGGCAGCTCAGCCGTCATTCGGCGGCAGCGAGCCGTTCTCCAGGGTTTCCAGCAAGCCGCGGCAGGACCGTTCGACGATATCGTAGACGCGCTCGAAACCGTCGATCCCGCCGTAGTAAGGATCGGGGACCGGGTCGTCGGAGTTGCCGGCCGGGTCGAAGGCCCGCATCATGCGGATCTTGTCCGCGTCCGTCTCGCTCCGGGCCAGCGCGGCCAGGTTTGACCGGTTGGAGGCGTCCATAGCGATGATCCAGTCGAAGCGATCGAAGTCCGCCGGCGTGAACTGCCGGGCGCTGCCGTCGTAGCGGAAGCCCCGGCCGGCAGCCACCTGCCGCATCCGGGCGTCCGGCTGCTCCCCGGTGTGCCAGCCCCCGGTCCCCGCCGAGTCGGCCAGGTAGCGGTCCCCCATACCGGCCTGCTCGGCCAGGTGGGCGAACAGGTTTTCGGCCAGGGGACTGCGAACGATATTCCCCAGGCAAACGAACAGGATTCTGGTTTTGTTTTCCATTTAGGGATTCTATCATCCTGACACATGGCCGCACTCAAAGATTGTAAGGTACCAAAATTGGATATCGAGCGCCCTGCCCGGCTCCGCCGGGCAGGGCGCTCGATATCCAATTTTTCTAAACAGCTTTTTAACACACCTTTTGTTCATAGCCGCGTTGACAGGTCTGCTTTATCGTGATCCGGTCGGATTATTCAAATTTTTCTTATCGTTCTAATCGCAGGGGATGCACGGACCATGGAACCTTCAAAGGATTACGTGATTCTTGATAATCTGCTCGAGGGATGCCAGATCATCAGTTTCGAATACAGCTATCTGTATGTCAACGACGCAGTCGTCCGGCACGGCCGGCGGAACAGGGAAGAACTGCTCGGGAACACGATGATGTCCGTATATCCGGGCATCGAGAACACCCCGGTTTTCGGCTTCATCGAGCAGTGCATGGAGGCGCGCACGCCGGCTGAGCTGGAGAACGAATTCATCTACCCTGACGGGCGAAACGCCTGGTTCGCACTCAAAATCGAGCCCGTTCCAGAGGGGGTCTTCATTCTTTCGGTGGATATCACCGATCGCAAGCAGGTCGAAATGGAACTAAACGCCCATCTCATTCGCTTGAAGGCTCTGCGGGAGATCGACCGGGCGATCCTGAACACGACCGATCTGAATTTCGCCCTTTACAAGGTGCTCGAGCAGATCACCAGCAGCCTGGAGGTCGATGCAGCCGACATCCTGCTGCTGGAACCCAACTCCCTGATATTAAAATTTTCAGCCGGCCGGGGTTTCCGGACGCGCGGGGTAGAGCGCACGCGGCTCCGGATCGGCCAGGGTCATGTAGGGAAAGCCGCGCTCACGCTGACGATGGTTTCCATCCCGGATCTGTCGAATCCGGATGAGCCGTTTCTGCGGTCCGACTTGATCACCGGTGAGGATTTTGTTTCTTATTTCGCTTTACCGCTGGTCTCGAAAGGGAACCTGGTGGGTGTGCTGGAAATCTTCCATCGCGATCGGTTGGATCCCGAGCCAGGCTGGTTGGATTTTCTTCAGTCCCTGGGGGGCCAGGCTTCCATCGCCATCGACAGCGGGCAATTATTGGAGGAGCTGCAGCGTTCGAATTTGAATCTGAGGCTCTCGTACGACATGACGATCGAAGGCTGGTCGCGGGCGATGGATCTGCGCGACCATGACACGGAAGGACATACTTTGCGTGTCACCGAGGTAACCGTCGATCTGGCCGAAATAGCCGGGATCCCGATGGAGGAGATCGTCCATATCCGGCGGGGGGCGCTGCTCCATGATATCGGGAAAATCGGGGTGCCGGATTCGATTTTACACAAGCCCGGCAAGCTGACGGAGGAGGAATGGGAGGTCATGCGCCGGCATCCGTCGTTCGCCTATCATTTTCTCTACCCCATTGATTATCTCAGGCCCTCCCTCGCGATCCCGCATTCTCATCACGAGAAATGGGATGGGACCGGCTATCCACAGGGGCTCAAAGGGGACCAGATCCCGCTCTCCGCCCGACTGTTTGCAGTGGTGGATGTTTGGGATGCGCTCTCGTCGGACCGGCCCTATCGAAGAGCCTGGCCGCGCGACAAGGTGCTGCAATATATCCGCGAGCAGTCGGGGAGGCATTTCGATCCCCAGGTCGTGCAGTGGTTTCTAAAAATGGTCGCTGACAAGGGAATGTGAGCGAGTGAAAGGCGGCCTACCGCGGGTGATGGGCCTGAAAACACATCCCGATCTCTTTCCTTAAATAATTCATGTATAATGAGGGGGATTCGCCAGAAGCTGCTCCGGCGCCGCCCCGATCAGGGTGGTCCGGCTGAAAGGACCATGGCAGTCATGGGCTACCGCTTGATTCGACTCACTACCGATCCTTGTGCGGTCATGGCATTGAAACAATCGATAATCATACCGATGTCCTGGCAAGAAAAACGGCCGGCGAACGCGATCGGGATGCGATCCGACCGCTCAGGCCAGGCCGATCCTGCCTTTGCCGATCCAACCAGCGTCGTCCCCTTGTTCGGCGCAACGATCCAGGCCAGGGGATGATGCAAGAACCACATGGAAGATTCGCTCAGAAGCAGGATGCTGCACCGTAATCCGTAGTTTTTCGTGACGATCCCGCCCCCTGGCAGCCGCGCTGCCCCTGGGGGGGATTCTACGCCGGTATCGATCGTTTCAGCCGTGGCCTGTCTGGCAGGTACACGGCTGTTTGTTTTATGGTCAAAAAAATCACCGCCCTTAAGCCGCAGAAACGCAATCCCAACCGGGTAAACGTCTATCTGGACGGTGAATTTGCATTCGGGCTGGCGCGTATTACTGCCGCCTGGCTGACGGTCGGCCAGGAGCTCAGCCAGGACCGGATCGACCGGCTCCTGGCCGAGGACTCGGCCGAAGTAGCCTACCAGCGCGCGCTGAATTTCCTGAGCTACCGGCCGCGCAGCGAGAAGGAGATTGTCGACAACCTCCGGAAGCACGAGACCCCGGAGCAGGTGATCGAGGAGATCGTCGGGCGTCTGAAGGAAAACGGCATGGTTGACGACGTCAAGTTTGCCCGACTGTGGCTGGAGAACCGGTCCGAGTTCAGACCCCGCGGCTACTTTGCCCTGCGGTCCGAACTCCACCGGAAAGGGATCCCCGACTCCGTCATCGAGGCGTCACTTACCGAAATCGACGAGGTCGATCTTGCCCTCCGGGCCGGTCGAACGAAAGCGGCGAAGCTCAATTCCGGGAACGAGCAAATTTTCAAACAGAAATTGTACGGTTTTCTTTCTCGCCGCGGGTTCAATTACGAAATCATCTCAGAAGTGGTCAACGAAATCTGGCAGGAGCAGGTTAAAGCCGGACGCTGACTGAAAGCACGAGGACAAAATGGACACCATAACAATCGTTGCCGCCGTGATCGCCGGATTGGTCGGGATCGGGGCGGGATATTTCCTGCGGGAGTTTTTCCTCCAGCGGGCCACGGACAGCCTGAAGGATCGGGCCAAGGAGATCATCTCCGGGGCAGAGAAACGCTCGAAGGAGATCGAACTCGAGGCCAGGGACAAATCCCTGGAGATCCTCAAACAATCCGAGGCGGAGGCCGACAACCGCCGCAAGAAAATCAACCAGGAGGAGGACCGGCTGCAGTCGCGCCGCAACTCCCTCGACCAGCGGGCTGACCGGCTCGAGAAGCTGGAGCAGCGGCTGAACAAGCGCCAGAGCTCCCTGGACCGGCGCGCCATCGAGGTCAAGGAACTGCACGACGGCCAGGTCCAGCGGCTCGAGGAGATTTCGCAGATGACCCGGGCCGAGGCCGCCGACCAGCTTCTCCGGGAGGCCGAGACCGAAGCCCGCAACGACATGTCGCGAATCATCCGGCAGGTGGAGGCCGAGGCGCGCGATGAAGGCCAGCGGAAGGCCCGCGAGCTGATCGCCATGGCGATCCAGCGGATCGCCTCCGAGCACGTCAACGACATCACGACCTCGACAGTCGCACTGCCCTCGGATGAGATGAAGGGCCGGATCATCGGGCGCGCCGGGCGGAACATCCGCACGTTCGAGCAGGTCGCCGGCGTGGACGTCATCGTCGACGACACCCCGGAGGCCATCACCATCTCCTGCTTCGACCCCGTCCGCCGGGAGATCGCCCGGCGGTCGATGGAGCGCCTCATCCTGGACGGCCGCATCCATCCGGCGCACATCGAAAAGATCATCAACCAGGAGCAGGAGGAGGTCGAGCGGGTGATCGAGGAGGCCGGCGAAACGGCAGCCTACGATGCCGGTGTGGCCGGGCTGCCCAAAGGGATCACCCGCGTGCTCGGAAGATTGAAATACCGGACCAGCTACGGTCAGAACCAGCTCAGTCATGCGGTCGAGACCTCCCGGCTGGCAGCGATCCTGGCCGCCGAGCTGGGTGCGGACGTCGATATCGCCAAGGCCGGCGGTCTGCTGCACGATCTCGGAAAGGCGATCGACCATAACGTGGAGGGCACGCACGCCGGGATCGGCGCCGATCTGGCCAAGCGCAACGGGCTGCCGCATGCCGTCGTCAACGCGATCGCAGCCCACCACCACGAAGTCGAGCAGGAGACGGTCGAAGCCGTCATCGTCGAGTCTGCGGATGCGATCTCCGGGGCCCGCCCCGGCGCCCGCCGGGAAAGCCTGGAGGATTACATCAAGCGCATCAAGTCACTGGAGGACCTGGCCAACAGTTTCGAGGGGGTCGAGGAATCTTTCGCCATCCAGGCCGGCCGCGAGGTCCGCATCATCGTCAAGCCCACCGCCATCGACGACCTGGGCGCCACCCGCATGGCGCGAGACGTGGCAAAGAAGATCGAAGAGAACATGCAGTATCCGGGGCAGATCAAGGTGACGGTGATCCGGGAAACGAGAGCCACGAATTACGCGAAGTAGCGGAAAAAGGACCGGGCGGAGCTAAGCTCCGCCCGGTCCTTTTTCCGCTAGAACACGACAATCTCCACCACCCACTTCACCCACTGCCATCCCCGCCGTGAAGGCACGACGGCGCGCAGGGGGAAGCCGTGCCAGTGGTCGAACGGGATGCCGCCGGAGTGGGTGGCGAGCAGGATGTCATCGGCTTCGGTGAGCAGGAAATACGCGGAATAGCCCGAGGCTGCCCGCAGGATGAAGCCGGTTGCGCCATCGAGCGGCCCGACTTCGGCGAGCAGCACACGCAGGTTGCATCCGCGCCACACCTGGGTCGTGAACCAGCCATCGGTGCAGTCCAGGGTTGCGATCCGCTCCTCGGCAGGACGGGCCAGCACTGCGGCGTAATCGAGCGCGACCGGGTCCTTTACGGCTCCGCGGACCGCCAGGGTCCATGTGTCGGCTGAGAGCCGGTGTTTCCCCTCCCCCACCATCATGTTGACCGGGTAATCCAGCCCGCTGAACGAGCCCTCCTCGCGGGACCCGCTGGGCGTTTCAGGCCGTTCAGGGTCTTCGCGCCGCGTGGACAGCGCGGCGGAGATCCCCCAGAGTCCCAGAGCGGAGGCGCTTAGACCGAGCAGCTTCAAAAAGCCGCGCCGGGTTGTGAAATCGGCCTTCCGGGGCCGCGGCCATTTCTGCCAGGCGTGGAAGAGGAGAGGGACCAGCAGCCCCAGCGCCAGGTACCAGTGCCAGGAGACGGCGGTCTGGTACCACCACAATCGCTCGGGCCCGGCCCGCCAGCTCCAGAACAAGGCCAGCCCGATAACGGACAGCGTCCAGACTGCCAGCAGCAGCGAAACCACAAGGACGACGCTGCGGATAAAGCGCCGGTCGAACCCCCTCCGGAGCGAGCCCCAGATAATGACCCCTTTCCAGGGGATCAGCCCGACCAGCGCCCAGGCGGAAATTCTGTGCAGATCGTACATCCAGACCGGCATCGGCCACATCAACCCGTACAGCCCGGTGAGCGTCAGGAGGACGATCGTGGCCAGGAGGGTGGTGCTCGTGAATCGGAGGAATATGGCTTTTGGTTGCACGATATGGGAAAAATGAAGGTCTGAGCGGGGCTTCGCCCCGCTCAGACCTTCATTTTTCCGAATGTTTATCGGAGAAACGGGTTATGTCGCCGCTCTTCCCCCACCGTCGTCTCCGGACCGTGGCCGTTGAGCAGGCGGGTTTCATCCGGGAGCGTGAGGACCTGGTTGTGAATGCTGTCCATCAGGGTTTTGAAATCGCCTCCGGGGAGGTCGGTACGGCCGATGCTGCCCTGGAAGATGACATCGCCGCAAAAGAGGAGACCGTGATCGGGCACGTGGAACATGACCGAGCCCCGGCTGTGACCGGGGGCGTGCCGGACTTCGAAGGAGTGCCCGGCCATGTGCATCGTCATCCCGTGGCGGAGGTCGATGGTCGGCTCAGGGCCGGGGTCGATCTTGAGGCCAAACAGCCCGGCGCCGCCTTCGTTCCGCCAGAGCCAGTAGTCGTCCGGGTGCAGGGCGACGGGGGGCGGGGGGCTGCTCCCGTCGGCGACGGCGGCGGCGCCTCCGAGGTGGTCGAAGTGGGCGTGGGTCAGCCAGATATTGGTGACCCGCCAGCCGCGACCGGCGGCGGCAGCCAGGATCCGGTCGCCGTCCCAGGCCGGGTCGATCACGACTGCTTCCCCGGTTTCGGGGGAACCAATCAAATAGGCGTTGGTCGCAGCAGGGCCGAGGACAAAGGAGACGATTTCAAGCACAGCCGCATTTTACATCAGTTCTCCCCGGCGAGGTCCGTTACAGCTTTCCAGGCCAGGGCGACGCGGGTGCCCTCGCATGGCTTCCATCGAATGAGGCAACACGCAGTATAATGTCAGGGTCCTGAGAAATCGGAGAAAATCGGGGTGCAGTACAGGGGTGAAACCCCGCACTGCACCCCGATTTTCTCCCCTCTTCAGGCAGGTGCGTAACATCAGTTAATACCAGGAGAAACCCATGGCAGACGTAATCGACTACGAAATCTTCGGCGACGACCTCCAGCTCGTCGAAATCGAGCTCGACCCCGGTGAAGGCGTGCGCGCCGAAGCCGGCACGATGACGTATATGGAAAACGGCATCGAGATGCAGACCGGCACCAGCGGCGGCCTGTTCGCAGGCTTCAAACGCGTGGTGACCGGCGAAAGCTTCTTCATCACCACCTTCCTCAACAACGCCAACGTCAAACGCCGCGTCGCCTTCGCAGCCCCCTATCCCGGCAAGATCGTCCCCTTCGACCTGGACGTCTTCGGCGGGCAGGTGCTCTGCCAGAAGGACTCGTTCCTGTGCGCCGCGCGCGGTACCGAGATCGAAGTCGCTTTCACCAAGAAGCTCGGCGCAGGCCTGTTCGGCGGGGAAGGCTTTATCCTGCAGCGGCTGGTCGGCGACGGGATGGTCTTCGCCCACGCCGGCGGGACCGTGATCCGCAAGGACCTGGCCGCCGGAGAAACCCTGCGGGTGGACACCGGCTGCCTGGTCGCCTTTGCCACCACGGTGGACTACGACATCCAGTTCGTCGGAGGTTTCAAGAACGCCCTGTTCGGAGGCGAAGGCCTGTTCCTGGCCAAGATGACCGGACCTGGAACGGTCTATCTCCAGAGCCTGCCTTTCTCCCGGCTGGTCGACCGGATCAAGGCCGGGATCAGCTTCGGCCAGAGCGGCGGGGAATCGCGCGGCGCGGCCGGGATCGGCGGGAAGATCCTGAAAGATATCATCAGCGGTTAAACCACACCATGGAAACAAAAACACTTTCCACGGTTCGCTGGTCTTTCGGCCTGTTCCTATTCGCCTTTGCCGCCTTCCTGATCACTTTCGCCCTGCTGGAGGGCTTCGTAAACGGCCTGTCCACCGGAATGCAGCGCAGCCTGCTCATCGCCCTGATCGTCGTTCCAACAGCCTTCGGAACCCTTTTTGGCATCGCGTCCTTTCTCCGCCACCCGCGCCGGCTCGTCCTATCGGTCCTGGCTACCCTGCTGAACGGGCTCTCTTTCCTGTATTTCGCTTTCCTAGCAGGTTTCGCAGGGTAGTTGGGCTGGTTGCGCTGATCAGTCTGGTCGCGCTGGTTTGATGGGCTTCTGTGCCCGGATAGGTTGTGGGTGGAACGGTCTTGCTAATTTTTCCGGTTTGCCCGCTTCGCCTGCTCCCACAGCGCGTTCATCTCGTCCAGGGTCATCTCGGGCAGTTCCCGACCGGCGGCTTTTGCGGCGCGCTCTACAAAACCGAACCGCCCCCTGAACCGCAGGTTCGTCTCCCGCAGGGCGTCCTCGGCCGAGAAACCGTACCAGTTGGCCAGGTGCGCCAGGACGAAGAGCACGTCCCCGAGTTCGGACTCCCGCTCCCCCTCCGGGGCGCTCCGCAGCTCGGCCAACTCCTCTTCCAGTTTCTCGAAAACCCCCTCGACATCCGGCCACTCGAACCCGGTCCGGGAGGCTCTCCGCTGCAGGGCTGACGCCTGCGCGAGGGCCGGCAGACCACCGGGGACCGCGTTCAGGATGGATTCAGCCGCTTCGTGCGCCGCCCCCTTCGCCTGTTTCTCCTCGGCCTTCAGCCGGTCCCAGTTCCTCACGATCTCGTAGACCCCCTCGACAGCCAGCCCTGCAAATACATGCGGATGCCGGCGAACCAGCTTGTCCCCGATCCCTTTGATCACGTTCGCCATCGTGAACGTCCCTTCCTCCGCCGCGATGACGGCGTGGAAGACGACCTGGAACAGCAGGTCCCCAAGCTCTTCGGCGAGATCTTCCGGCGCTTCCCGGTCGAGGGCGTCCAGGGCTTCGTAGGTCTCTTCGAGCAGGTGCGGTCTCAAGGAGAGATGGGTTTGCTCCTGGTCCCAAGGACAGCCTTCATCGGGATCCCGAAGGCGGCTCACGATCTCTAAGAAGCTTTCGAAGGAGGTATTTTCGGCCAGTGGAGGCAGATACAGGCTGGTAAGCAGCCCGATCCGGTCGCTCCGGTCGATCTCCCAGAGCTCCAGGTCTTCGATGAACGCGGAGGCTGTTCCGGCCGCGTGGACCAGGCGGACCGGGTGCTCGTCGGGATACAGCGCCATCAAGGTCAGCTTGACTTCGGAGGCCATCTGCCGGGAGTGGATCTGGGCGATCAGGGCAGGCCGGTCCGGCCGGGCGGACGGAACGTGCCCGCGCGCCAGGTCGAAGGCGTCGACCAGGGCGGTCTGCGGGTACGGATCGATCGCCAGAGCCTCAAACACGGGCTCCAGGAAGCTTAAACCACCGACGACCCGTACGGACAGCCCGGCCGCCGCGGCCCGTCTCAGGATCTCCGGCCCGGTCGTCTCCGCGATCAGGGGATGCCCCGGCACACCGTAGACCACCCCCTCCGGGCGCCGCGCCAGGTCCAGCACGGCTGCAACAATCCGTTCGTAAAGTGCTTCGAAGGACTCGGCGGTTTTATAAAAGCCGTCGAAGCTGTGGACCGCCAGGCGATCGGGGAACGCGGCGACGGTCGGGTGCTGACGGGTCCGCAGATGGATCTCCGTGGATTCCTGCAGGACCCGCCGGGCTGCGATGGTCAGCTGGTCCGGATCGCCCGGGCCGAGGCCGAGGAGGGTGATGGCATGTGTCATGGGATTCTTCTTCTTTTAATCGAAAAATGATACCCGCACCTGGGCGAGGCCCTGGTGCAGGTATCATTTTTCGTTGGGGATCGATCCAACTTACCGTTTGGTATAGGTCGGCGCCTTGCGGGCGCGCTTGAGACCCGGCTTCTTGCGTTCCTTGATACGGGAATCGCGGGTCAACAGGCCGGCTTTGCGCAGTTGCATCCGGAACTCTTCGTTCATGCTGAGCAGCGCACGCGCCAGCCCGAGCTTGACCGCGTCTGTCTGACCGGTTACCCCACCGCCTTCGACCATGGCCGAGATGTCGAACAGCCGGAGGTCCTGGTGCGTTGCAGCTAGCGGGAGGATCACGGCGCTGTTGTCCGTTTCACGGGTGAAATAATCCATCATTTCTTTCCCGTTCACGACGAACTGGCCGGAGCCTTTGGTGAGCCGGACCCGGGCGGTCGCTTCTTTCCTGCGGCCGATGCCTTCGAAATATTGTTCTGCCATGATTGCTCCTATTATCCATCCGATATGAGGCCGCCCCCTGAAAAACCTCCCCATTTTCGGGTCGGTTCTATATCTCCAGCGGCTGCGGCTGCTGGGCCTCATGCGGATGGTCGGGTCCCGCATAGATTTTGAGTTTCTTCATCAGGGCGCGGCCGTAGCGGTTGTGCGGGACCATCCCCCACACCGCGGCGCGCAGCACCCGGTCAGGATTGCGTTCGAGCATGCGCTTCAGGCTGGTCGCGCGGATCCCGCCCGGGTACCCGGTGTGGCGGTAGTACATCTTGTCTTCCAGCTTGTTGCCGGTGACCGTCACGGCTTCCGCGTTGATCACGACGACGAAATCACCGACGTCCACGCCGGGTGTATAGGTCGGCTTGTTTTTGCCAATCAGGACCTCCGCAATCCGGGAAGCCAGGCGGCCGAGAGTCCGGCCGTTGGCGTCCACGAGGACCCAACCGCGCTCGATCTCATCGGGTTTGGGATAGTAGGTTTTTTGCACGGTTTCACTCCAATCCACACATTCTATAAAAGTCGGTGAAATTTTGATGTGTGCGGCGGTGGCAGTGCCCCCGCCGCACACATCATAATTTCACATTTCTTTGTACTGGACGGACACGAGGGTCAGCCCTCTCGCCGGCGCCAAGCCCTGGACCATCCCGGCCATGTTTCCGGCCAGGCGGTCCTCGATTTCGCCGATCGGGGTTTTCCCCAGAGCGGCGTCCATCTGGATCTTGACGATCCTGCGCACCATCCGGAACAGGAATGCGTTCGCTTCGATGGTGTAGACGGCCTCGGGCGGGTCAAACTCCCAGGCCGAGCGGAACACGTTCCGCACAGTCGGCCCGCCGGCTACCGGCGGACGTCCAAATGCGGCAAAATCGTGCTCACCGGTGAAGCATTCCGCGGCCCGGGCGAGGATATCCGATTCCGGCTCGGGCCAGATGCGCCAGGCGGTCCGCTCCCGGAGGGGATCAGGGACCGGATCGAGGAGCAGCCGGTAGGCATACCGCCGCCGGTTGGCCGAGTAGCGTGGATGAAAACCTTCCGGAGCCTGTTCCAGCAGGCGGACGGCCGCATCCGGCGCCAGCCCCGCGTTGATCGCCCGCAGGAGTTCGTCCGGGGAGTGCTGCCAGTCCATCTCGAACGAGATCACCTGGCCGGAGGCATGCACCCCGGCGTCGGTCCGGCCGGCGGCGCGGATCGTTGTTCCTTTCCAGCCGATCCGTTTCAGGGCATTTTCAACCTCGCCCTGCACCGTACGGCCGGCGGCCTGACGCTGGAAACCTTTGAAATCGGTGCCGTCGTAGGCCAGGATCGCTTTGTAAAGTGCCATGGCTGGCGAATTGGAAGGTCGCGCTGCGCCGGCAGCACAGCCTTCAAATTCGCCCGGTTATCATTCGACCAGTTCCAGGATCACCATCTCGGCCGAATCACCCGGACGGGGTCCGAGTTTCAGCATCCGGGTGTACCCGCCCGGACGCTCTTCATAGCGCGGGGCGATCTCATCGAACAACCGCTTGACCGACTCGGGATCGGCCAGCCGGGCAGCCGCCAATCGGCGAGTGTGGACCATGTAAGACGGGTCAGATTCGCCCGCCGCATTGCCCTTCTTTGCCAGCGTTATGAGCTTCTCGGCCTGGCCGCGGACGGCTTCTGCTTTTGCCCGCGTGGTGCGGATGCGCTCGTGCTCGAAAAGCTGCTTGATCAGGTTCTTCCGCAGCGATTTGTTGTGGCCTTTGCTCCGCCCCAGCTTTTTTCCGGTTTTCTGATGTCGCATCGTGCCTACTCCGCTTCTTCCGCCGGGACCTCTTCCGGTTCTTCGGCTTCATCTTGCTCGAGATAGCCCTTTTCCTGCATTTTCTCGCGCAGTTCGTCGAGACTCTTCTCGCCGAAGTTGCGGATCGACATGATGGCTTCTTCGCCCTTGTCGAGCAGGTCCAGGACTTCGCCGACGGTCGTGATACCGGCCCGTTTGAGCGAGTTGAACACCCGGACCGACAGGTCCAGGTTTTCAATCGGGGTCTCGATGACCTCGCTGGTCAGGCGGCTGCTGACGATCTCCGGTTCGGGCGGGGCGATCGTCAGGATGTCTTCCGAGACCCCGGCGATGTGCCGCAGGTGCTCGATCAGGACGACGGCGCTGGTGCTCAGGGCGTCCTGGGGGGAGATGGACCCATCGGTCCAGATCTCCATGATCAGGTTGTCGTAGTTCGTCGACTGCCCGACGCGGGCGGACGTCACCGACCAGTTGACCCGGTTCACCGGGCTGAAGACCGCGTCCACCGGGAGTTCGCCGATCGGCAGACGTTCGCTGCGATCGTCGGCCGGGGAGTAACCTCGGCCGCGCTCCACGGAGAGCTCCATATCCATCATCCCGGCCCCGTTGTCCATCGTGAACAGGTACAGGTCGGGATTGATGATCTCCACCTCGGGCGGCGCCAGGATATCGGCGGCCGTGACGACGCCTTCGCCCTGGACTTCCAGGTGCATCCGCGCCGTATCCACATCATGGAGCTTCACGCGAACCTGCTTGAGCTGCAGCATTACCTGGATGACGTCCTCGCGAACGCCGGGGATGTTGCTGAACTCGTGCATCACGTCCGTTATACGAACAGACGTAACCGCCGCCCCGTCGAGCGCTGAAAGCAGCACTCTCCGCAGCGCGTTGCCCAGGGTGATCCCGTAGCCGCGCTCCAGGGGGCTGATCTCAAATTTCCCATAATTTCTCGACTCCGCCACCGGCTCGATACGGGGAGTCACCATGTTGCTCAAACCAATCACTTGCCACCTCTTTATGGGTTATCGTTATCGCGAATAGTACTCGACGATCAGCTGTTCGTTCAGATTTCCATCGATCTCGGAGCGCTCCGGCTTGCGCAGGACGCCGCCGCTGAGATCATCCACGTTGCGCTCAAGCCACATCGGGACGGTCCCCCCGTCGATCCCTTCTTTGAGCTCTTTGAAATACGTCCGTGTGCGAGAGCCTTCCCGCACCTGGATTCGGTCGCCGGGTGAGATCAGCATGGACGGAACATCCGTGCGGCGGCCGTTGACGTTGAAATGGCCGTGGGTGACCAGCATCCGGGCCTGGGCCCGGCTCTGGGCGTATCCCAGCCGGTACACGACGTTGTCCAGGCGGGATTCGAGCGTTTGAAGCAGGTGCAGACCGGTCAGCCCGCTGCTCTTGATCGACTCACGGTAATAGCGCCGGAACTGGCGTTCCAGGACTCCGTAAACCCGGCGGGCCTTCTGCTTGGCACGCAGCTGCCGCGCGAAGTCCGACTCCCGGTTCCGGCGGTACAGGTTCGTGCGCCCGTGGGCGCCGGGGGCGTAGCCGCGCCGGTCGAACGAACACTTCGGGGTAAAACAGCGCTCCCCTTTGAGAAACAGTTTTTCACCTTCGCGACGGCAAAGCTTGCAAACTGGTCCGATATATCTTGCCATAGGTTTCCTCTTCGTGTCTCGATCCTGGATCAGGGTGGGCGAATTTGGGGTGTG
>Ga0214472_10003744_pt1 | contig 16066 bp, 23 predicted proteins | sample RVTome_6_FD_207662 | JGI IMG/M metagenome (GOLD analysis project Ga0214472, IMG submission 207662) | Soil microbial communities from uranium-contaminated site in the Upper Colorado River Basin, Wyoming, United States - RVT140D175 | ecosystem: Environmental > Terrestrial > Soil > Contaminated >... | reverse complement strand
TCGAGCCCGAGTGGGTCGACTTCAAGCCGGTTCAGGGCAGCATCCGCGATCTTTGCATCGACCGTCGCCGATCCCGCGACGGCCGCAAAATCGCGCACTCGCCGCAGCAGGCGGCCGGCAATGCGCGGCGTGCCGCGCGCGCGCCGAGCAATCTCGGTGGCGCCGTCATCGGACAGCGACAACCTGAGAATGCGCCCACCGCGACGCACGATCAGTTCGAGTTCGGCGTCCGAATAGAAATTGAGCCGGATCGGTATGCCGAAGCGGTCGCGCAACGGCGTTGTCAGCAGGCCGAGCCGGGTTGTTGCCGCAACCAGTGTGAACCGCGCCAGTTCGATCTTGACCGAACGCGCCGCCGGGCCTTCGCCGATGATGAGATCAAGGCGATAGTCCTCCATTGCCGGATAGAGGATCTCCTCGACCGCCGGGCTGAGACGATGGATCTCGTCGATAAACAGAACGTCGTTTTCTTCAAGGTTGGTCAGGAGCGCGGCAAGGTCGCCCGCCCTGACGATGACCGGGCCGGAGGTGGCGCGGAAATTGACGCCCAATTCGCGCGCCATGATCTGGGCAATCGTCGTCTTGCCGAGCCCGGGCGGGCCGACGAACAGCACATGGTCGAGCGCCTCGCCGCGCTGCTTTGCCGCCTCGATGAATACCTTGAGATTGGCCCGCACCTGCGCCTGGCCGATGAACTCGTCGAGCGATTGCGGCCTGAGCGACGGGTCGGCGTCTTCGCCACGCATTTCGGCCGAGACCATGCGCGCCGGGTCGTTCATGACAGCAGTTCCATGCCTGGAACGGATTTTGCCGCTTTTTGGTCGAACGTGACGACCGTTTCACAGCCTGCGCGCCGCGCACAGCGGGCAATCAGGTGGTCGGCGATGTCGCCTTGCGGCATCTGGTCGCTCGCAAAATTCGCCGACAGGAATGCTTCGTCCTCGAATGCCAACTCCGCCGTCTCCAGTAGCGAGGTCAGCAACAACAGGATCTGCTCGTTCGGATAGCGATACCGGCTCCGCAACGTCCACACCAATTCCGTCAGAACGATCAGGCTTACATAGGCGGGATCGTCCGGCGTCCGTTCCTGCAAAAAGCGCGCCGCGACGGCGGCCTGTCCATCATCGTCGCGGACGATATATCGGATCAGGACATTGGTATCGACCGCCTTCACTACTCTTGGTCCCGCCCTTCAGACCATTCGCGCACAATTCGCGCATCGTCTTCGCCAACCGCGCGCGCAACCGCTTCGTCCAGGTCCTCCAGAGACGCTCCCGCGCCGCGCGGCGGTTTACCAAGGAAGCCGGCCAGTTCGGCAATCGACCGGTTTTTTGGCAGGGCTACGACTTGGCCGCCGCGGGATGTGACAAAGAACCGGGTTCCAGCCGTCAGATTCAATTCGTCCCTGACATCCTTGGGGATCGTAAGTTGCCCTTTGGAAGTCATAGTCGTAAAGGCGCCCATTTTCATACCTTGCAGATTCGTATTACAAAGGAAAGATAGTAGGAACTGCGGCAGGCAGCAATACCACTTACCCCGCCAGCTCCTTCAGCCCTTGCCGGATCAATTGTGCGCTTTGGGCAGAGTCTCCCAGTTTTTTCAATGCCTTGGCTATGGCGACCGAGGCCTGCTGGCTGGAATAGCCCAAATTCGTCAGGGCCGAGACCGCGTCGGTAACCGGGCCGGAAGCGACGCCCGCGCCGATTTCCGACTGCAAACCGATCTCGGCTGCGGCAGCGCCCGAATAGGCTGGCGCCTTGTCGCGCAGTTCGACAACGATGCGCTGCGCGACCTTCGGCCCGACTCCGGGCGAGCGCGCCACCATCGCCTTGTCCTGCAGCGCGACCGCCGAGGCCAGTTCGCCGGGTTTCAGGGTCGCAAGAACCGAAAGGGCCACGCGGGCACCGACGCCCTGGACCGTCTGCAGCAGCCGGAACCAGTCGCGCTCGAGATCGCTCGCAAAGCCGAACAGGCGGATGGCATCGTCGCGCACCTGGGTTTCTATGGCCATCGTCAGCGCCTCGCCGATGCCCGGCAGATTGGCGAGCGTGCGCGTCGAGCAGTGCACGACATAGCCGACGCCGCCGACATCGAGGATGAAGTGATCCTCCCCGACCGAATCGATCACACCTTTCAACTTGCCGATCATGCCGCGGCCTCCGGCGTCAGGATCGCCAATTCCGGGAAATAGGCGCGGTAGCGCGCCGGGTCGCGGGTCAGCAGGGTATGGCCGCCGACCTGCGCGTGGGCGCCGATGAGGAAGTCTGGAAGCGTCCGCTCGCGCGCACCGCCCGCTCCGCGATAGCGGGCGTGGGCCAGGCCCGCCAGGAACGCGGCGGGCCAAGTCAGCATTTCCACATCGATCAGCAACTCGGCCAACACCGAGCGAAGCTTTCCCTCTGATCCAGTGCGCGGCGCTAGCTCCGAATAGACGACTTCATTGACGATGAGCCGTTCGCGCCGGACCAGTTCGCCAAGAGAGTTACCGGAGGATTCGGCGAAACGCTCATCGACGGAGATCACGTCGATGATGATATTGGAATCAATCAGGATCGACATTTTCCCAAGGCCCGCGTAGCCAATCGACATAGGCCTTGCCGTCCATTGCCTCGAATTCGCTGCGGCCCGCGATGCGCCGGGCATTGCGAATACGTGCGGCGTATGGCCGCTCGGCCACTTTCTCGGCTCTGCGAAACAGGGCGGTTTCGCCCTCGCCTTCCAGAAATTCCACCTCGCTGCCCGGCTTGATGCCGAGCCGGTCGCGGATGTGCTTCGGGATCGTGACTTGGCCTTTTTGCGTGACGCGCATGGTAATACCTCGAAGTAATACCTATTCGAAAGCTGAGAACAAGTCAAGAACATAGCGATTTCGCACGCGGGCCCTACGCCGGTATCGGCAGGGATTGCAGATGCTCGATCAGCAGGTCGCGGCCGCTGTGCAGGCCTTTATAGGCAAGCTGCTCTGCGTTGAGGCATTCGAGCGACGCAATCAGTGCGCCGATCATGCGCCGGGCGTCGGGCAATGCCGCGATAGCGGCTAGCGGATCGCGATGGATTCGGATGGTGAACAGGACGGCGCCGGATTTCGGCAACCGCCGCAGCGTCTGGTATTCGATGCGCAAGAATGCGCTGGCGGCCGTCTCCACCGTCCACGGCGCCCTTGCATCGCTGGTCCGCTCGCCGTGATAAAGCGCGCCGTCCTCGTAGATCGACCAGTTCAGGCGATGCGCCGGCCGATCCATCGCGAGATTGTCGAAAATGCGCGCCATCAGCGCCGCATTGCGCGTGCCGGGGCCGAAACCCGGAACCGGTCCGTGGATTTCGTCCAGCCGCTTGCCGAATTTCGCCTGCAATGACCATGAACTGGGAAAACACAGCGAAGTCGCCGACAGCCGCCAGCCATCCTTGCCGCGCCGCATCAGCACGAGGTCCTCCTGCACCAGCCTGGCGGCAAGACCGAGCGGCGGCCTGTCGCGCTCGTCGAGGCGAACGACGCGGCGGTCGCCGATCCGCATTTCAGTGCCCATGCGTGAATAGATCGCCGGATACCGTCGCTGCAGATGGTCGACGATCAACTCCAGCGCTTCGGCCTGCGCGTCTTCGCTGCCGGGTTCGGCGCGAAAAACTCCGTCGCCATGCGTCGCCGCGATCCGTTCCTTTTCGGCGAGATAGAATTCGAGTTCGGCATCGACCTCGAGCCAGTCGGCAAGATCGAGCGGTTTCAGTCCGATGCGGAAGGCCGGGTCGCTGCCGTCCCACGGCGTATGTGCGAAGCCGTTGGCGCTCATTTTCACTTCGACCGTCATGCGCCGGCGATGCGCCGCGCCATGCCGCGATGATGCGCGTGGCAAATCGCAACCGCGATCGCGTCGGCGGCATCGGCGCTGTCGAAAGAAGCGCGCGGCAACAGCATGCGCACCATCGCCTGGATCTGGTTCTTGCCGGCGTGTCCCACGCCGGTCACCGATTTCTTGACCGCGTTCGGCGCGTATTCGGCAACCGCTATTCCTGCGCGGGCGATTGTCAATAGCGCAACGCCGCGCGCCTGCCCGAGCTTCAATGTCGCCGCTCCGTCATGGCTGACGAAGGTCGCCTCCACCGCCGCCTCGGCCGGCGCGTGGATTTCGATCAGTCGCGCCAGGCCGTCATGGATCTGGCATAACCGCTCGGCGAGCCCGGCGCGCGCCGACGACGCCACGGTGCCGGCCGCGACAAAGGTTAGCGTGCTGCCGGCCGATTCGATGATCCCCCAGCCGGTTCGCTGCAGCCCGGGATCGATGCCGAGAATGCGAATCGTCGTTTGCGCCATGGCCCGTTGGTAGCGCGCAAGCCGGGCTTCTGCTACCGCCGCAAACGCCACGGGGACGAACGCTTGTCGAACATGCTCGAAATTCTGGCCGAGCCATCCACGCTCATGGTGTTGGCGGTCGCCGTTGTCGCCGGCCTGGTGCGCGGCTTTGCCGGCTTCGGCGCCGCATTGGTCTTCGTGCCGCTTGCCAGCGCCGTGGTCGGCCCGAAAACCGCCGTCATCATGCTCTGGCTCGCCGATACCTTGCCGACCTTGCCGATCGTCCTGCCGGCGCTGCGCGAATGCAGTTGGCGGCAAGTGGCGCCGGTCGCCATCGGCTACGCCCTGGCCGTGCCGGGCGGCGTCTGGCTTCTGTCACAGGGCGATCCGCTGGTCCTGCGCTGGTTCATGGTCGCACTCGTGGCGCTTATGCTCGCCTTGTTGATGACCGGCTGGCGTTATTCCCGCGAGCCGCGTCCGGCCGTCGGCGTCGGCGTCGGCGCGGTTTCCGGGTTCTTCGGCGGCGCGACCCAGCTCGCCGGCCCGCCGGTCCTGGTCTACTGGCTCGGCGGTCCCGACCGGCATTGGCGCGTCCGCGCCAATGTCATCGTCTTCTTCGCGCTCGGTACCGCTTTTTCCGGCATCGGCTTTGCGACGGCCGGTCTGTTCACCGAGGATCGCGTGCTGCGCGGCTTGGCGATGGCCCCGGTCTATGGAGCCGCAATCATCGCCGGCGCCCGCGGCTTCGGCCTTGCCAGCGATACCGGCTTCCGCCGCTTCGCCTTCGCGTTGATCGCCTTGGCCGCTTTCGCCAGCCTGCCGATCCTCGACGCGCTGCTCGGGCGATGAAGCCGACGCATCCCTCGCATCTTGCCCAATGCGCATTGCCTGACTAAAGTCAGACAATGTTCGAAAAAGAGATTGCTGCTGTCCGTTCCTTCAACCGCCGGGTTTCCAGCAGCATCGGCGCGCTTCAGGACAGCTATCTTTCGCGCGGCCGGCCGCTCGGCGAAGCGCGATTGATCTTCGAGATCGGTGCCGGCGGCGCCGAGATCGGCGCAATTCGCGGTCGCCTCGGTCTCGATTCGGGCTATTGCAGCCGCCTGTTACGCTCGCTGGAGGCACAGAGGCTGATCGAGATTCGCGCTGTTGCCGAGGATGGCCGTCGCCGCCGCGCAACGCTGACGAGGGCCGGACTGGCCGAACGCGACGCCTATGACGAACGCTCCGAAGCGTTGGCGCAATCGCTGCTGGCATGCCTCGGCGAATCCCGGCGGGCGCGGCTTGTCGCGGCGATGGGCGAAGTCGAGAGGTTGCTGCGCCTGGCTGCGGTAACCATCGAAATCCAGCCGCCCGGCTCGGCCGATGCCCAATCTGCCATGCGCGCCTATTTCGTCGAGCTGGCCGAGCGCTTCGAGGAGGGATTCGATCCCGAGGCGCACGATCCCGATGGCGATCTCGATATGGCGCCGCCCGATGGCTGCTTCTTGATCGCTCGCCTCGACGGCGAGATCGTCGGCTGCGGCGGCTTGAAAAGGCTCGACGCCGAAACCGGCGAAATCAAGCGCGTCTGGATCGCGCCGTCGACGCGTGGGCTCGGCCTGGCGCGGCGGCTGATGTCAGAACTGGAAGGCCAGGCCCGCGGTCTGGGCATGACGCGGCTGTGCCTCGACACCAATCGCGCGCTCACCGAGGCACAGCGCATGTACCGGGAACTGGGATATCGCGAGATCGCGCGCTACAACGCCAATCCCTATGCCGACCACTGGTTCGAAAAAACATTCTGAGGGCAAATTGCGCCAGTGCGGCGTCTGTCACGCCGACAGCCGCGTCAGAATCTCGTCGGAAACTTCGAAATTCGAATAGACGTTCTGGACGTCATCGTCGTCCTCGAGCGTTGCGATGAGCTTCATCACCGATAGCGCGCGCTCCTCGTCGACCGGCGCCGTGGTGAGCGGCCGCCACACGGTCTTGACCGATTCGGCTTCGCCAAGTGCGGCTTCCAGCGCCTTGGCGACCTCGCCGATATCCTCGAAAGCACAGGTGATCATGTGGCCGTCGGCGTCCGACTTCACATCTTCCGCGCCGGCTTCGATCGCCGCCTCCAGCACTTTCTCCTCGCCACCGGCTTGCGCCGGAAAAAGAAGCTCACCGGCGCGCTCGAACATGAATGCGACGGAGCCTGTTTCGCCCATCGCTCCGCCCGCCTTGGTGAAGGCGGCGCGCACGTTCGAGGCCGTGCGGTTGCGGTTATCGGTCAACGCTTCGACGATCACCGCCACGCCCCCCGGCCCATAGCCCTCGTAGCGCACTTCCGCGTAGTTGTCCGCGTCGCCGCCGATCGCCTTGTTGATGGCGCGCTGGATGTTGTCCTTCGGCATCGACTGCGCCTTTGCATTCTGGATCGCCAGGCGCAGGCGCGGGTTCATTGCCGGATCCGGTGTTCCCATTTTGGCGGCAACCGTGATTTCGCGCGCCAGCTTGGAAAATACCTTCGACTTGGCCGCGTCCTGGCGGCCTTTTCGATGCATGATGTTTTTGAACTGTGAATGGCCGGCCAAGGCTTGTCACCCGTCATTTATGCTGGGTTTCGGGAATTCGGCCGCTTATAAACATAGGGCGCAACCGGCGTCCAGACAGCCAAGCGGCGCCAAGTGGATGGAGAACGCCGATGTCGTTAGACGGACAAACCGTAATCATGTCGGGCGGCAGCCGTGGCATCGGCCTTGCCATCGCCAAGCGTTTGGCCGCGGACGGCGCCAATGTCGCGATATGCGCAAAGACCGTCGACCCGCATCCCAAGCTCGAGGGCACGATCCACACCGCCGCAGCCGAGATCGTGGCCGCGGGTGGGAAAGCCTTGCCGATCGCCTGCGACATCCGCTCCGAGGAGCAGGTTGCCGCCGCGGTCGACGCCACCGTCGAGACATTCGGCGGCATCGACATCTGCATCAACAACGCCAGCGCCATCAGCCTGACGGGCACGCTCGCCACCGACATGAAGCGCTTCGACCTGATGCACCAGATCAACACGCGCGGCACCTTCCTGATGTCGAAAATGGCGATCCCGCACCTGAAAAAATCGCCTTGGCCGCATATCCTCAACATTTCGCCGCCACTCGACATGCAGGCCAAGTGGTTTGCCCCGCATGTCGCCTACACCATGGCGAAGTTCGGCATGAGCCTGTGCGTGCTCGGCATGGCCGCCGAATTCGCCAAACAGGGCATCGGCGTCAACGCGCTCTGGCCATTGACCGCGATCGACACCGCGGCGGTACGCAATCTGCTCGGTGGCGATCAGGTCGCAAGGATGAGCCGCCTGCCGGACATCATGGCCGACGCCGCGCATGCGATTCTTGCGCGCGACCCGAAGACCTGCACCGGCAACTTCTTCATCGACGAGGAAGTATTGCGCGCCGAAGGCGTCACTGATTTCTCTAGCTACCAGCACCCGCAAGCGGCGACGCTTGCGGCGGACTTCTTTGTCCCCGACGAGGTCTTTCAGCGGACGACCACCAAGGTCGCGCGCAGCTTCTGATGGCGCCGGCAAAAGAATTCGAGGCGATCGCGATGTCGCTCGAAGGCACCGTCCAGGCGCCGCATTTGGATCGCACCGCCTTCAAGGTCAAGCGCATCTATGCGACGCTTGCCGCCGACGGCAAATCCGCCAACCTGAAGTTCTTACCGGACGAACAGGAACTGCGCTGCCTGACACACCCACAAGCGTTCGCCGCGGTTGACAACGCCTGGGGCCGTCAGGGCTGGACAATGGTCGATCTGGCCAAAGTCGATGCGCGCGAATTGCGCGCCGCGCTGGAGACGGCATGGCGGCACGGGGCGGCGAAGAAACGCTAGTCCGCTGGCGCTCCATTCGGCAGCAAATGCCTGCTCATTCCGTACGGCTATCCACGGGCTTTCATTCGGCGCATCCAATCCTGGCGCTGGCGCAAGATACGAATGATTTCGACGTAGTCGCCCCTCACTCGATAGAAGATGATGTATTCCTTGCCGTGGAGCACCGATCGCAAGCCCGGCTTGAGCTTGGCACGATCCAATCCGACCGAAAGCGGCAGTTGACCCAGCTTGGCGATGGTCTTGTCCAATTCGGCCAGATAGTCGCGTGTCTGGTCTGGACCCCAGGTCGCCAGCGTATATCGCGCGATAGCGACGAGATCGCTGCGTGCGCGCTTTGTGCGCGCGATCCGGTACTTCACCGCTTCTCGCCGGACACAGCCTCAAGAAGTATCGAATCCATCTCGTGGGGCTCGGTCTCGCCGCGTTCGGCCTCCATCCAACCGATCTCGATTTGCGCGGCGAGCCACTCGTCATAAAAAATTCCGATGGTGTCCCGTTGCACCATAAGCCGCAGCGCCTCGCGGATGACTTCGGACGCATTGTTGTATTGCCCGGAAGCAATCCGCTCCTGAACCATTTTTTCCAGTTCAGGTGTCAGCGAGACGTTCATGCCAAGCACCCTTGCCGCGTTGATTCAAATACCAAGCTCCGACAAACTTTGCTAATCTTTGTTATAAGTCAAGTTCACCACGGCCTCGTCGCGCTCGGCGTCGCCAAACCGCTTTGGCGAATGTCGTTTGAAAAAAGCCGTCCATGGCGATATATGACCAGAAAACTGGTCACGAGGCTGCTATGAACGTCAATCTGGCGACCGCCAAGGCGCATCTGAGCGAATTGCTGGATCGCGTCGAAAAAGGCGAAGAGATCGTCATCACAAGGCATGGCAAGCCGGTTGCGCGACTGACGCCCGAAAAGCATCGGAAGAAGCCGCTGGATATTGACGCGATCAAGAGGTTCCAGGCTGCGTTGCCCAAGAGCGATGCGTCCGCTCGAAAACTCGTGCGCAAGATGCGCGACGAGAGCCGCTATTGAAAATCTATGTCGATACATCGGTCTGGGTTGCCGTGTTCGCCTCGGAACACGACACCCGACGGGCCACTCGTTGGCTTGAAGAAAACGTCGGGCATGAAATGGCGATCAGCCCGTGGGTCAGGGTGGAATTTGCATCGGCCTTGTCGCTCAAGTTGAGAACGCGGCAAATCGATGGTGCCGAAGCCATTGGAGCATTGACGAATTTCTCGAAAACGGTCGACCGCAGCGTCTCGGAACTCCCGGTTCTTACTGATGATTTTCTTACGGCCGCGGCATGGTGCGGCCGTCACGAAAGTGGCCTGCGTGCGGGCGACGCACTGCACCTTGCGGTGGCCGGCAGATATGATGCGATGCTATCGACGCTGGATCGCAAACTCTCCGCAGCCGGAAAAATGTTTGCGGTCAAGACACTCTTGGTGTGAACCCGTCACCACGGCCTCGCCTCCTCCAGACGCGGCCCGAGCCGCAGCGGCGCGATCCGGGCCGCCAAGCCCGTATTGTCGTCGATTTCGATGCCGACGCCGCTAAGGGTCGCCGGGCCTTCGGCCGGCTCCATCCTCCCTTTCGGCACCTTGGTCAGGAACCGCGCCATCGGCTCATCGAACTGCATGCCGATCGAGGAGTTATAGTCGCCGCACATGCCAGCATCGCTGATATAGGCGGTGCCGGCTTCGAGAATCTGTGCATCTGCCGTCGGCGTGTGCGTATGCGTGCCGACGACGGCGCTGGCGCGGCCGTCGAGAAAATGCGCAAAACAGTTCTTTTCCGACGTCGCCTCGGCGTGGAAATCGATGAAAATTACGTCTGCCTCGCGTCGCAGGCGGGACGTCTCCAGCAGTTTCTCGGCTGCCTGGAACGGATCGTCGAGGTCGGGATGCATGAATATGCGGCCCATGATGTTGGCGACGAGCACGCGGGCGCCGCTGCGTGCCTCGAACATGCTTGCGCCGCGGCCGGGCGTGCCCGCCGGAAAGTTCATCGGCCGCAGGAAGCGCGGTTCCCGGTTAGCAAAGGTCAGCGCTTCGCGCTGGTCCCAGACATGATTGCCCGTTGTCACCACATCGGCGCCGGCGGCAAGCGTTTCCCGGAAGATCGGCTCGGTGATGCCGAAGCCGCCGGCCGCATTCTCGCCATTGACGATGACGAAATCGAGTTTCCAGTCGGAAATGAAACCTGGCAATGCCTGGAACACCGCTTCCCGGCCGGTTCTGCCCACCATGTCGCCGAGAAACAGCAATCGCATGACTATTCGCTATCTACGTCGGCGAACCGTTTCAACCCGATTTCCGTGATTACCGCATCGAGCGCGACATCATTCTCCGTCGCCTGGAACGGCTCGACCTCCTGGGTCGCGAAGGCAAGTCCGATGCGTTGCGGCTCGATGCCCTTTTCGCGCAGGCGCGCGATGGCGCGGTCGTAGTGGCCGGCGCCATAGCCGATCCGGTTGCCGTTCCGGTCGAAGGCGGCGAGCGGCATGATCATCCATTGCGGATCGAGCGCCGGTGCCGATGTATCCGGACCGCTGGTCCCGAAACCGGTCGGCACTAGCGGCGCGCCGCGCACCAGTTCGCGGAACACGATTGTCTGGCGATCCAGCACCACCGGCAGGCAAAGCCTCGCGCCCGCCGACGCCAGATGCGCCATCAGCGGGCGCGCGTCGATTTCGCTGCGGATCGGCAAGAAGGCGGAAACGATTGTCCTCACCGGGATTTGCAATAGCTTCGAACCGGTCTCGGCGGCGGCGAGGCTCTTTTCGATCCGCTCCTCGGCCGAGAGCGCGTCGCGGCGCGCCAGCGCTGCGTTCCGCAGTTGCGCCTTGATCGAGATTGCGGCGGAGCGATCGCCGATTTCCGTCATCGTCAAACCGCCCCGACTCTGCTTGCACTGGAGAAAAAGCGCGAGCCACCTTGGCCGTCCGGCATGCGATCCCGGGAACCTACTAAGTAGGTGGGCGCCATATAGCCGGACCCACGGGTCCGGCCAGGGACAGCTCCCTCAGGATCGATAAGGCCCCGGGGAATGTTTGCCCGACGCACCACGCAGCCCGCCGCGCTTATATAGTTCCCCATTCGAGATCGCGCCAGCGGCTTGATGTACTGGCGATGCGCGCGGCTATTGGGCGCTTCGCCGTGGCACCGAGAGCCGCTCCGCCAGCTGCGCGATCCGATCTGCCGCCTGCGAAATTCGTTCGGCCATTTGCGTTTCCACCGAACGCACGCGCCCTTGCGTTTCCTCGCCGACCGCGCGCGCGGTCCCCAATTCTTTCTGGGCCGCCTCCAGCTTGCGGTCGGTTTCGCGCAATTCGTCGATGACCATGATCGCGGCCATCACCGTCAGGCGCTGGTCGCCGATCTCGCCGAAGGAGCTCTTCAATTTCAGGACATAGGCGTCGAACTGTTCCGCCAGGCTGATCAAGTGGTTCTGCTGGCCCTCCTCGCAGGCCATGCGGTAGGACTTGCCGTTGATCGTTACGCTGACATGCGGCATGCGGCCTCCCACTGTCGGCCGCGACCGGCCGCTGCGAACCTATTGCGGCTGGCGGTCCAAAACGATGCGGATTGCCTCCATCGCATCGACAAGCCGCCGCGAAACTTCGCGATTTGTATTCTCGAGACGCTTGGCGCGAGCTTCGGCGCCATCGAGCGCTTCTGCAAGCCTGGTACGATCCGCGCCCATGCGCTGGACCTCCGCCTCGGCGTCGGCCAGGCCTGCCTCACGTTCCATCCGGCCGTCGATTGCCGCAGCAAGCAGATCGATGGCTGAATCAAGCTGGTTCAAGGCCGTGTTGATATCCTTGGCCGTCGCCGGCCTCGCCGCATGAGCTGGCGTCGCACGCGATACCATCGTTCCCGCCATCCGAGTGGATTCGGAGGTCACCCGTCCTAGCCCCGGTCTGTTTCCCCATTCCGGCGCAATGCACCCATCCCGCCGCCCTATCGATCGACGCCACGACCCCCCAATGGATTCCCCTGCACGTCAGCGACGCCTGACCCAAGGCAATCCAGCGTATCAACAATCGCTTGGAAGCACGACATTAGAACTTGGGCGAAAAGCCCGTCAACAGGTTCAGTCGTTTATTGACAAGCTGAAACGCAAATCGCGTCGATTGCGACAGGAATGTTACATTGATCCTTCCAATTGGAAGGCAATTGGCCCGCCGGCATCGCATTGACTGGCCCGAACGGCCTGATAGAAGTGCCCCGCCTCGGACGGGAACCTTGTCCGCGGCCGGTGCATGCCGAAGCAGACGGGCATGGCCGGCTGCAGGCGACAGGTACCTCAACTCCAGAATCAATCGCCAGATCGGGCGCAAGCGGATGAATTCGAGCACGAATTATGCCGAGATGGCCAACGCCATCCGATTTCTCTCAATGGATGCCGTCGAAAAGGCAAATTCCGGCCATCCCGGCCTGCCGATGGGCGCCGCCGATATCGCCACGGTCCTGTTCACCCGGTTCATGGTGTTCGATCCGAAGGACCCGAAATGGCCGAACCGCGACCGCTTCGTCCTTTCCGCCGGCCACGGCTCCATGCTGCTTTACTCGGTGCTCTATCTGCTCGGTTATGACGACTTCGACATCGAGCAGCTGAAGAAGTTTCGCCAGCTTGGCTCCTACACCGCGGGTCACCCCGAATACGGCCACGGCGCCGGCATCGAGACGACCACCGGCCCGCTCGGCCAGGGTCTCGCCAATGCGGTCGGCATGGCGCTCGCCGAGGCCAGGCTGGCGGCCGAATTCGGCGCCGAGATCGTCAATCATCGCACCTGGTGCCTTGCCGGCGACGGCTGCCTGATGGAGGGCATCAGCCATGAGGCGATCTCGCTCGCCGGCCACTTGCGCCTCAGCAAACTGGCGATCATCTGGGACGACAATCGCATCTCCATCGACGGCCCGGTTTCGCTCGCCGATTCCACCGATCAGGGCGCGCGCTTCAAGGCCGGAGGCTGGAACGTTGTCCACGCCGACGGCCAGAACCCCGACGAAATCGCCGCCGCGCTTTCGGCCGCACAGGCAAGCGACCGCCCGACCTTTATCGCCGCGCGCACGACGATCGGCTATGGCGCGCCGACCAAGGCGGGCACCGCCAAGGCGCACGGCTCGCCGCTTGGCGCAGAAGAAATCAAGGGCGCCCGAAAAGCGTTGGGCTGGGAATATCCGCCATTCAAGGTTCCGAGCGAGGTGCTCGACGCATGGCGCGTCGCCGGCTTGCGCTCGGCCCAGAAGCGCCGGGACTGGAACCGGCGGTTCGAGGCGCTCGATGCGGACGCACGCGGCAAGTTCGAGCGCCGAATGCGCGGCGACCTTCCGGCCGATTTCGAAGCCGCCATGAACGATTATCGGCAGCGCCTGGCCGAGGAGAAGCCGAAACTGGCGACGCGCAAATCTTCCGAGAACGCGCTTGAGGTGATCAACGGCTGCGTACCGGAAACCATTGGCGGCTCGGCCGACCTGACCGGTTCCAACAACACGAAGACCAGCCAGACCGCGCCGATCAAGCCGGGCGATTTTTCCGGACGCTACATCCACTATGGCGTCCGCGAACATGCCATGGCCGCGATCATGAACGGCATTGCCCTTCATGGCGAACTCATTCCCTATTCCGGTACCTTCCTTGCGTTTTCGGATTATTGCCGCCCGTCGATCCGCCTTGCTGCGCTGATGGGCATCCGCGTGATCCACGTCATGACCCATGATTCCATCGGCCTCGGCGAGGACGGCCCGACCCATCAGCCCGTCGAACAGCTCGCGGCCTTGCGCGCAATTCCCAATCTCCTGGTATTTCGGCCGGCCGATGCAATGGAAACCGCCGAATGCTGGCAAGTGGCGCTGGAAAATCGCACCGGTCCTTCCGTGCTGGCGTTGACGCGTCAAAACCTGCCGGCGGTGCGCACCGAATACGCCAAGGACAACTTGTGCGCCCGCGGCGCCTATGAGCTGAGCCCGGCAAGCGACGACGCGGAAGTCACGATTTTTGCCACAGGCTCGGAGGTGGAGATCGCGCTTGCCGCGCAACGCCAGCTCGAGGAACTCGACTACGCCACTCGTGTCGTTTCGGTGCCCTGTTTCGAATTGTTCGCGCGCCAAAGCGCGCAATACCGCAAATCGGTGATCGGCCGCGCGCCAGTGCGCATCGCCGTCGAAGCGGCGGTTTCGCAGGGCTGGGAACGGTTCATCGGCGAAGACGGTACTTTCGTCGGCATGACCGGTTTTGGCGCTTCGGCGCCTTATGAAGCGCTGTACAAGCATTTTGGAATCACGGCGGCGGCGGTGGTCAAGGCCGCCAAGGCCAGGCTCAAGACGAGCGGATGAATTCAGGCCGGTTCTGCGGCCGCAAGCAAATCGGAGGGACAAATGGCAAGCAAGGTGCGCGTAGCAATCAACGGGTTTGGGCGGATCGGGCGCAATGTCGTGCGCGCCATCTATGAATCCGGCCGCAACGACATCGATATCGTCGCCGTCAACGACCTCGGCCCGGTCGAAACCAACGCACATCTGTTGCGCTACGATTCCGTGCACGGCAGGTTTCCGCATCCGGTGAAGGTCGAAGGTGACACGATCAATATCGGCACCGATTCCTTTAAGGTGCTCGCCGAGCGAGATCCCTCCAAATTGCCCTGGAAGGAACTCGACATTGACATCGCCATGGAATGCACCGGCATCTTCACCTCGCGCGAAAAGGCCGCCGCGCACCTGACCGCCGGCGCCAAGCGCGTGATCGTGTCGGCGCCTTCCGACGGCGCCGATCTGACCGTTGTCTTCGGCGTCAATCACGACAAGCTCGGCAAGGAACACATGGTCGTTTCCAATGCCTCATGCACGACGAACTGCCTCGCCCCGGTCGCCAAGGTCATCAACGACGCGATCGGCATCGACAAGGGCTTCATGACCACCATCCATTCCTACACCGGCGACCAGCCGACCCTCGACACCATGCACAAGGACCTCTATCGCGCCCGCGCCGCCTCGCTGTCGATGATCCCGACCTCGACCGGCGCCGCCAAGGCGGTCGGCCTGGTATTGCCGGAACTGAAGGGGCGCCTCGACGGCGTCGCCATCCGCGTGCCGACTCCGAACGTCTCCGTCGTCGATTTCAAGTTCGTCGCCAAGCGCGCGACCTCAAAGGAGGAGATCAACGACGCGATCATGGCGGCGGCACAGGGGCGCCTGAACGGCATTCTCGGCTTCACCGCCGACCCGAATGTCTCGATCGACTTCAACCACGATCCGCATTCCTCCATCTTCCATCTCGACCAGACCAAGGTGATGGACGGAACGCTGTGCCGCGTGCTTTCGTGGTATGACAATGAATGGGGCTTTTCCAACCGCATGGCAGATACCGCAACGGCTTTCGCCAAGGTAATCTGAGGCCGGTCCGCCACGCCGATGCAAACTGGTGAGCCGGGAATCCTCATTGCATTGGTCATCGGCATCGTGATCGCGGTTGCCGCCGTGGCGGCGAGCGCGCTGGTCGAAGGGCGCAAGCAGCGAAGACGGGAATTCGGACGCCACGATGCAAATGCGTCCCGGCGTGACGGCGATGCCGCGGCAACCTGGATCGGAATCCGCGAAGCCGGCCACGACATCGGCCCACCAGAGGATTGATCGGCGTCGCAAGCGGCGGCATATCGGGTATGCTCCGGTTGCCCATTTCGTAGGCGAGTTCTCCTGTTCACGCGACGGAATACCGCCCGTGGCTTTTGTCGTTCGATGCGCAAACCGCAGGGCGACGCACGCCTTTAGGCTTGGCTCTGTCTGCGGCCCTCGCCGCTCTGCACGGAGATTTGATGGCATCTTCCGAGCCTTGTTGCAGCAGACTGCCCGGCCGACCCTCTTGGATGAACCGCGGTTTTCCCGGCTTGCGCCGGGGCGGCGCCTCATCCGCAAGTCG
>Ga0214472_10003743_pt1 | contig 16066 bp, 15 predicted proteins | sample RVTome_6_FD_207662 | JGI IMG/M metagenome (GOLD analysis project Ga0214472, IMG submission 207662) | Soil microbial communities from uranium-contaminated site in the Upper Colorado River Basin, Wyoming, United States - RVT140D175 | ecosystem: Environmental > Terrestrial > Soil > Contaminated >... | reverse complement strand
GTTCCGCAGCCGCGGGTCGAGGACCGAGCCACCGGCGCTGAACGAGTAGGCCGTCGAGCCGGTCGGGGTCGCGACGACGACGCCGTCGGAGACCCAGGTGGCCAGGTGGCTGCCGCTGACCTCCACCTCGACCTGGATCATCCGCACGCGCGTGCCGCGTGCCACGACGACCTCGTTCAGGCAGGCGTGCCGCTCCCGCTCGCCGTTGGCGCGAACCAGCGCCGCCTCGATCCGGAACCGGTCCTCGAGCTCGAAGTCGCCACTGGCCACCTTGGCCAGGGCCGCCTCGAGGTCATCGGTCTCGACCTTGGCCAGGAATCCGACGCGGCCCAGGTTGATGCCGAGGGTCGGAGCCGCCGAATCGCCGATGCCGCGCGCCGCGCGCAGGAAGGTGCCGTCCCCGCCCAGGACGCAGATCAGGTCGCTCCCCACGCACTCGGCCGCGATCCGGTCGCGGTCGTCGGCCTCCGCCTCCCAGGCGTCGACCCCGTTGGCGGCGCACCAGACCTGGGCGCGCCCGAGCGCCGCGCGGGCCTGGGAGTTGGTCGGGTTGAACGCGAATCCGAAGCGGCTCACTCGCCCGCCCGCAGCCTCGTGGCGATCTCGTCGATCCCCCTCCGCAGCGCCGCCAGCTCGGTGGTCAGCTCGTCCGGGGTGATGGCAGCGTACGACCGATCCAGCCCGGCCGCGATCAGGGCTCGCATCAGGCTCGACGGCGAGACGCCCCGACCCCTCGCGACCTCCTCGACCCGTTCGAGCAGCGCATCCGGCATCCGCAGCGAGACGATCTGGCGCATCGTGTCGGGCGCCGGCTCGTGGATCGGCTCGGGCAGCGCGGCGAGCTCCGCGAAGACGCTCAGCTGTTCGGCAGCCGCGGCGGGCTTGCGCTTCATGCGGGCCATCGTACTGCGCCCGTCATACGGGCGCGGGCACGACGCCGTCCACCAGCGCGGTCCAGTCGACCGTCTGCGCGTCCCCCACCACGAGCAGAACGAGGAACTCGCGGTTGCCGTCGGCACCCGCGATCGGGGAGCCGATGAGGCCGGACGCCGCCAGCCCGGCGGCGCGGGCGTCGTCCTCGAACTGGAGCAGGACGGCGCGATGGGTGGCAGCCTCGCGGACCACCCCGCCGCGGGGCACGGCGTCCCGTCCCGCCTCGAACTGCGGCTTGACCAGGGCGATCACCCGACCGCCATCCGCGAGCAGCTCGCGCACCGCGGGGAGGACGAGGCGCAGCGAGATGAAGGAGAGATCGAGCGTGGCGGCGTCGATCGGCTCCGGCAGGTGCCGCAGCGCGCGGAGGTTGGTGCGCTCCATGCTGACGACGCGCGCATCGCGTGCCAGGCGGTCGAGCAGCTGGCCGCGGCCCACGTCCACGGCGTAGACGACCCTCGCGCCACGGGCGAGGAGGACATCGGTGAAGCCGCCGGTCGAGGCGCCGGCATCGAGGCAGGCCAGGCCTGCGGGATCGATTCCGAAGGCATCCAGTGCGGCCTCGAGCTTCTCACCGGCGCGGGACGCCCAGCGACGCCGCGCGACCACCGACAGCTCGGCCCCGGGGTCCACCAGCTGCCCCGGCTTGAGGGTGCGGCTTCCCGCCCCTGCGAGCTCCACCTCGCCGGCCAGGAGGAGTGCCTGGGCGGCGGCCCGGCTCGGCGCCAGCGCCCGGTCCACGAGGAGCTGGTCGAGACGAACCCGGGTCACACCCGTCAGGCGGCGCTGGCGCTCGACGGGTCGCCCGAGGTCGCGGCGGTCGGAGCCTCGAGCGCGAGCGCGTCGCGGATCTGGCCCAGGATCCCCGGCGCGTCGATCCGCTGCTGGTGGCGCAGGTCCTCGACCGCCCCGTGGTGCACGAAGCCCTCGGCCAACGCGATCTTGAGGACCGGGACGCGCAGCCCCGCCCGGTTGAGGGCATCGAGGACGGCGTCACCGAAGCCACCCATCGCGGCGCTCTCCTCGGCGGTCACCACCAGCCGGCGCCCCGCGGCCTGTGCTGCGATCAGATCCTCGTCGAGCGGTTTCGCCCAGCGCGCGTTGACGACGGTCGCCGCCAGGCCGTGATCGCGCTCCAGCACCTCGGCCACCTTGCGGAGGCGCTGCACGATCGGCCCGAAGCCGACCAGCAGCAGGTCGCCGCCATCGCGAAGCACCTCGCCACGCCCGATCTCGAGTGCCGTCCCGTTGCGGTCCGGGAGGTCCTCGCCCGGGTCGCGCGGGTAGTGCAGGCTGATCGGCCCGGAGTGAGCGAACGCGGTGACCACCATGTCCCGCAGCTCCTGCTCGTCCTTGGGTGAGCCGATGACCAGGTTCGGCAGGGCCCGCTGCGCGGAGAGACTGAACATCCCCTGGTGGCTGGTGCCGTCCTCCCCCACCAGCCCGGCGCGGTCGATCGCCAGCAGCACGGGCAGGTCGTTCTGGCAGATGTCGTGGACGAGCTGGTCATACGCGCGCTGGCTGAAGGTCGAGTACAGCGCCACGACCGGTCGCTTCCCCCCCAGCGCCAGGCCGGCCGCCATGGTGACCGCGTGCTGCTCGGCGATCCCGACGTCGAAGAGGCGCGACGGGAAGCGCGAACCGAAGCGGGCGAGGCCGGTCCCGGTCGGCATCCCGGCAGTGATGGCGCAGATCCGCTCGTCATCGGTCGCCAGGCGGACCAGCTCCTCGGCGAAGGTGGCGGTGTAGGTCTTCGGGCGTCGCCGCGGCTCCGTCTCCGGCGGCAGCGGCTCCTCGGTCGGATCGATGAGGCACAGGTCGATCGGCGGCAGGCTGGCCCCGTGGAAGCTGACGCTGTCCATCTCGGCCGGCCCGTAGCCCTTCCCCTTGATCGTCTTGACGTGGACCAGCACGGGTCCCGGCAGCGCGAACGCGCGCTCGAAGCTGTGCTCCAGCTCGGCCAGGTCGTGGCCGTCGAGGACCCCGATGTAGGTGATTCCCATGTCCTCGAAGAAGCCGACCTTGGCCCAGGAGCGCTTGAATCCCTCCTTGGCCCAGCCCAGGACATTGAAGAGGAGGCGGCCGATGATCGGGATCCGGGGCAGCACCCGCTGGGTGGCCGATTTCGTCTCCTGGTAGGCCCGTGACAGGCGCAGCTTGTTGAGCCGGGTCGAGAGGCCGCCAACCGACGGGCTGATGCTCATCGCGTTGTCATTGAGCACGATCAGGAGGCGGTGCTTGTCGTCGCCGAGGTGGTTGAGCGCCTCGAGCGTCAGACCGCTCTGGATCGCCGCGTCGCCGACGCAGACCGCGATCCGCTGCTGCCGAAGCGGGTCATCGCGCGGACGGAGGTCGCGGGCGGCGGCGAGGCCGACGGCGATGCTGACCCCGGTCCCCGCGTGGCCGCCGTCGAAGACGTCGTGCTCGCTCTCGCTGCGGCGCGGGAAGCCGCCGACGCCCTCCAGCTGGCGCAGCGTATGGAACTGCTCTTGCCGCCCGGTGAGCAGCTTGTGCGCATACGCCTGGTGACCGGTGTCCCACACGATCCGGTCCCGCGGCGAGCGCATCACCCGGTGCAGCGCGAGCGTGATCTCGACGGCACCCAGCGAGCTGGCCAGGTGGCCCCCGGTGTGCTGGACGGTGCGAATCATCTTCTCGCGCAACTCGGCCGCGAGGGCCTCGAGCTCGGTGAGGCTCAGCGCGCGCAGCTCGTCAGCGTCGGTCAGTCGGTCGAGGATCGGCAAGCGTGTCTCCGGGTCGGTTTGGCGCGAAAAAGTATAGGCCAGCGCAGGCCCGACCTCAGTCGAGCGACTTGGTCAGAAAGTACGAGGTCTTGGAGACTTTATAGCCTTCGCGAGCGTAGAACCGATGCGCCCGTTCGCGCGTGATGCGGGTCGCGACGACCAGCCGCTTGCAGCCTCGGGCCCTCGCCCATGCCTCGGCGGCGGCGAGCAGTCCGGCACCGATGCCAGCCGAGCGATGCCCCTCCCCGATGACAAGGCCGACGATCAGGGCGCTCATCGGCTCGACCAGGGTCCGCCGCATCTCGACGTGGCACCAGCCGATCGGGACATCGTCCGAATCCGTCGAGACCATGACCGCGGCGTCGGTGGGATGCAGCGCGGCGAGCCTGCCGACGAGTGCCTCCGCGCTCGTCGCATAGCCGAGCTCACCCGCCAGGGCGGCCAGCGCGGGGGCGTCGGTGGGGAGCGGCGGGCGGACCCGCACCCCCTCCACCGCTAGGCCTCACCTTCGGTGGTGGCCGCCTCGTCCGGCGCATCGGCGCCCATCCCGCGTCCCAGCTCGCTGATCGTCAGCTCCGCCTCGCGCAGCCTCAGCTCCGCTGCCGCGTGCAAGCGGAGCGCCTCGCGGTAGCGGGCGATGCTCTCCTCGAGCGGCAGGTTGCCGGCTTCCAGCGCCTGCACGATCCGCTGCAGCTCGGCGACAAGCTCGTCGAAGGGGCGCGCGGCGAGATCGGCGGTTGCCTCGGGCTCGGTCATTGCAGCACCTCCTCATCGGAACCGGCGGTCGTTTCCACGCGGGCGCCGATCGTACCGCGCGCCACCACCACCTCCAGTGGCTCGCCCCGCGTGGCCTGGGCCGGGTCGCGCACGATGGTGCCGTCGGCGAGCCGGGCCACGGCGTAGCCACGCTCCAGGGTGGCCGTCGGGGAGAGGGCACGCAGGGAGTCGGCCAGTCCCTGCAGCACGGTCGCCTCGCGGGAGGTCCGTGCGCTCAGCGCCCGGTGGCCACGGTCGACGAGCTCGGCGGCGCGCTGCCGGGCGGCCGCCGTGTCGGGCAGCAGGCGGGCCAGGGCACGGCCCTCCTGGCCGAGGAAGCTGCCGCGGTCGGCGAGGCCGTTGATCATGGCCGCCGATGCGCGGTCGCGGAGGCGATCGAGGATGGCAGGGAACTGGGCGAGGTCCGGCACCGCCTGCTCGGCAGCGGCCGAGGGGGTCGGCGCGCGCAGGTCGGCGGCGAAGTCGGCGAGGGTGACATCGGACTCGTGCCCGACGCCGACGACGACCGGCATCGGCGCCTCGATCACCGCACGCACCACCCGCTCGTCGTTGAACGACCAGAGGTCCTCGAGCGAGCCGCCGCCACGGGCCAGGATGACCAGGTCGACCCCCGCCTCCGCGTACAGACGGTGGAGGGCGCGCACGATCGCGCCCGAGGCGGTCGGTCCCTGGACGATGGTCGGCGAGAGGACTAGCTCGCCGATCGGGTAGCGCCGCCGCATGACGTTGCCGATGTCGCGCCAGACCGCGCCCACCGGCGAGGTGACCACCCCGATCCGGCGCGGGTAGCGCGGCAGGGCGCGTTTGCGTCCCGCATCGAACAGCCCCTCGGCGGCCAGCTTGGTGCGCAGCGCCTCGTACTGCTGGTGGAGGTCGCCGGCGCCGGCCGGGGTGATCGACTCGACGTAGACCTGGTAGCTGCCCTGCGGCTCGTAGGCGCGCACCTTGCCGTGCACGATCACGTGCATGCCGTGCTCAGGACGCACGGTGGCGCGGGCCAGCTCCTCGCGGAAGAGGACCGCCTTGACCTGGCTGGCGGCGTCCTTCAGGACGAAGAAGCAATGCCCCGATGGCGGGTAGGAAGGTTGGCTGACCTCGCCCTCGACCCAGACGTCGGCCAGCGCGGGGTCGCCGTCGAGCAGAACCCGCACGCGGCGGTTGAGATCCGAGACGCGGAGGATGAGCGGCGCCGGGCGCGGGGCTTCCCAGAGCGTGGCCTGGTCGGAATCGGGCGCCATCGGCCTACTGCAGGCGGGTCATGTAGTCGCCGGTGCGGGTGTCGATGCGCAGCGTGTCGCCCTCGTTGACGAAGAGCGGCACCTGCACCACCAGACCCGTCTCTAGGGTTGCGGCCTTCTTCGCGCCGGTGGCGGTGTCGCCGGCGAAGCCCGGATCGGTCTGGGTGACGCGCAGGTCGACCGATACGGGCATCTCCACGCCCAGCACCTCGTTCTCGTAGGAGCTCACGAAGACGTCCATCCCCTCCTTCAGGAAGCGGGCGTCGTCGGCGATCTGCTTCGCGCTCACCGCGAACTGGTCATATGTCTCGACGTCCATGAAGTGGAAGGCGTCGCCGTCGCCGTACAGGTACTGCACCTTGCGCTGCTCGACCCGTGCGCGCGGCCAACGCGTCCCGGCCTGGAAGGTGCGCTCCACGATGTCGCCGCGACGCACGTTCTGGAGCTTCATCCGCACCTGCGCCGATCCTCGGGCCATCTTGATGTGCGTCCAGTCGAGAACCTTCATGAGCTGCCCGTCCAGCTCGATGATCACGCCCTTCTTGATGTCGCCGGTATCAATCACGCACGTCTCCGATCACGCCGGCGGGCACTCGGCATTGGCCTTGGCGATGTTGGCGTTGTGCTCCGGCAGGGTGGCGGCAAAGTAGTGCGACCCGTCGCGGACGCCGCCGGGGCAGGCGGCCACGAAGTAGAAGTAGCCGCCGCTCGTGTCCGGCGCTGCCACGCCTGCGACGGAAGCGATGCGCGGCGAGGCGATGGGGGCCGGCGGCAGGCCCTTGACGAGGTACGACTGGTAGCCGGCCAGCTCCTCGGGGAGCACCACCTCGGCTCCGCTGGATTGGAGCTGCGGCCACCACTGGATGTCGCGCCAGTCCCGGATCGAGCGCGATGCGAACTCGGCGGTGGCGAGCCCGTACTGCAGCGTGGGATCGGCCTGCAGCAGTCCTACGGTGCCGGCGGTCGGGTTGTTGATCCGATTGAGGTAGACGCCCGCGATGAGCGGGCGCTCCGCATCGAGGACCGCCTCCCGCTCAACGATGCTTGCCAGCGTCACCGTCTGGTCGATGGTGAGGCCCACCGCCGCGATCTGGTCGCGGATCTCCAGGGTCAGACGCTGGCCGAAGGTGCTGAGCAGTTTCTCGATCACCTGGCGGGCAGTGTCGTTGGCGTCGACCCGGTACGTGTCCGGGTACAGGTAGCCCTCGAGGGTCCGACCCTCCGGCAGCTCCGCCAGGAAGTCGAACTGGGCGATGAGGTCGCTCGGCGGATCCTTGGCCAGCGCCGCGAACTCGTCGAGGTTCATCGTCAGCCTGGTGGTGCCGAGGTAGCCGACCACCTCCTCGAGGCGCCAGCCCTCGATCAGGGTGATGGTGACCTCCTCCCCCGCCTCCTGCTTCAGGGCCGCCACGATCTGCGAGGGGCGCAGCGCCGGGGAGAGGTCGTAGACGCCTGCCTGCAGGTCGCCCGAGCGTCCCGCGTTGAGGACCGCGAACTGGAAGGCGAGCTGGCTGCCGATGAGGCCCCTGTCGAAGAGGAGCTGGCCGATCTCAGTGTCATTGGTGCCCTCCACGACCTCGACCGTGATCCGCCGCCCGTCCTCGCCGGCGGGGGTGTCGGCCAGCGCATCAGGCTGGTACCACACCACGAAGTCGCGCACGATGCCGTGCTCGATCGATCCGGGATGCTCCTCCACCCATTCGAAGAGGCGGGGCGAGAGCGCCTGCAGGCCGACGAAGATGAGAACCCCCAGCAGCCCGATGACGGCCGCAAACCAGGCGACGATGGTGAGCGGCTGGAACGTGCGCTTGCGCCGCATCGGGGCGTCGCGCTGGTCGCGCAGCTCGCGGATCCGGGCGTTGCGCTGCTCGTTCTGGTCCCAGCGCGGGTCAGGCTGTCGGGTCATCGGGTCTCCTGCGGTCGAGCCATTCTTGCAGGATGAGGCAGGCCGCCGCCGAGTCCTTTTCGCCCGATCGCCGCTCGGGGCGTCGCCCGGCCGCCGCGAGGCGATCCCCCGCCTCCCAGCTGGTCAGCCGCTCGTCGACGAACTCGACCTCCAGGCCGATGGCGGCCAGCTGCGCCCCGAATGCCCGCGCCGCGGCCGCCTGCGGCCCCTCGCTGCCGTCCATGTTGCGCGGCAGGCCGAGCACGACCCGCGCCGTACCCTCCACGCCCGCCAGCGCGGCGATCTGCTCCAGGTCCCTGGGGACGCTGCGCCGGAGCAGAGCAGCGCGCGGGAAGGCCCGCCCGGTCTCCTCGCTGCCGACCGCAACCCCGATGCGCCGGCTGCCGTGGTCCAGACCGATGACGGCGCTCACCGGTCGAGGGTCTGGGATGGTGATTCGGTCGGCGATTCGACCGCCTGCTCGATGTCGATCCGGAAGTCGAGCCTCGGCAGCCGGTCGACCCAGGCCGGCCATAGGTCGACCTCGACCTCGCCCAGCGGCTCGAGCTCGGCGGTGGCCTCGTCGACCGTCTTTCCCGCAATCCGTTCGCGGACCGCCACCTCGTCGATGCGGCGTGCCGCCAGCGCAGTCACGGTGACCTGGACCTCGAGCATGCCCTCGACCTCGCTCACGCCGTGCATCGCCACGCTGATCGACTCTTCGAGGATGACGCTGTCCTGTCCCGCCAGTCCGCCCAGGCCCAGCATCGCCGTGCGAGCAGCCTCGATGACGTTGTCTCGGGATCCGTACGCGCGATCGACCGCGAGGCTGCCGGTGAGCTCGAAGGTGGGCGTGTCCTCAGTGCCCAGCAGCTCGTCCGGGACCTCGATCGAGGGGACCTCGCCAGCTGGCGCGTCAACGTAGATCCGATCGGGATCCCCACCGAGGGCATCGGTCAGCTGCTGCTGCAGATCGGCCTCGATGCTCGCCTTCACCGCGTCGATGTCGGACTGCTGAATCACCGGATGCGACGTCTCGACGCCACCGGCAGTGGGTTCGGCATTGCCGACCAGCCGATTGGGGTTCTCGGGGAACCCCCGCAGGAATTGCCTGACAGAGGCATCGTCGATCGTGTTGATCGCGCCGGCGGCCACGTTTCCACCCTCGCCGGGGACGACGGCGGCGACCTCGACGCTCTTCTCGCCGGGCTCGATCGGCGCGCCGAAGCGACCGCGCGGAACGACGATCCGCTCGAGCGTGACGAAGGCCGTGGTGCCGTCGACCGAGACCTGGGTCCCCTGCGGGACCTCCACCGCCACGGTGTTCCAGTTGAAGAAGGTCACCACGCCGCTCGCGGGGACCTGTTCAAGGCGCTCGCCGGTGGCGGTTCCGTTCACGGTGGCCTGCAGCTCTTCCGTTACATGCCCTGTGATGTCGGTCCCAACCGGGAAGCTCTGCGGCGCAACCGGTGAAGTCGCAGGCGTGATGCGCACCGTGGCGGCGGGCAGCAGTGAGGCACCCACCGCCACGGCAACGAAGAGCAGCCCCGCCAGCCATGGCCAGCGCGGCAGGCGGGAGGCGCGCAGCCGGCCACGGCCGGACGAGCCGCCGGACGTGAGTGGCGGCAGGTGCACCGCGACCGTCTCCTCCATGCCGTCGGTGGCGGGGATCGGCTTGGCGGGTTGGCTGCGGGCGGCGCCCGCCCCGCGGACGACGTGGATCGGCGCGCGGGTCGGCGTCGTCGGCTCGGCCGGCGACGGCGTCGGGGAGGTGGCATCCGCGACCGATGCAAACGCGGCGATCCCGGCCTCGCCGGCGAGGGCGCGGGTCGAGGCGTCCGCGACGAGCGCGACGGAGCGCCCGCTGTCGCTGGCCGCGCGGGCGAGGAGGCGGAGCGCCACCACGCTCGAGGTCGCGCGGCTTCGACCGGGGGCGACAAGGACCACGCGGCCCACATCGGCGCCTCGCAATCGACGGATCACCGAGGTGATCTCGTCGTCGGGCTCCAGGTAGAGGAGCTGCGGGTCGGCGTCCATGGGGCTCACAGCTGCATCGCCTTCACCGCGCCGCGCATTGCGCGCTCTGCCGCGCTGCTGCTGGCGTCGATGATGAGGGCCTGGTGGGCCAGCGCCATCGGCGTCACGTCCTGGCGGGTGGCCAGCTGTCCGCTCGCGTCATGCAGGCCGACGACGTCCGCCGGTGAGAGCGGCCGGACCTGCGGCTTGCGAGGAAACGGGAGCCGACGCCACCATTCATCGCCATCGAGGGCCGCCGCGATCTGGGGCAGCTCCGCGCCCCCACCACACAGGTAGACGCGCCCCGGCAGCAGCTCCCCCTCGGCCAGGTCGCTGATCATCAGCTCCACGCCGCCCAGCCAGACCGCCGCATCCTCGGCCAGTGCGTCGGCCAGCATCGCCCGGTCCACCGGCTCGGGCAGCGCTCCCTCCCCGCCTGCGGCGAGCTTGAGCGTCTCCGCCCGCGAGAACGAGAGGGCGAACCGCTCGGCAAGCCCCTTGGTGAAGGCCCGACCCCCGAGCGCCAGCATCTTCGTGCCGGAGATTCCACCGTGACGCACCAGCGCCACGTCGGTCGTCCCCCCGCCGATGTCGACGAACACCGCCCCGGCATCGCCGAGCTCGCCCGGGTCGAGGCAGGTCGCCACCGCGTACGGCTCGGCGATCACGCCGAGCAGCTGCAGCCCCAGCTGGCTCGCCACCGACTGGAGGGCGCCCAGGTGGACCATCGGCGCAAAGGCGTTGAAGACCGCCAGCTCCAGCTGCGCTCCGGTGAAGCCGATGGGGTTGCTGACCGGGTAGCCGTCGATCTTGAGCTCGACGACCGCCGCGTGGACGAGCCGCACGTCGAGGCGCTCGACGCCGCTCTCCCAGGCGATGCGCCGCTCCGCATCGGCCAGCGCCTCGACCTGGACCTGCTCGACGATCCGCTGCAGCTCCTCCTCGGTCATCGGCGCGTGCGGGTCGTCGCGGCGCACGGCGCCGTTCGAGGTCGTCCCCTTCACCAGCTCCCCGGCGATGCCGATCACCGCCGACGTCGCCTCCAGACCGGCCATCCCGCGCGCCTCGCCGAGGGCGCGAGCGCAGTTGGCCACGACGGCATCGATGTCGCTCACCGTGCCCGACTGCATGTGGGTCAGTCCCTGCCGCTGTCTCCCCGAGCCGCGGACCGAGCCGACCAGCCGCCCGTCGGGGTCCGGCGCGATGGAGACCACCAGCGCCTTGGCGAACTCGGTGCCGACGTCCAGGGCGACGAGCGCCGGCGGTCCGGCGGGCGGGCGCCCAGCGGCACGCGTGAAACGTTCGACGACGCTCCGCAGCCTGTCCTGCACCGTCAGCCGTTCTCGATGCGCTGGAGTGCCTCGAGCGCCAGGCGGGCTCCCTCGCGCAGCGCCTGGTCGAGGCCGCCAGGGTCCTTGCCGCCGGCCTGGGCAAGCTCGGCACGACCGCCTCCACCTCCCCCGATCAGGGGCGCGACCTCGCGCACGATCGCGGCAGCATCGAATCCCTCGCCGACCAGGTCGCGGCTTGCGGCAACCAGGATCGATGGCCCGCCGCGCTCGCCGGCAATCACGGCCACGAAACGGCCGGTCGCAGCCCGCAGGTCGTCCGCCAGCCCGCGGAGCGCGGCGCCGTCGGCATCGGGGTAGCGCTCAACGATCACCTTCGTCTCACCGGCCACTTGCCCACCGGCCAGGGCGGCCGCGGCGTCCAGCCGCGGTCCGCCGGCCCTGGCACCACCTTTCTCCGCCTCCCGCAGGCGTGCCTGGAGCGCTTCGATTCGCGTCGGGACCTGGTCCTCCGGGGCGCCGAGCAGCTGCGACGCCGTATGCAGCGACTCGAGCCTGCTGGCGACCAGCTCATCGGCCGCCGTGCCGCTGACCGCCTCGATCCGCCGCAGTCCGGTGCCGATGCTGCCCTCGCTCGTGATCCGGAACGACCCGATCTGCCCGGTGGCTGCCACGTGGGTGCCTCCGCACAACTCGGCGCTGTAGCCATCGACCCGCATCACCCGCACCCGCTCCGGGGCGTATTTCTCGCCGAAGAACATGTCGGCGCCGATGGCCTGCGCCTCGGCCAGCGACATTTCGGTTGGCGTCACCGCCGCGTTGCGGCGAATCTGCCCGTTCACCCGGCGCTCGACCTCACGCAGCGCCTCACGGGGCGTCGCCGTGTCGGCCGGGAAGTCGAAGCGCAGCCCATCGGGCCCGACCCAGCTGCCCGCCTGCTTCGCCTGCTCGCCGAGGACGTCGCGCAGGGCACGATGCAGGAGGTGGGTGGCCGTGTGATTTCGGGCCGCGCCCCAGCGACGGTCCTCGTCGACCCGGGCTGTGATGGTGTCGCCCGCCGCCAGCGTGCCCTCCAGCTGCCCGATGTGGACGATCGCATCCCCCACCCGCTGGGTGTCCTCGACCACGAGCCGCCCGCGCTCACCGACCAGCTCGCCGCGGTCGCCGATCTGCCCGCCGCCCTCAGCGTAGAAGGGGGTCCGCTCGAGCACCACCTGCGCCGATCCGCCAGCCTCCGCGGCGAACAGCACGGGCAGGCCATCGGCACTTGTCTCGTTCGGATAGCCGATGAATTCGCTCGGCAACCCCTCGAGTCCCGCCGCCGGTGCGAACTTGCCGGCGCGCGTCCCACGCGAGCGCTCGCGCTGCTCGGACATCGCCGCCTCGAAGCCCGCTCGGTCGACCTCGACCCCCCGCTCGCCGGCGATCTCGACGGTCAGGTCGATCGGAAAGCCAAAAGTGTCATGCAGGCGGTACGCATCTTCTCCGCTGAGCGTGCCGTTCGCGCCGGCCGCCTCGACCAGGGAGGCGAGCCGCTCGCTGCCCGCCTCCAGGGTGCGGCCGAACTTGCGCTCCTCGGCTTCCACCGCGGCCAGGATCTCGTCGCGCCGCTCGACGAGATACGGGTACGCGCCACCCATCACCTCGATGACCGTCGCGCAGGTCTCGGCCAGCACCGGCTCGCGGATCCCCATCAGGCGGAGATGCCGTACCGCCCGACGCGTGATCCGACGCAGGACGTATCCCGGCCCCTCGTTGGACGGGCTGAGCCCCTCCCCGATGAGGAAGGTCATCGCCCGGCTGTGGTCGGCGACGACCTGGTAGCTGAAGCGCTCGCTCTCCACGTCCTGCGGGTCGTGGCCGAGGTGCGCGGCCAGCCGGTCGATGATCGGGGTGAAGAGATCGGTCCGGTAGTTGCTGTCGACTGTCTGCACGGCACTTGCGATGCGCTCGAGCCCCATCCCCGTGTCGACGCTGGGGAACGGCAGCGGCGTCAGCGTCCCGTCGGCGGATCGATCGAACTGCATGAAGACGAGGTTCCAGATCTCGAGCCAGCGAGGACACGTCTCGGAGTGGTCCGGGATGCACTCGGGTCCCTCGGAGAGCTCCGCGCCGCGGTCGTAGTGCAGCTCGCTGCACGGGCCGCTTGGTCCGGTCTCGCCCATCGACCAGAAGTTATGGTCGTCGCCCAGCGCGATGTTGCCGTACGTCGCCATCCGCTCCGGCGGGAGGCCGATCTCGTCGCGCCAGATGCTGCGCGCCTCTTCGTCGTCGAGGTAGGTCGTCGCCGCGATGCGCTCCCCGGGGATTCCCAGCTCGACGGTCAGGAACTCCCAGGCCCAGTGGATCGCCTCGCGCTTGAAGTAGTCGCCGAAGCTCCAGTTGCCCAGCATCTCGAACAGGGTCTGGTGGCGCGGCGTGCGGCCGACCTCCTCGAAGTCGTTGTGCTTGCCCGCGACGCGGAGGCACGGCTGGGCGTCAACCGCACGCTTGTAGTCGCGCCGCTCCTCGCCGGTCAGCACCCGCTTGAACTGCACCATCCCCGAGTTCGTGAAGAGCAGCGTCGGGTCGTCGCGGGCGAGCAGCGGCGCAGGCGGCACGCGGGTGTGGCCACGCGCCTCGAAGAAGCGCTGGAAGCGCTCGCGGATCTCGGCGGCGCTGAGCTGTTGCATCGGCCTGCCCTGTGACCCCTTGCTCACCACGAGAGCCGGTGGTGACCGGCTCTCGATTCCTCGTGCTGAATTGCGCGCGAATGGCCGGTCAGGAGGCGGCGCCCTCCGGCGCAGGCTCCCCACCGCCGGCATCGTACGCGGACAGCATCTCGGCGCGCGCCTTCTCGGCCGCTGCGCGACCCTCATTGATCGCCTCGCCGATGGCTGCCCGCTTCTCGCCGACGAATTCGCCGACCTGCTCGCGCATCTGGTCACCCGCCCGTGGTGCAAGGAGGAGCCCGATGGCGGCCCCGATCAGCCCGCCGATCACGACCCCTGCGAGGAAGCTGCCGAACCCGGAATCCTTCATGGCTCGTATGCCCGTCCCTAGCGTCTGCGTCCGCTGATTCTACCGATCCGCCCGATCCCCGTCGCGACCCACGCGGCTGGGACCCTCGGCGGCGGGGCGGGACGGTCCGAGCTGAGCCAGTAGATCGGTGGCCAGCATGGCCAGCTGGGCGCCGAGCGAGGCGGCGAGCAGGTGAAAGTCACCGATGCGGACCAGCTCGAGGCCGGTCCTCGCGCCGATCGCGTTGCCCGCGGCGGTTCCCAACAGCGAGGCCAGAAGCAGGATCAGGACCCGCCGATCCCATCGACCGCGCAGCGCGACAAAGACAGTCAGGTTGATCGCCGCCACGAAGGCGGTGAGCACCATCCAGGGGGTCATCTCGCTCGGGCGATGCGTCCGCCGCCGAGGCACTCCTCTCCGTCGTACAGGACCGCGGCCTGTCCCGGGGCCGGGGCCCAGACCGGCTCGGCCGTCTCGACCAGGAGGCGCTCCTCGCCGACCACCGTGACCTCGCACGCCACCTCGGCGCCGCGATGGCGAATGCGCACCGATGCCTCGAACCGATCTGCCGGAGGCTCCCCCGCCACGAAGCGACGACCCTCGACCGCGAAGCTGCGAGCGGCGATCTCGTCGCGACGGCCCACCACCACCGTGTTCGTCGCAGGGCGCACCTCCTGCACGAACACCGCCTCACCGAGTGCGACGCCCAGCCCGTGGCGCTGTCCGACGGTGTAGTGGGCGTAGCCAGTGTGGGTGCCGACCTGCTCGCCGCCGGTGTCGATGATCGGGCCTGGCTCCCCGGTGTAGCCGCGCCGCTCGGCGAGCAGCTCGCGATAGTCGCCGGCGGGCACGAAGCAGATCTCCTGGCTCTCCGGCTTGTCGGCGGTGGGCAGTTCCAGGTCGGCGGCGATGCGTCGCACCTGTGGCTTCGTCAGCTCACCGAGCGGGAACCGGGTGCGCGCCAGCTGCCCCTGGTCGAGGACCCACAGGAAGTAGGTCTGGTCCTTGTTCGCATCGGCCGCCCGCAGAAGCCGGTGCCGCCCCGCGAGCTCGTCGACGCGCGCGTAGTGCCCGGTCGCCACCTGGTCGGCGCCGTATGCGCTCAGCCCGCGCCGCAACAGCTCGTCGAACTTGATGTACTGGTTGCAGGCCTGGCACGGGTTCGGCGTGGCGCCGGCGAGGTAGCCATCGGCGAAGGCGTCGATCACGCGCTCCTCGAACGATCGCTCGAGGTTCAGCGCGAAAAAGGGGATGCCGACCAGCTGCGCGACCCGCCGCGCGTCGTCGTGGGCATCGGGCGAGCAGCAGCTGCGGCTCTGCTCGTAGCCGTCGCCGCCGTCGGGGTGCAGGCGCATCCAGACGCCGATCACCTCGTCGCCCGTATCGGCCACCTCCCGCGCGAGCAGCGCGGCGGCCACGCTCGAGTCGACGCCGCCGCTCATGGCAGCCACGATGCGGGCCATCAGGCCGATGCCACTGGATTCGGCGGGGCGACGCCCAGCTGCCGCATCCGCCCGACGGCGTCGCGAATCGCCTTCGCCGCTCGGTCGACATCGTCCGCGGTCGTGCCCCGACCCGCGGTCAGCCGCAGGGCACCGTGGGCGCGTTGCGCTGGAATCCCCATTGCCAGCAGGACATGGCTCGGTTCGGCCGCGCCGCTGGTGCAGGCGCTCCCGGTGCTCCCCTCCACCCCGTCGAGGTCGAGCGCCGCCACGAGGTCGCCTCCCTCGACGGCGTCGATCAGCCAGCTGGCGCTGTGCGGCAGCCGCTCGACGGGATGGCCACTGGGCTCGACTCCCGGAAGGTCGCGCACGGCGGCGATCAGCCGGTCGCGGAGGCCGGCGAGGCGGGCGTTCTCGGCATCGCGGGCTGCCGGATCGGCCTGTGCCAGCTCCAACGCCCGCCCGAAGCCGACGATGCCAGCCACGTTTTCCGTCCCTGCCCGCCGCTGCCGCTCCTGCGCGCCACCCTGGATCTGCGGCAGGATCGCCGTCCCCTGGCGCACGAAGAGCGCCCCCACGCCCTTCGGACCGTAGAGCTTGTGGGCGGCGAGGCTGAGCAGGTCGACCCCCAGGTTGTCGACGTCGAGCGGCAGATGGGCACCAGCCTGGATCGCATCGGTGTGGAAGAGGACGCCCCGCCGGCGGCAGATGGCGCCGATCTCGGCGATCGGCTGGATGGTGC